>Ga0160428_1000160_pt1 | contig 84930 bp, 68 predicted proteins | sample SolpanmetagenomM_FD_108198 | JGI IMG/M metagenome (GOLD analysis project Ga0160428, IMG submission 108198) | Solar panel surface microbial communities from Lawrence Berkeley National Laboratory, California, USA - M | ecosystem: Engineered > Built environment > Solar panel > Unclassified ...
GCACCCAGGTCGTTGGTGAAGCTGGCTTCCGGCGTTACTTCCGAGGCTTCAACACCCAGCTTGTCGATAATGATGGCTTTTACTTTTTCGGCGATTTCAGACATTGCAGTCGTGGTTAAGGGGGAAACTTGCCTGCAAAGTAACGCACCTTTTGGCAACTACCCCGCGAAACCCGCCGCTAAGGCACGTACAATATTTTGGCTTACCCTCCGAAAGGGGCACCCCACGGCCCGCCGAAAGCTGTAGCTTTGCATTTCGCCCCTACCCCATGAAAACCCTCACCCTGGAGGCGGAGTACGATTGTGACTTCGCGCTGTTTGGCCTGGTTTCCGGCACCCGCGACTACACCCTGGCCTGGAGCATTAATCGGGGCCTGCGCCTGCGTTTGGTACGGCAGCCCGATTTTGTGCTGAATCTGGTGCAGCAGGGGGCTTTGGCGTTCAGCTACTACCTCTATGCTACGGAGGTGCTTACCTTGCGCCTGCTGCGCAACCGGGCGGCGCTGCCCTCGACCTTAGCCAAGCCTTTCCTGGCCCCCGACATTCGGGAGTATGATTACCTGCTGCAAGTGCAGGGCGGGACCGATGAGTGGGCGGGCACCGAACTGCTCGACCGCCTCACGGCCCTGCCGCTGGTGCAGTACGCCAGCGAATTTGACCCCAACGAACTCAAATACAAAGAAAACCTGATTTTTTAACCTAGCTGCCTCGCACGCTCTCCGTATGCAACCGTCCCCCGTTTCCTTCAATAAAACCAAAATCGTGGCCACCGTGGGCCCGGCTTCCAATACGTATGAGCGCCTCGGCATGCTCATCCGCGAGGGCGTCGATGTGTTTCGGCTCAACTTCTCGCACGGCTCGTACGAGGACCACCTGTCGGTAATTAATACCGTGCGCCGCCTTAACAAGGACATGCGCACCAACGTGGGCCTGCTGCAAGACTTGCAGGGGCCAAAAATCCGGCTGGGTGAGGTAGAGGGCGGCGGTGTCGAAATCAAGCGCGGCGACAAAATAAAGCTGGTCTGCGGCGAGAAGGAAATCAGCACGGCTACGCGCCTGAGCACGATTTACCTGGGCCTGGCCCGCGACGTGAAGCCCGGCGACCAGATTCTCATCGACGATGGCAAAATTGAGCTGAAGGTGCTCGCTACCGACCGCGACAAGGAAGTGGACGTGGAGGTGATATACGGGGGCCTGGTGAAGCCCCGCAAGGGCATCAACCTGCCCGACTCGGAGGTTTCGGCTCCCAGCATGACGGAGAAAGACATCGAGGACCTCAAGTTTGGGATGGAGCACGAGGTGGATTGGATTGCGCTGAGCTTTGCCCGCAAGGCCGATGACATCCGCTTTATCAAGAACCTGATTGCCGAAGCTGGCAAAACCACCCGCGTGGTGGCCAAAATTGAGACGCCCGACGGCCTGCGCAACATCGACGAAATCATTGCCCTCACCGATGCCGTGATGGTCGCCCGCGGCGACCTCGGCGTGGAGGTGAAGATGGAAGAGGTGCCGATGGCCCAGAAGATGATTATTGAGAAGTGCAACCGGGCCGGCAAGCCCGTTATCGTGGCCACCCAGATGATGGAGAGCATGATAACGGCCCCGCGCCCCACCCGCGCTGAAACCAGCGATGTGGCCAATGCCGTGCTCGACGGCGCCGACGCCGTAATGCTTTCCGCCGAAACCGCCGTGGGCGCCTACCCGGCCGAGGTTATCCGCTCGATGGTAGCCACTATTCTGAGCGTGGAAACCCACAGCCCGAAGCTGTTTTACAAGTGGTGGCCCGTGGACGCTGCCGCCCCCACGTTTGTGGAGGATAGCATCCTGTCGGCCTCGTGCCACCTCGCCAAAAACACCACGGCCCGCGTTATCACGGGGCTCACGGGCAAGGGCTACACGGCCTTCCAATTGGCCAAGTATCGCCCCAAGGCCGATATCTTCATCTTCACCGACAACCGGCCGCTGCTCACCGTGCTGAGCCTCGTGTGGGGCGTGCGTGGCTTCTACTACGACCGTTTCAACAGCACCGACAGCACCATCGCCGACATTAAAAACATCCTCACTACCACCGGCAACCTCAAGGAGGGCAACGTGTTTATCACGACGGGCAACATGCCCATCAGCGACCGTGGCCGCGCCAACATGGTAAAAGTGAGCGTTGCGTAAGGTTTGTCTGAACTACGGATTCTGTCGGATTTTTCGAATTCTGCGGATTTTGTAAACGATTTAGCAGCTGCTTGTTTTGCCAATTAACTGATACAAAAAGGCCGCTCAATTGAGCGGCCTTTTTTTGCGCCCATAGGTGATGTTTCGTTCGCAAAACCCGTGGAATCCGTAGTTCAGACCATTTTACTCTTTGACCAATTTCCAAGTGTAGGGGCTGGCGGCGGGCACTAGCAGCTGCACGAGGTAAAGCCCCGCAGGCTGGCCGCCTAGCGGCACCGCCAAGCGAAGCTGGCCGACTGCTATAGGCGTGCGCCACAGCGTGCGTCCCAGCATGTTGGTAAGGGCCAGCACGGTTCCCGGTTGGGTGGGGGCAGCCAGCGTAAGCATAGCGGCCTCGGTAGCCGGGTTGGGAGCCAGCGCAGCAACCTCGGCCGCCCGGGCAGCGCGGGTGGGTAATAAGCTCGCATAGTTGCCCGACTGGCCGCACGTTACCCCATTGCGTTTGTAGTAAGCCAAGTAATTGCTGTAGTTGGGGCTGCTGCCGAGGGTAATGAGGCCCAGGCCGAGTGAGGCTGAAAATGCATACACGTAGGCCGCATCGTCGATGCCTGTGTTGTACTGGCCAGTCTGGCTGCCGTTCATATACACGGGCACGAAGGAGAGCGTACGGGCGCTAGCCAGGCAGCTGGGCAGGGTGCCTTTGAGCGCTGTGCTCTGGCCCATGAACATCGTTTTATTGGCCAGTGTCGTGTATTCGCCGGCCAGCAGCGGCAGGTAAGGAAACTGCGGCGATTGCCCGGTACGAAGCGAAATTGCCCAGCGGCCTGCCTGCACTGGGCCTACTACCGTGCCCGGCGTACCGCAGCCCGGAAAAGAAGTAGTAGTAGTCTGGCCCTGTTCGCGGTAGGTAATGACGAGGCTATCGGCCGTAAGCTGCCGGCCCGTGATACGCCGCAGCCGGTAACCCTGCGAGCAGGTAAACGTCGAACTGAAAGAGTAAATAGTCGATTCGTAACCCAGTTCATCGCCCGCGCTCAGCGCAAAAAGCGTGCGGGCATCGTAGTCGCCCAGCCCGGCCTGGGGCGCGGTCGATTGCTGCCAGGCATTGCTGCTGCCGTCCAGGGTCAGCCACTGCGGGCCTTGCCGCAGGCCATAGCGCCGGCTCAGTACCACCTGCTGCCCGTTGCTGAGGACGATGTTCGCCAGGGAGTCGGCACTGGTGCCAGCGGGGTCGGGTATGCGGCGGCTAAGAGTAGCTGTAAGCGCCGGCTGCGTGCTGGCTGCCCAGGTACTACCTACCGCCGCGCGGGGCCGTAGCAGGAGTACGGTAGGGGTGGCAGGACCACCCAGCGCGGGCTCGGCATTGGCTTCGAGGTAGTACTCGCTGCTGCCAGGGTGCCAGCGCAGGCGGGCGCCGAGCAGGTTGTTACGGCTCTTGCCGTAGTAGTAAGCACTGCTGCTCAGCGGCCGCAGCAACCGATTAAACGCATACACCGAATCGCCTGCCGCCGTGGCGTAGGTCGAATCGACGCGTAGCGTATGTACCGGAATAGTTGAACTCGTACTGCTGAGTGGCGAGTAGCTATAAACGAAGCCCGGTCGAAATGGCCGCCACGCAGTTTGCTGGGCATGGGCTCGCTGGCCCGCCAGAACTAAAAAAAGAAGTGCCAGGAAGTAGCTGTGCCGCATAGCTTTAACGGGTTTGGGTGAAAAGCGGGTGAAGGTAGCTACTAAATTCCCAGCCAGGTCAAATGAAAGGCCAACGCAAAAAGCCTTGCCGGGAAGGGCAAGGCTTTTTGGTAATGAGCGCGGGACCGAACGGTGGGGCGGCAGAGTCCGGCCCCGCTAAACTCGTCTCGCGCTAAAGCGCGTTAACGAGTTTTGTCAGCTTGCTTTTGTTATTAGCAGCTTTATTGCGGTGGATGATGTTTTTCTTGGCCAGGCGGTCCAACATCGAAGATACCTTTTTCAGCAGCTCCTGAGCGGCCGTTTTATCGGTGGTGTCGCGCAGCTTCTTGATGGCCGTGCGGGTAGACTTGTGCTGGTAGCGGTTTAGTACGCGCTTCGCTTCGTTGCTGCGGATGCGCTTAATAGCCGACTTGTGGTTTGCCATGACAAAAAAGAAAAATCTATAGGAGACAGCCGGGCGGCTGAGGTTTTCGCGTTTGGGAGGGCAAAGGTAAGAAGTAAAACCAAGATTTCCCAGTTTGGGCGCAATAAAATTCGCGGGCTAAGCCCAGGCTCATGACGAACCTAAAGGGAATAGGAGGGGGCGAAATACCTGCTGGCACGCAGCAGCCCCGGTAAGTTGCCGTTGCATTTGCGGCGAGGCAGGTTAGTTTAGATTAGTAATTAACCCGCTATTTTATGCCGCTCCTTACTACTTCTACCTATCGTCCAGCGGCTTTGCTGGCCAATGGGCACCTGCAAACCATCGCTGCCAGCACGCTGCGGCGGGTGCCGGACGTGCGCTATCGGCGCGAGCGGCTGGAACTGCCCGACGGCGATTTTGTGGACCTCGACTGGTCGCTGGCCGGGCGCGAGCCGGCGGGCCGGCTGGGCATCATTTCGCACGGGCTGGAGGGCGATAGTAGCCGGCCCTACGTGCGGGGGATGGCGCGGGCCCTCAACCAAGCAGGCTTCGATGCGCTGGCCTGGAACTACCGGGGCTGCGGCGGCGAAACCAACCGCCTGCTGCGCGCCTACCATCTCGGCGATACCGACGACCTAGCGGCCGTGGTGCAGCACGCAGCGATGGAGAAAAACTACCCGGCCGTATTCCTGACGGGCTTTTCGGCTGGGGGCAACGTGACGCTTAAATACCTGGGCGAGAACGCGGCGCGGGTGCCGGCGCAGGTGCGGCGGGCAGCCGTTTTCTCGGTGCCCACCGACCTCAAAGCTAGCTCGGTACACATCAGCCGGTGGCAAAATCAGATTTATTTGCGGCGCTTTATGAACTCGCTGCGTGAGAAGATGCGGGTGAAAGATGCCCACCTGCCCGGTCAACTCGACCTGACGGAGCTGAACCAACTGCGGGATTTTCCGCAGTTCGACGAGCGCTACACGGCGCCGCTCCACGGCTTTGCCTCGGCCGACGACTACTACGAGCAGTCGGCCTCGGGGCGCTACCTGGCTGGTATTCGCCTGCCCACGCTGCTGGTAAATGCCCTGAACGACCCCTTTTTGCCGGCCAGCTGCTTTCCGCGCGATGCAGCGGCGGCCAGCCCGTTTTTTTACCTCGAAACCCCGACCGGCGGCGGCCACGTCGGCTTTAATGAAAGCGGGCCGGCGGGTAGCTACTACTCGGAGCGGCGGGCGCTGGATTTCTTTACCCGGCCGGAGCCGGGGTAGGGCAGGGACGTGTTTTCAAAAAACAAGGGGCCGCTTTCCAGCGCTGGAAAGCGGCCCCTTGGCTTACGGGTCAGGTGCTTACTTCTGCGGCGGCGAAGTAGCCTCGATGGCAGAGAAGGTTTCGAGAATCTTATAGGTGTGCGAGGCGCCCAGGGGCACGAGATAGGAGGTGCCGGGCTCCAGGGTAGCTACCTGGCCTTCAAGGTGCAGCTCGGCGCGGCCTTTCAGTACGTAGCCTACCGTTTCGTAGGGCTTGTTGCTGAGGGGCTTGGGCTCGCCGGGCTCCTCGTTTTCCCAGAGGCGGAGGGCGGTGTGCTGGCCGGCGGCCAGGTGCTTGGCGCCGTCGGTGCCGGCAGTGGCCGACGCGGCATTGATGGTGGAAACAGACATGTGGAAAAGAAAGAAGCCTAGCGCCGGGCGCTACGCAGTGAAAGGAAATAATGCGGGAGTAAGCAGCCCAGGCGCCCGCTCCGGTACGCTAACGGACCAGCTTGCCTGGCGGTTGTGCCCGGCCCGCCGAAAAACCTTCGGCCGCGCCACCCGGTTAAGAAACCCGTGCCGCGCCGGGCAGCTTATCTTGCCAGCCGGTTTTTTTAGTTCTTAGCCCATGATTCTGCCGTGTCTGCCGCCGCCCTCGAAACGTTTGCTGAGCAATTGGCGCGGGCGCACGCGGCCGTGCCCTCATCGCTGCCCGGGCCGGCCTTCTGTGCGCTAGCCGAACAGGTACTGGCGGTGCTGTTTCCGGAGCGGGCCGCCCGCCCGCTGGCCGGCACCGATGCCATTGCCGCCACCCTTTACCATCTCCAGGCCGAGCTGACAGCCTTGCTCAGCCAGGTGTCGGGCCTGGCTACGGCCCCCGCCGCGCTGGCTGCCGACCTGTTTGACGGCCTGCCGGCCCTGCGCGCCGCCCTGCTGCTAGATGCCGAAGCCACCCTGGCCGCCGACCCCGCCGCCCAGGACCTGGGCGAAATTCTGAGTACCTACCCCGGGTTTTACGCCACGGCCCTGCACCGGCTGGCGCACGCGCTGCACCAGCGCGGCGTGCCGCGCCTGCCGCGCCTGCTGAGCGAGTATGCGCACCAGCGCACGGGCATCGACATTCACCCCGGCGCCCACATCGGGGCGGCGTTCTGCATCGACCACGGCACGGGCATCGTGATTGGCGAAACGGCCGATATTGGCGCGCATGTGCAAGTATACCAAGGTGTTACGCTGGGCGCGCTGAGCGTGACCAAGGCCTTGCAGGGCCTCAAACGCCACCCCACCATCGAGGACCACGTCGTGATTTATGCCAATGCCACCATCTTGGGGGGCAGCACCGTTATCGGCACGCGCAGCATTATCGGCGGCAACGTGTGGCTGACGGAGAGCGTGCCCTCGCACTCGCGGGTGTACCACCGGGCGCAGCTGCACATGGCCCGGCAAGACGACCCGGCCGGCGAGCTAATGTTTTCAATTTAAGATTTCTTTGCCAACCTGACCCCTCATTCCACCCCATGAAAGCCAATTCCATCCTCGACGTTATCGGCCACACGCCGCTCGTCAAACTCTCGAAACTATTTGCCGCCGAGCGCCCCGATGTGGAGGTGTGGGTAAAGCTGGAGCGCCAAAACCCCGGTGGCTCCATCAAGGACCGCATTGCGCTGAGCATGATTGAGCAGGCCGAAAAAGACGGTATTCTCACCAAGGACAGCCTGATTGTGGAGCCTACTTCGGGCAATACCGGCGTGGGCCTGGCCCTGGTAGCCGCCGTGAAGGGATACAAAATCACGCTCGTCATGCCCGAGAGCATGAGCATTGAGCGCCGCCGCCTCATGTCGGCCTACGGTGCCAACCTGGAGTTGACGCCCCGCGAAGGCGGCATGAAGGCGGCCATTGCCAAGGCCCAGGAGATTGTGGACAAAACGCCCGGCGCCTGGATGCCCATGCAGTTTGCCAACCCGGCCAACATTGCGGCGCACGTAGCCACTACGGCCCAGGAAATTATTGCCGACTCGCCGGCGGGCGGCTTCGACTTTCACATCACGGGCGTGGGCACGGGCGGCCACCTTACGGGCGTCACGGAGGTGCTCAAGCCCCTGTTTCCGAACCTGAAAACCTTTGCTGTAGAGCCCGAACTGTCGCCGGTTATCAGCGGCGGCGCGCCGGGGCCACACCCCATTCAGGGCATCGGGGCGGGCTTTATTCCCGAAAATCTGCACACCGACCTGCTCGACGGCACCATTCAGGTAAGCCGCGACGAGGCGTTTGAGATGACGCGCCGCATGGCCCGCGAAGAGGGCATCTTGTGCGGCATCTCATCGGGGGCTTCACTGGCGGCCATCGGCAAGAAGCTGGCCGACATTCCGCAGGGCGGCAAGGTGCTTACCTTCTGCTACGACACCGGCGAGCGCTACCTGTCGGTAGAAGGCTTGTTTGTGTAAAGACAAGGTAATCAGCTGCTTACTCACCAAGAGCGTCGCACCCGGCTTGCCGAGGTTCGGCGCTCTTGGCGTTTCTTGCGTATTCGGGAAGCATGGAAAAAACTGAATCTGGGGCCGACCGCTTTTGGCGCTGGCTGCTGCCGGTAGCCGTAGCGGGCTGCTTGTACGTCAATTATGTATACAATGCCCGCCCGCCCGAAGGCGCCCTGAGCAACGGCGCTATGTCGGCCCGGCACCCCACACTGCTCACGCCGGCTGGCTACGCCTTCAGCATTTGGGGCGTTATTTTTCTGGGGCTGGTAGGCTACGCCGTTTGGCAATGGCTGCCCCGGCAGCGCGGCACACGCCTGCCGGGGCAAATTAACCGCTTGCTGACGCTGGCCGTGCTGGCCACCACGGCTTGGACGCTGGTGTTCAGCTACGGGCTTATCAGCATCAGCCTGACGGTCATGCTCTTTATCCTGCTGCTGCTGGCCCAGGCTTATGGCCGGGCGCGGCAGCTGGTGCTACGCCGCGCCGCGCCCGGCTGGCCGGTGTGGTTCCTGAGCTTTTACCTAGGCTGGATAATGCTGGCCACGGTGCTCAGCTTTATTTTCGGCCTGCGCGACGGGTTTGGCGTGCAGTGGCCGGCCGAGGCCAGCCTCGTGGGCAGCTACGCCTTGCTGGCGGTGGCGGCGCTGCTGGGGGTGGGGCTGGCCTGGCGCAGCCAGGATACCCGCCTGCCGCTGCCCATTGCCTGGGGCCTAGTTGGCACCTGGGTGGCCCAGCGCGCGGCCGAGCCGGGCCTGGCGCTCACGGCGCTGGGGGCTGCCTCGCTGCTGCTGCTGGGCGCGGCGGCGGTGGGCTGGCGGCGCAGCCAGCAGGTGCTGGCGGCCGGGTAGGGGCGGCGCGGGGCGCGAAGCCTGTACTTTTGCCCTGGCCCACGGTGGGCTGCTTTCCCTCTTTACCCTTCCTCCTGATGCGCCAGAATTTCGTTGCCGGCAACTGGAAAATGAACCTCACCCTGCCCGAAGCGCAGGCCCTGACGTCCGAAATTGTGCAGATGCTGCACGACGAGCTCACCGGCCCCCGGCCGCAGGTGGTTATCTGCCCGCCCTTTCCGCTGCTCATGGGCGTGCACCGGCTGCTGGGCGATGGCGGCAACCCCGCGCTGGGCGCCCAAAACTTTCACCAGAAAGAAAGCGGTGCCTACACCGGCGAGGTGTCGGCCAAGCAACTGCAATCGGTGGGCTGCGAGTACGTGATACTGGGCCACTCGGAGCGCCGCCAGCACTTTCGCGAAGATGATGCCCTGCTGGCCGACAAGCTGAAAGCGGCCCTGGCCGCCGGCCTGAAGCCGATTTTTTGCGTGGGCGAAAGCCTGGAAACCCGCGAAGCCGACGAGACTTTTGACTTCATTGGCCAGCAGTTGGCGGCCGGCTTGTTTCACCTTGGTAAGGAAGATTTCGCCAAGGTAGTAATTGCCTACGAGCCGATTTGGGCCATCGGCACGGGCCGCACGGCCAGCAGCGCGCAGGCGCAGGAGGTGCACGCCTTCATCCGGCAGCAGGTGGCGGCGGCTTACGACCAGGCCACGGCCGACGACACCACGATTTTATACGGGGGCTCGTGCAACGCGCAGAACGCCCGCGAACTCTTCAGCCAGCCCGACGTGGATGGCGGCCTCATCGGCGGCGCGGCGCTGAAGTCGCGCGATTTTGTCGAAATTATCAAATCCTTCTAGCCTGCGGGGTGAAAAAGGAAAGCGCGTGATAGTTTAGGCCGAATTATTGCCTGGGCGGGCAAAGCGTCCGCTCCTTCACTCGTCTCACGTTCCCTTAGTCAAGCGCCCCGTGCTGTCATTCCTACTCTCTTTTTTGCTGTTTTTGACGTCGGTCCCCATCCGCCCGGCGGCCCCGGCCGGCTCGGTGGAGCCCTGCAAAATCTACGGCTCCGTGTACCTCGAAACCGACCCGCATCGCGCCAATTCGTGCTTTGCGGTGGTGTACGTGGAGCCCGAGCAAGCTTTTGCTGATGTGGTGGTGTTCAACGAAACCAACAAGCTCTTTGCCGACAAGGCGGGGCTGTGGTGCCCGGCCGAAAACCGCGAATTTGCCGACTACACGCTGTACGTGACCACCGACCGCAGCCGGGCCGATTTCGCCATTCACTACACCAAGGTGCGCTCGTTTGCGGGCTGCAAGCAGTAGTAGAAACTGGACTTTATCCTGAAAAAGCCGCTGGCAATTGCCGGCGGCTTTTGTCGTTAGGGGCCGGGGCGCGGGCGGGCGGCGCGTTTCCTGCGAACTTTGCGAGCGAGTATCTTTTTTACCTGAATTGCCGAAATGGATTTTATTGAACTGACCGTGCAGGCCCCGCGAGAGCTGGCCGACATCCTGGTAGCCGAGCTGGGCGAAGTGGGTTTTGACACCTTCGAGGACAACGACGCGGGCTTTTGCGCCTACACCACCGAAGACGCCTTCGACCGCGACGCCGTGGCCGAGATAATGAGCCGCTACGAGGGCCTGGGCGAGCTGGCGTTTTCGGACCGCGTGATAACGCGCCAGAACTGGAACCAGGAATGGGAGAAAAATTTTCAGCCCCTCATCATCGCCGAGCGCGTGTCGGTGCGAGCGCCGTTTCACCCCAAGCCGGAGGGCGTAGACTACGACATCGAGATAATGCCGCGCATGTCGTTTGGCACCGGCCACCACGAAACCACGGCCTTGATGATTGAGAATCAGCTTGATATCGACCACCACGGCAAGCGTGTGCTCGACATGGGCTGCGGCACGGGCATCCTGGCTATTATGGCCGAAATGCTGGGCGCCCGCCAGGTGCTGGCCGTGGACGTGGAGCCCTGGACGGTAGAAAACGCCCGCGACAACGCCGCCGAAAACCACTGCCGCACCATCGAGTGCCGCCTGGGCGGGGCCGAAACGCTGGCCGACGAAGCCCCCTTCGACCTCATTTTGGCCAATATTAACCGCAACGTGCTGCTCGAAGATATGCACGCCTACGCCCGCCTGCTGCCCGCCGGGAAACCAATTCTGTTCAGCGGGTTTTACGAGGAAGATTTAGCCAAGATAACGGCCGAGGCCACCCGTCAGGGCCTGCGTTACGAGCGGCACCGCACGCTACGTAGCTGGGTATCGGCTATTTTCACCAAATTGTAAGCCGCTCCGGCGCTCGCCGGGGCCGCCCTGCTGGCCGCTCGCGGCCTTTGCCCGACCTTATGAAGCGACTGCTCGCCGCCTTTTTCTGCCTGTCTTTTCCCCTGCTGCCCGCCAGCGCCCAAACGGCGAAGCCGGCCCCGGCTACCAAGCCGGCGCCGGCCGCTAAGCCGGCCGGGGCCACGCCTGCCCCCCCCGCGCCGCCCCCCAGTGGGCGCACGGCCGGCGACGTGCGCCCCGGCCAGGTGGCGGTGCAGCGCTACACGGGCCACCTCTCGCCCGACCCGGCCCAGTTTATCATCGACGTGCGCACGATGATGCTGGCTACCAACAACAACGGGGCGAAGGCGCTGGGCGAGCAGCTGCGCCAATTGTGGGCCAGCAACCAGCTCACGGCCAGCCAGCAAACGGCCATCGCCGGGCTGTCGCAGCAGATGCTGGATAAAAAGCTCAAGCCCATTCCACACCTCACGGCCTTTTACAGCGCCATTGTGGGCGGCAAAACCAAATCGGGCCTGAGCGACGCCCAAATGGACCAGTACCTGGACGTAGTGGCGCAGTCGGTGGACAAAGACCCGCTGGCCGACGTGGACAAGTACCTCATGACCACGGCCCGGGTGCTGAACGGTGGCTACCTCTACCGCTCGGGCTTTAACGCGCTGCGGGCCGTGGGCGGGCAATTGGCTTTTACCTACAAGGCCACCGCTGCGCCCGACCCCAACGCCAGCTTCGACAGCGAGCCGGCGCCGGCCCAGCCGGCTGCGCTGCCCGCCGCCCCGGCCAAAGCCGCCGCGCCGGCCGCCGCCAAGCCGAAACCCAAACCCAAGCCGGTAGCGAAGAAGAAGCGGGCCAGCGACGGCTGGGACACCGCCGATATGTGGAGCGCGCCCAGCAAGGCCAGTAAAAACGACGGCTGGGGCAGCGCCAACGATGGCTGGGGCCCACCCATCGCCAGCCCCAAAAAGAAAGCCGCTGCCAACGATGGTTGGGGCGCGCCCGCCAACGACGGCTGGGGTACGCCCAAGAAAAAAACGCCCGCCAAAACCACTGCGAAGGCGCCCGCCAAAGCGGCGGCCAAGCCCGTGGCCGCCACCCCCGCCGCGCCGACACCCAGCACCGCCGATTTCGACCAGGCCAATCAGCCGTTTGTGCCCTCGGCCAGCGCGGCGTACGATGCGTATTATCCGCCCATTGTCAGCGGGCCGGCTATTGAGCTGAAGGACGCCGACCTGGTGCTGCGCACGGCCAGCGACTCCATCGTGATTCACAAGGTGAGCGGCACGGCCGCGCCGCGCGGCAGCCACCTGGTGGCCTCGGGTGGGCAGGTGGCCTGGACCATCAAGGGCAACCCGGTGACCGCCGACCTGGGGCCGTTTGACTTCGACCTGAGCAAGCCCGAGTTTACGGCCCAGCCCGTGACGCTCACCTACGCCGCCCGGCTCGAAGCCCCGGTCAAGGGTGCCCTCAGCTACAAGAGAGTGCGCCGCAAGCCGGGCGCCACCGAAAGCAGCTACCCGCGCTTCATCTCGCTCACCAACGACGTGCGCCTCAAGGACGTAGGCCCCGGCCTTACGTACCAGGGCGGCCTCTCCGTGGCGGGCAGTAGTATGCTATCGGCCGCGCTCGATGGCTCGCTTTCGCACCTCACGTTGCGCCAGGATAATAAGCTGCGCTTCCGCTCAGCCTCGCGCAATTTTGTGCTCGGCGACTCGATTATCACGGCTGGCCGGGCCGCCGTGGCGCTCTACGAAAGCACCGGCGATTCCATCACCCACCCGGGCGTGGAGTTGAAATACCTGAAGGGCAAGGAGCAGCTCAAGCTGCTGGCTGCCAAGGGCCTGTACCAGAATGCGCCGTATTCTGACTCGTACCACCAGGTGGACATTCGGGCGCAGATGCTGACTTGGAACCTGCGCGAGCCCAAGATGGACTTTGCCATCATTACCTCGCCCACCCAGGTATCGGCCGATTTTGAGAGCAAGAACTTCTTCTCCAATACCCGCTACCAGCAGCTCAAGAGCATCAATAGCCTGCATCCGCTGCAAATGCTGCTGGGCTACAGCATCACGCACGGCCACGGCAGCGTGCTCAACGTGCACGACGTGGCGGTGGCTACCAAAACCAACGAAAGCAACCTGCGCTCGGCCATCAGCGGCCTAGCCCGCGATGGCTACGTAGACATTCAGCCCCAGACCGGCGAGGTAATTCTGCTCAACAAAGCCCGGCACTACGTGGGCGCGGCCCGCGATAAGAAGGACTTCGACCACATCGACATCAAGTCCTTGAGTGGCTCGGGGCGCAGCGCTACGCTCAACCTGGCCAGCAACCAGCTGCTGGTGCGCGGGGTGAAGAAGTTCAGCTTTTCCGACGACTCGTCGGCCGTGTCGGTGCAGCCCGACAGTGGTGTGGTACGCCTGGAGCGCAACCGCAACCTGAAGTTTGGCGGGCGCATCAAAACGTCTATCTACGGCTTTAAGGGGCAGAACTTTCAGTTCGACTACGATGGCTACTACATCGACATGCCCCGCATCGACTCGCTCACTATTCGTAACAAGCGCAAGAAGGCGACCAACAAAAACATCGCCGCTGAAGAAACGCCGCCCAGCGACTTCGTGCTCACCAACAAGGGCAAGTTTCAGAGCGGCCGGCTGTACCTGAACGACCCCAAAAACCGCTCGGGCCGCAAGAAGCTGCCTAAGTACCCGTCGTTCACTTCTACCTCGGGCGCCTACGTGTACTTCAACAAGCCCGACGTGCTGGGCGGCGCCTACGACTCGACCACCTACTTCGACGTGCCACCCTTCAGCTTCGACTCGATGGGCACGGGCAAGGCGCGCGGCAACTTTGTGGGCGTGTTTCACAGTCGGGCGCTGCCGCCCATCAAAACGGCGCTGACCACTCAGGAAGACGGCACGATGGGCTTCGTGCACACGGTGCCCGCCGCCGGCTACCCCATGTACGGGGGCAAGGGCCGCCTCTCGCCCGGCGCCAAGGTGAAGCTCAACGCCCAGGGCTTGCAATCGAACGGCACCGTGACCTACCTCGGCGCTACCATGCAGAGCGACCGCTTTGTGATGTACGGCGACTCGCTCACCGGCGAAGGCAAAACCGGCAGCATCGCGGCCAGCGCTACCACGCCCAAGGTGGTGCTGCCGCCCGGCTACCTCATCAATTGGGGCGCCCGTACCGACTCGCTGCACTTGCAAACGCCGCCCGGCGGCGCTTCGGCCAAGGTCTACGCCGACCATACCTTTAAAGGCTCGCTGCTGCTCACGCCCCAGGTGGTGGGCGGCGCCGGCCGCCTCGATGGCCCCCAGAGTTACGTGCGCTCCGAGAACTTAGCGTTTAAAAACGATTCGTACTCGGGCCAGAAGGCGCTGCTGAGCGTGAAATCGGCCCAGGCCGGCAAGCCCGCCCTCACCGCCAACGACGTCAATTTCACCTACGACCTCAAAAACGGCTTTGCCGAGTTTAAGCGCGAGGAAGGCAGCCGGGCCAGCATCGACCTGCCCTATACCGACTTTCGCACTTCGCTCAGCGGGGGGCGCTGGGACTTTAAGAAAAAGCGCGTGGTGCTGCGCGCCACCGGCGCCGACTCGGCCCGCTCGTACTTCACCTCCACGCTGCCCGAGCAGCACGGGCTGAAGTTTCGGGCCGCCGCCGCTACCTACGACCTCACCAAGTACCAGCTGCAAGCCAAAGGCGTGCCCTACGTGGCGGCAGCCGATGCCTGGGTGATTCCTGATTCGGGCCGCGTGACGGTGGCTGGCGGCGGCAAGATGCAGACCCTGCACCACGCCAAGGTGCTGCTCGACTCGCTGGGCAAGTTTCACAAGCTGGTGGATGGCAACATCCGGGTGACGGCCCGCGACGCCTTTACCGGCGACGCCAAGTACATGACCCGCACGGCCACCGGCGACTCGGTGGCTATCAAGTTTGTCGATTTCAAGTCGGATTCGGCCTCGCTGCTGGCTTCTAACACCGGCCGCAAGCGCTTTGGCCTGCGCCGCCGCGCCGCGCCGGTTGCCGCCGCTACTGACCCGGGCGCCGGTGGCGATGCAACCGCCGTGGCGGCGGTGTCTACGCTGGCCACCACGGCCACGGCCAATGTGGAAACCAACCAGAAATTTCAGTTGGCACCGCGCATCGGCTTCCGGGGTGGCATCAATCTGAACTCGCGACGGCGCGGCCTGCTCTTCGACGGCCAGGTGCAGCTGCAATTTGGCAAAACGCGCGACGCGGCTACCGCCGAGTGGTTTGCGGTGAAGGACAGCATTGACCCCAAAAACATTGAGCTGAACCTGCGCGAACTGAAGTCGGAAGACGGCGCGGCGCTGGCCACCGGCCTCTTTATTTCCGACACCGATAACCGCATCTACCCGCTCTACGCCGGCCCCAAGGGCAGCGAGGCCGACATTCCGCTGCTCAACGTGGCCGGCAAGCTCCATTACGATGCCCAGCGTGGCGACTACACTATTGCCGACACCGACCAGAGCGACCCTAACCAGTACCAGGGCACGGTGCTCAGCTTCCGCGACTCGACCAACCGGCTGACTTTCCGGGGGCCGATGAATTTTATTGCTAACAATAAGAGCTACAGCATCACGGCCAGCGGCGTGGGCAGCGGCAACCTCGACAGCGCCCGCTACCGGGTGCGCGCCCTGCTGGGCATCGACGCCGCCATGCCCGCCAAGGCCGTGGAGCAAATGGCCAGCACCCTGGCCAAGGTAACCAAAAACGCGCCCGAGGCCCTCGACGGCTCTACCGATGAGCTGTACAACATTGCGCAGCTGGCCGGCAACAAGGGCGTGGAAGCCTTCAACAACAACCGCAAGCCCGGCACGGCCCCACCCGCGCTGGCCTCGCTTTCGCCCAAGCTGCTGCACACCCTCACCCTGAGCAAGGTAGACCTGCGCTGGGACCCTAAGCTGCGCTCGTGGCACTCGGTGGGCAAAATTGGCTTGGCGGGTGTGGGCAAGCAAAGCCTCAACGCGCTGGTGGATGGCTACGTCGAAATCAAGCGCGACAACTCGACTGACCTAGTAGAGGTGTACCTCGAAGCCGAGCCCCAGACCTGGTACTACCTGCGCTACGCCAACAACGTGCTCCTGACCAAGTCATCAAGCGAGGCGTTTGACGGCGAAATCTCGGCCAAGCAGAAAGGCAGCGTCGAAACCACCTCCGAGTACGGCGCCTTCCTGGGCGAGTTTGAGGATGTGGACCGCTTCCGCTCGCACTTCGAGCGCGACTACCTGGGCAAGTCGGGCCGCCTGGCCCCGCGCCCCGCCGCCGCTACGCCTTCGGGCGATTTCGAGGGCTTCGGCACCGAGAAGGGCAAAAAATCGAAGAAGAAAGCCAAGGCCGACCCCTTCGGCGATGGCGCCACCGACCCCGCCGCCGAGCCCGCTCCGGAGCCGACCAAAAAATCCAAGAAGAAAAAGGACAGCGACCCCTTCGGCGACGGCACTATCGAAACGCCGCCTGCCGAGCCCGCCCCGGCGCCCACCAAAAAGGAAAAGAAAAAGAAGGAAGAAGCCCCGGCCGCCGACACCGAAACGGCCCCTGAGCCGGCCCCCGAGCCCACCAAGAAGTCGAAGAAGAAAGCCAAGGACAACGACCCCTTCGCCGACAGCGAGATAGCGCCGCCCGTGGCCCCAGCCCCCAAGAAAGCTGCCCCGCCCACTGCGCCGGTAGCGGCACCAGCACCGGCAGTTTCTACGCCCACGCCGCCAGCAGCTACCCCGGCTTCGGCCCCAGCGGCGACTACGCCCGCCGCCTTGGTTCCGGCCACCCCGGCGGTGGCCCCGGCTACCAGTGCGCCAGCGCCTGCGCCAGCGGCAGCCGTTCCGGCTACCCCGGCCTCCGCCCCAGCGGCCCCGGCAGTTACGGAGCCAGCCCCAGCCGTTGCTACCCCGGCCACCCCGCCGGTAGTATCTCCTGCTACAGCCCCGACCTCGGTAGCTACGCCTACTCCCGCCCCAGCGGCTGAGCCAACTCCGGCGCCGGTTGCTACTCCGGCACCAACTCCGGCCGCTGAGCCATCCCCGGCGGCTTCGCCAGCCCCGGTACCTCCCGCTGCTGAACCGACGCCAGCTGCTGCACCCGTAGCCACCCCCGCTGCTGAACCAGCTCCGGCGGCTGCGCCCGCTACCGAGCCAGCTCCGGCGGCCACGCCGGCCGAGCCAGCCACGCCCAAAGCCACGCCGGCCGACCCTGACCCCACCGCCGAGCCGGGCGTGGAGCCCGATAAAAAATCCAAGAAAAAGAAGAAGAAGGGTGAGGAAGACCCCTTCGGCGATTCGTAATCCCAGCCGCCCCGGAGCCTACCTCCGGGGCGGCTTACTTTTGCGCCATGCTGATAATATTACTGGCGCTGCTGGCAGCCTACCTGCTGGGTTCTATTCCGACGGCGCTGTGGGTGGGCCGCGCTTTTTTTAACCTCGCTGACATTCGCGAGCATGGCTCTGGTAACGCCGGCGCCACCAACACCTTCCGGGTGCTGGGCAAAAAAGCGGGTACCTTCGTGCTGCTGGTCGATGCCTTCAAGGGCTTCGCGGCGGCGTATTTTTTGCCCAACCTGCTGCTCAGCCAGGGCCTCATTGCCCCTGCAAACCTGTTCTATTTCCGGTTGGCCTGCGGGGTGCTGGCCGTGGTGGGGCATATTTACCCGGTGCTGGCCGGCTTTCGGGGGGGCAAGGGCGTAGCTACCATCCTGGGGATGATGCTGGCCGTGGCCCCGGCCACGGTGGGGGTGGCGCTGCTGGTATTTCTGGTGGTGCTGGGCACTACGCGCTACGTGTCGCTGAGTAGTATGTCGGCCGGGGTGGCCTTTGCCTTCTTGCAGCTGCTGCCAGCTTTCCGGCCCGTCAATAGCCTGCAAGTGTGGTTTGGCTTTTTACTGGCCGCCATGCTGGTGTACACGCACCGCGCCAATATCGGCCGCCTGCGCGCCGGCACCGAGAGCCGCGTGCCGCTGTGGGGTAAAAAGTAAGCGGTCATGGTTGCTCGTTTCCCTCAGCTCAGCACCCCGCGCCTCCGTCTTCGCGCCTTTGCGCTGGCCGATGTGCCGTGGCTGGTAGCTCTGGCCGGCAATTATGAGGTGGCCAGGAATACGCTGAATATTCCGCATCCGTACTCCGAGGCGGATGCCCGCCGCTGGGTGCAGCTCACCCAGGAAAATTATCAGCAGCAGACCGGCTACGCTTTCGCCCTGGCGCTGCAAAGCAGCGGGGAGTTTATCGGCGGTATCGGCCTCACTCTTGAGCGGCGCTTCGACCGGGCGGAGGCCGGCTACTGGCTCGGGCAGCCGTACTGGGGGCAGGGGCTGGCCAGCGAGGCCCTGGCGGCCGTGCTGCATTTCGGCTTTAATGAGCTAGGGCTGAATAAAATCTACGCCACGCACCTTGCCGAAAACCCCGCTTCGGGCCGCGTAATGCTGAAAAACGGGATGGTGAAGGAAGGGGAGCTAGTCCAGCACACCAAGCGCGACGGCCGGTACCATGACCTGTGGCAGTACCGTCTCACGCGCGGCGAGTACGGAGCGCGCGCCGCCAACGTGTAAAATTTTGGCATTCCACGAAGGGCGGGCTTGTCTTTTAGCCTGCGGCTGGTGGGCGGGGCTAGCGGTGGGGCGCAGTATGCGCCGCTACCAAGACGAAAGGGCGTGTGTAGTAGGCGAATAGGAGGGGATGAAAGTGCGCAGGAAACGGGTAAAAGCCAAGCAATAAGGGCCGCTTTTAACGGCAGTTTTCTGCACCTTTGGGTACTGGCGCTGACCAGGTTGGCTAGGCGCCGAGCCATTTCCCACCCTCTTCCTTTTCCACATTATGACCGCACTATTTACCGTGCTGGCGCGCCGCTCCTGGCGGCGCGCCCTCTATGGCGGGGCCCTGCTGCTAGGACTGCCCGCCGCCAGCCACGCCCAATGCACCCAACTGGTGTGGGCCGACGAGTTCAACAACGCCACGCTCGATACCACCAAGTGGAAGGTCATCACCGGCGACGGCTGCCCCACGGTGTGCGGCTGGGGCAACGCGGAGCTTGAAAACTACCGTGCCCAGAACATTGCCACCACGGGCGGCAACCTAGTTATCAGTACCAAGTTTGAAACCACGACGGCGCCTAGCGGCAACACCTACCAGTACAGCTCGGGCAAGCTGCAATCGAAAGTGCCGGGCAAGGGCACGCTTCAGACCTTCAAGTACGGTCGCATTGAGGCGCGGATGCAGCTGCCCTCGGCGGGCGGCGTGTGGCCGGCGTTTTGGATGCTGGCCGACCCCGGCAACTGGCCCACGACGGGCGAAATCGACATTATGGAGGCCAAGCACAAAAACCCGAACTCGGTGACGGGTACGGCCATCGGCAACGCGGGCGGCAATAGCCCCTATTTCGCCAGCCGCACCTACGCGGCGGGCGTCGATTTATCGACCGGCTTCCACGTGTATGCCCTGGAATGGGGGCCCGACGTGCTGCGCTTTTACGTGGATGGCAACCTCTACAACACCGTGACGCCGCAGACGACGCCGAACGGCGTTTTCCCCTTCAACGACAACAACTTCTACGTTATTCTGAACGCGGCGGTGGGTGGCCCCGGCTCGGGCTACACCGGCAACATTGCCCCCACGCCCGCCGACTACCCCACCCAGACGCTGGTAGACTACGTGCGGGTGTACAAGGGCACCTACAACTACGCCGTGATTGGCGACGGCCAGGTGTTCCCGAATGAGCAGTACAAGAACTACCGGCTCGACCCCGTGGCCGGCGCCACCTACGCCTGGACGGTACCTAGCGGCGCCACCATCGTGAGCGGCCAGGGCACCAACACCATCACCGTGAACTGGGGCAGCACCGGTGGCAACGTGGCCGTGGCGGTAGCCGTGAGCGGCTGCACTACCGGCTCGTACAGCAAGACCGTGACCATCGGCCCGGCTCTGCAAGTGGAGAAGGTGTTCGAGGACTTTGAGAGCAACCGCCTGCTGACTTATGCCGGTACCGGCACGCTCACCCAGGCCGTAGCCAACCCTGGCGGCGCGGCCCCCAACACATCCTCGACGGTGGGCAAGTACGTGCGGGCCAGCTCGCAGCAATACGACGTGCTGAACGTTAAGAACCTGGCTATTGCCAATGCCAACGACTTTGTGGCGGGCCGCAAGAAGGTGTACGTGGACGTGTACTCGACCGCGCCGGTGGGCAGCAAAGTCACCATGCAGTTTGAGAACAGCTCGGTGACGACGGCCACCAACTACCCGAGCGGGCGGCACAGCGCTTATAAAGCGTTCACGACCAAGCAGAACGCCTGGGAAACGCTCGAATTCACTTACGAGCAGACTATTGATGCGGGCACGAGCATCTTCGCCATCAACAACGTGGCCTTCCTTTTTGAACCGGCCACCTACACCGGCGACACGTTCTATTTCGACAACGTGCGAGTGCTAGCCCAGCCCACGCCGCCCACCGTAGCCACCACCGTGCTCGAAAACTACGACGGCACCAGCGCCATCAGCTTCGACGCTACGGGCACCAACGGCACTTACACGGCCGGCGTGGCCAACCCCTCGGCCACGGGTGTAAATACCTCGGCCAAAGTGGCGAAGTACGTGCGCAACAGCACCCAGCAGTACGACGTGCTGTTCTTCAACGCCACCCCGGCCGGCACCGTCATCACCGACGCCGGTAAGTTCAAAGACCAGACCTACCAGTTGCAACTCGACCTGTATACCGACGCGCCGGTGGGTACCTCGGTGCGCATTACGCTGCAAAACAAGGCTGCCGCCGCTGGCAACTACCCAGCCGGGCGCAACAGCACCTATATCGTCAACACCACTAAACAGAATGCCTGGGAAACGCTCACCCTGAGCTTCGACACGGCCCCCGACGGTGGCACGGCCAACGTGGCCATCGACCAGCTGGCCGTGCTCTTCAATGGCAACTCCAACACCGGCAACACCTATTACCTCGATAACCTGCGCATTGCCAAGCACGTGGCCGACCCCACCTATTCGGCCAGCGCTACGTTTGAAGACTACGAGGCGACGCACAACCTGACCTACCTCAGCTCGGACGGCACCTATTCGCCCACCATTGCTAACCCTGCGGCTACGGGTGTGAATACCTCGGCCCGGGTGGGCAAGTACGCCCGCAAGGCTACGGCGACTTACGACGTGTTGTCGTTCAGCACCAGCTCGATAAAGGATGGTAGCGCCTACGTGGCCGGTAGTAAGGTGCTGGCGATGGACGTGTACACCAGCGCGCCGGTGGGCACCGTTATCTCGTGGCAACTGGAGAGCAGCGCGGCCTCTACGCCGAGCAACTACCCGGCGGGCCGCCACAGCATTTACCAGGCGGTGGTAAAGCAAACCAATACTTGGCACACGCTCGTTTTCACCTACGCCAGTTCGCCCGATGCCAGCACGCCCGACGCCAGCGTAGACCGGGCCGTGTTCTTGTTCGCCCCTAATTCGAGCACCGGCGACGTATACTACGTTGATAACCTGCGCAGCCTCAGCAAAAACGGCGCTACCAACGCGGCCCCGACCATCAGCCTGACTTCGCCAGCCGCGGGCGCTACGTATACCGCGCCCGCTAGCCTCACCCTCACGGCCAATGCCGCTGACTCGGACGGCACCGTGAGCAAAGTCGAGTTTTACCAGGGCACCACGCTGCTGGGCACCGCCACCGCTAGCCCCTACAGCTACACCTGGGCCGGCGTAGCCGCCGGCACGTACTCCCTCACCGCCAAGGCCACCGACAACGCGGGCGCCGCCACTACTTCGGCCGCCGTGAGCGTGACTGTAACGGCCGCCTCTACCGCCCCCAACCTGGCTTTGAATAAGCCCACCTTTACTTCATCGACCGAGAACGCGGGTACGCCCGGCTCGGCCGCCGTGGATGGCGACGCCACTGGCACCCGCTGGGCCAGCGCCTTCGCCGACCCGCAGTGGATTTACGTGGACCTGGGGGCCAGCTACAGCGTGAGCCGCGTAAAGCTTACCTGGGAAGCCGCCTACGGCAAGGATTACCTCATCCAAACCTCGCCCGACGCCGCCACCTGGACCACCATCAAAACCGTAGCCGGCAACACCATGCTCACCAACGATTGGACCGGGCTAGCCGGCACCGGCCGCTACGTGCGGGTGTACGGCACCGCCCGCGGCACCACCTACGGCTACTCGCTCTACGAGCTGGAAGTGTATGGCACTGCCGCCAGCGGCGGTGGTGGCACCAGCCCCGGCAGCGCGTGCACCGGCACCGCGGCCAGTGGCGACTACACCTATCAGGTGTCCACTACCAGCGGTAATGTGAACTGGACCTTCGTGCCGCAGTCGCCCATCGCGGGCAGCACCATGGCCCTTATTTACGTGAAGGCCGGCTCGGCCACCGGCTACGCCGGCTACCAGATGACGGCCTCGGGCAGCAATTTCACTTTCTCGCAGGCGCAGCCGGCCGGCACGGCTATCTCGTTCTACTTCACCTACCGCGTGGGTACCAGCACGGCCGAGCGCAACTCGAGCGCCGCGCCGCACAGCTACACGGCCGGCACGTCGTGCACTGCCCGCCTGCTGGCTACGGCCCCGGCCAGCGTGGCTAGCGCCGCCGTGTATCCCAACCCCGTGGCGAGCCGCCTCACGGTGGGCCTGAGCGGGCCATCGGCCCATATGCTCGTGCTGCGCGACTTGCGCGGCGCCGTGGTGCACACCGCCACCGTCGGGGCCAGCCAGGCCAGCACCGAACTGGATGTAAGCCGGCTAGCCCCCGGCGTATACCTGCTCACCGTGACTAGCGCCGACGGCCAGCAGGTGCACCGCATCCTGAAAGAGTAGGGCCCTAACTGAATAGTAGTGCGCACGGCCTTTGACCTCACTAACTAGCGCGCTAGCGGGTGCTAACTGCCAGTTTGCGTACTTAAACTGAGCCGCCACTTCTGATGATTTATCAGGCGTGGCGGCTCAGTTTTTTAATATCTGCAAAAATGAGTTGAAAATTTGCAAGCGTATTATTTGGTATTTCCAGGAAAAACCCTAGCTTGCGCCCTCTAAACCCCTGGCAATTTATGGAGACGCAAGCGCTGAAGTATCCCGCCATCCGCAACTACGTAGCCGGCCAGCCCATCGACACGCCGGCGGCCGCCCTGCTCGATGTCTTCAGCCCGCTCAGTGGAGCTAAAATTTCGGCCATGCCCCTGAGCAGCAAGGCCGATTTGGATGCAGCGGTGAAAGCCGCGCAGGCGGCGTTTCCAGCTTGGTCGGCCACCCCTATTAAGGAGCGGGTGCAGATATTTTACCGCTATAAAACGCTGCTGGAGCGCGACATGCAGGCCCTGGCCAGCCTCGTGCGCGAGGAAAACGGCAAGACCTTCGACGAGGCCCGCGCCGAGGTCGAAAAAGCGGTGGAGCTGACCGAGTTTGCCTGCTCCCTGCCGCAGCTGGTGCAGGGCGAGTTTCTGGAAGTGAGCAAGGGCGTGGAAGCCCGCGCCGAGCGCAAGCCGCTCGGGGTAGTGGCTAGCATCGCCCCCTTCAACTTTCCCAACATGGTGCCGCACTGGACTATCCCGAACGCGCTGGTGCTCGGCAACTGCATGATTCTGAAGCCCTCGGAAAAGGTGCCGCTGAGCGCCGTTAAAATCGCCGAACTGCTGAAAGAAGCTGGCCTGCCCGACGGCGTGCTCAACGTGGTGAACGGCGACAAAACCATCGTCGAAGCCATCTGCGACCACCCCGACATTGCGGCCGTGTCGTTTGTGGGCTCCACGCCTATTGCCAAGACGGTTTATATCCGCGCTACCTCCAACCTCAAGCGCTGCGTGGCGCTGGGCGGGGCCAAAAACCACCTCATCGTGCTGCCCGACGCGCATCCCGAAATGACGGCCTCCAACGTGGCGGCCAGCATGAGCGGCTGCGCGGGCCAGCGCTGCATGGCCGGCTCCACGATGGTGGGCGTGGGCGGCATCGACCACATTGTGAGCAAGCTGGTGGAAGAAGCTAAGAAGATTGTGCCCGGCCAAAACCTCGGCTCCGTTATCAGCCGCGAGGCCAAGGAGCGTATCGAGCGCCACATCACCGAGGCCGAAGCGGCCGGCGCCAAGGTGCTGCTCGATGGCCGCGGCGCCGTAGTACCCGGCCACGAAGACGGTTACTACGTGGGCCCCACGGTGGTCGATTATGTGACGCCCGACATGGCCATCGCGCAGGAAGAAGTCTTCGGCCCGGTGCTCGCCATCCTGCGCACGAAGTCCCTTGATGAAGCGCTAGCCATCGAAAACGCCAACCCCTACGGCAATGCCGCCGCTGTTTTCACGCAGAGTGGTAGTCATGCCCGCTACGTGATGGACCACGCCAGCGCCGGCATGATAGGCGTGAACATCGGCGTGCCCGTGCCCCGCGAGCCCTTCTCGTTCGGCGGCTGGAATGAGTCGAAATTCGGCGCCTGCGATATCACTGGTAAAAGCTCCATCGAGTTCTGGACCCAGCTCAAGAAAACCACGACCAAGTGGAACCCCGAGTCGCGGGTGAACTGGATGAGCTAGGGCAGGCCCGCTAGGGTAGCAATTAAAAATCGTCTGTCATTGCGAGCGCAACGAAGTGGAGCGCGGCAATCTTTCCTTCCCGTTGGAATAGAAATCCATCGATGGCGGACGACAAGGAAGGATTGCCGCGCTTCACTGCGTTGCGCTCGCAATGACAGACGATTTTATTTCTGAAACGGTAAGTAGCTATGTACCCGACCCTCGACACCGACCAGCAGCAAATCCTGCACGACAACCTCGACCACACGCTGTTTTCGTGGTCGAAGCAGGCGGGCCTGAACCCCATCAGCGCCGAGCGGGCGGCGGGCGTGTACCTCTACGACCGCGATGGCAAGCGCTACCTCGACTTCTCGTCGCAGCTCATGAACGTGAATATCGGCCACGGCGACCAGCGCGTGACCGAGGCCGTGGCCGCCCAAATGCGCGAGCTGAGCTACGTGTACCCCGGCATGATAACCAAGGCTAGGGGCGACCTCGGCCGGAAGCTAGCCGAGATAACGCCCGCCAACCTCACTAAAGCGTTTTTCACGCTGGGCGGGGCCGAGGCCATCGAAAATGCGATTAAGCTGGCCCGCATCTACACCGGCCGGCACAAGATTGTGTCGCTCTACCAGTCGTTTCACGGGGCTAGCTACGGGGCGCTGAGCGTGGGCGGCGACCCGCGCAAATTTGCCGTCGATAGCCAAGCCATGCCCGGCACGGTGCACGTCGAAAACCCGTATTTCTACCGCTGCCCCTGGTACAGCCGCACGCCCGAGGAGTGCGCCGAGCGCGCCGCCGATGCCCTGGAGCGCATTATCGGCTACGAAAATCCCGGCAGCGTGGCGGCCATTTTCCTGGAAGGCGAGTCGGGCACGAGCGGCTGCATCAAGTATCCGCCCGGCTACTGGACGCGGGTGCGCGAAATCTGTGACAAGCACGGCATCCTGCTCGTGGCCGATGAGGTGATGTCGGGCTTCGGCCGCACCGGCAAGTGGTTTGGCTCCGACCACCACGGCGTGAAGGTCGATATCATGTGCATGGCCAAGGGTATCACGGCCGGCTACGTGCCGCTAGGGGCCGTGATGGTAGACGAGGCCATTGCCAAGTCGTTTGACAACAAGCCTTTGCCGCTAGGGCTCACATACTCGGCGCACCCCGTGAGCTGCGCCGCCGCCGTGGCTGTGCTCAATATTTACGAGGAAGACCACCTGCTCGAAAACACCGTAGCGATGGGCCACTACCTTGACGAGCGCGTGGCCGAGTTAATAAAGCAGCACCCCAGCATCGGCGACTGGCGCAACACCGGCCTTTTCGGCTGCCTGGAACTGGTGAAAAACCGCCAAACCAAAGAGCCGATGGCTCCCTGGAACGCCACCCCCGACCAGATGGGCATTATGAACGAGGTGGCCGCCAAAATCAAGGAGCTGGGCATGTACACCTTCGTGCGCTGGAATTACATTTTCATCGCCCCGCCGCTCAATATCAACAAACAGGAGCTGGATGAGGGGCTAGCCATCATCTCGGAGGCGTTGAAAATCGCGGACGCGCACACGCACTAACACTAGCCAGTAAGCATGTCGATTCTGCTAAAAAACGGCCGCGTTATCACGGCCGATTCAGACAGTATTTGCGATATTTTGACGGAGGGCGAGGCCATTGTGGCCATCGGCCGGAGCCTGCCCGCGCCTGAGGGTGTGCAGGTTATCGACTGCGCCGGCAAGCTCATTGTGCCCGGCGGCATCGACCCGCACGTGCATTTGGAGATGCCGTTCATGGGCACCTTCAGCAGCGATACCTACGAGACCGGCACCCGCGCCGCGCTGCACGGCGGCACTACCACGGTTATCGATTTTATTCTGCAAAAACAGGGCAGCTCGCTGCGCGCTGCGCTGGACGAGTGGCAGGGCCGGGCCACCGGCAACGCCGTGGGCGATTACTCCTTCCACATGGCCGTCACGGATTTTAATCCGAACACGCAGCTGGAAATCCCGGAAATGATTGCCGAAGGCATCACGTCCTTTAAAACCTTCATGGCCTATAAGGGCGCGCTCATGATTGACGACGCGCAGATGGTTGGCCTGATGCAGGAGGTGAAGAAGCATGGCGGCCTCGTGACCGCCCACGCTACCAACGGCGACATGATAGACACGCTCATCGCCCAGCACCGGGCGCAGGGCCAACTGTCGCCGCTCTACCACTACCTCTCGCAGCCCGAAGTGACGGAGGCCGAAGCCTCGGGCCGCTTTGCCGACATCGCCAACTACACCGGCGTGAATGCCTACATCGTGCACCTCACCTGCCAGGGCGCGCTCAATCAGGTGCGCCGCGCCACCGAGCGCAACCAGCGCGTGCTCGTCGAAACCTGCGTCCAATATCTCGTGCTCGACGCTTCGCTGTATGAAAACGAGGCCGAGGGCGCCAAGTGGGTAATGTCGCCGCCCTTGCGTCAGAAAAAGGACCAGGCCACGCTGTGGGCCGGCATCAATCAGGGCCTAGTGAACGTGGTGGGCACCGACCACTGCCCCTTCATGTGGGAGCAGAAGCTAGCCGGCAAGGACGACTTCTCAAAAATCCCGAACGGCCACCCGGCCGTGGAGCACCGCATGGAGCTGCTCTTCTCCGAAGGCGTGAGCAAGGGCCGCATCACGCCGCAAAAATTCGTGGAAGTAACCTCGACCAACGCGGCCAAAATATTTGGCCTGTTCCCGCGCAAAGGCACTATCAGCATTGGCGCTGACGCCGACCTAGTCATAATCGACCCCGAGAAAAAGCACACGATTTCGGCGGCCACCCACCATATGAACGTGGACTACTCAGGCTACGAAGGCTGGGAGCTAACTGGCAAAATCGACACTGTGCTGCTGCGCGGTCAGCTCGCCATCGAGGATGGCGTGACTAGGGTAGGGCGCGGCTATGGCCAATTTATTAAGCGTGGCAAAACGGCATTTTAGCACAGGGGCTTTCAATAATTCAACCATCACTCAATCAGCACCCAACTATGGCGCGCATCATTAAATCCGGCCTCATCCAGATGAGCTTGCCGATGACCGAGGGCGAAGGCTCTATCGAGGAAATCAAGGAGGCGATGGTGCAAAAGCACCTGCCGCTGATTGAGGAGGCCGGCCGCCAGGGCGTGCAGATTCTCTGCTTGCAGGAGATTTTCAACACGCCCTATTTCTGCCCCGGCCAAAATCAGGCTTGGTACGCCTCGGCCGAGGCGGTACCCGGCCCCACTACCGAGCGCATGGCCGAGTACGCCAAGAAATATAAGATGGTGATAATCGTGCCGGTATACGAGCGCGAAGCCGCTGGCTTCCTCTACAACACGGCCGCCGTGATTGACGCCGACGGCACCTACCTAGGCAAGTACCGCAAAAACCACATTCCGCACACCAATGGCTTCTGGGAGAAATTCTTCTTCAAGCCCGGCAATTTGGGATACCCAGTGTTCCAGACGATGTACGCCAAGGTGGGCGTCTACATCTGCTACGACCGTCACTTCCCCGACGGCGCTCGCGTGCTGGGCCTCAACGGCGCCGAAATCGTGTACAACCCCTCGGCCACCGTGGCTGGCCTCTCGCAGTACCTCTGGAAGCTGGAGCAGCCCGCCCACGCGGCGGCCAATGGCTACTTCATGGGCTGCATCAATCGGGTAGGGGAGGAGAAGCCCTGGAACCTGGGCCGCTTCTATGGCACATCCTATTTCGTGGACCCGCGCGGCCAAATTATCGCCCAAGCCGACGAGTACAAGGATGAGCTGCTGATTTCCGAGTTCGACCTTGATATGATAGACGAGGTACGCGCCACTTGGCAGTTCTTCCGCGACCGCCGCCCCGAAACCTACGAGAAGCTGGTGGAGCTGTAAGAGCGAAATAAAATAATAGGTGGTCACGCTGAGCTTGCCGAAGCATCTCTTCCACGCCGCTAGGGTGCTCAACCCAACGATGCGGTAGAGATGCTTCGGCAAGCTCAGCATGATGTTCAACTTCAAGCAGAAATAATGGCCGAATTTTCTACCCCCACTACCGCCCAGGAATTTGCCGACAACTTCGCGCAGCTCAAGCCCAATATGAGCCGCACGGAGGCGCTGTACGAAAGCTCGCGCTGCCTGTTTTGCTTCGATGCGCCGTGCATTCAGGCGTGTCCGTCGGGTATTGACATTCCACAGTTTATTCGGCAGATAAACTCGGGCAACGTCACCGGTTCGGCCCGCACCATTTACGAGGCCAACTACTTCGGCAACGCCTGCGGCAAGGTGTGCCCCACGGAGGTTCTGTGCGAAGGCGCCTGCGTGTACAACTTACAGGAGGTGAAGCCGATAGAAATTGGCCGGCTCCAAAGCTACGCCACCACCCAGGCCATTACGGAGAACAAGAAACTCTTCGGCCCTGGCCCGGCTAATGGCAAGCGCGTGGCTGTTATCGGGGCCGGCCCGGCTGGTATCTCGGCCGCCTGCGAGCTGCGAGCACTAGGGTACGAAGTGACGGTTTTTGAGGCCAAAGCCCAGCCCTCGGGCCTGACGGTGTACGGCGTGGCGCCCTACAAAATCACCAACGAAGAGGCCCTAGCCGAAATGGCGTACCTGCAAGGCCAGTTCGGCTACGAGGTGCGCTACCACGCACCCATTAGCGGCCGCGCCGACCTAACTAGCCTCGAAGCGGAATACGACGCCATTTTCCTGGGTATTGGGCTGGGCAAAACCAGCGCGCTGGGCCTGCCCGGCGAGGATAAGTCCGGCTGCGTGGGCGCGGTCGAGTTTATCGAGGAGTTGCGGCAGCGCCAGCAGGCTGTGCAAGTGGGTCGCACGGTCATCGTGCTAGGCGGCGGCAACACCGCGATGGATGCCGCCTCCGAAGCCGCCCGGCTAGGGGCCGAAACCGTGCTGCTGGCCTACCGGCGTGGCAAGGATGAGATGGGTGCCTACCACTTTGAATACGACCTGGCCAAAGGTGTGGGCGTGAAAGGCTTATTCAACGTGGCACCAGTGCAAATACTGGGTGATGAGTACGTGACCGGCGTGCGCTTCATCCGCACGGATGTGGTTGATGGCCGCGTGCAAGAAGTGCCCGGCACCGAGTTCACGCAACCCTGCGACATGGTGATTAAAGCTACTGGCCAGGCCAAGCAGACGCATTTTCTGCACCACATCCCGGGGCTGGAACTGGACGGCCGCGGCCGCATCGTGGCCGATGCGGCGGGGCAGACAACCAACCCGCAGTACTTCACCTCGGGCGACGCCCGCAACGGCGGGGCCGAAGTGGTGAATGCCGCCGCTGAAGCCAAAGTGGCGGCCAGGGGCATCCACGCCTTTTTGAGCCGGTAGCTGAGTAATAATCTGAAAAAGAACGTCATGCTGAGCTTGCCGAAGCATCTCTACCGTGCCGCTAGGGTTGCTAATCCAGCGGCGCAGTAGAGATGCTTTGGCAAGCTCAACATGACAAAAATCCCTGAAAATCATGCCCGACCTCTCCATCAATTTTGCCGGTATCCAGTCGCCCAACCCGTTCTGGCTAGCCTCGGCGCCGCCCACCAACTCGGGTTACCAGGTGATGAAAGCCTTCGACGCCGGCTGGGGCGGCGCGGTGTGGAAAACGCTCGGTGTGCCCGTCATCAACGTGTCGAGCCGCTACGGCGGGGTCAACTACCGCGACAAGCGGCTGGTGGGCTTCAACAACATCGAGCTGATTTCGGACCGGCCGCTGGCCGACAACCTGCGCGAGATTTCGGAGGTCAAAAAGCGCTTTCCTGAGCACGCCGTTATTGCTTCGCTCATGGTGCAGAGCCGGCAGGAATGGCACGACATTGTGCGCCAGAGCCAGGACGCCGGCGCTGATGGCTTCGAGCTGAACTTTGGCTGCCCGCATGGCATGTGCGAGCGCGGCATGGGCTCGGCGGTAGGGCAGGAGCCCAAAATCCTGCAAATGATAGTGGAGTGGGTAATGGAAGTGGCGCAGAAGCCGGTTATCGTGAAGCTCACGCCCAATATCTCTGATATCACGGAACCCGCGCAGGCGGCCCGGCGCGGCGGCGCCGATGCCATCTCGCTGATAAACACCATTCAGAGCATCGTGGGCGTGGATATTGACCGCTTTGCACCTTACCCAATAGTAGACGGCAAGGGCACCAACGGCGGCTACTGCGGCCCAGCCGTGAAACCCATTGCCCTGAACATGCTCAAGAACTGCGCCCAGCATCCGGGCGTGCGGCTGCCCATCTCGGGCATCGGCGGCATTGAGAACTGGCGCGATGCGGTGGAGCATATTCTGTTGGGGGCCAGCTCGGTGCAGGTGTGCACGGCGGCCATGCACTTCGGCTTCGGCATCATCCGCGAAATGGTGAGCGGGCTGGAGCAGTACATGGTAGAGAAGAATTTCAACACCATCTACGACTTCGTGGGTAAGGCCCTGCCCAACGTGCGGCCCTGGGAAGACCTCAATATGCAGTACCAGGTGAAGGCGCACATTCACGAAGAGAAGTGCATTGGCTGCCAGCTCTGCTATACCGCCTGCGAGGACGGCGCCCACCAGGCCATCCGGCTGCAAGCCGGCACCCGCACGCCGGCCATTATCGAGGAAAACTGCGTGGGCTGCAACCTGTGTTCGCTCGTGTGCCCGGTAGATGAGTGCATTACGATGGAGCGCCGCGACGATGGTAGCCAGCACCTCACTTGGAAAGAGCGCACGGCCGCCGGCAGTATCCCCACCGAATTCAACGACGAAAAAGCCGGTGGGCGCCACCACTGGGTGCCCGCGCCGGCCGCCGCGCTCGGCAAGGAGCGCCACAAAACGCTGCCCGGCAAGGCGCGCGCATTGGGAGTTGGCCAAGGTTGAGTTGGACAGGAGCAGGAGGCCACTAGCGGCCTGCCTAGCGCCGGGCTTATTTGCAGCAGCCTACTTTTGTCTTCCATTTATCCCCTTCCGCTTATGCCCGCGCCCGCTTACCTTACCCAACACCAGAATCGTTTTTTGGAAGAACTGCTTGACTGGCTGCGTATTCCTTCCGTTTCGGCCGACGCCAAGTTTCACGCCGATGTGCTGAAAGCGGCCGATTTCCTGAAGGAAAGGCTTGAAGAAGCCGGCGCCCAAAACGTGGAACTGTGCCCCACCGCCGGCAACCCCATCGTGTATGGCGAGTACTTTGCGGGCCCCGACCGCCCCACGGTGCTCGTGTATGGCCACTACGATGTGCAGCCCGCCGACCCGTATGAGTTGTGGACTTCACCACCCTTCGAGCCCGTTATCAAGGATGAAAAAATATACGCCCGGGGTGCCTGCGACGACAAGGGCCAGGTGTACATGCACGTTAAAGCCCTGGAAATGATGCTGCGCGACGGTGGCGCGGGCGCGCCTTGCAATATCAAGTTCATGTTTGAGGGGGAGGAAGAAATCGGCTCCGATAACCTGGGCATCTTCGTGAAAGCCAACAAGGAAAAGCTGCGCGCCGACGTCATCCTCATCTCCGATACCGGCATCCTGGCCAACGATGTGCCCAGCATTGAGGTGGGCCTGCGCGGCCTCAGCTACCACGAAGTGGAAGTGACGGGACCTAACCGCGACCTGCACTCGGGCCTCTACGGCGGCGCCGTGATGAACCCCATCAACGCGCTCTGCGACATGATTAGCAGCCTGCACGACGAAAACCGGCGCATCACCATCCCCGCTTTTTACGACAACGTAGCCGAACTAAGCGCCGCCGAGCGTGCCGAAATGGCCCAGGCGCCTTTTTCCGAAGATGAGTTTAAGCAGAGCATCGGCCTGCCGGCCGCCGTGGGCGAGGCGGGCTATTCCACGCCCGAGCGCACCAGCATCCGGCCCACGCTCGATGTGAATGGCATCTGGGGGGGCTACATCGGCGAGGGCGCCAAAACGGTGATTGCCAGCAAGGCCTACGCCAAAATCTCGATGCGCCTCGTGCCGCACCAAACCAGCGATGAGATTACGGCGCTGTTTCAGCGGCACTTCGAAAGCATTGCCCCGGCCGGCATCACGGTAAAGGTGACGCCGCACCACGGCGGCGAGCCCGTCGTAACGCCCACCGACTCGGCGGCCTACCGCGCCGCCGCCCGGGCCCTCGAAACGACCTTCGGCAAGAAGCCGGTGCCCACGCGCGGTGGGGGCTCCATCCCCATCGTAGCCATGTTCAAAAGCGAGTTGGGGCTGGACTCGGTGCTGCTCGGCTTTGGGCTGGACTCGGACGCCATCCACTCGCCCAACGAGCACTACGGGGTCTTCAATTTCCTGAAGGGCATCGAAACCATTCCGGAATTTTACCGTGAGTACGCGGCGGCTCAGTAAATAGCGCTGTAACGCCAACGCGCACAAAGCCCGGCCGGTTGGTAACCGCTGGGTTTTGTGCGCGTTGTACGAGGTTAAGCTCCAGCCTGGCACTGAAGAAGCGATGGCCGTACGGACGAGCCATTATCAACACACCGGTGGAGAGAACAAGAAGTTGAGATGCGCTAAAAAGCAAAACGGGCCATCCTCTTCCGGAGGATGGCCCGTTTTGCTTTTTAGCAAAATGCTGCTTATTAGCTCTTGCCGCCGAACAGGTAGTGTACCTGGAATTGGAACACCCCGTTGTGGAAGTTGTTGGTGCCGGGTAGGGTAGAAGCACCCGTGCCGAAACCATCTTTGTATACGTTGCTGAAATCACCGGTGTAACGCACACCCAAGCCAAAGCCGCTCGTGATTTGGTAACCCAGACCACCTACGTAGCCAATACCAACCGGCACATAAGCGCTGCTGTTGCGGGTCAAGGTTACTTCGTTGTTGCTACCAGCTTTGTCGCCCTGCGGGCGGAGAAATTCGCGGCTGCCTACCGAGAAGCTAGCCTGAGGGCCAAGCTCGAAGAAGAAGCCTTTACCATCTTCACCCGTGTTCACCTTGAAAAGCACCGGTACGTCGATGTACGAAAGCGTAGAGCGGTACTGCTGATTAGAGAAAGCGGTTCCATTGTTGGTACCGCTAATGCTGTTCAGGAAAGCACCTTTCTGCGAATAAAGACCTTCGATTTGCAGCGAAGTCATGTCCGACAAACCATAATTTACTAGCACACCAGCCGTAAAGCCCGGCTTGAAGCCGGTATCAGTGCCAATGCTCCCACCACCGGTGTACGAGCTGAGGCTGAAGCCGCCTTTAACACCGTATTTCAGGACGCCGCTTTGGGCATTAGCAGCACCAGCGAAGCCGGTTAGAAGAGCAAGCGAAAGAATTACTTTTTTCATGACTGAAAAATTGGTTAGATAACCCCGGCCAGGGTAAGGATAGAATAATTAAAAAGGCTGGCGACCGGGAATGGGCCTTATACTCGCTGGGGTAGGGCGAGGGTTACATTTTGAGTGGATTTTGATTTTTTGTTGGTGAGGTTGGCCGCACTGCTGGCTGGGCGTAGTTTTGAGGCTAGGTTGAGTCGGCTTCCTTTGCGCCGCTTCGGCGCGAATGTGCAGTGTATTAAATACTACGTAGTTAGTGGGCTATTGCTGTTGATGGGGCTGGGGCTGGCGCTGCCCGGCCAGGCCCAGCGGCCCGACTCGCTGGGGCGGCCCGCCCGCGAGCCATTTATTTTTGGCGCTTATGCGCAGGGCGGCATTATTATCAGCCACACGGCGCCGGTAGCGCACTTGGTAGCGTCTCACCCGACGGGCTTCGAGCTGAATGTGCAGCGCCAGACTACCGGGGCCGCGCCCTGGCACGCGTGGTACAAATACCCGAAGGTGGGCCTGGCCCTGGTGTATTACGACTACCATAATTCGATTCTGGGTCAGAGCTACGCTGCCTCGGTATACTTGAGTAAGCCTATTGTACGCACCGCCCGCCACGATTTGAGCTTTCGGCTGGGCACGGGGCTGGCGTATTTTCCGCAGCACTACGACCTCTATACCAACCGCAAAAACACGTTTGTCAGCTCGGCGCTCAATGCCACGCTGCAAATGCGCTTGGAATACGACTTAGCTCTATCCGAGCACTTGGGGCTGCTGCTGGGCTTCGGCCTCAACCACTACTCCAACGGCGGCTCGGCCAAGCCCAACTTTGGTATCAACCTGCCCACGCTGCTGCTGGGGCTTAATTACCACCAGCAACGGCCGGTACCCACGGCCCATTTCCTGGCGCCGGAGCCCACCGATATAGGGCGTAACTTCTTCAATGCCAGCGCCAGCATGGGCTACAAGCAGCGCACCGGCGGCGACCCCAAGCACTACCTGGTTACCTCCGTGACGCTGGCCGCGGGCCGGCGCGTCAACCGCAAGAGCAACCTGCTGGTAGGCATTGAAGGCTTCGACGACCGCTCGCTGGTGGCCGTGCTGCGCGACACCGCCCGCAGCCAGGACCACCTGCCCGATGTAAAAAAGGCCAGCGCCTTTGTGGGCCACGAGTTGCTATTTGGCCGCCTGGCCATGGTGACGCATCTGGGCGTGTACTTCTATAATCCCTATAAGTCGAACCCCGCTTACTACGAGCGCATTGGCCTGAAATACCAGTTTACCAAGGTGCTCTTTGGCGATATCGACCTGAAGGTGCACCGCGCCACCGCCGATGTTATCGAGCTGAAAGTAGGCGTGAAGCTGTAGCCTGCGCCGAGCTTCGGCGGGCCTTTCGGCCGTTTGGGTGGGTCCAGGCTACGCTTCGGCACCAAGGGGTAGCATTGGCCGGCGGGCCGCCCCACTTTTGGGCTGCTGGCCCCGTTAATTTCCCGGTGGCTGGCCTAGCTCATGCTCACTACCGTGCTGCACTACACGCGCTGCCTGCACATGCTGGCGGGGTTCATCGGCTTTTTTGTGGCCCCGGCGGCGCTGGCCGTGCGTAAGGGTGGGCCGGCCCACCGGCGTTGGGGGCGGGTGTTTTTCTGGGCGATGGTGCTGGCCGCACTTACCTCGCTGCTGGCTGGCTTGAAGCTCGCCTTTGTGCCACTAACCAGCGCCCGCGAAGATGGGCTCAAATTCTTGCTACTCACGGGCTTATTCACGCTCTACCTGGCGGGTTTCGGCTACCGGGCGCTCTACCTCAAAAAGCTGGGCCGCGGCCAGCAGCCCGCGCTCTCCGACTGGCTGACCGTGGGCGCGGGCCTGCCGGTATTCGGCTTTTTCGTGTTTTGGGGCCTGCGGCACGGGGCGGTGCCGGCCATCGTTTTTGGCGGCATCGGCCTGCTGACGGCCGGCCGCCAGCTGGGTAGCTATCTGCGCCGCACCCCGCCCGCGCCTCAGCAGTGGCTGCGCAACCACATTTCGGGCTTTATGGGGGCGTACATCGCGGCTTTCTCGGCTTTCTCGGCTACCAGCCTGCACTTCATTCCCTGGCCCTGGAATTTTTTATGGCCCACGCTACTGGGCGTGCCTTACCTGCTGTGGGCGCAACGCCGCTACGTAGGCGGGCGTGGCCCCACCGTGCCGCTCGCCCCGGCCGCAAGCGGCGCCGACTAAACCAGTGCCCGGTTTATCTGGCGCACCAGCCCCGGGCCTTCGTACACGAAGCCCGTGTAAAGCTGCACCAGCGTGGCGCCCGCCGCCAGCTTCTCCAGCGCATCGGCCGCCGAATGGATGCCGCCTGCCCCGATGATGGGCAGGCCGCCCTGGCTTTTTTGGTGCAGGTAGGCGATGACTTCGGTGGCGCGCACCCGCAGCGGCCGCCCGCTGAGGCCACCCGCGCCGTAGCCGGCCACGGTGGCAGCCGGTGTGGCCAGCCCGGCCCGGCTGATGGTGGTGTTGGTGGCCACCAGCCCGCTCAAGTTGGTTTCGCGGGCTATTTCCAGAATGTCGTCGAGCTGGGCGTCGGTGAGGTCAGGGGCAATTTTGAGCAGCAGCGGGCGCGGCTGCGGGCGGGCCTGGTTGCGCTCCTGCACTTGCTGCAACAGCTTGATAAGCGGCTTTTTATCCTGCAATTCGCGCAAGCCCGGCGTATTGGGCGAACTCACGTTGACCACGAAGTAATCGACCACCTCAGCCAGCGCCTCGAAGGCGGCCACGTAGTCGTCGCCGGCCTGCTCGTTGGGCGTGTCCTTGTTCTTGCCAATGTTACCGCCAATGATGAGCTGCCGGTTTTGGCGCCGCGCTAGGCGGGCGGCTACCACCGCGGCCCCGTCGTTATTGAAGCCCATGCGGTTGAGCAGCGCGCCGTCCTGCGGCAGCCGAAACAGGCGCGGCTGTGGGTTGCCCGGCTGCGGCCGGGGCGTTACGGTGCCGATTTCGACAAAGCCAAAGCCCAGGCTGGCCAACTCGTCGGTGAGCACGGCGTTCTTGTCCAGGCCAGCCGCCAGCCCCACGGGGTTCGGAAATTTTAGTCCGAATACCTCGCGCGTCAGGCTGGGGTGCCGGTAGTCGTAGAGGCTGCGCAGGAGTGCGCCCGCCCCTGGCACGCCCGCCATCCGCCTCAGGTTGTCAAAAGTGAAGTGGTGCGCTCGTTCGGCATCGAGCTTGAATAAGAGGGGCTTGACGATGGATTTATACATCAGGAAGGCCCGCGGACACGGCAAAGGCCGGGCAAAGTTACCCCGCCCAGCCCTCCCTATCAAGCGAGCGGTACTGAATAGCCTCGGCTAGGTGCTGAATCTGGATGTCGTCGGTGCCGGCCAGGTCGGCGATGGTGCGGGCTACTTTCAGGATGCGGTCGTAGGCGCGGGCGCTCAGGCCGAGGCGTTCCATGGCGGTTTTGAGCAGCTCGCGGCCGGCCGGGCTTATCTCGCAAATGTCCTTCACCATCTGCGGCGGCATCATGGCATTAGAGTGAATGTCAGCTTGTTGAGCAAAGCGCCGGGTCTGAATTTCGCGGGCTTGCTCCACGCGCTGCTGAATGGCGTGGCTGGTTTCGGCCTTGCGCGTTTCGGTCATCTGGTCGAAGGTGACGGGCGTCACCTCCACGTGCAGGTCGATGCGGTCGAGCAGCGGGCCCGATACCTTGTTGAGGTATTTTTGCACCACGCCGGGGCCGCACACGCACTCCTTATCGGGGTGGTTGTAGTAGCCGCAGGGGCAGGGGTTCATGCTGGCGATGAGCATGAAATTGGCCGGAAAATCAATGCTCACCTTGGCCCTGGAAATGGTGACGCGGCGCTCTTCCAGCGGCTGGCGCATCACCTCCAGCACGGTGCGCTTAAACTCGGGCAACTCGTCCAGAAACAGCACGCCGTTGTGCGAGAGCGAGATTTCGCCCGGCTGCGGGTTGCCGCCACCGCCCACCAGCGCCACGTCCGAAATGGTGTGGTGCGGCGCCCGAAACGGCCGCTGACTGAGCAGCCCCTGCCCGGTGCCCAGCTTGCCGGCCACCGAGTGTATCTTGGTGGTTTCGAGGGCTTCCTGCATGTTGAGGGGTGGCAAAATGGTGGGCAGGCGCTTGGCCAGCATGGTTTTGCCGGCGCCGGGTGGCCCAATCATGATGACGTTGTGGCCGCCGGCCGCCGCTATTTCGAGGGCACGCTTGATGTTTTCCTGGCCCTGCACGTCGGCAAAGTCGGCAGCGTACTGGTTAGCGGTGTGCTGGAAGATGTCGCGCGTATCAATGCGCACGGGCTCAATCACTTCGCGGCCCTCGAAGAAGTCGATGGCCTGCTGCATGGTTTCGACCGGAATTACGTCCAGGTTATTCACGATGGCCGCTTCCTGCGCATTCTCCCTAGGCAGCATAATGCCCTTAAAACCCTCCTTGCGGGCCTGAATGGCAATGGGCAGCACGCCCTTGATGGGCCGTAGCGCGCCGTCGAGCGACAACTCGCCCATGATGATGTAGTCGCCCAGATGGTCAGTGGTCAGCTGCTGCGAGGCGTGCAAAATGCCCAGCGCAATGGGCAGGTCGTAGGCGGCGCCCTCCTTGCGGATATCGGCCGGCGCCATGTTCACCACCACCTTGGTGCGCGGCATCCGGTAGCCCCGCAGCTTCAGCGCCGACTCGATGCGCTGCTGGCTTTCCTTGATGGCGCTATCGGCCAGGCCCACTACGTAGAACAGCGTGCCGGCCGTCACAACTACTTCAATCGTAATGGTATAGGCATTGACCCCCTGCACGGCCGAGCCGTAGGTTTTGGTGAGCATCTGCTTTATTGATAGTAAATTATTTGTGCAAATAAACGTCAGAGTACACCTAAAAAGAACGTCATGCTGAACAAAGTGAAGCATCTCACTCGCATCGTTGGCGTGATAAACCAATGATGGGAGCGAGATGCTTCGCTTTGTTCAGCATGACGTTCTTTGACAGGGCGTTAGGCGAACGGCCTTTCTAGCCGATTACCAGCTTCTCAATCAGCATGATAAGGATATGAATGACCTTGATATGCACTTCCTGAATGCGGTCGGCGAAACCGAAGTGCGGCACCCGGATTTCGACGTCGCTGAGGGCGGCGAGCTGGCCGCCGTCTTTGCCGGTGAGGCTCACGACTTTCATCCCGGCGGCCCGGGCGGCCTCCACGGCGCGCAGGATGTTGGGCGAGTTGCCGCTGGTGCTGATGGCCAGCAGCACGTCGCCGGGCCGGCCCAGCGCCTCCACGAAGCGGCTGAACACAAACTCGAAGCCAAAGTCATTGGCCACGCAGGTCATGTGCGAGGCTTCGGTGAGGGCGATGGCGGCCAGGGCGCGGCGGTTTTGGCGGTAGCGGCCACTCAGCTCCTCGGCAAAATGCTGGGCGTCGCAGAGGCTGCCGCCGTTGCCGCAGGTGAGGGCTTTGCCGCCATTGTTGAGGCTGGTGGCGAATAGCTCGGCCGCCTGGGCGATGCGGGTGAGGTTGCTTTCGTCGGCCAGGAACTGGTCGAGCACGGCGCGGGCTTCGGTCAGCTCAGCGCGGATAAGGTCGGGGAGGTGCAAGCGGGGTAGGCTAGTAGGTGGTGGGAGGGGTGGGGGTAGAGGGCGTGTTATAGGCCGGGGCCGAGTAGCCGGTAGCGGTAGGCGCGGTTTGGCTGGCCGACTTGGTCGCGTCGAAAAGCTGGGCTTTCAGCTCGTTGATGCGCTGTTCCTGCTTGGCCACGTTGCGGCGCAGCAGGCCGCTGTCGAGGTTTTCAAATAGCAGCAGCAAGCCCATGATAATCACGCTGGCCCAGGTGAAGCCCAGCAGCATATTGATTTCCATCGGCAGGCTGTAGACGCTGAAAATACCTACCGTGGAGCTGCGCACGAAAGGAAAAAACAAGATGAGCAGCGCGAACAGCAGGTAAAGCAGGGCGAGTACGGTAACGATGCGTTTGAGAAAAAGCATGGGGAAAGGCGAAAGGTGGGAAAAACGAAAATAGACAGCGCCACGCGGCGCGCTAGCTACCTTACGTTCAGACCACCGCCGCGTTGGTTTGTAGCTGGCTCAGGCGCTGATAAAGGCCGCCTTCGCGCAGTAATAGCTCGTCGTGGGTGCCCCGCTCCACAATGCGGCCGTGCTGGAGCACGATAATCTCGTCGGCGTGGCGCACCGTGCTGAGGCGGTGGGCAATGACGAGCGAGGTGCGCGAGGCCATGAGGCGCGTGAGGGCCTCCTGCACCAGCTTTTCGCTCTCGGTGTCGAGGGCCGAGGTGGCTTCGTCCAGAATAAGAATGGGCGGGTTGCGCAGCACGGCGCGCGCAATGCTCAGGCGCTGACGCTGCCCGCCGCTCAGGCGCCCGCCCCGGTCGCCGATGGTGGTCTGGTAGCCGTCGGGGCTGGCCATGATGAAATCGTGGGCATTGGCCGTTTTGGCGGCCGCAATCACTTCTTCCTCCGTGGCTTCGGTGTTGAATTTGATGTTGTTGTAAATCGTGTCGTTGAATAGGATGCTCTCCTGGGTCACGATGCCCATCTGGGCACGCACCGAGTGCAGGGTGCAGGCGCGCACATCGAGGCCATCGATGAGCACCTGGCCGGCGCTGGGGTCATAGAAGCGCGGCAGCAGGTCGGCAATGGTGCTTTTGCCGCCGCCGCTGGGGCCTACCAGGGCCACCGTCTGGCCTTTCTTCACGGTCAGGTTGAGGTCGAAAAGCACCGGCACGTCGCCGTAGTGAAAGCTCACGTTGCGCAGCTCCACCTGCTCGTGAAAGGCTGGCAGCGCGATGGCATCGGGCCGGTTGCGCACGCTCGACTCGGTGTCGATGATGCGCAGCACCCGCGCCCCGGCCACCAGCCCACGCTGAATGTTACTGAACGCGCCCGACAGGCTTTTGGCGGGCGTCAGAATCTGCGAGAACAGGATGATGTAGGTAATAAACGCCGAGGCCGACAACTCGGCCCGCCCGCCCAGCACCAGCGAGCCGCCGTAGTACAGCAGCCCCGCCACCACCGTAACGCCCGCAAACTCCGAGAACGGCGAAGCCAGGTCGCGGGTGTTGTCGATGGCCTGCGTGGTGCGGGCGTACAGGTCGTTCTGGTACTCAAACTTCTCGACCACGTAGTTGCGGGCGTTGAAAGCCTTGACCACCCGCATCCCGCCCAGCGTTTCCTCAATCACCGAGAGCATGGCGCCCAGCGTGGTTTGGCTGATGGTGGCGTGGCGGCGCAGACGCTTCGACACGCTGGCGATGATACCGCCCGAAATGGGCAGCAGCACTAGCGAGAACAGCGTGAGCCGCGCCGACATGGAGAATAGCAGCACGAAAATGCCCACGATGTTGAGCGGCTCCTTGAACACAGCGGTGAGCGTATTGACCACCGATATCTCGATTTCCTGCACATCGTTGGTAAGGTGCGAGATGAGGTCGCCCTTGCGCTCGTTGGAGAAATAACCCAACTCCAGGTCGGTGATGCGGCCGAAGAGCGTGCCGCGCACGTTGCGCACCACCCGCGCCCGCACCCGCGCCAGCAGCCGCCCGCCGAGGTAGCGAAATACGTTGCTGAGGAACACGGACACGATTATCAGCCCGCACACAAAGGCCAGCGTACCTTGCTTGCCGTGCCGGGCCAGCATCTGGGCAAAGTAGAAGTTGAACAGCTCCTTGATGTAGTCGATGGACAGCGCAAAGTGCGGCAGCGTGGCCGGGGCCGCCGCTGTATGGTTGGCAGTGGTACCAAACAGCACGTTGAGCAGCGGAATAACCAGCGTGAAGTTGGCAATGCCGAAGAAAATGCCCAGCGTGGCGTACAGCGCATACAGCGGCACAAAGTCGGCGTAGGGCCGCGAAAAGCTGAGCAGGCGCAGGTAGGTCTTCATTAAATCGCTGATTCAGACGGCGTGGGGCGCTAGGTCGGGGCGGGTTGGGGTGGGTAAGCTGCCGGTGGCGAACTGGCGTACCGTTGCAGCTGAGCGGCTTTGAGAAATCAGCGCCGAAAGGTGGCCGTTACCTCAATCGGGCCCTTGATGTGCTGGTTGAATTCGGCCAGCTGCTCGGCGGGCACCCATAGCTCGTTGTGCTGGGCATCGCCCACGTTTTGCACTGTAAATTTGGTTAAATACTCGGTCTCGACAGCAAAGCGCACCACATGACCCACGCCGTAGTACGGCACGTTCCAGTCGCGGCTTATTTGGGTGGCGTAGCTCTCATTCAAAACCGGGTAAAAGATGGGCTGCTGCGGCTGGCGCGGCGGAAAAGCCCGCCAGCCACTCGCCGCAATCAAATCCAGCTCCGCCTGATTGACCGGCCGATACAAAAACGTGCAAGCAGAAGAATCCATAAGCCAACAAAAAAACAATGCCACTCCAAAGCGCCTAACCTACTCCGTGAGTACAAGCAAAAACGCGCCGTCCGAACCCGCGCCGGCCGGCTAAGTCAGCGATTAAAACTCGTGTAGGCGTTGGGCGATGTTCCAGCGCAGCGCCAGCGAGGCATACACCTCGGTGCCCGACACGGCGCCGTAGTACGTGCGGTTGGTCAGCGACTGGTGCCGGGCAATAAGCGTGGCATCGACGAAGAAATTGAGGCGCGGCTGGTAGGTGGCCGTGAAATCAAAGTGGACCTGGCGATTCTTATCGCCGTTGCCCGTGCGGTAGCCGTGGTCGGCGTCGATACCAGAGAGCGATGGGGCGCGGGTGTTGTAAGAGAGGAGTACGTTGCCGCCGTTGTTGTTGAATGCCGTGGCGGTAGTAAACAGCGAATCGACGCCCTGCACGGTATAAAATAACTTGCCTACCAAGTTGAGGCGCGGCAGCGGCTGGTAGCTCAACACACCGAGCACCTCGGTGAGGTTGGCGCCCATCGGGTGGGCCAGCGGCTGCTGGTAGTGCTGGTAGTTGGTGTAGGGGCTTTCGTGCTGGTAGGTATAGGGGCGAATATAGTTAAATTCCACCTGCAAATCGAGATTGCGCACGCCGGCTACGTCAAGTAGTTTGCCCCCCACCTGCACGGCCTGCTTATTGGCCCACCAGCCCTTACCCGACCGGATTTCGCTGAGCTTAAATTCATCGAGTACCAGCTGGCCGTAGAGCTGGCCCCGGTGCAGGATGTTCCACTTGTAGTCGAGGCCCAGCAGGGCGTTATCGGCCGAGCCTACCTGCTGCTCAATGGCGCGGTAGAAAATGACGGGGTTCAGGTACTGAATTTCAAGCCCCCGGCCCGGACCGCCGGCTACTTCCGACTCAAACACGCCGATGTTGAAATTGTCGCTCACGTCGAAGCTCAGGTGGTGTAGGGCCAGGTATTTCTTAGGATACACCTGGTCCAGGTTTTTGCGCTCGGCCGTGAGCTCGGCGAAGATGTTCTGGTAGTTGAACTTCCAGACGCGGGTATTGAACTTCAGGAAGAAGTACGGCGTGCTGTAGTCGCTTAGGATGAGGGAGCGGTAGCCGTTACCGATAAAGTTGCGGTCGTGCGCAAACTGAATGTTAATGTGCTTGGTAGCTGCGTACGTAATGCCGCCACGCGCCGTGAAGAAGTCGTAGGCACTGCTATTGGGCCCAATGAAGGCCGCTTTGTACGGCTTGAGGTAGCCCTCGTGCGGGGCAATGGTATCGCGCAGGATGCGGTTTTGCACCCAACCCGGCACGGCCTCCTGGTTATCGGTAAAAAAGCCGTAGAAGCCCAGGCGCTGGTCCACGATGCCCTCGAAAGCCGCGCCGCGCGTGTTCACGTAGCGCAGGCCGCTGATGCTGCCATCACCGCGGTCGGCACCACCTTGCAGCAGCAACACCGGGTTGAGGCGGAAGGAAAAGTCCTTGGTCTGAACGTGGTAAAAGTCCGTCTGGTCGCGGTAGAAGTAAGTTAGAAACGGCTCTTTGCTGCGGTTGAGGCTGTCGCCCTGCGCGGCGTACATCCAGTTGTCTTTCAGCAAGTACTGGGCGTTGAACAAGTCGGCACGCGATAGGGGCTGGCGGCTGGGGTTTAGGACTGCCTCTTCCCCCACGCCGTCTTCGGGTGGCAGCTCGCCCAGCAGGCGCTCGCCCAGGTGGGCGGCGGCGGCGCGGGTGTAGGGCCGTACGCTGGTGTGCGGGTCGTGCAGCGAATCAGGCCCGTATTTGATAGCGTAACGGTCAATCAACCGGTAGGTGTTGGGGTCGAGCGGCACGTAGAGGTTGCCTTGATAAGGCACCCGTGCCCGGTGCAGCGCCCGGCGGCCATAATGATGCAGGGCCTCCTCGGCGGGCTCCGCCGCCTGCGGCTTTGCCTGGTCGGGCAGCGGTTTATCAAACACGTACCAAGAAGAGGCATGTTCCCCCGCTGGCGCAGGAGAAGCGGGCGGCGTGGTTTGGGCCGCAAGCGGGCCAGCCAGCATGAGCAGCGACGGAAACAGGTAGTATTTCATCAACCAAAAAACTACCCGATAGGGGGCAGGCTACGCAAATTTACGTCGGCCGCCGCGGCCCCGGCTTTTCCCCCGACCTTTGGCCCCTGGCCCGCCGCTTGGGCCACCTCGCTTGCCGTGCTCCGCCTCCTGTCTTTTTCTGCCCTTGACCTGGCCCGCTGGGCGGCCTGCGTGGCGGCCAGCCCCGGCGCCCCGCCCTACGTGCAGGCGTGGTGGCTGGCCGCCACCGCCGGCCGCTGGGCCGCCGTGGTCGAGCTGGGCCCGGCCGGCGACTACCGCTCCCTGCTGCCACTGCCCACCAAGTGGCGCCTGCGCGGCCGGGTCGCCTACCAGCCCCTGTTTACCCAGCAGCTGGGCTTAGTATTAACCTCCGAAAGCCAGCACCGCGACCTGGCTGAGTACCTGAAAATCGCGGCCACGCACTGCGGCCAGTTCTACCAGCAGCTGCCGCCCGCCGCCGGGCCGCTGCCCCCGCTGCCGCCCGGCTTTACCAGCGCCGAGCGCCTCACCTACCACCTCGACCTGGGCCCCGCCCCCGAGGCGCTGCGCGCCCGCTACGCCGCCGACTACCGCCGCCGCCTGCGCCGCAACCTGGAGCAGCCCGCCCCGCTGCAAGCCCGCGCCAGCGATAACCTGGACGAACTTATCGCCCTTTTCCTCACCTACCGGGGCGCCGAGCACACCGGCCTGCGCCCGCGCCACTACGCGCCGCTGCGCCGCCTGTGGGCCGCCGCCCAGGCGCGGGGCCTGGCCGAGCTGCGCCAGGTGCGCCACCCGGCCAGCGGCGAACTGCTGGCCGGGGCGCTGTTTGTGCGGCACGCGGGCGGGGTGGTGTACCTGTTTGCGGCGGCCTCGCCGGCGGGGCGGGCGGCGGGCGCGCCGCTGCTGCTGCTCGACGAGGCCCTGGGTCGCTACGCCGGCCAGCCGGGGCAGCTATTCGATTTTGAGGGGGGCAGCCTGCCCGCCATTGGGCGTTTCTTCGCCAACTTCGGGGCCCGGCCCGTTGCGTACCCAACGGTAGCCTTTACCCTCAACGCCTGGTTTCCAACATGGATGCGCCCCTAATTCCTGCCGCCCCGGCCGCGCCCGCCCCCGAGCGCCTGCACATTGTGTGCGCCGAGCCCAGCATCGCCAATCATTTTCTGGCCGAGCTGCGCGATGTCGATATTCAGAAGGACAGCCTGCGCTTCCGCCGCAACCTCCAGCGCCTGGGCGAGATGATGGCCACCCGCATCAGCGTCCAGCTTAGCTACACGCCGCAGGCCGTGCGCACGCCGCTGGGCGAGGCGCCCAGCCAGCTGCTGCGCGATTTTCCGGTGCTGGCCACTGTGCTGCGCGCCGGCCTGCCGTTTCACCAGGGTTTTCTCAATTATTTTGACCAGAGCCCGAGCGCCTTTGCCGCCGCCTACCGCATCGAGGGCACGGCCAAGGTGCAGGTGCAACTCGACTACCTCACCGCCCCGCGCCTTGATGAGCGCGTGCTCATCCTGGCCGACCCTATGCTGGCTACCGGCAAAAGCCTCGTCCAAACCTACCGCGCCATGCTGCGCTTCGGCACGCCGCGCCAGGTGCACATTGCCGCCGTCATCGCCTCGCCCGAGGGCGTGGCCTACGTGATGCGCGAAATCCCGGAGGCCACGCTCTGGGTGGCGGCCGTGGATGAGAAGCTCGATGAGCGGGCCTACATCATCCCGGGCCTGGGCGATGCCGGCGACCTGGCCTTCGGCAGCAAGATTTAAGGTGTCCGCCGGGGGGAGCTGCCCCGGGCTGTCGTACTTTCATAGGCCGCCTGCCCCCGCCTGCCCCCGCCTGCCGCCAGCCGGGGGCGGGCGGCTTTCGTATGTAGTGCGGCGGCCGGGCCAGTAAGCTGGCACGAAAACAGCATAGACTGATTTAACTTAACTTTCAAGGCTTGACGCGTAAACCGATACAGGAAATTGTCTATTTTTGCTGCCATACCTGCTTAGTGAACTAGGTAGGGTAGCTATTTTATTGTTATTCCTGTATTAGTGTTAAACTTTGCCATGAAGTTAGCCCTCGTCTTTCTGCTCAGCACTGTCAAGTTTCTGGGTGGCCCACTGGCGGGTAGCAAAATGGGCCTGGGCTTTTGGCCCACGCTGGGCCTCACCGTGGCCGGCATGATGACGAGCGTATTCCTGATTTCGGGGGTGGGCCGCGCCTGGGTGCGCCACCGGCAGCAGCAGCGCCGCCTGCGCCGGGTGCCGGTATTCTCCAAGCGCTCGCGCAACATCATCAAAGTATTTAAGCGTTTCGGCATGGGTGGCATCGCGTTTTTGACGCCGGTATTGCTTTCGCCCATCGGCGGCACCGTCATTGCTACGCTGCTGGGCGTGCCGCGCCAGCGCATCCTGCTGCACATGCTGTGGAGCGCCGTGCTCTGGGGCGGGGTGCTCACGCTGGCCAGCACCCGCATCGGCCACCTGCTGCACCACTAGGCGGCCGGCCTGGCAAGGCAGGCTTGCGGGTAAAAGTCAATTAACTAGCGGATACGTTTCATCGGTTTGGCACGCTGGCCGTATAAGCGCAGCGGTGTTTTTCTACTGGGTAGAAAAACACCGCTGCGCTTTTGCATTTCACTCCTTTTCCCTATTCCCATGAGTACTACTACGCCGATTATCCCGATAGAGCGGCCCACCGAGGCGGCGCCCGTGCAGGCCTCCGTGGCGCGCCGGCTGGCCGTCGAGTTTATTGGCACCTTCTGGCTGGTGCTGGGTGGCTGCGGCAGCGCCGTGCTGGCCGCTGGCTTTCCCAAGGTGGGCATCGGCCTGCTGGGCGTGTCGCTGGCTTTCGGCCTCACGGTGCTCACGATGGCGTTCGCGTTCGGCCACATTTCGGGCGGGCACTTCAACCCCGCCGTGAGCCTGGGCTTGTGGCTGGGCGGGCGCTTTTCGAGCCGCTACGTGCTGCCCTACTGGGCGGCGCAGGTAGCGGGCGGCCTGGCCGGCGCGGGCGTGCTCTACGTTATCGCCTCCGGCAATCCGGCCTACAGCGCAGCTGCTAATGGCCTGGCCGCCAATGGCTACGGGGCCGCCTCGCCGGGCGGCTACTCGCTGCTGGCCTGCTTCCTCACGGAAACGCTGCTGACGATGATTTTCCTCTACATCATCCTCGGCGCTACCGACTCGCGGGCGGCCAAGGGCTTCGGCCCCATTGCCATCGGGCTGGGCCTCACGCTCATTCACCTGCTGAGCATTCCGGTCACCAACACGTCGGTAAACCCGGCGCGCTCGCTGGGACCGGCGCTCATCCTGGGTGGCACGGCGTTGCAGCAGGTGTGGCTGTTCTGGCTGGCCCCGCTGCTGGGCGCGGCGCTGGCCGGCGGCTCGTATCAGTGGCTCACGGGCAGCGAGGGCACCGAAGCTGTAGCCGCCTCGGCACAGTCTATTTCGCGCGCCACTACCACTATCGGCGATGTGACGGCCAATAGCCCCGCGCCGCCGCTCTAAGGTTATAAAAAAGCAAGGCAAAAAGAACGTCAGGCGGCGCAAGGCGAGTTACCTCACTCTGTCCGCCTGACGTTCTTTTTGCCAACTAGGCTACACAAATAATAGGCGAATAGCCTAGCTGCTGCGGCGGCGCGGGCGAGCATTGATGGCCTTCATGGCCGGTGATGAACCGCCCTTCTTGCCCGTGTTCTTCTTGCTGCCTTTCTGGCTCTTTTTAAAGTGTTTGCCTTCCTCAAAGGCTTTGCCGGTGCGCTTATCGATGGTCACGCCGGGCTTTATCCACTCCTTTTTTTCGTGGAAGGAGCCCTTAAAGTCGGGGTCGTCGCGGCGGCGCTGCTCGTCGAGCACGCGGGCATGCTGCTGGCCTTCGATGAAGGGCGTATTGGTGATTTCGACTGCCTCCGGGATGGGCAGCAGCGTAATGTCCTGCCGAATCATCTCCTGGATACGCTCGATGTGCTGGCGCTCGGCCGGGTTGGCAAACGTGATGGCCGCGCCCGTGTGCCGTGCCCGGCCCGTGCGCCCAATGCGGTGCACATAGTCATCGTACACCAGCGGCACGTCGAAGTTGATGACGTGGCTCACCTGCGGCACGTCGATGCCGCGCGAAGCCACGTCGGTGGCTACTAGGTAGCGCACGCTGCCCTCCTTGAAGGCATCCATGCTGTTGAGGCGGGCGTTCTGGCCCTTGTTGCCGTGTATCACGCGCACCTCGCCCACGGGCGCCTTGCGCTGGAGAAAGCGCGCCACCTCGTCGGCGTTTTCCTTGGTGCGGGCAAAGAGCATCACGCGCGTCATCTCCTCGGCGTCGCGGTGCAGCAGGTGTTCGAGCAGGTTGATTTTGGTAGCCAGGTTGGGCACCTCGTACAGGCTCTGGGTCACCGTTTGGGCGGGCTGGGCGGGCGGCGTCACCTCCACGCGCACCGGAAACTCCAGAAACTCCTCGCTCAGTATCGTCACGCGCTCGGGCATGGTGGCCGAAAACAGCACGTTCTGGCGCTTGCGCGGAATGATTTCCAGAATGCGCCGAATCTGGGGCATAAAGCCCATGTCCATCATCTTGTCGGCCTCGTCGAGCACCAGCGTCTGGATGCTTTTCAGAATCAGCTCGCCCTTCAGGTAGATTTCCATCAGGCGGCCCGGCGTGGCAATGAGAATATCCAGGCCCGCCTGTATCGTTTCAATCTGCGTTTTGGGCCCCAGCCCGCCGTAAATGGCGTAGATGCGCAAGTCGGTATAGGTAGCCAGCGCCTTGAGGTGCTTTTCGAGCTGAATGGCCAGCTCCCGGGTAGGCGCCAGGATGAGGGCGCGCGGGTGGGTGCCCTGCGCATATTTTACCTTCATGAGCAGCGGCAGGCCGAAGGCGGCCGTTTTGCCGGTGCCGGTTTGGGCAATGCCCAGCACGTCGTGCCCAGCCAGCAGCAGCGGAATAGTTTGCACCTGCACCGGGGTGGGCTCGGTAAAGCCGGCCTCGGCTACGGCGTTGAGTAATTGCTTGTTAAGCTTAAAGTCGGCGAATGCGGCGGGGGTATCCATCCGGCAAAGGTCGGCACGGTAGCGCGAAGCTTCTGCTTGGTGCACGAGCGTGGTGAGCAGTGGCTACCGCTCACAACCACCTACTTGCCAGGTAAAAGAGGCTGCCTGCCCAGCGCATGACCGTAGCGGCAGCCGGGTAGCCATCGTTTTTTTGCGGCAAAACCTTGCAAAAAACATTCCTCCGCGTATCTTTGCACCCACAAACCACCACACGGTAGATATAGCTCAGCTGGTTAGAGCGTCGGATTGTGATTCCGAAGGTCGTGGGTTCGAGCCCCATTATTTACCCGTAGGAAAGTCCCCGGATGCAAATCCGGGGACTTTTTTTGTTATTTGCAGGGTTGCGTACCCAATCGCTTCGTTTTCTTTTACCCTAATTTCTCGCAATGAGTCTGCTCGTTATCGGCTCCGTGGCCTTCGACGCCCTGGAAACCCCCTTCGGCAAAACCGACAAAATCATCGGTGGCGCGGCTACTTACATCAGCCTCTCGGCTTCGTACTCGACCAAGCCGGTAAACCTGGTGGCCGTGGTGGGCGGCGATTTTCCGCAGTCGGACATTCAGATTCTGAAAGACCACGGCGTAAATACCGAGGGCCTGCAAATCAAGCCGGAAGAGAAGTCGTTTTTCTGGTCGGGACGCTACAACAAAGACCTCAATTCGCGCGAAACCATCACGACTGAGCTGAACGTACTCGGCTCGTTTGACCCCCTCATTCCCGACGCGTACCAGGACTGCAAGTACCTGATGCTAGGCAACCTGGCGCCGCAGGTGCAGCGCCTCGTGGTGCAGCGCCTCGTAAACCGCCCCAAGCTCATCGTGCTCGATACCATGAACTTCTGGATGGATTCGGCCCCCGATGAGCTGCTAGCGACCATTGAGATGGTGGATGTGCTCAGCATCAATGACGAGGAAGCCCGCCAGCTTTCGGGCGAGTATTCGCTGGTGAAGGCCGCCCGCAAAATCCTGGCCCTGGGGCCAAAGTTCTTGATTATCAAGAAGGGCGAGCACGGCGCGCTGCTCTTTCACAAGAATAAGACGTTCTTCGCCCCGGCCCTGCCGCTGGAGGAAGTATTTGACCCGACCGGTGCCGGCGACACCTTCGCGGGGGGCTTCATCGGCCACATTGCGGCCACCGACGACTGCTCGTTTGAGAACCTCAAGCGCGCCGTTATCCACGGCTCGGCTATGGCCTCGTTCTGCGTCGAGAAATTTGGTACCGAGCGCCTGCTCAACCTCACGCTGGAAGAAATTGAAGCCCGCGAAGCCCAGTTTGAAACGCTGGTGCGCGTGGAGCCGCTGGGCGTTACGGCCTAGGTTTTTAGCGAAAGCAAGCTAAAAAGGAACGTCGTGCTGAGCATGACGTTCCTTTTTTTTAGTCTAACAGTGCGTCTTCTTATGCCAACCTGGCTGCGCCAAAATCGGGGTGAACTCGTCTTCTTCGCCGCGTTTGCGGGGGTGATGCTCACCGACCTGCGCCTGCCCGTGCTCAGTACCGTGCAGCGCGGCTTGCTGGCTACCGGGTTGTGGCGGGCGGCGCTGCCCGCTGTCCCTGCTTACCCCACTGAGCGCCCGGCCAGCCAGCGCGCCGAGTATCCGTACCCGCTGCCGCTCTACGCGCTCGATGGCCGCCCGGCCAACCTGCGCCAGTTTCGAGGTAAGGCGGTGCTCGTAAACCTGTGGGCCAGCTGGTGCCCGCCCTGCCTGGCCGAAATGCCGGGCTTGCAGGCGCTTTATCAAAAGGCGGATACCAGCAAAGTGGCCTTCGTGCTGATTTCGCTCGATGCGAACCCCAATAAGGCGCGGGCACTGCTCAAGCGCAAGGGCTACACGCTGCCGGTGTTTTTTCCGGCGGCGCCGCTGCCCGCACCGTTCGACTCGCCCTCGATTCCGTCCACCGTCGTGCTCACGCCCACCGGCCAGCTGGCCGACCGCCACGATGGCATGGCCGACTACGACACGCCCGAATTCAGGGCCGCGCTCGAAAAGCTAGCTGACTAACCCGGTGGAGCAAGCGCTTGGGCGAGGCGACAACATTCGGGCATTTGGCGGCGGCCGGCCGGGCCAGGCAACCTTACTGCGGGCCAGGCGGTACAAGGAAGGGTAACAGAGTCCCACCTTATTCCGATTAGCCATGTCACTCGCGAAGAAAGAAACCGACCTCACGAACGATAAAACGTCCGTTAACCCCGCCGCCAACACCAAGCGCAAAAGCACGCAGGTACAAAGCCCGAACACGACCGACGTATCGGCCCACGGTAACACCACCGACGGCAACAGCGCCGGCCACGGCGTAAACAATATCCGCAATAACCCCCAGGGCAACAAGCCCATGTCGGTAAACACCGGTAAAGTGGGCAAAGGCGGCGACGCCAAGCATTAATAGCCGCTTATGTGGTACATACCAAAAGCGCCCCGTCGGTTATTCGACGGGGCGCTTTTGTGTTTAATTAGGTCGTCACCACCAGGAGCGCGCCACCCAAATCTGCGTAAATTGGCTAAATCTCCGACTTAAAATTCCCAACCCAGCCACTTCTGAAAGCCGGCTTTCTGGGTTTCATCGGCCTCGACCAGCTTCTCTACGGTGTAGCGGGGCCCGAAGCCCACGCCCGGCACGGCGGCCAAGTCTACCACTACCAGCCGGTTTTGGCGAAACACGGCCACTTCGTAGTGCGGTGCTTCGGTGCTGAGCAGGCTTTGCAAGTTCATATCAATGCGGCGGCCGTTGATGGCCACCAGCTCATCATCGACGGTGAGAGCGGCGGCGGCCGGCGAGCCGGGCCAGATGTAGGTGACCTCCGTGCGCTCATTCCTGACCACCGTGCGGAAGCCAAACGTGCCCTCCGAGGCCGAGGCATTCTCGTAGGCCACCAGCTGGCAGCCCACCGTGCGCAGGGCCCGGTCAAGCGGCTCCTGCAAGGGCGCGGTGCCGTTGATAAACTTGTCGAAGTACACCTGCATTTTGCGGCCGGCGACTTCGCTCACAATGCGCGCATAGTCGTCTTCGGTGTAGCCGACGCCCGTTTTGCCAAACTCCTCGTAGAGGCGCCGCATCACGTCGTCGAGGCTGCGGGTGTGGCCGTGCAGCTGCCGCAGGGTGAGGTCGAGCAGCAGCGCCGCCAGCGCGCCCTTATGGTACACGCTCACCTTGCGGTCGGGCACGCCGGGCTTGTAGCCATCGAGCCAGAGGTCCATGCTGGCATCGGCCAGGCTCAGGTTGTGGCCGCCCGCATCGTCGTAGTGCTTGCGCAGCACGGCGTTCAACTCCTCAAAGTACTGGTCGGGCGTGCGCACGCGGCTGCGGGCCAGCAGGTACTCACCGTAGTAGGTCGTGACGCCCTCGGCGAGGTAGCAGGTGCGAAAATAATTTTCGCGGGCGTAGTCGTAAGGCTGCATCTCGGCCGGGCGAATGGCCTTGATATTCCAGGTATGAAACAGCTCGTGGCAGCTCACGCCCAGCAACTCTTTATACAGCGCCTCGTGCATGAGCAGCTCGGCGGGGCCCAGCACAATCACGGTCGAGTTGTGGTGCTCCACGCCGTGGTAGTGCTTGTAGGGTAAAAATTGGTTAAGAAAGTGATAATCAGCCACTGGAAAGCTGCCAAACAGCTTGAGCTGCTCTTCCGAAAAAGCCTTGAAATCGGCCAGCAGCCGGGGCCAGTCCAGCCGCGCTTCCTCGCCCTGCGCCCACACGTGGAAGGGCAGCCCGCCCGCCTCGTACTGCTGGTGCTCGATGCTGGGGCTGGCAATGAGCGGTGCATCGGCGAGCTGGTCGAAGCTGCTGGCTTGCAGTGTGTTGGGCAGCGTCTGGGGCAGGCCGCAGGCCAGGCGCCAGCCAGCCGGCACGTCCAGCGTAAGCTGGCAGGGCGCCTCCTGCTGCCCCTCGGCGTACATGAGTGCCTGCACCGGGTTAAGGTATAGCTGCGTAGCATCGAGCCACGAGCCACCGGCGTCCATCTGGTGGGCATAGAAGTGGTAGCGCACGCGCACGCTGCGGCCCGCCGCGCCGGCCACTTCCCAGCGGTCCTTGGTCACCTTGCGGTAGGGCAGGGGCTCGTCCGTCTCGGCATCGCTGATTTCGACCCGCTGAATTTTTTGGGCAAAGTTTTGCAACTCGTAGCGGCCGGGGCGCCAGGCGGGCAGCTGCAAGGCCAGCGGCGCGCTGGCCTCGGCGGGTACTTCCACCATAAGCTGCACCTGAAGGTAAAACGTGAGCGGATTCTCGAACGAAACGTGGTAGTAGGTCATGGCAAGGAAGAAAAGCGGCCGGCGTGTAGAGACGCAGCTTTGCGTCTCGGCGTTGTTTAGGCTGGATAGTTGGGAGCCAAATGGGTTGGCCCATACAGCTGGCGGCCGGCGGCGCGGACGCGGAGACGCAAAGATGCGTCTCTACAGGCGGGCGGACAGAGTGCTACGCCGTTTTACAAGCCCCTTGTTATTACAAACCTAAATCCGTACCTTTGCCGGCCCAACTCGCAATTTGACCGGACATGAAACGTACCTATCAGCCCTCGCAGCGCAAGCGCCGCAACAAGCACGGTTTCCGCAACCGTATGGAAACCGCCAACGGCCGCAACGTGCTGGCCCGCCGTCGCGCCAAAGGCCGCAAGCGCCTCACCGTATCGGACGAAGGCCGTCACAAGCGCTAGTATTCTAAGCTGTTAGCTAACGGCTGTTAGCCGTTAGCTTTGCAGATAGCCGCATTGCGGAGGTAGGTTGTTTTCTGGTTCTGCCAGAAACAACTACCACTGCAATGCGGCTTCGCTATTTTATTTCACTAACGCAAATTCTGTGGACGAGCTAGCAGCTAATAGCCAGCAGCTAACAGCTAACCGAAGCTATACCTTCCCGAAGGCCGAGCATCTGTGCAGCAAAAAGCGCATCGAGCAGCTTTTCAACCGCAAAAACCCTTCGCTCGGCGTTTATCCGCTGCGCCTTACCTGGGTAGTGGCGCCGGTACGCACCACGGCCCCGCCCGAAGTGCTCATTACGGTGCCCAAGCGCGCCTTTAAGCGGGCCGTGGACCGCAACCGCCTCAAGCGCCTCGTGCGCGAGGCGTATCGACTCAATAAGCACCGCCTTACCGAAGCCGAAAACGGCCACCCGGTGGCGTTGCTGGGTATTCTCTACACCGGCAAGGAAAAAAGTGAGCTGCCGCTGGTCGAAAAAAAATTAATTTCCGGGTTGAATCGTTTGCTGGCAGAAGCACCGGTGCAACCCGCATCGTAGTTTCGATTATCTTCACGCCCGTATAAAGGCGGCGAAAGCGGCATGGTAGTAGCGGGAGCGCAGTACCTCTTCCACTCGCCAGGCGCTTCCCGAGCCCAGCAATCCTTCTGCCCGATGACCAACCGTAAAAAACTACTCGCTACCCTTGGGCTTGGTGCGCTCGGCCTCGTCAGCTTCCGGGCGGCTTCCGACAGCGACCGGTACTTTGAGATTGCCAAAAACCTCGACATCTTCGCCACCCTTTTCAAGGAGGTGAACACGTATTACGTGGACGAGATTACGCCCGGCAAGCTGGTAAAAACGGGCATCGACGGCATGTTGAAATCGCTGGACCCCTACACCAACTACATCCCGGAAGACGATATCGAGGATTTTCGGACCCTCACCACCGGGCAGTACGGCGGGGTGGGTGCCTCCATCGTGAAGCGCAATGGCAAAACAGTGGTGCAGAGCGCCTACGAAGGCTACCCCGCCCAGAAGGCGGGCCTGCTGCCGGGCGATGAGATTCTGACTATCAACAACATAAATGTTGATAAGAAAACCAACTCGGACATCAACAAGCTGATGCGCGGCCAGGCCAACTCGACGGTGAAGCTCATGGTGACGCGCTACGGCCAGGATAAGCCGGTGGAAATTGACATTACGCGCGATAAGATTCAGGTCGATAACGTGCCGTACTACGGCATGCTGACCAACGATATTGGCTACTTCCAGCTCATCGGCTTCACGATGGACGCCGGCCGCGAGGTGCGCAACGCCGTGGTGAAGCTGAAGGAAAAAGGTGCGAAAAAAATCGTGTTCGATATTCGCGACAACCCCGGTGGGCTGCTGAATGAGGCTGTAAATATCTCCAACCTATTTGTAGACAAGGGGTTGGATGTAGTAAGCACCAAGGGGAAGGTGACGGAGTGGAACAAGACCTACAAGGCGCTCGACGTGCCGCTCGATACCCAGATGCCGATTGCCATTATCACGAGCAACCGCTCGGCGTCGGCGTCGGAAATCGTGTCGGGCGTGTTGCAGGACTACGACCGCGCCGTACTGGTGGGCGAACGCACCTTCGGCAAAGGCCTTGTGCAGGCCACCCGGCCGCTGAGCTACAACTCGCAGTTGAAAGTGACGACGGCCAAGTACTACATTCCCAGCGGGCGCTGCATTCAGGAAATCGACTACTCGCACCGCGCTGATGACGGCGCGCTGAGCAAGTTTCCGGACTCGCTACGCACGGCGTTTAAAACGCAGGCCGGCCGCGTGGTGTACGATGGCGGCGGCGTGGCCCCCGACATTGATGTGCAGGACCGCGAAATTGCCGATGTGACCCGGGTGCTCATCCAGAAGAGCTATCTCTTCGACTACGCCACCCGCTACCGCGCCGAGCACGCCACCATCGCCCCGGCCCGCGACTTCAAGCTCTCAGATACCGACTATCAGAAATTTGTGGCCTACCTGCAAGGCAAGAGCATCTCATACAGCACCGACGCCGAGCGCGTGCTCACCGACCTCACCAAAAAGGTGAAGGAGGAAAAGCACTACGACGACGTGAAGCCCGAACTCGACGCCATCAAGCGCAAAGTAGCCGCCAACAAAACCAACGACTTGCAGCGCTTCAAGCCTGAAATTCGCGAATTACTGGAAGAGGAAATAGCCTCGCGCTACTACTACGAGAAGGGCCGCACCGAAGCGGGCTTCAACGACGACCCTAACATTCAAGCCGCTGTGGCTGTCCTCAACGACCCCAACCGTTACGCCGCGCTGCTCAAGCCCGGCGGGCAGGCGGCAAGCGCCCGCAAGTCGGCGGGCACGGCGAAGTAGTATAAAAAAAGCAGACCAAACGGTCTGCTTTTTTTATGTGCAAGAGGCTCTGCTAGCGTCCAAGTAATTCAGTTCGTGAGATTCAAATAATTCCTCCAAGGCAATCCATCCGTGTTTCATTTTATAATCGCGCTCCTCCTCAGTTATTGGTAAGAGCCAAAGATTATGAAGATGGTCATCACCAAAGCTGAAAATTTCCAACTCATCGCCATCTAAGTAAGGTAAGGAGATGAAGGCGTGGTCACACAAAGAGTCGTCCTGCCAAGGTTGGCCGATATGCACACTGTGGTGCAAGTCGAGTGGAGTATCGTTGCGATGGAATAACGCGGTAATGGTTAGAAGCTCAACTAGATTGACGTCCTGCTTTTGCGAAAATACGTGCAGTTCTATTTGATGCTCGTCCATGTCAATAGACATGCCCAGCGTGGAGTAAATCCAGAAATTATGCGCGTTGCCCGGCGGGAATTCGAGCACGCGAAAAGCAAGCGGCATTTTCTTATGCGGGTCCGGAATACGGAACTGCTGGTCAGTGCTTTTGCCCCAATGCGCCTCTAAATGAAGCTTGAGCAACTCCAGGTCATATATGCATTCAGCAAATACCTAGTAATTAGTAATAAGCTCCCTCTACCAAATAGCCCTGCACATAGTCGCGGATGCCTTCCTCCAGCGTCGCAAACGGCCGGTCGTAGCCGATGCTGCGGAGCTTGCGCATGTCGGCCTCGGTGAAGTACTGGTAGGTGTCGCGGATATCCTCGGGCGTGTCGCGGAAGCGGATGTCGGCCGGCTGGCCCAAGGCGGCGAAGGTATTGAGGGCCAAGTCCATGAAGGTGCGGGCCTGGCCAGTGCCAAGGTTGTAGAGGCCCGAGTGCGTGCGGTGGTGCAGCAGGAAGTAGCACACTTCCACCACGTCCTTTACGTACACGAAGTCGCGCATCTGGCCGCCATCCACGTACTCGGGGTTGTGTGAGCGGAAGAGCTGCATGCTGCCGTTCTCGCGAATCTGGCGGAAGGCATGCAGAATCACCGACGCCATGCGGCCCTTGTGGTACTCGTTGGGGCCGTAGACGTTGAAGAACTTGAGGCCGGCCCAGAAGTAGGGCGTTGACTCCTGGGCCAGGGCCCACTGGTCGAAGTCGTTTTTGGAGTCGCCGTAGGGGTTGAGGGGGCGCAGGCGGGTGGGCAGCGTATCGTCTTGGTCGGAGTAGCCGAGGCGGCCGTCGCCGTAGGTGGCACCGCTGCTGGCGTACACGAGCGGCAAGTTGTAGCGCACGCAGGCCCGCCACATCTGCTGGCTGTAGTGGAGGTTGAGCAGGTCGAAGATGGCGGGGTCCTGCTCGGTGGTGTCGGTGCGGGCGCCGAGGTGGAAGACAAACTCCACCTGCTCGTGGTGAGCGTCGAGCCAGTCGAAAAACTCCTCACGGTCCACGTACTCGCGCAACTTCTTGCCTTGGATATTGGGCAGCTTTTTTTCAATGGCAAAGTTGTCCACCACCACAAGGTCGTTGAAATTGGCGGCGTTGAGGCGGGAAACTAGGCAGCTGGCAATGAAGCCGGCGGCGCCGGTGACGACTATCATAATCGGGAAGAATTAGGCCCTAAAGGTAGCAGGCGCGGCGGGTGCCGCCGCCGCTGGCTCGTGGGGTAGGGGGGCGCGTTTTGGCCCCGGTAAGCGCAGTACGGGCCCGATTGTTGGTTGGCCAGCTAATAAAGTAAGCCTGCTGCCCGCGTTCCGGCGGCGGGACCAGCCGGCCCGAGTAGGCGCGGGGCGCGGGGCGGGGCAAAGTTTTAAGGCGGCTCGCGGTGGGGCAGGCGCCGGCCCCGTAGGGGTAGCGTTTTTTGTATCTTTGCGTAAGTAAAACGTTTTTGAGGGGCCACCGCAAGCCAGCCGCCGGTTGGCTGCCGCTACCAGGGCCAGCCTCTTTTGTCAAGTTATCAGCTCATTACCCAGATGCTATACGTCAGCCGCCGCGAGCACTTCAACGCCGCCCACAAGCTCTACAACCCCGCCTGGAGCCCGGAGCGCAACGCGGAGGTATTCGGCCCTTGCGCCAACGAAAATTGGCACGGCCACAACTACGAGATGATAGTGACCGTGAAGGGCCAGCCCGACCCTGACACCGGCTTCGTAGTCGATTTGAAAGCCCTGTCTGACCTCATCCGCGTGCACATCACCGACCAGGTAGACCATAAAAACCTTAACCTCGACGTGCCTTTTCTCAAAGGCCAACTCGCCAGCACCGAAAACCTGGCCGTGGCCTTCTGGCAGATTCTGGTGCGCGAACTGCCCGCCATCACGCCGGCCCAACTGCACTGCATCAAGATTTACGAAACGCCCCGCAACGCGGTGGAATACTTTGGTTAATTATGAATTATAAATTATGAATTATGAATTGAGCCTGCTGCTGTGGTAGCGGCTTGAGAATCAATTCATAATTCATAATTCCCAATTCATAATTAAAAAATGAACTACTACCTCATAGCCGGCGAGCGCTCCGGCGATACCCACGCCGCCCACTTGGTGCGCGAGCTGAAGAGCCAGGACCCCGGCGCCGACTTTCGCTTTTGGGGCGGCGACCAGATGCAGGCCGAGGGCGGCCACCTCGTGCGCCACTACCGCGAGCTGGCCGTGATGGGCTTTTGGGAAACGGCCACCAGCCTGCTCAAATTTCGGGGCTTATTGAAAGAGTGCCAGGCCGATATCCTGACTTACCGGCCCGATGTGCTGATACTCGTGGACTACGGCGGGTTCAACCTGCGCATGGCGGCCTGGGCCAAGGCGCAGGGCATCCGGGTGTTCTACTACATCTCGCCCAAAATCTGGGCCTGGAACCAGAGCCGGGTGGAGAAAATCAAGGTGTTGGTAGACAAGATGTTCGTCATCCTGCCCTTCGAGCCGGAGTTCTACCAGCGCTTCGATTACAAAGTTGATTATATCGGTAACCCTACGGCCGACGAGGTGGCGGCCTTCCGGCCCAACCCGAACTTTCTGACCCAGCACGGCATTGACCCGGCGCGTAAGATTATTGCTGTGCTGCCGGGCTCGCGCAAGCAGGAAATCGAGGAGATGCTACACGAGATGCTGGCCGTGCTGCCCGCCTTCCAGGAGTACCAGTTTGTGGTGGCCGGCGTGAGCAACCTCGACCGCGCTTACTACGCGCACTTCGAGCGCAATGGTATCAAAATCGTGTTTGACCAGGCCTACGACCTGCTGAGCCGGGCCAGCGCGGCGCTCGTGACCAGCGGCACGGCCACGCTCGAAACGGCGCTGTTTGGCGTGCCGCAGGTGGTGTGCTACCGCACCAGCGGCCTCACCTATATGATTGGCAAGGCCGTGATTAAGGTGCCGTACATCTCGCTCGTCAACCTCATCGTGGGCCGCACGGTGGTGGAGGAGTACATTCAGGGAAACTTCACGGCCCGCAACCTGCTCGACGAGCTCAAGCGCCTGCTTACCGACGAGACCTACATTGCCAAGCAGCGTGCCGGCTACGCCGAGCTGCGCCAAAAGCTGGGCCAGCACAATGCCGCGCGCCAGGCCGCCGCGCTGATGATTAATTATTTGGGTGAAAAGCAAGCGGCTGCTTAGCCTGAAAGGCAGGCTAGGAGGCTGAACATTTGGGCCGGCTTGACTATTTAGGTGGTCAGGCCGGCCCCGTTAGTTGGGGGCGGGCCGGCTTGTTATGTCGCCCCTTCCTACTCTTTCCCAGGCCAGCGCCGAGCGCACCACTGTGCAGCGCGTGGTGGGCGCGGCCCTCACCCGCGACACCGACCTGCTGGCCATCGAGGCGCCGCTCGAAATCAGCCTGGAATACGGCCCCGCCGGCCAGCGCCAAACTCACAGCCTGGCCGTGACGATGCGCACGCCCGGCCACGATGCCGAGCTGGTGGCGGGCTTCCTGCTCAGCGAAGGCATTGTGACGGGGGCGGCCGACATCCTCACTATCGAACACCACGCCGACCCACGCCGCCCCAAGGAGCGCGGCAACGTGGTGCGCGCCGCGCTGGCGCCCGGCGTAGTGCTGGAGCTAGACCGGCTGGAGCGTCACTTCTACACCACATCGAGTTGTGGCGTGTGCGGCAAAACCAGCATTGATGCGGTGAAGGCCACCAGCTGCCCCGTGCCGCCGCCGGCCGATGCCCCGCAGGTGCCGGCCAGTCTTATCCACCAACTGCCGGGGCGGCAGCGGGCGGCCCAGGCCGTGTTTGAGCAAACGGGCGGCCTGCACGCCACCGCGCTTTTTTCGGCGGCCGGCGAGCTGCTGCTGCTGCGCGAAGACGTGGGCCGCCACAACGCTTTCGATAAAGTGGTGGGGGCGGCGCTGCTGGCCGGGCAGCTGCCACTGAGCCAGCACATTATATTGCTGAGTGGGCGGGCCAGCTTCGAGCTGGTGCAGAAAGCGGCGCTGGCGGGCGTGGCCATCCTGGCTGCCGTGGGAGCGCCCAGCAGCCTGGCCGTAGAAGCCGCCGAAGAATTTGGCCTCACGCTGCTGGGCTTCGTGCGCCAGGAGCGGTTCAATATTTATACCCACGAATCACGAATTACACGAATTTAAACGAATTTCACGGATTTCGTAGACGCTTACCAATTATTCCCCCAAAGACGCCTCGGGGCGATTGTAATACCTCTAAAATGCTGCTAAGCAAGCAGTAGCAAAAAGCACGGCCCAGCAATGTAGCTTACGCCCACAAAATCTGTGAAATCCGCTAAAATCCGTGAAATCCGTGATTTATGAAATTGAGACTGGAAGAAAATTCGCTTCGCCTGCGACTCTCTGAGGCCGAGGTGCGGCAGTTTGCCGCTACCGGCCGGGTGGCCTACACCATCGCGTTCGGCCCCGGGCCGGGCCAAACGCTGGACTATGCCCTGGAGCGCCTGCCCGAGGCCAGCGCCGCCCCCGGCGTGCAGGTGCGCTACGCGGCCGGCGCGCTGGCCGTAGAAGTACCCGCTGCCCTGGCCCGAAGCTGGACAGATACCGAAAACATTGGCTTTAAGGGGCAGGTTTTGGTAGCCGAAGGCCAGGAATTACGTATCCTGGTTGAAAAAGACCTGGACTGCCGACATTAAAGGAGTGACACGTTAAAAGTCAGTAGTCAGGAGTGGGCCCTAACCATCTGGGTGTCGCTCCGCTTCCTTTTAGCTGGCTGATTTCCCCGACTTTCAAAGCCTAACTTTTAACTTATACCCCACCCATGGAAGAGTCACCCATCGCCGACCCCGGCAAAGCTGGCAAAAGTGAGCAGCAGGGCGCCCAGGACAACAAGCCCAAGAGCGGCGAGCGCTCGGAGCAGGGCACTGCGCCCGCGCCCGACCACTACCGCCCCGACCCGCAGCATGAGCGCGACCAGCGCCACATCCCGGCTCCCGACAACGTGGGCGCCAAGTTTCAATACCCCGTGCTGGCCCAGCCCACTGAGGACCTGACGGGCCTGAAGCTCGAAAACCGCATGAAAATCGCGGCCGGTGTGCAGGCAGTTATCAAGTCGATGGAGTTTAACTGGGGCGAAGCGGGCCTCACGCGCGGCACCCACGGCTTGCTCAAGATGAACCAGAAGGATGGCTTCGACTGCTCGTCGTGTGCCTGGCCCGACCCCGACGACCACCGCTCGGTAGCCGAGTTTTGCGAAAACGGCGCCAAAGCCACCGCCTCCGACGCCGACGACCGCGCCTGCGGCCCCGAAGTATTTGCCAAGCACAGCCTGGCCGACCTTTCGCGCCTGAGCGACCGCGACCAGAACAACCTCGGCCGCCTCACGCACCCGATGGTGAAGCGCCCCGGCGGCACGCACTACGAGCCCATCGAGTGGCCCGAGGCGTTTGAGCTTATCGGCCGCGAGCTGAATGCGCTGGCTTCGCCCAATGAGGCGGCGTTCTACACCTCGGGCAAGGTGCCCAACGAGCCGGCTTTCCTGTTTCAGCTGTTTGCCAAGCAATTCGGCACCAACAACCTGCCCGACTGCTCCAACATGTGCCACGAGAGCAGCGGCGCCGCCCTCAGCCCCACGCTGGGCCTGGGCAAAGGCTCGGTGACGCTCAACGACATTCACGAGGCGGAGGTGATTCTCATCATCGGCCAGAACCCCGGCACCAACCACCCGCGCATGCTCACGGCCTTGCAAAAAGCCAAGCGCAACGGAGCTAAAATCATCAGCGTGAACCCGTTGATTGAAGCCGGTCTGAACCACTTTAAGAACCCGCAGGATTTTATGAATCCGCTGCGGGCGCTGGGCGCGCTGCTCGGCGACGGCACCCAGATTACGGACCTCTTCCTGCAAGTGCGGGTCGATGGCGACATGGCCCTGCTGCGCGGCATCATGAAGCACCTCTTCGAGGCTGAGGACCTGAACCCCGGCCAAGTGGTGGACCATGCGTTTATCAAGCAGTACAGCACGGGCTTCGAGTCGTTTGAGGCGAATATCCGGGCTACGAGCTGGGAAGATATCGAAGCGCTCAGCGGCATCAGCCGGGCGCTGCTGCTGGAGGCGGCCAACATTATTGCCACCAAGCAGAAAATTATCACCTGCTGGGCTATGGGCGTGACGCAGCAGCGCCAGGGCGTACAAACCATCCAGGAGATTGTGAACCTGCACCTGATGAAGGGTGCCATCGGCAAGCCCGGCGCGGGCACCTGCCCGGTGCGCGGCCACTCCAACGTGCAGGGCGACCGCACGATGGGCGTGTGGGAGCAGCCGACCAAGGTTTTTCAGGATGCGCTGGGGAAGGAATTTAACTTCCAGCCGCCTTACGAGCACGGCTACGACGTGGTGGAGGCCATCAAGGCCATGTACCACGGCGAGCTGAAGGTGTACTTCGGCCTGGGCGGTAACCTGCTGGCCGCCGGCCCCGATACCGAACTGATTGCCGAAGGTATGCGCCGCCAGAACCTGACCGTGTACGTGGGCACCAAGCTCAATCGCGGCCACCTCGTAACGGGCAAAACCAGCCTGCTGCTGCCCTGCTTCACGCACGCCGATATCGACATGCAGAAAGCCGGCCACCAGATGACGAGCTGCGAAAACTCGATGGGCGTGGTAAGCCAGAATAAGGGCGTGCTCGTGCCGCTGCCCGGCAATAGCATGATGAGCGAAGTAGCCATCTTGGCCGGCGTAGCCATCGCCACGCTCGGCAACAAAACCAACGTGGCCGACTGGGTAGCCATAACGGAGAACTACGATGTGATTCGCGACCACATTTCGCGCGTCATTCCGGGTTTCGAGAAATTCAACGAGCAGCTGCGCAAGCCCGGCGGCTTCTACCTACCCAACGGACCCCGTGAGCGCAAGTTCACGACTCCCAACGGCATGGCCAATTTCACCACGACTACCCTGGAGAAGTACACCGTGGAGCCCGACCAGCTCATCCTGATGACGGTGCGCAGCCACGACCAGTTCAACACGACCATCTACGAGTACAACGACCGCTACCGGGGCATCCACAACGAGCGCCGGGTGCTGTTCATGAACAAGGAAGACATTGCTTCGCGCGGCCTTAAGGCCAAGGACCTCATCGACATTACGAGCCACTTTGAGGGCGAAAAGCGCACGGTGGAGAAGTTCATCGTGGTGCCCTACGATATTCCGAAAGGCAATGTCTCGGCCTACTTTCCCGAGGCCAACCCGTTGGTGCCCATTTCCAGCGTGGCCAAAACGAGCAATACGCCCACCTCGAAGTACGTGGTAGTGACGGTAGCGCCCACCAAAGCGGGCAAGGCACCGCAGGCCCAGCCACAGCGCCAGCAAGCCGTGCCGGCCTAGTCTGTTTGCCGCTTAAAGAAGCCCCTGGCACCCAGCCAGGGGCTTTTTGTTTCCCAACTATTTTCTGCCATTGGCAGTACAAGCGCACCTATAGCAGATGAGCAAAATAATGCCGCCCGCCCTTTGCCGGGCCGGTGGCCGGCTCTACCTTGCAAGAACCAATTTTTCCTAACCCACCCATTCACAAAGTCTTCACTTTCTGCTTTCACCTATGGCCGATTCTTCCTCCTCTGGGCTGCTTGACCGCAGCCGTACCATCGCCGGCCCCGGCTACAACCGCTGGCTGGTGCCGCCGGCGGCGCTTGCCATTCACTTGGCCATCGGGCAGGCGTATGCCTTCAGCGTATTCAACAAGCCGCTGGGCTCGCTCATCAGCGGCGACCCGGCCCACCCGGCCCCGGACGACTGGACGCCCGGCCAGATTGGCTGGACGTTCTCCATCGCCATTGTGCTGCTGGGCTTGTCGGCCGCCATTTTTGGCAAGTGGCTTGAGCGCGTTGGGCCGCGTAAGGCCATGCTGGCCGCGGCGCTGTGCTTCGGCGGCGGCTTCCTTATCGGCTCGTATGGCGTGCACGTTCACAGCTTAGCGCTGCTGTACCTCGGCTACGGCTTCGTGGGCGGTATTGGCCTGGGCATCGGCTACATTTCGCCGGTGAGCACCCTTATTAAGTGGTTTCCCGACCGGAAGGGCGTCGCTACGGGTATGGCCATCATGGGTTTTGGGGGCGGCGCCATGATTGGCTCGCCGCTGGCCGTGGCCCTGATGGGACATTTTAAGGGTTCGGCGCCGCAGGGCGTGGCGCCTACGTTCATCGCAATGGGCATCATCTATATGCTGTTTATGCAGTTTGGCGTTTGGACCATCCGGGTGCCCGCCGACGACTGGAAGCCCGCCGGCTACGTCCCCAACGAGGAGCACAACGCGCTCATCACGACGGGCAATGTATCGGCCGATAACGCCATTAAAACGCCGCAGTTCTGGCTGCTGTGGGTGGTGCTGCTTTGCAACGTAACAGCTGGTATCGGCGTGCTCGAGACGGCCTCGCCGCTCATTCAATCAGTTATTTCGGGTACCGAGAAGGGCAAGGGTATGGACACCGCGGCGCTCGCGGCGGCCGGTGCCGGCTTCGTCGGCCTGCTTAGCCTGTTCAACCTGTTAGGCCGCTTTTTCTGGTCATCTGCCTCGGATAAGCTGGGTCGCAAGCCCATCTACCTCGTTTATTTTGGTTTGGGGGTAATTCTCTACGCCCTGGCCCCCACACTGGGCCTGAGTGGGCAGCTCACCCTGTTCGTGGTGGTGGCCTGCGTAATTATCAGCATGTACGGTGGTGGCTTTTCCACGGCCCCGGCTTACCTGTCCGACCTGTTTGGCAAATATCAGGTAGGCGCCATCCACGGGCGCCTGCTCACGGCCTGGAGCACGGCCGGTGTGCTGGGGCCGCTCATCGTGCACAGCTTGTCGGAGGGCCGCAAGGCTGCCGGCTTCACCGGCGCGGCGGCTTACCAGACGGTATTTTACACCATGGCCGGCCTGCTGGCCGTCGGCTTTCTAGCCGACTTAGCCGTGACGGCCGTGAATGAGAAATACCAGGAAAAAGGCCCGGTAGTCGCCGAAGCCGGCGGCCATTAGCCCTTGTCTTTCACTTCTTAACGTTTTACCAAGATGAATCCGCAATCAACTTCTACGGCTGCCGCTGCCCCCGCAGCCAGCGGCGGCTCCACGGTACTAGCCTGGCTGTACGTGGGTATTCCCCTGGCCTGGGGCGTGTCGCAAACATTCCTAAAAGCGCTGACGCTGTTTAAGTAAGCCCGTTCGCGCAAGTAAAAAGCCGCTCGTTTCTTTAGGAAGCGAGCGGCTTTTTTGTGGGATGCTTTCTCACAAGTGGTTAGCCCCGGTAGCGCCACACCGGCCACGCGGTGCCGGCCGCAAACTGCGTTTGCCCGGCCGCCAGCTCCAGCAAGCCATCGGCAGCCAGCAGGCCGGCCAGGTCGCCCGAGCCGGCGGTGGGAGCCGGGTAGGCCAGCAGGCGGCCATCGGGCGCGTTTTCGAGCCGTACGGCCAGGAAATAGGTGAGCGCCGGCTTGAACTCGACCGGGCCGGCCAGCTCCGCGAATACGGGCGGGTTAGCCTCGGCGGGCAGCCCCTGGCACTGGCGCAGCCAGCCCTGCACGTAGCGGTAGTAGTTGGCAAAGGTGGCCACCGGGTTGCCGGGTAGGGCAAAAACTGCCGCGCCGCCCGGCGCCTGCCCAAACCAGAACGGTTGCCCCGGCCGCTGGGCCACCCGGTGAAAAATCTCCGTGACGCCCACCTCACGTAGGGCCTGCGGCAGAAAGTCGGCCTGGCCCTTCGAAACGCCGCCGCTCAGCAGCACCGCGTCGAAGCCCGCCAGCAGCGCCGGCAGCTCAGCCTTGAGGCTGGCCAAGTCATCTGCCAAGTGAAACTCCTGGCTCTCGCAGCCGGCCAGGGCCAGCGCGGCGCTCAGCATGGGGCCGTTGGAACGCCGAATCTGGTGGGGTAGGGGCGTGGCTTCGATGGGCACTAGCTCATCGCCGGTGCTCACCACGGCCAGGCGCGGGCGGCGCGTCACGGCCAGGGTGGCCGCGCCCACAGTGGCGGCCACGGCGATATCGGCGGAGCTCAGCACGCGCCCGGGTGCCAGCAGCGGCGCGCCGGCTGGCTGGTCGCTGCCCTGGGCGTGCACGTTGTGGCCCGCACGGGGCGGGGCCACGCGCACCGTGGCGCGCCGGCTGGGCTCGTCACTAAAGTCCAAGTCTTCGTAGCGGATAACCGTATCGGTGCCGGGCGGCAGGGCCGCGCCGGTCATTATTTCAATGGCCGCCTCTGGGTTATGCAGCGGCGTAGGCTCGGCGCCGGCCAACTGGGTGCGCTCGATGGCAAACGTGGTCCGGCCGGCTGCCAGGCTGCTGTAAGCCAGCGCAATGCCGTCCATCGTCACCCGGTTGTAGGGCGGAAAGTCGCGGTCGGCCGCCACGGCCTGGCGCAGCACGCGGCCCACGGCGGCGGCCAGCGGCACGGTTTCGGTGGGGAGGAGGCGGGCGGTGGCCAGCACGTAGCGGTAGGCGTCGGCGACGGAAAGCACGTAAAAGGAGCGGTAAAATGAAATGCGGGCGGCTCTCTGCAAGCTATTTCTCCGCTCAATTGTTGTGAAAGCTATGACTGAAAACTCCGCCCCCCGCTCGAAGCACGCCGCCCTCACCCGCCCCGCCCTCGGCGAATTTGCCCGCCACGAGCTGGCCTTCGTGGGCGCACCCTGCGGCGATATTCAGCGGCTGGCCGCCGGCCTCACGGCCGCGCTGGCCCCCGCTGGCCACCGCGTAGGCTACGTCGATGCCGACCACGCCACCGGCGACGCCGACGCTACGCAGGCGCGCAGCCCGCTGCTGCAAGCCGGGGCTACCGCCGAGCTGACCGACAAAATCCACTTCCGCCGCCTCGACGAGCGGCGCGCTATCGACCGCTTTTCGCAGCCCGCGCTGCTGGCCGGGGCCAGCCTGGCGCTGGTCAACGGCAACCACTTTCGCGCCAGCCAGCAAGTAGTGCTCATCGACCCGCGCAAGTCGCTGGCTCACAAACTCGATAAGCTCACCGACGTGCAAGCCTTCGTGCTGGCCGAAGGCATCACAGAAATTCCTGATTATCTGCAAGCTCACCTGCCGCAGCATGCCGCGCTGCCCCGCTTTGCCTTGGCCGACGTAGCCGGCCTGGCCGCCTGGGTGCAGCAGTGGCTGGCCGCCCGCCAAGCGCCGCTGCGCGGCCTGGTGCTGGCCGGTGGCCTCAGCCAGCGGATGCAAACCGACAAGGGCCGCCTGCGCTACGGCCCCACCGGCCGCGAGCAGCGCGAGGTAGCCGCCGGCCTGCTGGCCGAAGTGTGTGAGGAAGTATTCGTGTCGTGCCGCGCCGAGCAGGCCGCCGAATTGCCGGCCGGCCTCCAGCCATTGCCCGATACTTTTCTGGGCCTGGGGCCGCTGGGGGGCATCTTGTCGGCCTTTCGGCACGACCCCAACGCCGCGTGGCTGGTGCTGGCCTGCGACCTGCCTTTTCTCACCGCCGGGGTGCTGCGCGAGCTGGTGGCTGGCCGCCGGCCCGCCCGGCTGGCCACGGCCTTCCAGAGCCCCGGCAACGAGTTTCCCGAGCCGCTCATCACTATTTTTGAGCCGCGCGCTTACCCCGAGCTGCTGCGCTTCCTGGGCTTAGGCTATTCCTGCCCCCGCAAAATGCTCATCAACAGTGATGTGGAAGTGCTACCCACGCCCGGCGGCGAGGCGCTGCGCAACGTGAATACCCCCGCCGAGCGCGAGGCGGCCGAGCAGGCGCTGGCGGGCTAGCTCGACCGTAGCGCACCCGGCGGGCGCGCTGGCCCCAGTGGTTGCCACGCCTAACTTGCGGAGCCTTATTTCGGCCTGCGATGGGACGCAACACCAATACCGATTTGTTGATGGCAATTGGCGCCGTCATGCTGCAAGTGCTGATTTTGCGGCGCCTGCTCGACCTGCCCACACGCCTGCCGCGCTGGAACCGGTGGCTGGGCTGGCTGTGGGTGCCGGCGCTGGCTATGTTTACAGTCGCTGCCGCGCTGCACTACCAAAGCCCGCACCTGGCCGACGCTTATTTGCTGTTCGGCTCGAGCGTGGCGGCCGCTACCCTGCTGCGCCTGCGCGACTACCGCCCCGCGCGCACCCTGCTGGTGGGCCTGGCGCCCATTTTGCTGCGGCACCTGCTGACGGTGGCGCTGGCCGTGCTAGGCTGGCAGCTGTGGCCTTTTCCCAATAGCCTAGTCAAGCTGTGGGGCAAGGTGGATGGCTACTGGTTTTTTGCCATGCTCTTTGTGGCCATCAGCCAGAAGAAGGGGCTCGTCAAGCAGGCCGAGCAGCGCGAAAAAGAAGAGGCGAACCGCCAGCGCGTAGCCGCCCAAAATGCCGAGCTGGAGCGCCTGGTGGCCGAGCGCACCGCCCTGCTGACCCAGCAGGCTGAGGAGCTGCAAACGGCCCTCACCGAGCTGCGCACCACCCAAACACAACTTATCCAGAGCGAGAAAATGGCGAGCCTGGGGGAGCTGACGGCCGGCATCGCTCACGAGATTCAAAACCCGCTCAACTTCGTCAACAACTTTGCCGACGTGAGCGCCGAGCTGGTAGCCGAGCTGGCAGAAGAGCAAACCCGCCCCGCCCCCGACGCTGGCCTCGAAGAGGAATTGCTCACCGACCTGCGCCAGAACCTGCTGAAAATCAGCCAGCACGGCCAGCGCGCCTCGTCCATTGTGCGCGGGATGCTGGAGCACAGCCGCGCCAGCACCGGTGAGCGCCAGCCCACCGACCTCAACGCCCTGGCCGACGAGTACCTGCGCCTCTCGTACCACGGCCTGCGGGCCAAGGATAAGTCATTCAACGCCACGCTGCAAACCGATTTTGCGGCCATTCTGCCCCTGGTGCCCGCCGTGGCCGGCGACCTGGGCCGGGTGCTGCTCAACCTGTTCACCAACGCCTTCTACGCCGTGCAGAAGCGCCAGCAGGCCAGCGAGCCCGGCTACGTGCCCACCGTGCGCGTGAGTACCTGCCGGGCGGGCGATGCCGTGGAGGTGCGCGTGCGCGACAACGGCACGGGTATGCCGGAGGCCGTGCGGCAGAAGATTTTTCAGCCCTTTTTCACGACCAAGCCCAGCGGCGAGGGTACCGGGCTGGGCCTCTCGCTGGCCCACGACATCGTGGTGCAGGGCCACGGCGGCACGCTCAGCGTGGCCAGCCAGGAGGGCGAGTTTACGGAGTTTGTGGTGCGTATTCCTTTCTAAGCCCGGCTATTTTCTGACTTAACGCAATGGCAGATACGAATATCTTGGCTGCTACCTCGCTGGTGGTGGGGCTGGTGTGGCTCGGCCGCCGCTTCCTGGACACGCCCACGCGCCTGCCCGAGTGGGACGGCCGGCTGGCGAAAGCCTGGCAGCCGGCGCTGGCTTTGTTTGTGGCGGCGCTGGCTTTCCGCAGCACCTTCGTGGCCGACCTGCTCAACGACGTGTCCATCCTGGGCGTGCTGGCCCTGGGGGTGGCCGTGGGCTGGCGCCTGCGCGCCTACCGGCCGGCCTGGCTGGTGGGCGCGGGCGCGGTGCCCTACGTGGTGGTGCTGAGCGTGAAGGTGTTGCTCACTCTGCTGGCACCCAGCTTGTTGAAGGCCATTGATGATGCGCTCGATTTCGCGGGTTTCCTGTCTTTCTGCTGGCTGGGCACGCTCTGGCTCGTTGCCCGCAACCAGAAAAAAGCCCTCGTGGCGGAAGAGCAGTTGCGCCTGGCAGCCGAGGAGGAGCAGCGCCGCATCGAAGACCAACACCACGACCTGGCCTACCTCGTGAACCAGCGCACCGCCGCCCTGGCCCGCCAGACCGACGAGCTGCGCACCACCCTCACCGAACTGCAAGCCACCCAGACGCAGCTTATTCAGAGCGAGAAGATGGCGAGCCTGGGGGAGCTGACGGCCGGCATCGCCCACGAGATTCAAAACCCGCTCAACTTCGTCAACAACTTTGCCGACGTGAGCGCCGAGCTAGTGGCCGAGCTGGTTGAGGAGCGTGCCCGCCCCACCCGCGACCCCGCCCTCGAAGCCGAGCTGCTGGCCGACCTCAGGCAGAACCTCCAGCGCATTACCCAGCACGGCGGCCGGGCAGCGGGCATCGTGCGCGGGATGCTGGAGCACAGCCGCGCCAGCACCGGCGAGCGCCAGCCCACCGACCTCAACGCCCTCTGCGACGAATACCTGCGCCTGGCCTACCACGGCCTACGGGCCAAGAATAAAGCCTTTAATGCCACGCTGGTGCCTGAGCTGGCGCCCGGCCTGCCCCCAGTAGAAGCTGTGGCCGGCGACCTGGGCCGGGTGCTGCTTAACCTGTTTACCAACGCCTTTTACGCCGTGCAGAAGCGCCAGCAGGCCGGCGAGCCCGGCTACGTGCCCACCGTGGGCGTAGCCACGCGCCGCGTGCCGGAAGGCGTGGAGGTGCAGGTGCGCGACAATGGCACGGGTATGCCGGAGGCCGTGCGGCAGAAGATTTTTCAGCCCTTTTTCACGACTAAGCCCAGCGGCGAGGGTACCGGGCTGGGCCTCTCGCTGGCCCACGACATCGTGGTGCAGGGCCACGGCGGCACGCTCAGCGTGGCTAGCCAGGAGGGCCAGGGTACCACTTTTACCGTGCGGTTGCCCGCCTGACGGGGGAGCGCCATTTACCTTTACTGCCCATGAAAATCCTGGTAGTTGACGATGAAGTAGATGTGCGGCTGCTATTTGAGCAGCGCTTTCGGCGCGAAATCCGCAGCGGTGAGTTTCAGTTTTCCTTTGCCTACTCGGGCGAGGAAGCGCTCGCGTTTTTGCGCGCGCACCCCTTGGAAGTCGTCCTCATCCTCTCCGATATCAACATGACCGGCATGAGCGGGCTGGAGCTGCTGCGGCACGTCAAGCAAGACCTGCTGCCGCTGCCCCCGCCGCTGGTGATGATGCTGACGGCCTACGGCGACACGGCTACCCACGAGCAGGCTATGCAGCTCGGGGCCAATGACTTTCTGACCAAGCCGGTTGATTTTGCTGCCCTCAAAGACAAGCTCCACGCGCTTCCCACGATATGAAAACAAAAATTCTGGTAGTTGACGACGAGGCCGATTTGGAGCTGCTCATCAAGCAGAAGTTTCGCCGCAAAATCCGCGAGCAGGCCTACGAGTTTCTCTTTGCCAGCAACGGCCAGGAGGCCCTCGACCGCCTGCGCGAGCACCCCGACACCGATATCGTGCTGAGCGACATCAACATGCCCGTCATGGATGGCCTCACCTTGCTCGGGCACCTGCCCGCCGCCAGCCCCGTCACCAAAACCGTGATGGTGTCGGCCTACGGCGACATGCAGAACATCCGGGCGGCCATGAACGGCGGGGCGTTTGACTTCGTGTGCAAGCCCGTGGATTTCAATGACTTGGAGCTGACTATCGAGAAAACGGCCAGCCACGTGCAGCAGCTGCGCGCCACGATGAAGGCCATTCAAGAGAATAATATCCTGCGCATGTACGTCGATGAGACGGTCATCAACTTCATGGCCCGGCCGGGCTTCGAAAATAAGCTGCTGGCCAGCGAGACGGTGGAGGCCACCGTCGTATTTGTGGATATCTGCGGCTTCACTTCGCTCTCCGAAACGCAGCCGGCCGCCACCGTGGTAGGGCTGCTGAATAAGTACTTCGACCAGATTGTGCAGGAGATAATCGCGCACGGCGGCTACATCGACAAGTTTATGGGCGATGCCGTAATGGCCGTGTTCCGGGGGGACTACCACCTCGACCGCGCCCTCGACGCGGCCCTGGCCGTGCGCGCCCAGCTGCAAGGCGCCCACGACCCCCTGCCCGATGGCACCGCCTACCGCCCCGCCATCAGCATCGGCATCAATACCGGCGAAATGGTATCCGGCAATATCGGCTCGGCCTCCCTTAAGCGCCTGGACTACACCGTAATAGGCGACACCGTGAACGTGAGCCAGCGCCTGCAATCAGCCGCCCAGCCCAACCAGATTGTCATCACCGACGCCATCTATCAGCGCATCAAAGAGAGCTTCCAATGCCAGCCCATTGGCGAGCTAAAGCTCAAAAATAAAGCCCACCCCATCATGACCTATGAGGTAGTAGCGTAGCGTAATTTGAGTAGTAAGAGCAGTGGGAGTAGTGCCGTTCTATTACCTTAACGGCATTACTTCCACTACTCTTACTACTCAAATTACTCACTGGGTAGCGCTTCGTTCTGGCGGCGCAGGCGCTGGCACAGCACCCGCAAGATGTTGCGCAGCACCTCGGGGCGCTCCTCCATCACGTCGTAAAAATCTTCCTGGTCGAGGCGAAACGCCGTGATGGCACCCTGCGCCACGGCAGCGGCCGAGCGCGGTTCGGCATCGAGTAGCGCCAACTCGCCAAAAAAGTCGCCTTTGCCAAAGGTAGCCAGCCGCTGCGCGCCGTTGAAAATAGCTACTTGGCCGTCGTAGAGAATAAACAGCGACGCACCCAGGTCGCCCTTGGCAAAAATCTGCTGGCCATCGGCGTAGCTGACTTCTTTCATGATGGGCACGATGCTGCTGAGCACGTTTTCGGGCGTTTCGGCAAACAGGGCCGTTTGCTGGAGTACCGCCACCCGCTCGGCGGCGCTGATGTGCGAAGTAGTAGCGGCGTGGCTCATAAGCAGGGTATGGATGGTCTGGTGGGCGGCCTCTACCTGCCGGTAGAGCGTGGGCTGGTGGCTGGCCAGCCGCGCCAGCAGGGCAAAGGCGCTTTCGCGCACGAGCAGGCCGGGGCTGCGTAGGTGCGGCCCCAGGGCGGCCACCGTAGCGGCAGTGGGCTGCCAGTGGTCTAGCGCGGCCCGCACCGTCCAGTCGGTAAAAGCCGTTTCGCCGCGCGCCACGATGGTTTCGAGCAGGGGTGCCGGAGCCAGCAGCGGCCCCAGTAGGCGGTCGAATGCCCGCTCTTTTTCCGCTGGGGAGGCCAGGCTTAGCAGGGTTTGCAAGCCCTGGTAAGTGGGCCGGGCAATACTATTGTCCAGTATTTCGAGGGCATTGGCCTGGCGCTCGCGGGCGGCGTGGGCTACGCCGCGCTGGGCATCGGCAATGAGCTGGGGCGGATAAATCTGCCCCAATAGCGCAAAAATTCGCTGCTGCGTGCGCACCAGCTCATAGTCGAGGCAGGCGGCTAGCTCGGCGCTGGCGTTGGCCTGGCCGTGCAGTAATAGCTGGGCTAGTTGCAATTCATCGTGCACGAGCGCCTGAAATAGCGGTACCTCCAGCGGCACTACGCCAAAATGGCGCAGTGCCCGCAGCGCCGCCTCGCGCCGAAACAGGTGCGGCTGTCGCGCCAGCGCCACTAGCAACTGGCGGCTGGCCGGGGTGCGCAGCCGGCCGCACACCTGCGCCACGCGCCGCACCACGGCCTGGTCGGCATCGGCGGCCAGCACTTCGGCCAGGGTAGGCAGGGCCGCGTCGCCCAGGCGCAAAAGCTGCTGCGTGGCGGTCGGCCGGCTGGCTTTCTGCTCAAGAGAATGAACGAGCTGACGAATTTCGGCCGGATGGACCGGGGCCGCTGGCGGGGTGGCGGCTTGTGCCAAGGTATCGTATGCGGCTTCATCTTCCGAAAACCGGCGGCTCAGCGCGTGTTGCAGCTCAGCCACGTACTGCCGGTAGGTGCGCAGCAGCAGCCCCAGCACCCCCGCCATGAGCAGGCCCATCCAGGCAAAGGGCGCCCAGGACTGGCCGCCCGGCAGCGCGTGCAGGGCAAACAGCAGCCCGCCGCCCAGCGCCATGCCCAGCGGCTCGTATAGGCCCTTGGCCAGCGTGTGGGCCTGGAGCCGCTCGGGGGGCGAAAGGGGCTGAAATAGCAGCAAAAAAACGGGGTCGAACACCGCCCGGCGCAGCACTTCCAGCCCCAGGTATAGCCCGCAGAAATAAAGCAGCGTGGCTTCTGCATCGGCTCGGTTGAGGCCGCCGTAGAGGGCCAGCCCCCCCAGGAGTGCCACCGGCAGGGCCAGCAGCACCCAGCGCACGCCCAGCCGGTCCACGGTATGCTGCGAGAGCAGCAGCTTGAACAGCATGGCCACCAAGTAGGTGCTCACTAGCACCGTGCCTACGTAGCGCATGATGGCTGCTTCCTCGTGAAAGCGGTGCTTGACGTTTACAAAAAACAGGTATTCGATGCCCGTCGTCACGGCCGCCAGGCCCAGCAGGCTCAGACACATGGTCTGCACCAGGCGGCTGTCGCCAAACCAGCGCCGCAGCCCCGGCGCCACGGCCTGCTGCCGCGCGCGCCGCGCCGCCGGCGCGGCCTTCACCACGTGCGAGCGGAGCGTGGCGCGCAGGGCCAGCAGCGCCAGCAGGTAAGCCCCGAAGGCCGTGCCCAGCAGCCACGGCAGCTCGCCGTTGCCGTGAATGAAGATGGCCAGCACGGCGCCCAGCGCCTTAGCAGGCATGTCGCCCGCGCTGATGATGCCGAACAGCCGCTTGCCCTGCCGCACATCAAACACCACCGCCGACACCCCCCAGAATTCCAGATTGGTCAACAGGTAAATGACCCGGTAGCCGGCCATAATGGCCACCGCCGCCGCCACCGAGTGGCCCGTGGCTACCAGCACGCCCAGCACCCCCGTAAGGGCCACCGCCGCTAGCAGTACCCGCACTGCCAGCTTTTGCAGTAGCCAGTGGTGCTCAAAATGCGCATACACCTGCCCCGTGACCAGCATGGCCAGCGCCGCCCCGCCGTAGGCCAGCGGCAGGTTGCGCTCGGGATTGTTTTCGAGCAGCAGCACGTTGGCCGCCACGTACACCAGGATGGTGCCAACGCCCAGCAGGAAATTGTGCAGGAAAAACAGCCACACCGTGCGCCCTTCTTCGGGCCGCACGCCTAGCAGCTGCCGCCAGCGTTCAGTTATCGTCATACCAAGAAGCCGGGCGGACGTACCCGCAACGGCTTTGCAAGATAGTAGCCCCGCCCCGCCAGCACCCAATGAAAAGCGGGCTGCGAGCCCATTACAGCCCACAGCCCGCTTTTGGCAGGGCAACATCCCGGCGGTAATTACGCCGCGCGCATCAGCCGCAGCGGCGATTTCTCAAACTTGCTGCGGGCGTAGCTCTCCGTGATGGTAAACTCCACCACGCCGGCCTCCGAGGGCATTTCAAACATGGCGTCGGTCATGATGCTCTCGCAGATGGAGCGCAGGCCGCGCGCGCCGAGGCGGTACTCGTCGGCCCGCTCCACAATGTATTCGAGCGCGCCCTCCGTAAAATCGAGCGCAATATTCTCCATGCCAAACAGGCGCTTGTACTGCCGTACCAGCGAGTTTTTGGGCTCGGTCAGGATGAGGCGCAGCGTATCCTTGTCCAGCGGGTTGAGGTGCGTGAGCACCGGCAGGCGCCCAATCAGCTCCGGAATGAGGCCAAACGACTTGATGTCCTGAGCCGACACGTAGCGCAGGAAGTTCTGCGTGTCCACGTTCTCCTCCAGGTTGGTTTTCGAGAAGCCCATCGGCTTGGTATTGAGCCGGCTCTTGATGATGCGGTCGATACCCGAAAAGGCCCCGCCGCACATGAAAAGAATGTTTTCCGTGTTCACCGAAATCATTTTCTGGTCGGGGTGCTTGCGGCCCCCCTGCGGCGGCACGTTGATGTGCGTGCCCTCCAGCAGCTTCAGCAGCGCCTGCTGCACGCCCTCGCCGCTCACGTCGCGCGTGATGCTGGGGTTATCGCTCTTGCGGGCAATCTTGTCAATCTCGTCGATGTAGACGATGCCGCGCTCGGCGGCTTCGAGGTTGTAGTCGGCCGCTTGCAGTAGGCGCGTCAGGATGCTTTCCACGTCCTCGCCCACGTAGCCAGCCTCCGTCAGCACCGTAGCATCGGCAATGCAGAAGGGCACTTGCAGAATCTTGGCCAGCATACGCGCCAGGAAGGTCTTGCCCGTGCCGGTTTCGCCCACCATGATGATGTTCGATTTCTCAATCACCACCTCGTCGTGTTGGGGCTTCTGCATCAGGCGTTTATAGTGGTTGTACACCGCCACGCTCATCACGCGCTTGGCTTCGTCCTGGCCCACCACGTACTGGTCAAGGTGGGTTTTAATCTCGCGCGGCTTGATGAGGTTAAACTTGGGCTGGCTGGCTTCGGCTTGCAGCTTGGTTTCTTCCGAGAGAATGTGCTGGGCCTGCGCCACGCACTTCTCGCAGATATGGGCATTAATACCCGAAATCATCACCGCCACGTCGCGCTTAGGCTTATTACAAAAGGAGCAGGCTATTTCCGGCATCGGGAGCGTTCAGGTAGAAAAACTGTTTTCAAAAGAAAACGGCTACAAAGATAAGTTGGCTACCCACCATTAAGTCCGGTGGGGTATGGGAAGGAAACCAATTGGACCCTAGCAGTTGCAAAGCCAGCGGACAAGCCGAAAGTTTCGGGCCATCAGCAGCGAGCCCCAATGAGCCCCATAAAAAGCGAAGCCCTGACCAACTGGCCAAGGCTCCGTTTCATTACAAGTCAGGAAAATAGCAGCCACAAAATTTGTGAAATCTGCTGGAATCCGCGCCACTCAGTGTTCTGTTTAGGCGGGCTTCTTTTCCAGCACCTCGTCAATCAGGCCGTATTCTTTGGCCTCGTCGGCGCGCATCCAGTAGTCCCGGTCCGAGTTGTCGTGGATTTCCTGGTACGTCTTGCCGCTGTGTTTTGCCAGAATGTCATACAGCTCCTTCTTGAGCTTCAGAATCTCGCGGGCGGTGATTTCGATATCCGACGACTGGCCTTGTGCGCCGCCGCTGGGCTGGTGAATCATCACGCGGGCGTGGGGCAGCGCCGAGCGCTTGTTGGCGGCACCGCCAGCCAGTAGCACGGCCCCCATCGAAGCCGCGAGGCCCGTGCAGATGGTCGCCACGTCGGGGTTCACATACTGCATGGTGTCGTAGATACCCAGGCCAGCGTACACCGAGCCACCGGGCGAGTTGATATAGAGCAGGATATCCTTCTTCGAATCGGCCGACTCCAGAAAGAGCATCTGCGCCGTCAGGATGTTGGCGATGTAGTCGTCCACGGCCGTACCCAGAAATACGATGCGGTCCATGATGAGGCGCGAAAACACGTCAATTTCCCGGAAGTTCTGCGGGCGCTCTTCAATAACCGAGCGGGTCATGTTGGTCGGCATAATCAAGCCGCCACGTGCCTGGCCCTCCACGTGCTGGATATATTGGTCAACACCCAAGCCGTTGAGGCCCTGATGCTTCACGGCAAACTTGCGAAACTCTTGTTTATTCAGCATGAGAGTAAAATAGGGGGTAAGCCTGCGCTTGCCCGTGTTCAAAACCAAAAGACGAGTAGGGGCTGCCGATGTTGTAAACGTACTACGCACAACACAAAAAAGCCCTTACGCGGGGGCGTAAAGGCTTTTTTAACTTGCCAACCGGTCCGAAGGTTTAGCCCTCGTTCTGGTTGCGGAATTCTTCGGCCGTTACGGGCTCATCCGTAACAACAACTTTGCCACGCAGGGCCTCCACTACTTTCTCTGCCAGAATGGCCTCGTACTCCTGCACGTAGTTCTTGCCGTTCTCCTGCTTGAGGTAGTTATCGGCAAAGCCCGCCATGCCCTGGCGCATCTCGTCGGTCAGCTGCATGCCGCCGCCGAACTGGCCCAAAATCTTGTCCAGCACGCGGTTGCGGATTTCATCAGTCTCTACTTTGAGGCCCATGTCTTCTACCACTTTGTTGCGGATGAGGCTCCACTTCAGCTCGCGCTCGTAGTCCGAGTAGTGCTGCTCCACCGTGGCGGCGTCGAGTTTGCCTTCGTTGGCGCGTACCAGCCACTTCTTGAAGAACTCCACCGGAATCTGAATAGTGGTGTTGTCAATCATGGCGTCGATGAGGCGGCGGTTCACTAAGTTGTCCGACTCGCGGTCGTAGTTGCCCTGCACCGTCTCGCGCACTTTCGTGTCGAACTCCTCTTTCGACGAAACGGCCTCGGGGCCGAACACTTTATCGAATAGCTCCTGGTTTTCTTCCGGGGCAGCCGTGCGGTTGATTTTTTCTACCTCGAACTCGTAGTCGCCGGTAGCACCGGCGGCGTCTTCCTTGCTCAGGCCCGAGAAGCTGCGGATGGCGCCCGCGTCGCCGCCAAAGGCGTCGCTCAGGTCAAACGTCAGCGTGTCGCCGGCCTTCGCGCCGATAAAGCGCTCCTGACCGTTTTTCACCTTGTTGATGGGCAGCAGCACCGTCTGGCCTTCGCCCTCAGCACCGGCCTTCTTCAGCTTGCCAAACAGGTAGTCGTCGGCTTCGGCCACCTCGGGGTTGGTGGTTTCGCCAAACTGACGCACAATCTGCTCGTTGGTTTCGGCCAGCGTGGCGTCGTCCAGCGTGATGGCGGGGCGCTTCAACTCCACTTGGTTTTCGGCGGGCAGCTCGAAATCGGGCAGCAGGCCCAGCTCAAACTGGAAGTCAAACGCTTTAGCGGTGTCGAAATCGACATCGCTCGGCACCGGAATCGGCTCGCCCAGGATTTTTACGTTGTTGTCGCGCAGGTACGAGTCAACGGTGCTGCCGAGCAGGCGGTTGATTTCGTCGGCCAAGATGCCTTTGCCATACATTTTGCGCACCAGGCCAGCGGGCACTTTGCCGGGGCGGAAGCCCTTGAACTGCGCCTTTTTGGTGGTTTCCTTGATTTGCTTCTCTACAGCGTCGCTGTAGTCAGCCTCGTCGAGGTGCACGTTCAGCAGCCCGGTTAGCTGCTCCTCATTGCGGTCAAGCGTGATATTCAAAACGGTGGGAGCAAGCTGAGGCTTGCCAGTCGGAAAGGTTAAAAAAAAGGCCCCCAACTACCTAGCCAGGGGCCTGTTCAACAGAAAAGTGCGGATGGAGGGACTCGAACCCACACACCGTAAGGAACCAGAGCCTAAATCTGGCGCGTCTACCAATTTCGCCACATCCGCAAGTTGGGCTGCCCCTCAACCATTCGCTGCGGGGCCGCAAAGGTACTACTTATCCGGTAGCTCCGCAAGTAGCTGCTACGCTTTAGCGCCGCCGGCACCCGGCGGTTCAACGCCGGGCCCGTTAATAGAGTATCCCGCAAGCCACTATTTAAACGTCACGCGTGTTATTTGCGCTACCATGCCTCCCGTAATCGACCTCGAAGCCGAGCGCCAGGAAATCCTGCGCCACTACCGCCGCCTGCTGCGCACGGCCAAGCCGTACTTGCACGACGGCGATACTAAGCTGATTAAGAAGGCGTTCAACCAAAGCCTGGAGGCGCATAAGGATATGCGCCGCAAGTCGGGCGAGCCCTATATCCTGCACCCGCTGGCCGTGGCCCAGATTGCGGTGGAGGAAATCGGGCTGGGCACCACCAGCATTGTGGCGGCCCTGCTGCACGATGTGGTAGAGGATACGCCGACCGAGATTTCGGACATTGAGCGCGATTTCGGCCATAAAACGGCTCGCATCATCGACGGGCTCACCAAAATATCGGGCGTCTTCGAGTACGGCACCAGCGAGCAGGCCGAGAACTTCCGCAAGATGCTGCTCACGCTGAGCGAGGACGTGCGCGTAATTTTGATTAAACTCGCTGACCGCCTGCATAATATGCGGACGCTCGACTCGATGCCGCGCCACAAGCAGCTCAAAATCGCCAGCGAAACCATCTACCTCTACGCGCCGCTGGCCCACCGCCTGGGCCTCTACGCCATCAAGACGGAGCTGGAAGACCTGCACCTTAAGTACACCGATACGGAGGTGTATAACGAGCTGAAAGGCAAGGTAAAGCAGAGCCAGAGCGCCCGCAATCGCTTCATCAAGGAGTTTGTGCACCCCATTGATGAGGAGCTGAAAGCGCAGGGCTTCAACTATGAGATAAAAGGGCGACCAAAGAGTATCTATTCGATTCTCAAGAAGATGCGCAAGCAGAACGTGACCTTCGAGGAGGTGTACGACCTGTTTGCCATCCGCGTCATTCTGGACGTGCCGCCCGAGCAGGAAAAGGCCGCTTGCTGGCAGGTGTATTCCATCGTGACGGATTTTTATCAGCCCAACCCCGACCGCCTGCGCGACTGGGTGAGCACGCCCAAAGCCAACGGCTACGAGAGCCTGCACACCACCGTCATGTCGCACCCCGGCCAGTGGGTGGAGGTGCAAATCCGCTCGCGGCGCATGGATGACATTGCTGAAAAAGGCTACGCGGCGCACTGGAAATACAAGGATACCGGCAGCCTCCAGCCCGAATCGACACTCGAAGCGTGGGTCAACCGCGTGCGCGAGATGCTGGAAAGCAACAACTCCAGCGCCCTAGAATTTATGGACGAGTTCCGCCAGAATTTGTTTGTGAAGGAGGTGTACACCTTTACACCTAAGGGCAAGCTCGTTATCCTGCCCGATAAGGCCACCGCGCTGGATTTTGCGTTTGACATTCACACCCACATCGGCCTGCATTGCCTCGGGGCCAAGGTGAACCAGAAGCTGGAGCCCTTCAGCTACCAGTTGCGCAACGGCGACCAAGTCGAAATCCTGACCTCGCACAAGCAGCGCCCCACGCCGGAATGGCTCAACTACGTGATTACCAGCAAGGCTAAGTCGCGCATTAAGGAATTTCTGCGCGATGATAAGCGGGCTAAGGTCGATGATGGCAAGTTTATTCTGGAAAAGCGGCTGGAATTGATTGGCGTCGAAAACACGCCGGAGAATTTTCAGCGCCTGCTCACGTATTTCAACGCTACTACCGCGCAGGATTTCTACTATCGGCTGGCCGTGGGCCAGCTCGATGGCCGTGAAATCCGCGATTCCTTGTTCAAGGTCAACACTGCCGACCGCACGGGCTCGGTGCTGGAGCGCAAAACGTTCGACCATGAAGTGCAGAAAATCAGGGGCGTGCGCGCCGACATGCTCGTGGTAGGTGAGCGCACCGACAAGTTTAACCACAGCTTGGCGCGCTGCTGTAATCCTATTCCCGGCGACGACGTGTTTGGCTTCGAAACCGAAACCGGCCTCATCATCCACCGCACCACCTGCCCGCGCGCCGTCGATTTAATGTCGAACTATGGCAATCGCATTGTGCGCGCCAAGTGGACCGACCAGCTGGAACTGGCATTTCTGGCGGGCATTCGCCTCAAGGGCTCCGACCGGGTGGGCATCGTCAACGACGTGACGCGCATCATCTCCACGAGCCTCAAGGTAAATATGCGTTCCATCACCGTCGATTCGAACGACGGCTTCTTCGAAGGTCAGATAATGGTGTTTGTCAACGATACCGACCACCTCAACAAGCTCATTCAGCGCCTGTCCAAGGTGAATGGCGTGTTGCAGGTCGAGCGCTTCGATTCGTGATGTCGACCCAGCCAGTAACTATCCACGGCACCCAGGTAACTGCCCGCACGCAGTGCGCGCACTATCATTCTGAGCGCGATATTATTGCTATCAAGCACAAGTGCTGCGGTACGTTCTACGCCTGCATTCAGTGCCACAACGAGGCCACCAACCACCCAGCCGCCGTATGGCCCGCCGCCGAGTTTGGCGAAGCGGCGGTTTATTGCGGCAGTTGCCACAGCACCCTCAGTATTGCGCAATACCTGGGCTGTGCCAACACTTGCCCGGTTTGCGCCGCCGCCTTCAACCCGGGCTGCGCTAATCATTACCACCTCTACTTCGAGCAGTAAAACCTAAGCTTGGCTTCGTTGCTTAGGCAGTGTATCATCCGTAGCAGCTAGCCTTTTTATCCCGTGCATACTTCCCCATCTATCCCGCCAGCCAGCGCGGCCACCGAGGCGGCCCAGGGCGCCGGCGGCTCGTCCGAAACCGGCTACGCGGCCCGGCACACGCCCAGCGCTTCCAGCCAGGCTACGCTAAATACCGACCGGCTCGAAGAAGTAAAAAAAATATTTACCGCCTACCTCGAAAACAAAGGCCTCCGCAAAACGGCCGAGCGCTACGCTATTCTCGAAGAAATTTACGTGCGCTCAGGCCACTTCGATGTGGAAGAATTATACGCCGGTATGAAAGAGCGCAACCTGCAAGTGAGCCGCGCCACGGTTTATAATACCCTGGATTTGCTGGTGGAACAGGGCTTGGTGAGCAAGCATCAATTTGGCCGCAACCTCGCGCAGTATGAAAAAAGCTACGGTTATCGCCAGCACGACCACGTTATTTGCACCGAATGCCACAAGGTAGTCGAGTTTTGCGACCCTCGCATTCATGGCATTCAAACGATGGTGGGCGACCTGCTCAACTTCCACATTCTGCATCATTCCCTAAATTTGTACGGCATTTGCGGCGACTGCCGTGCCAAAGCGGCAGCTACTCCCCCTGCCTGAATACATCAAATTCTGCTTAGCCAGCTTTTCTGTTCTGCAAGCTGCCCGAATGACTACCACCAGCACGCTCACCAACGGTATTCTCTACATCACGCTGGCCGGCGACCTCATCGGTAGCCCCGATAGCCAGCAGCTACTGGATTCGGTAAGTGAGCATTTGGGTGATGAAATACTATACTGCGCAGTTAATCTGGCTCGCATTCAGTATATCAACAGCACAGGTATTGGCGTCCTGATTTCGCTGCTCACCAAGTTTCGCAGTCGGGGCGGCGAAATGGTACTCATCAACCCCGCCGACCACCTCACCAAAATGCTGGCTCTTACCAAGCTCAATAACATCTTCACCGTAGCCATTGACGAAGCCACTGCTCGTCAACAACTACTAGCCGCCTCGTAGGCGGCTATTTTTTTGTCAAATCTTTGCTTTTTAACCTGCTCTGTCTCGCTCATTATCTTTAGCAGCAAGCTCAGGGTAAGGCTATTGCTCGCGGCCCGCGCCGTGCGTCGTAGCCATCAATTCTTACCACCATGCCCGTAGACGTATTAGTTGGCCTCCAGTGGGGCGACGAAGGAAAAGGAAAAATTGTGGATGTGCTAGCGCCCACCTACGATGCCGTTGCCCGCTTTCAAGGTGGCCCCAACGCTGGCCACACCCTCACGTTCGATGGCGTAAAGCACGTGCTGCACCAGGTGCCCAGCGGCATTTTTCATCCGCACATCCTCAATGTAGTGGGCAATGGCGTGGTGCTTGACCCGGTAGTTTTTCGCGCCGAGCTCCAAAAGCTCACCGATAGGGGAGTAGACTGGAGCCAGAACCTATATATCTCTAAGAAGGCCCAGCTCATCCTGCCCAGCCACCGTGCCCTCGACCGCATTAGCGAAGAAGCCCGGGGCAATACCAAAATCGGCAGCACGCTTAAAGGAATCGGCCCCACCTACTCCGATAAAATCGGCCGCGTCGGCCTACGCGTCAGCCACATCCTGCTGCCCGACTTCAAGGAGCGTTACCAGGAAGCCGTTGCCCACCACGCCAGCATTGCGGCTCACCACCACAAAGAGCTGGAAATCGAGCAGTTCGAAGATGAGTTTTTCTCAGCCGTCGAGTTCCTGCGTACGCTCCAATTAGCCGATACCGAATATTTGCTGAATGACCTGCTCGCCCAGGGCAAGCGCGTGCTGGCCGAAGGTGCGCAAGGCTCGCTCTTGGATATTGACTTTGGTACCTATCCCTACGTTACCTCGTCCAGCACGATTGCGGCGGGCGCCTGCACCGGCCTCGGTATCGCTCCTCGCCACATCGACAAAGTATACGGTATCACCAAAGCCTATTGCACGCGGGTCGGCAGCGGCCCCTTCCCCACCGAACTGCTCGATGAAGTAGGCGAAGAAATTCGCCAGGCTGGCCGCGAGTTTGGCTCTACCACCGGCCGCCCCCGCCGCTGCGGCTGGATAGACCTACCCGCCCTGCGCTATGCCATCATGCTCAACGGCGTTACCGAGCTTCACCTCATGAAAGCCGATGTATTAGATGGCTTCACCGAAATCCAAGCCTGCACCCACTACCGCACTGCTACCGGCGAAACCACTCCCAATCTGCCCGACCCAGGGCAACTCGAAACCATCACGCCACAATACAAAGCCATTCCCGGCTGGAATACAGACCTCGCGCAACTTACCGAAGCCACTCAGCTACCTCAACAACTTAATGATTATCTCGCATTTCTAGAAAAAGAACTGCAAGTGCCCGTGCGTATCGTGAGCGTTGGCCCCGACAGAGTAAGCACGCTGTTCCGCTAATCAGCCTTAGAAAGGCGTGAATAAGTGCCCAAGAGTTGTCACTGAAATCAAGTGTCCTGTGTACTATTTCACGCCTTTCTAAAAGGCTGAAGCAGAGTTTGAAATTTGAAATCCGTAACAGCCACACAAATTTCTATTGAAAAAATCCCCCGCAAATTTTGGTTAGGCATTTTCTTCTCTTACCTTTGCAGTCCGTTAGGGCAACAAAAGAATTCTTAGTGGCGTTAAAGGGTGGCTTTCGAGCCGCAGCCGGCAAAAAAAGTTTGCAGGTTCAAAAAAAAGCAGTACCTTTGCACTCCCAAATAA
>Ga0160428_1000161_pt1 | contig 84777 bp, 84 predicted proteins | sample SolpanmetagenomM_FD_108198 | JGI IMG/M metagenome (GOLD analysis project Ga0160428, IMG submission 108198) | Solar panel surface microbial communities from Lawrence Berkeley National Laboratory, California, USA - M | ecosystem: Engineered > Built environment > Solar panel > Unclassified ...
GACGGCGTCCTCGCCGCCGGGCCTGGCTCCATGGACCTCGTCGGGGGCGGCCACGGCGGCGACACGGGCGGCCGCCTGGGCGGGTGCGGCGGCGGCCGCATGGGCCGGCTCGGTGGCGGCGGCGGCTTCGGCGGGGGCGGCATGGGCGGCTTCGGCGGCGGCGGCGGCGGCTTCGGGCGCTGAGTTTAAGGTAAGCATCGGACGAGAGGGTTTTTGAGGAAAAGAGGAATGACGTTGAATTGGGGAAGGGGGGCGGCTCTGGCGGCTCTGGCGGCGCTCGCGATGACGCCCGTCGCCGCCATGGCGCAGGACGGCGCCTTGCGGGTCAATCGGCTTAAGTTGAAGGACGCGGACATGCTGACCGCGACCCGGACGCTCACGGCGCAAACAGGCGTCCAGTTCGTGGTCGAGCCGTCGGAAGAGCCGTTCGGCAAGATCACGCTGGAGATCGCCGACGTGACGCCTGAAGAGGCGCTTCGATACATCTGTCAGGCGGCAGGTGCGGAGTACCGTCGCGACGAGAGGGGCGTGTTCATCATTGGACATCGAAAGCCCGCGCCGCTCCCGAACATGGATCCTGTGCCCGCGTCGGCTGGCAAGCCGACCAAGGTATGGCGCAAGGTGCGCATCCTAAAGGCGCAGGCAGGCGACATCTATGACATGTTCGTCTTCAACAAGGCCTTCAGCTCGACCAAGGGCTTCGAGGATCTAAAGCGGTTTACGAACTTGACGGCGGCGGACAGCGGTCGCATCTTCGGTGCGAACACCCAGTTCCAGGGTAACGGCTTCGCCCAGACCTTCGGGCCGGTCGGCGCCTCACCCGTAAAGAGCCCCACCTTGGCCGGTAGCGAGACGAGTGGTCAGATCATCCTTCCCGGTGAGTCGGCCAATCAGATCGGCGGCATTGGCGGAGGTGGCGGTGGTTTCGGCGGCGGCCAGGGTGGTCGTGGCGGGATCGGTGGCGGCGGTCAGAACGGCGGCGGCGGCCAGAACGGCGGCGGTCAGAACGGATCGTCGACGCTCACCGCAGGACAAGGCCTAGTGCCCGAGGGCATCACCTTCATCTCCTACGACCCGACCGACAACAGCCTGATCGTCGAGGGTACCGAAGAGGCCATCCAGGAACTCCAGACGCGTATCGGCCTCTTCGACAACGCGCCTCGGCAGATTCTGATCAAGGTGGAGTTCATCACGACCACCGAAACGGTCGACCGATCGTTCGGCACGGAGTTCCTCTACCAGCGCGGTACCGTCTTCGCTGGCACCCGTCCCGGCTCGTTCGTTCGCTCCGGCGACCCGGTGTTCCTGAACTACGCGTCGGGCAACGTCACGGGGCGTCTGCGCGCCTCGCTTGTCGAGGGCAAGGGCAAGGTGGTCAGCGCACCGATCATTCGGACGATGAACAACCAGCCTGCTTCGATCTCGGCGGCGGTTACCCAGTACATCTTCATCAACCAGCTTGCGGCGACCGGCAACGTCGTCGTGAACGTGCCTCAACCGTTCCCGATCACCGCCACGACGTCGCTCAGCGTCGCGCCGCGTATCAACGACGACAACACGATCACGCTGTATCTCAACCCGCAGATCTCGGCTTTCGTCGGAACCTCGACGAGCCCGGACGGTCAAGAGCTTCCTAACCAGACGTTCCAGACCCTGTCGGTCGTCGCCCGTGTCCGGAACGGCGAGACGATGGTGCTGGGTGGTTTGACGAGCAAGAACGAGGACAACAGCGTCAACCGAGTCCCCGTGCTCAGCGAACTGCCTATCATCGGACAGTTCTTCCGCACGAACAACAAGTCCAAGGTGACGAGCGAACTCCTCATCTTCGTGACCCCGACTATCGTCGATGAAGACACGACCGGCAGCCCCGGTCAGCCCTAACGACGAGACGTGAACGGGCCGGGGGTGGTCGGACGCGATGAGCGGCCGACCGCCCTTCGGCGTTTATTAAAGAGAGGATGGAGCGCACTTGGATCCTGGTCGGCATGATGGGCGCCGGAAAGTCGTCCATCGGTCGGCTTTTGGCCGAGCGCGCGGGGCGTGACTTCGCGGACACGGACACGCTCCTCGTCCACCGTCTGGGCCGCCCGATCCCCCAGATCTTTCGTCTGTACGGCGAGTCGGCCTTCCGCGATCACGAGACCAGCGTTCTGCGTGGCCTTGAGCCGGGCTCGCTCGTCCTTGCGACCGGCGGCGGAACCGTCCTAAGGACGGAGAATTGGAACGAGTTGCGACGCCTAGGAACCACCATCTACCTGCAGGCTTCCTTGAACACCCTTACCGAGCGCCTTGAGCGCACCCGCTACCGACGCCCCCTCCTGTTGGCCGACGATTGGCACCAACGGATCGAAGAGATCTTCCGTGCTCGCGAGACGATGTACCGACAGGCCGATCTTTTCGTGGAGGTCGATGGCAAATCGCTCGACGAAACCACCGACGCGATCCTTAGGGCGGTAGCTTCTCGATGACGATCTGTCATTCCGGAGGCTCTTACGACGTGATCCTCACCGTTCTTGAGGACGCTTTGGCGAGGCTTCCGGAAGACTGTGTGATCCTAACCGACGAGAACGTCGCCGCTTTCGCACCTTTGCCGCGAGAAGTTCCCATTCTCGTCCTCCCGCCTGGCGAGGCTACGAAGAGTCTCTACTGGTTTGGGGAGTCTCTCGGGTGGCTCGCCAAGCAAGGGGCCTCTCGGCGCACGACGGTCGTCGCGCTCGGAGGCGGTGTGGTGGGCGATCTCGCGGGCTTCGTCGCGGCGGCGTATATGCGGGGCGTACCCCTGCTCCAGATCCCGACCACCTTGCTCGCGATGGTCGATTCCAGCGTGGGCGGGAAGGTCGCGATCGATCTGGCGGACGGTAAGAATCTTGCGGGCGCGTTCTGGCCGCCGATCGAGGTGCGAATTCCGCTCGATGCCCTCGACCGCCTTCCACCTCGCCAGAGGATCAATGGGATGGCGGAGGTCCTCAAGTACGGCTTCATCATGGATGCGCCGCTACTCGACGCACCCTTGGACGTCATGCGTTGCATCGCCCTCAAGGCTCAGGTCGTCGAGGAGGACGAGTACGAGACCACGGGACGGCGCGCGATCCTGAACTTCGGCCACACCGTCGGGCATGCCATCGAGCGGCTCACCGGCTACGGTCCTGTTCTACACGGCGAAGCGATCGCCATCGGTATGGCTTTGGAGGCCGAGTTGGGCGAATCGCTGGGAATCACCCAAGGCGGAACGGCGTTGCAGGTGTGCGAGATGTTGACGAGGCATGGTCTACCGACGCGTCACGGAACCACCCGTGACGTGGAACCCATGCTCGCCGCCATGCGCGGCGACAAGAAGGCCGTTGGAGGCCGACTGGCGTTTAGCCTATTGGACCGCGTCGGAAGCTGTAAACTAGTCGCGGACGTGCCCGAAGCCGAAGTGCGGCGCGTCTTGGAACGCTCATGACGAACCTCCGCACCGCCCTCGCCGCCCTCGTGGTCGTGCTGCTGGTTCTCGGCTGGGGTGGCGCGGCCTTCGCCGCGATGAACGGCACGGCAACGGAGTGGGCGGTCAAGATGGACGCCGCGCCGATCCGGACGCTCGCACTGGTCGTGCTGATCGGCGCGACTATCGCCGCCTTCGTACCCGAACGGGAGGCCGCATCCTGATCGGCAGCGTCCTTGCCGGGCGCTACGAGGTCAGCGCCTTGGTGGCCGAAGGGCCGATTTTCACTCTCGTGCGCGCCCGCGACCGGATTATCGGTCGCGACGTGTCACTTCGCATCGCCAAGGCTCCCTTCGATGGGCAACGCGCCTTTATCGACGCTTTGGAAGAAGCGGTGCGCAAAGTCGCGCCGATCATCCACCCTAACGTCGAGCGCCTGATCGAGCTCGACCGGGCGGAGGGACAAGCCTACATCGTCGGCGAGTGGACCCAAGCTCCGATTCTCTCCGACCGCGTTCGCAAGCTCGCTCCCTTCTCGGTACCGGTGGCGGTGGCGGCCGCGCTTTCCGTCGCAAGAGGGCTCGACGCCTTCCACAAGGTCGATCTCGTCCACGGCGACGTCGGACCCGATACCGCCTGCCTTATGGCCGACGGCGAGGTGCGGCTTCAGATGGGTGGTCTGTGGGAAGCCTACGGGGCTAGTCCTACCGCCGGCGCGATGGTCCTACCGTCTCTCGCCGCCGCCATGGCTCCTGAGGTAGGCAAAGGAGCGGAACCGAGCCTCCGGAGCGACGTCTACGCCGTCGGCGTCCTTCTCTACGAGCTTCTGACCGGACGCAAACCTTACGCAGGCGACACCCCCCTCGCCACCGCGATGCGCCACAGCACCGATCCGACTCCCCGGGTTCGTGGTTTCAATCCCAGCGTGCCCGTCGTGGTCGATGAGATCGTCGCCAAGGCGATGGACAAAGACCCAGCCCTCCGCTACGCTAACGCGGGCGAACTGATGGCCGACCTGCGGCTCGTTCAGGACGCCCTTCGATTCGGTCGCACCTTGAGCTGGCCTCTGCGGCCGGTCACCACGCCGACCCCAACGGCCAAGCCCCTCGGGCGCGCGTCGAAGGCTTCCGCTCCCGGTCGGGTCGCCCCCAAGATGTCAGCGATCCGTGAAGACGAGGAACCCGAATACGGCAAGCCCGAACGCGACGTGCCCGCCTGGGCCTCTTTGGGCCTAGCGTTGGTCGCCTGCGTCGCGGTAAGCCTGCTCGCCGTCTACTTCGTTCTTAATCTGAACCGTCCGCGACTCGTTACCGTACCGAACGTGCACGACCTCTCGATCGCCGACGCGCGCACCGCGATGGAGAAGCTTAAGCTGACCTTGCGGCCGTCCGACGAGGACGTACCCGACGACAAGATCGAAAAAGGCCACGTCCTGTCGACCGAACCGCTTGCCGGAAGCCGTGTCCGTGAGGAGACGAGCATCGTCGCCCAGGTTTCGGCCGGACCTTCCCAGGTGAAGGTGCCCGATCTCACCGGCATGACGCCCGACACCGCCCGCTCCATGCTGGAAAAGCTGGGCCTGCGCTTGGACGACAACGCCGAGAAGGTGAACAAGCCCGGCGCTAAGGACGGCACGATCCTCGATCAGAGCCCGAAGCCTAAAGCCCCGATCGAGCGTGACGGTCTGGTGACCATGACCGTTGAAGATGCCTCGCTGCCTGTGCCGGAGATCCGCCGCTACGACTACACCCTGGATCTTGATCTCGTCGACCTTCGCGATACGACGCGAGTCAAGATCGACGTGGAGGACGTCGACGGTAAGCGCACGATCCAAGACCGCCGTCGACGTCCCGGAGACCAGTTCGAGGTCCATACCCGCGCCCGGGGCGACCAAGCCGTCTTCCGTATCTACTACGGCGATCGTCTCGTGAAGACCATCACCCAAAAGTCCGACGGCACGTCCTCGGAGACGAACCCATGAAGCTCGCCCCTTCGATCCTGAGCTTCGATCTCTCCGGGTTGCGCGAGTCGGTGCCCGCTCTAGAGTCCGCCGGAGCCGCCGTTCTGCACCTCGATGTGATGGATGGCCAGTTCGTACCGCCCATCACTTTCGGCGATGCCCTTGTTCGTTCGTTGCGACCCCTAGCGAGTCTTCCCTTCGAGGCGCACCTGATGACCCTCACTCCCGAACGACAGTTCGAGGCGTTCGCCGAGGCGGGCTGTCAAAGGATCATCTTTCATGCCGAAGCCGCCATCCATGCGCATCGGCACACCCAGGCTCTTCGTTCGATGGGGCTGGAAGCAGGCCTCGCGATCAACCCTTCGACTCCGGCGGAAGCCGTGCTTTCGATCGTCGACGAAGTCGACCTCGTGCTCGTGATGACGGTCAATCCGGGATACGGAGGTCAGGCTTTCCTGCCGTTCACGTTGGAGAAGGTGCGCCGCCTGCGCGCCGCCCGTCCTGACCTCACGATCGAGGTCGACGGGGGGATCGCCCCCGAGACCATCCGTTCGGCGCGCGAAGCCGGGACCGATCTTTTCGTTGTGGGAAGCTACCTCGCGAAGGCCGATGATCTTGGCGCGGCGTTCCAGAGGCTGGAGGCGGCGTGGTCCGGATCGTAACCGGCGTCTTTATCGTCGCGACGTTCCTGCTCGCTCTTTCCTGGCCGCTCGAACTCAAGGGTCGGCCCTCTCGTAGCTCCTCGCTCCGAACGCGTCAGGCCTTTGCCTCTCGGCTCGCGCTCCATACGGGCGGCATCGTCCTCTGCCTCGTTGGTGCGGGAGTCGGAGCCGCTCTTATCTCTCGAGAGGCGAAGCGAGAGTATCGAGAGGCCTCGTTGCGAAACCTGAAGAAGCTCGTCGAAGGCGAAGAAGTCGATTGAACGCCGCTTACATGGATCGGGCGATCCGAATCGCTCGACGCGGTTTTCCCGCGCCGAATCCGCACGTCGGATGTGTCCTCGCTAAGGACGGAAAGATCGTCGGCGAAGGATGGTGTCCCTATGCGGGTGGGCCGCACGCGGAGGCGATGGCTCTGGCCAACGCGGGCGAAGCGGCGCGTGGAGCGGATGCCTACGTGACCTTGGAGCCCTGCAACCACTTTGGTCGAACGCCACCGTGTAGCCTTGCGCTCATCCAAGCGGGGGTGGCTCGCGTCTTTGTGGCCGTTCCCGATCCTAATCCCCGAGCGGCGGGCGGCGCGGAGCGGCTTCGAGCAACGGGCATCCCTGTCGAGTTTGGGCTTCGTGAAGAGACGGCGCGTCGCATAGCCCACCAGTTTCTCTTTTCCCTAGAAGAGAAGCGCCCTCTGGTCGTTGCGAAAGCAGGGTGCGGCCTCGACGGACGGATCGCCCTTCCGAACGGAGAGTCGAAGTGGATCACCTCCGAGGCGGCGCGGAGGGCTGCTCACCGGTTACGAGCCGAGTTAGGCGCGGTCCTTGTTGGATATCGCACGGTCGTTGCGGACGATCCCCACCTCACCGCACGGGTCCCAGGCATCGTAAATCCTCCGTTAAGGGTAGTCGTTGATCCTCGAGCTGCTCTTACGGGGAAGGAGAAGGTCTTCGACGATGCCGCCGAGACCCTTTGGATTCGGGAGCCTCTTTCTCCGAAGGAGATCGTGGAGGAAATAAGCCGCCGAGGAGTGACCGGATTGCTTGTCGAAGGAGGCGGAAAGACCATCGCTAGTTTTTTGGCATCGGGCTTCGTCGACCGACTGGAGCTTTTTTTGGCTCCCCGGGTGCTTGGCGATGGTCCATCTTGGTGTAATGGCCTTAAGCTTTCCTCCCTCGGCGAGACTCCTGATTTTCGCTGGGCAAGAACGCGCCGAGTCGGTTCCGATCTTCAGATGACGCTTGAAAGAGCTTGATAGGGAATATAAACCGTCCGGTCGTAGGCCCTGTTAGGCGATTAACCCTAGTCCAACGATGAGAGTTAAAAAACCAACAATAACCCACCTGGGTCTTCTCGGATCGAGTTGGGGGGCTTTGGCGACGAGGATGAGGCCCGCGAGACAGCCTGTCGCCCACCACCCCGCAAAGTTGGCCATCGGTGCGCCGCCTGGCAGAGGACCGTGTTCTAGCCATCGCCAGTAATCCAGCGGACCCGTCAACACGGGCTCCATCACCAGATCGATCACCGCCGCGAGAAGCCCGCCGGCGACCGCCCGGAGAACCGGACTCGTGCTTTTCAAAGGCGGGAGGGACAGAACCGCCGCTCCTGCCATCATCAGCCAAGCGAAGGGGAGCGGAAAGGGAAAAGGACCGCTAGGAATCGAAACCGATGGCCACCAGACCCCGGTGTACGCATAACGACCGAATGGAAATCCCGTCGCCAAGCCGACGACCTCGGCTCCCGCGCCGAGCGAAAGCGCGAGGGCAAGTCGCGCGCCGGGAGACGGAACTCGGCGAACGTACTCGCTGAAAGTCGCGGCGATGCCCGAGGCGATCGTGAGGAGAGAGGTGACTGACGCGATCGGTCCGGGATCGAGGTGCGTGACGCGAGAGAGAAGCGACCCTGCGAGGGAAAACGCGACGAAGCCGAGGAAAAGGCGGGGAAGGGAAGAAGGAAGCCTCCTTCCTTTCAAACGATCCAAGATCCACGACTCTCCGTTTCCGAGTAGCCCAAAGCCGTCGCGAGGGCGGCGGCGCGCGGAACTTGGGCAAGGCGCGCTTCCTGAGCACGGTGCTCCTCATCGAGGAAGCGGACCCTCACCTCCGTCTCGGTTGCGAGATCGCAACCGATGACGTCGAGCAGGGGAATGCGAACGTGGTCGCGGTCCCCCCCGAGAAGTCTCGAGGCTTGAATCGGCGAGAGCCAGAGATCGCCTTCCGTAAGCACCGCTCGCCACCCCTTTCTTGCGGCGGGGAATTCTCCGGCGGCAGTACGCCAATCGATCGCGACCTCGAGGGGTTCGAAGGCCTCACCCTCAAGGTGGGGAAGCGGCGACCGGCGATCTACTTCCTGACGCCAAGCCCCGTAGGCCCAAGCGGCCGAGGCGAAGGTCGCGGCTACGCCCCAGAGGGGCGATTCGATCCATAAAGGGAGGCTCACTAGCCCGGCGGCGAGTGGAAAGGCGAGTCCTGAAGCAGGAGCGATGGGTTTCATCGTGGGACCCACTGGACATCCGTCCAAGGTCGTGCTACACTAGAGTATATCCACCGGAGAGATGGCTGAGTGGACGAAAGCGCCCGCCTGCTAAGTGGGTAAGGGGTGAAAACCTCTTCTCGGGTTCGAATCCCGATCTCTCCGCCAGCTTTGGGCATTTCCCATGCGACGCCTCGCGCTCCTCGCCCTTTTGGGACTGGCCGTCGCCGCCCAAGCCGATAGTCTTGATTACCTGCGACTGCGTGCGAAGAGCGGCGTCGTTCAAGCGGTCGGCCCGTCCGCCCTTCGTGAGCTGGTCGGAACGCACGTCCTTGAGATTCAGGGGAAAGTCGCAGGAACGTGCCAATCCGGCGCTGCGACGATGATCGTTCTTCAGCTGGCCGACGGGGAGACGCAAGCGGTGGGAGCCAAGGCGCTTCCCGTGTGGCTAGCCGATACCGATGGCCCGGTGCGGCTTCTCGTTCGTTGTGAGCGCAAGGCGGCAGGCGGCGTACTGACCGCGACCTTCTTGTCCGCCGCCCCCGAACTCGACGTGCTTCCCGTTGAGGAGGCGTACTGGCGTGGTCTTGCGGAGGCGCGTGCCAAGAGCGCCTCAACGGCGACCAAGTTCGCGGCTCGACCTGGATCGCGCTCTATCGCCTCTCGTCGGGGGACGACGCGCGGCGGGATCGTGGGCCGTATCGGCGGTCGGTCCTACGCTCCGCCGCGCGGAAAGGATTGGGTTTTACCGATCGCGCAGGTGATCGACAGCTACGCCGACTTTATCCGCCGTTACAACCCACGCCTGAACCCTTCGCAGGCCCTGAGTATCGCTCAAAGCGTCGTGGTGCTGAGCAAGCGATACGGCATTCGTGACGAGCGGCTCGTGATGGCGGTGCTGATCGTTGAGAGCGGTTTCAACCCGAACGCGGTGAGCCGTACGGGGGCGGTTGGACTGGGGCAGCTTATGCCGGGAACGGCTCGCGGGCTTGGCGTCCAGAATTCGTACAACACGGTGGATAACCTTTCTGGAGCGATCCGCCTTCTGCGAAGCCATCTTGACGCCTATGGCGGCGATATCAGCCTCGCTCTCGCCGCCTACAACGCCGGAGCCGGAGCCGTACGACGTCATGGCGGCGTCCCGCCTTACCGGGAGACCCAGAACTACGTGTTCAAGGTCACCGCGATCTACCGCAAGCTTTCTGGCTTTTAGGGCGTTTGGATAAACCGTACGGCTGTCCTTGTCGACCTAAGCCGAAGGCGCGTTCGGTCGCATAGGTAGCCTAGCCTAAAAGAGATGGAAGCGAGTTCCACGATGCGGCAGCCGACTTTGGCATCGGTGAGCGAAACTAACGAAGAAGGGAAGGACGGGGAGATTCCCACCCTTCCCTTTTCTCCTTCCCAATCGACAGGATCGACCGGAATCGGCCTCTTAATGCTTGTTGAGGGCGTCTTTCGCCTTGTCGATCAGGTTTTCCGCGCCTTCCTTGATCTCGCCCAGCAGGTTCTGGGCCTTGCCCGCCGCCTGATCCTTCGCCCCTTCGGCCCGCAGGGAATCGTTCCCGGTCGCCGCGCCAAGCGCCTCTTTGGCTCGACCGGCCGTCTCTTTGGAAGTGCCTTCGACTTGGTCGGACGTTCCAGCTCCGGCGGTGCGGTCAACGGTCTCTTTGAGATTGTCGCTCATACCGGTTCGACCTAGCTACAGTGTTTTAGGTTCCTGGTCGGGACGTCGGGCAACCGCGACGACGCTACTTCCCCAAGGAAGATCGACCGCGCGGGTGATCCGGGCTTCCAAGCCTTGGATCGCGATCAACAGCCGGTTCGCCCACTCGGGAAGGACGACCAGGGAAGCCTTCGCCGGACCCTTCTTCCGCTTCTCGAACACGCGCCAGACGACGATCAGTGGAAAGAGGAGGAACACCGAGTAGGTGCATCGCTCCACGACGAACCCCGCCGCCTGTAGTCGCTCGGTCATCTCTCGGCGCGTGTAACGTCGGAAATGATGAAGGGCCACGTCGTGCGGACCCCAGAGAAAACGGAAAGCGGGCACGCTCAAGACCAGCCGGCCGCCGGGACGCAGAACGCGGTAGGCCTCCGCGAAAGCTTTCGCGTCGTCTTCGATGTGCTCGAAGACGTCGAGTCCGATCATCGCGTCGAACGCGCCTTCCTCGAACGGCATCGCCGTCCCGTCGCCCATCGCCAACCCCGTCAGACCGCGCTTTCGGCAAAAGGCGAGGGCCAAGGGACTCATGTCGAGTCCAACCGGATTCGCCCAGTCGGCGAGTTCCGAAAGAACGACCCCGGTGCCGCAACCGAGATCGAGAACGATAGGGCGCGCGCCGAGCTTCCTTCCAAGGAGCCCAAGAGCCAGTCGCCGTCGCGCGACGAACCACCAGTAGCGGTCCTCGAGGGCGAACATCTTGGCGTACTCGTCGGTGTTCACGCGGGCGGCCCTAGGGTACCAGCCGACTTGCCCAGATCTTGCCATCCTCCCAAGACGAGAACTCGCGTCGGTCCGGGTGGTACCGCCGGGGCGCAAAACCGGCTTCGAAGTGAAGTCGCTCTCCGGCGAGCGTCCAGACCGTCGTCCCGGTAGACGGATCGATCGCGAAGAGAAGGCCGCCATCGAAGACCATCCATCCTTGTCGTCCGGTTTTCGGCGGCCAAGGGCGGTGCGGCGAGAAACCAGGATCGAGCAGAAGACGCTTCTCAAGGCTCTCAGAGTTGAACGTCCATATCCCGGAAGACTTCTCGTCTTCGTCGTATCCGCCGATCCCCCACACCGCGATCGTCCCGTCGTCGATCCAGCACAGGGGTTGGTTCCAGTCTTCTCGGTAGGTGAGACTGCGGACGCTCGGTCCGTTCTCCGACTCCCAGAGATTCGATATCCAGGCGTCCAGAGACCAGGAACGTACCTCGCCGAACGGATGCCATCGCCAACCATCGGTCGCGATACGCCGATCGTCGGGTGAGATGTGGAGAGCGCCGTAGAAGTAGTTCAGGTAGCGCGGGTCGAGGGGTTCGCCTTTTTGGTAGGGGATCGTTTCCCGCCCGCTGAGAAGTTCGCCCGTCGAAGGAGCGGAGACGTCAAGCCGATTCCAGTCCGTGGCATGCACGAGCAGGGAGCGCCCTTTCTGATCCAAGAAGGCGACGGGGAAGACGCTCAGGTCGTTCCTGTAGCCGCCCCGGTCGAGTTCCATCGTGACTTTGCCGTCCCGGAACGCACGCCCCTTCCGCCCGAACCGCTCGACCACGGCGACATGCCGAAGGTCCCTTGCGACATGAAGTTCGATCGGCCCTCCAAGATCGAGACCCGACAGGTCGAGGGGCGACCTCGCGAGCGTGCCATCCCTCTTCAACTCGATCCACGACTTCCCGAAGGGGCGGACGTCGAGCACGTCCGAAGGGGAGGCGGGGGCATGTTCGAAGCGCATGGCGACGGTGCGAGGGTACTCCGGTCGAGGACGGCCGAGTGCTGCTTGGCCATCCCAGGGGATACTTCTTCCTATGACCGACTTTCCCGGGATCGAGACCCGCTCCTTCGGCACGACGAAGGACGGCGAGGCCGTCGAGGCCTACGTCCTGACCAACCGTAAGGGCGCCCAGGCGACGATCCTTTCCTACGCGGGGACGATCGCCGACCTCACCGTCCCGGACAAAGACGGCGTTCTCGGCAGCGTGGTGGTGGGCTTCGCAGGCGACTCGGTGACGCCGTACGAAGACAGCCCCCACTTCGGCGCGCTCGTCGGGCGGGTGGCGAACCGCATCGCGAGAGGGAGCTTCGAACTGGAGGGCAAGGCTTACCATCTTGCCATCAACAACGGTCCTAACGCCCTTCACGGAGGACCGAAGGGCTATAGCAAGCGGGTCTGGAAGGTCGAGCCGCGTCGCGATTCGGAGGGGCCGTCCCTCCGGCTGACGATCGACGATCCCGACGGCCATGAAGGCTATCCCGGCCACGTCCAAGTCGAGGTTCACTACACCTGGACCGACTCGAACGTCTTGCGGATCGCTTACCATGCGACGACCGACGCTCCGACGCCGATCAACCTGACGAACCACGCCTACTTCAACCTCAAAGACGGGGGCGCGACCGACGTGCTGGGCCATCTCCTGCGCTTGGAGTCCGACGCCTACACGCCCGTCGACGACACGCTCATTCCGACCGGCGAGATTCGCGACGTCGCGGGGACGCCGTTCGACTTTCGCGAGCCCAAGCCGATCGGGGCCGACATCGAGGCGGCGGGTGGCTACGACCATAATTTCGCGCTCAAACCCGACGGTCCTCGCCTTGCCCTCGCCGCCATCGTTCAGGAACCCACGACCCGCCGCCACATGGAGGTCTGGACGGATCAGCCCGGCGTCCAGCTCTACTCCGGAAACTTCCTCGAAGGCTCGATGACGGGACGCGGCGGTCCCATCCACAAGCACGCCTCGATCTGCCTGGAAACCCAGCACTTCCCGGATGCGGTGAACCGTCCTGAGTTCCCGAACACGATCCTGCGGCAGGGCGAGGAGTTCCGCTCGGTCACCGAATACCGTTTCGAGGTGGTGAACGCGCACACCCCCGTATAAGGCTTCGACGTGGATGGCCCTGGCGTTACGAGTATCCTAGCCGTCAGAGCTATGCTGAGCACCGCTGCCCTCCTCCTCGCCGTCGCCCCTCTGACCGCCCCGAACGGGAGCATCTCAAAGGCTCCCTTCGGCAAGGCGCCGGACGGTAAGCCCGTCTTCGCCTACACCTTGACGAACGCTAAAGGCGCGAGCGCGAAGGTCCTGACCTGGGGCGCGGTGCTCAATCGGCTCCAGATGCCTGATCGCGAAGGCAAGCTGGGCGACGTGGTCCTTGGCCTCGACAGCCTCAAGCCCTACGAAGGCACCGTCCCCTACTTCGGCGCGACGGTAGGCCGCTACGCCAACCGCATCGCCAAAGGTCGCTTCACCCTGAACGGCAAGACCTACAAGCTCGCCGTCAACAACGGTCCTAATTCGCTGCACGGTGGCCTCAAGGGCTATGACAAACGCGTCTGGAAGGCCGTGCCGCGTACGACGCCCGAAGGCCCCTCGCTGACCCTGAACCTCGTCGATCCGGCGGGCACGGAAGGCTATCCCGGCACGGTGAGCGTCTCCGTGACCTACACCCTCACGAACGCGAACGCTCTGCGGATCGCCTACCGGGCGACGACCACCGCCCCGACCCCGATCAACCTGACGAACCACTCGTACTTTAACCTGAAGGACGCGGGCGAGTCGGACGTCCGGGGCCACCTCCTGCACCTTTACGCGGATCGCTACACCCCGACCGACGCGACGCTTATCCCCACGGGCAAGCTGACTCCCGTCGCAGGCACCCCGTACGACTTCACGAAGACCAAGGCGATCGGCATGGACATGGACGCGGTGAAGGGCTACGACGTGAACTACGTCCCGAGCACGAAGGGCTTCCGACAGGTCGCGGGCGTGGTCGAGCCCACCACGGGCCGGACTCTCCAGTGCTGGACCGATCAGCCCGGCGTGCAGCTCTACACGAGCTTCTTCCTCGACGGAACCATCACTGGTCGGCACGGCACGAAGTACGACCAGTACCACGCCTTCTGCCTGGAAACCCAGCACTTCCCCGACTCTCCGAACCAGAAGAACTTCCCCAGTTCGATCCTCACGCCGGGTAAGCCGTTCGTCTCGAAGACCGAGTACCGTTTCGGCGTCGTGAAGTAGGCGAGATCGGTGGCAGGAAGGTCGGCTCCAACCTTCCTGCCCCTGTCTCTTCGGAAACGAGAAGGTGCTTGCCCCGCTCTTTCAGAAGAGATCGCGGCCTAAAGTGATGGAGCCGTCTCCGTGCGGCGGCTCCTCCCATCCAAAGGGAATCTTTCCCCTTGGAGACTCTTGGGAAAGGCCGAATTCGTAGCGTCTTCGAAGATGAAAAGAATCTGGACTCATTTGTCCGGGAACCATCCTTTTTAGGTCGTCGTAGCCCACGACAGACCATGCAACCGAACGATTTGACGGTCGGCCAAAGGGCGCCGGATTTCGAGGGGAGAGTCGAGGGCCAGACGACCGTCCTCGCCTTCTTTCCCGACGACTGGGACCCCGCGCGGCCGGCGCAGCTCGCCGCCTACCGCGAGGCGCTCCGCAGCCTGCCCGGCGGCGCCCACCTTCTGGGAGTCACCCAGGACGACGCCTGGATGCAACTCGACACCGCCGAGGAAGGCCCGGTGCGGTTTCCCTTGGTCCAAGATTCGCGTCTCGCCCAAGCCTTCGGCGTCGAGGGCAAGCAGGCGGTCGTCGTGGTCGATCCCGAGGGGATCGTCCGCTGGGCTCACGTCGGTCCCGTCGGCGGCTCGCCGAACCTGGAGGAACTGACCGCCAGCGTGCGCCGCGCCCAGTCGCCCGGACTCTCCCGCCGCTCGCTTCTCGTCACCGCCGCCGCCGCCGGTCTCGCCCTCGCCTTTCTTCCGGGCAAGGCGCACGCCGAGGCCCTCGGATTCGGAGGCGCTGGCGTCGGGGGCGCCGCGCCGAAGGGTGAGCGGACGATCACGCTCAACGTGAACGGAAAGGCGATGAAGGTCGCGGTCGATCCCCGCACCACCGTGCTCGACGCCTTGCGCGAGCGGATGGGCCTGACCGGCACCAAGAAGGGCTGCGACCACGGCCAGTGCGGCGCCTGCACCGTCCACATCAACGGTCGCCGCGCGAATTCGTGCCTCGTCCTCGCCATGCAGGCGGAGGGCGACAAGATCACGACCATCGAAGGCCTCGCCCACGGCGACGACCTCCACCCGGTACAGACCGCCTTTATCAAGCACGACGGTTTCCAGTGCGGCTACTGTACTCCCGGCCAGATCATGAGCGCGGTGGCCTGCATCAAGGAAGGCCACACGAAGGACGACGACGAGATCCGCGAATGGATGAGCGGCAATATCTGTCGCTGCGGCGCCTACCCAGGCATCCTGGCCGCCGTTAAGGAGGCCGCCACCCAATGAACCCTTTCGAGTACAAACGCGCCGGAAGCGTCGGTGAGGCGATCCGCGAGGGCCAGCCTGTAGGGGCTAAGTTCCTCGGCGGCGGGACCAACCTTATCGACCTGATGAAGTACGACGTCGAAGAGCACGATAAGCTCGTCGACGTCACCCGCCTCCCCCTAGCGAAGACCACCGAAAGCGAGGGCGGTCTGATGGTCGGTGCCTTGGTCAAGAACTCCGACCTGGCGCAGGACCCGCGCGTCCTAGGGCGCTACGGCGTCGTCTCCAAAGCGATCCTCCAGGGGGCCTCGCCCCAGCTTCGCAACCTCGCGACTACCGGCGGCAATCTGCTCCAACGGACCCGCTGCTACTACTTCTACGACACCGCCCTGCCGTGCAACAAGCGCGAGCCGGGCAGCGGCTGCGGCGCGGTCGGCGGTTTCAACCGCATCCACGCGATCCTCGGCCAATCGGACCAGTGTATCGCGACCCACCCGAGCGACATGGCGGTCGCGATGCGCGTCCTCGACGCGGTGGTGATGGTCGAGGGGCCGAAAGGGAAACGGTCGATTCCCATCGCCGACTTCCACCGTCTCCCCGGCGACACTCCCCAGATCGACACGAACCTCCAGCACGGCGAGCTGATCACCGGCGTCATGCTTCCATCCGCCGCCGCTCACACAAAGGGCACGTATGTGAAGGTCCGTGATCGCCAGTCTTATGCCTTCGCGCTCGTCTCGGTGGCGGCGATCGTCGACGCCACGGGCAAGTTTCGCCTCGCCTTGGGCGGCGTGGCCCACAAGCCCTGGCGCGCGGAGAAGGCGGAGGCCTACCTTGCGGGCAAGCCCATGACGAAGGAAAACTTCCGGGCCGCCGCTGAGGCGGAACTCGCGGACGCGAAGGGCTACGAGCACAACGCGTTCAAGATCGAGCTCGCCAAGCGCACGATCGTCCGCGCGCTGACGGAAGTCTCTTAAGGGAGGTCCTCAACCGGGCGCAGGCTGAAACCTGCGCCCCCACCGGAGCTTTACGGGACCAGTCCCGCGCCACGCTGTGCCTTCTGGCGCAAGAAGGGAACCTTTGACGGTTTAAGGGAGGGGAAACGGTAAAATGGACGCCGCCTCTTCTTCTGGGCCGAGCCTGCCGAACATAAGGCAAAGAAGCCCGCTACCGTCATGGAATCCGCCACCGACCTCCTTCTCCTGCCGCTCCTCTTCACCTTTTTCGGGGGCCTCGTCTACGGCCTCGTCATCGACGGTAACCTAAAACGCGGCAAGCTCACCGCTTCCCGCTGGGTTGGTATCGGTCTGATCGTGATCGGTCTTCTCGCCGGATTTCCACGGACCTGGGAATTGCGGGACAGCTTCACGCGCACGTCCTACGGCGATCTCGGCAAGAAGCTTCTCTACGCGCACTACGCCTCCGGACTCCTGCCGCTGATCGTGCTTCTCGTTTGCCTGGGGATCGACCTCTGGTCCCGACGACGCATCGCCATCCTGAATTCGGATTAGGATTGGGTCGCTGGGCGTCTTCGTTGAACCCTCGATCCTCGAAAGGGCTCCCATAGAGGGAGTAGGGACTTCGGCCTAGTCGTCGCGAGCCTTCCTCTATCCTGGTTCTAGGTCTCCGCGCGATGAACGTCTTCCACACTCCCGAGACGACGATGACGCCGCAGGAAGCGGAGGCGGTCGTCCGCCGCTTCCTGGAGCGCACGGCGGACGCCCCGACGGGGCCGAGCGTGGCCGACGTCGCGGAGGCCCTGCGCACCTCCCCGCAGGAGGTCGCCCGCATTCTCGCCGAGGTGCGCGCGGCCCCTAAGGCGAAGCCCCAGCGGCAGACGATCCGTCGAGAAAGACGGGTATGGCTGCTGAGCGGCGTCGCCGCCTCTATCCTCGGAGCCGTTGCCCTCGGCCTGATGAATATGGCGAAGATCGGTCCGTTCGCGCCCTTCGTGCCGACCGTCGTCCAGATTGGAGGACCGTATGAGCCGTACCAAGTACAGATCGACGGCAGGGATCGGGGGGACATCCATTACGAGGATCAAAAAGGGCCGCCATCGATCGAGATTCCGAACCTCGTCGATCGTTGGTTCCGAGAAGACAAGGCTGCGTTTGGGCCCCCTCGGAGCTACGGGGCCGAAGCCGCGCAAAGGGGAATCCAGGCGGCTGAAGAAGGCCGTTGGAAGGACATCCAAGGCGTCCGCATGATCGCGTTCGATCTACGTAAGTCGACCGAACGCGGCTTTATGCGGTGGGCAAGGGCGACGATCCCCGTTTACAGGGGCGACGATTCCCTGATCGCCGATGCCGTCGCCCGTGAGCGCAAGCGTCGTATCGAAGCGGCGGTCGCCCTGGCCCTCGAAGGCGTTCCCGAGCTTTCCAAACCCGTTTCCGCTCCGCGCTAAGTTGTGGACCTACCGGGCGCCTCCCGGAAGAGGTACCACGGAAAGCGTGGACCACATTCCCCGCCCCGAGCTCGATCCCGCGCAGCTTCGGCGGGCCCTGCGGATCGGGCGCATCCTGATCCTTCTCCTGCTCTTCGCCGTCGTTTTGGCGGCGGCGGTGGTCCCCTACACGAACTATCTCTGGTTCCGCCACGACGCCCGCCAGCCCGAGGTCTACTCCACCGCCTACCGCGCTCGGAGCGCCCTTTTCGCTCCCGCCTTCTTCCTGAGCTGGCTTCTGCTCGCGACCAGCCTGCGCCGCGCTCTCGGAGCCTCCCTCGTCTTCCTGCGCGTCCCCGAAGGGCTGGGCGAGCGGATCGTGACCCACGCCCTGACCTGGGTCCAAGAGCGGGGGCCGGGTCTTTTGCGCTTCGTCGCCCCGATCCTCGCCCTCTTCTTCGCGCTCGGCTTCGCGAACGAGTGGAACACCCTCCTCCTCGCGCGCCACGCGCAGAGCTTCGGGGTGAAGGACCCGACCTTCGGCCTCGACTTGGGCTTTTTCGTCTTCACCTTGCCGTGGCTACGTGCCCTCGCGAACGCCGCCTTCGGCCTGCTCCTGCTCAACACGCTCGCGACCCTCGGCCTCTACGTCGGGCTTCAACTCCTCGCCTCCTTCGTCAAGATCGAGCTGGGCCGCCCTGCCGTACGGCTGCACCTCAACCTTCTGATCGGGACGACGCTCCTCGCCTTCGCCGCCCAGACCTGGCTCAAGCGGTACGAGACGGGATTGGCGAACGGCCCCCAGTTCACGGGCGCGGGCTACGCGGGGATGCAGGCCCTGGGAGCCCAGACGATCCTTGCCGTCCTGACCGCCCTCGTCGCCCTCGCGATCCTCGCCACCTCGCGAACGCCCCGCGCCTACGACGTGGCGCGGTACGGCGGCCTCGGCCTCGTCGCCTTCTACGCCGTCGGCCTCGTCGTCTGGCCCGAGATCGCCCAACGGCTCCTCGTCGATCCCAACCGCCTGGAGAAGGAGGCGCCCTACGCGGAGCGCGCGATTCGGATGACGCGCTTCGCGTACGGCCTCGACCGCATCGAGACCCGCGACCTGGAGCCGACCGTCGCCCCCACTCTCACCGAGGTCAAAGGCGCGTCCGCGACCCTCGACAACATGCGGCTCTGGGACCCGGAGGTCCTGCGCGCCGCCCTGGAAGGACTCCAGGGCATCCGCCCCTACTACCGCTTCCGCGACGTGGACGTAGACCGCTACCCGATCGGCGGCAAGCCCACCCTCGTCATGCTCTCCCCGCGCCAGATCGACCTTGAGGGGCTCGACGCGGGCGCCCGGAACTGGACGAACGAGCGGCTTCGCTACACCCACGGTTACGGACTCGTCGCCACCCGCGTCGACCGGGCCGAGGCCGACGGCCTTCCGAGCTATCTGGCTTCCGACATCCCGCAGGAGAGCGACCCCGCCCTGAAGATCGACGAGCCGAGAATCTATTACGGTGACGCTCGCGACGAGTTCGGAACGCTCGTCGACGAGTACGCCGTTGTCGCCACGAAGGTGGAGGAGGTGGACTACTCGACGCCGAACGGAAGCGTCTCCCACTCTTGGACGGGTCGGGGCGGCGTTCCCATCGGAGGCCTGCTCGCCCGTCTCGCGTTCGCCCTGACCCTCGGAGACGGCAACCTGCTCGTCAGTTCGAACGTCAAGCCCGAGAGCCGCCTTTTGATCCACCGCAACGTGGTCGACCGTGCGACGAAGATCCTTCCGTTTCTTCGGTTCGACACAGATCCTTACGCCGTCCTGCTTGACGGTCGCGTGATGTGGGTCCTCGACGGCTACACCGTCTCGGAAGGGGTCCCCTACGCCGCCCGCGTCGGCTCGGGACCAGGGCGGATCGGCTACATCCGCAACTCGGTCAAGGTGACGGTGGACGCTTACACCGGCGAGACGAGGGCGTACGCCGTCGAGCCGGACGAACCCGTACTGAAAGCGTACCGAGCGATCTACCCCGGCCTCGTGGGAGACGAGGTTCCGGCGGGGCTCGCCGCCCACTGGCGCTACCCGGAGGATCTCCTAAGCGTCCAGAGCAACGTCCTCGCGACGTACCACGTCACCGATCCGACCACCTTCCTCAGCAACGGCGATGGCTGGACGGTCGCCCGCGAGCGCGGCCTCCAGGGTGCGGGCGAGACGATCCGGCCTTACTACGTCGAGCTTCGACTGCCCGACGAGCCGACGCCCGGCTTCGTCCAGATCCTGCCCTTCTCGCCCACCGGAAAACCGACGATGATCGGCTGGCTCGCCGCCCACGGCGATCCCGACCGCTACGGCAAGGTGACGCTCTACCGGCTCGCCCAGAACCCGCCTATCGCGGGGCCGGAGCAGATGGAGGCGCAGTTCTCCGCGACCTCGGAGATCGCCAACCTGAACCGCCAGCTCAACAACGACCAGTCGCGCCTGATCCCCGGCAACCTGCTGGTCGTGCCGGTGGGACGGAGCTTCCTGTACGCCGAGTCGCTTTTCCTCCAGGCCAAGTCGCCGGGCGTCCAGGCGATCCCCCGCCTCACGAAGGTCATCCTCGCCCACAACGATCGCGTCGTCGTCGCCGACACTTACCGCGCCGCCCTGGCCCAGCTCTTCGGGGCCGAGACGCCTGAGGAGGCGACCACGGTTCCGGCGAGTCCCGGCGCTCCGAAGACGCCGATCCAAGCCGTGCGCGACGCCCTCGGCATCCTCGACCGTGCCGATGCCGCCCTCCGCGCGGGCGACTTCGCGACCTACGGCAAACTGCAGAAGGAGGCGCGCGACCGGCTTCGGGCCTTGGCGAAGTAAGTGATGGGGGAGACCGCTGCCGTGCCGAACCTCGCGCCTCGGGCGGGAAGGTGGATCGCGCGGCCGCGCAAGCCGCGCTGGGCCTTGCGACATGCCGGTTGGAGTTTCTTCGGTGTGGAAATCCTGTTGAGGATTACTTCGAGTCTGCGCCGCGGGTTTCCGTTGGTTGGGCTGATCTGGTGGATCGTGGTCTTTCTGATCGTCCTTATGCTACTGCCCGCGAGCGTTCGGGACCTTCTCGGCCGCCGTAAGAGCGTTAGAGACTTTGCCCTGGCCGACGGGGCCTTCGGCGATCAGTTCCCGGCCGAGATGACGACGGTCGTCAATGGCGCGCGGATCGCGACTGACCGGGGTGTAGTCTGGTTCCTGGAGGGGCTGACGGGATTCAGCGGCGAGGCGTCGTCGTTCGTGCTTGCCGCGTCCGACCTCGCTCCCCAGTGGATCAGGGCCAAGCGGCATCCCACCGGCAAGGAGTTGCCGCCGAACGCGCTCGCGCTGCTAGGCGCCGCGCGAACCGCCTACCTTCAGATCGCGCCTCTCATGGGCCATGGGAAGGCGTACCGAAAGCGGTTCGGGGAGTTTATGGCCGCCAACGAGCGACCCGAGAGCGAACGCTTCTGGCCGCCGCTGGAACGCTACGAAGAGGCGTCGACGGGCGTGGTGGTCCGACATTGAGCCCGCCGCGCGAAGGCCGGTGGGCGGCGAAGCCCCTGAGACCTCGCACCGACCTTTACGCGGCTCTGCTCATTGCCGTCAGCCTCGTCGCCGTCGCCGGATTGGTCTCGATCGTTGCGCGCGACGAACCTCGACGGGATCCGGTTTGGATCGCCTATGGGCTTGGGGCGGCGTTCCTCGCCGCGTATCTCTTCGTCTTCTTGAACGAACTGAGAATTCGACGTCGGACGAAAGAGGACGCCGCCTGGTGCGAAAGACCGGAGGGTCTACAGGAGTTCGCGGTCGAGATCTCGGTGCGGTCGAAGGGAGCCTTTATCGGCAACGACCGGGGCGTGGTCTACTTCGATGGGGCGCTCCTTGGCTTTGCCGGAGGTCGAACCTCGTTCCTCCTTTCGGAAGGCGACATCGAACGCCCTAAGGGCGTCGTTCTGTTCGAGTGGGACCGCCTATACCTGCCGCTCGGGCTCAACGTCGAGGACGAGGGCGCGGCGGTCACGATCCGGCCCCTCCTCGGCCAGGGGCTCGCCTATCGGCGAGCCTTGCGCCTTTTTCTACGGGCGCGGGAGGCGACCGACGCGGATCGCCAGTGGCCGCCGCTCGTCGCCCGGGGGAAGGACGCGCCGGTCGAAGATAAGCCGCCGGAACCGCCGAGGCTTCCGGACGCCGAGGCGGCGGAGCTTCTGGAACGGGCCGAACTGGCTCTTCGGCTCGGCCACATGGGCGAATACCAGCGTCTTCAGGATGAGGCCTTGGGGACGACGCGCCACAATAGGGCATGACCCCCCAGGAGTTCTGCGCCCGGATGCCCAAGGTGGAGCTTCACGTCCATCTCGAGGGCTCGATCCGGCCCGAGACGGCGCTGAAGCTCGCCGCCCGCAACGGCGTGAGCCTGCCCGCCGACACCGTCGAGGGACTGCGCGAGTGGTGCACCTTCCGCGACTTTCCCCACTTCGTCGAGGTGTACGTCGCGATCAGCCAGTGCATCAAGACCCCCGACGACCTAGAGCTCATCATGCGGGAGTTCCTGGAAGGCCAGAAGGTGCAGAACGTCCTGCATTCCGAGGTGACCTACACCGCCTCGACCGTCGAGAAGTACTCGGGCATCGCTTGGGAGGCGCAGCACGCCGCGCTCCTGCGGGCGGTGCGCTGGGGCGAGACCGAGCTGGGCGTCACGAGCGGCCTGATCCTCGACATCGTCCGGGGCGATCCGGTCGAGCGCGCGATGGAGGTCGCGGAGTGGGCGAGCACGAGCGAAGGCGTCCTCGCCCTCGGCCTCGCGGGGGAGGAGCGGCTGGGCACCATGCCGTACGCGCCGGCGGTCGCCCTCGCGGCGGAGCGCGGCCTTCCTTTCGTGCCCCACGCGGGCGAGACGACCGGCCCCGAGACGATCCGCGAGTGTCTCGCCCTGAACCCCCGACGCCTGGGTCACGGCGTTCGGGCGACGGAGGACCCGCGGCTGATCATGGACCTGCGAAACCAGGGGATCCCCCTCGAGGTCTGCCCCACGAGCAACGTCGCCCTCGGCGTTTTCCCGTCGCTGGCCGAACACCCTCTGCCGAACCTCCTCGACGAGGGCGTGATGGTGACGATCAACAGCGACGATCCGCCCCTTTTCGGGACGACCCTCTCCGACGAGTTCGCCCGGTGTGCCGAGGCGTTCGAGCTCGACGAGGATATCCTCTACAGCCTGACCATGAACGCGGTCAATGCCGCGCTGGTGTCCGACGCCCGCCGCGTCGAACTGCGGACGGCGGTTCGCGAGGGCTTCGCCGAGCTCGCGGACGAAGAGGAAGAAGACGAAGAGGCGTGAAGCATCTCTTCGTCCCCTGGGGCTATGCGTTGCGCGCCCTCGTGCTCCGAGCTCCCGAGGGGCCACGAACCCCGAACGTTCCGGTGGCCGCGCCGTCGGGTTTGGAGCCGCCGGAGCCTTTGGCCGACGCCCAGAACGGCTACCGGCGGCTGGTCGAACTGGTGGAGGGCTGGCCCTATGAGGGACCCTTTCCGCCGGACCTGAATCACTGGCGGCGCTCGCTCCCTGCCGAGCGCGTGGCGGCGGAACGCGCTCTCGCTCCCCTCCGGCCTCTGCTGGAACGCACGGACGTCGCCCTCGGCTCCGACGCCTGGCAGTCTCCCGTTCCTGAGAACGGCGGCTTTCCCGAACTCGCGAAGGTGCGGCGCTTCGCCCAGGCCCTGCTCCTAAGGGGAGCTTTGGAGAGGCGGAGCGACGATCGGGAGCGGGCGGTCGAGATCGCGCGTCGGTTGCGCCGGAGCCAAGGTCCCTTCATGCACTATCTCGTTGGGGTCGCCATCGAGAAGATGGCCGAAGGGCCGTTCGACGGCGTCGACGAGGATCGGGCGGCGGCGGTGCGCTGGGAACTCGCCCGGTTCGCCGTCCCCCGCGCCCATCGCCTCGGTCCCTGGGAGCCCGTCGACTACGAGTTGCCGCCCCAATGGGCCGACGCGCAACGGGGCGTCCGTTGGGCGCTCGTCGGTCACGCCCTTCCTTACGACCCCGCCGCGCTGGTCGCCATGCTGGTCGCGGAACGAGACCGGATGGCGTCGGGCTCCTCGACGGAAATCCAGGCTCGGGCGGAGGAGATCGCGGCGCCGTGGCCGAGATCGATGATTCCGGTGGGAGGCTTCGGCCCGGCGAGTTCTTCGCTCGCCGACCTTCGCCGCGCCCGTCTCGCCCTGCGTGAGGTCGCCAATCCCTACGGTCGGCTCTCCGCGGCCCAGACGCTTCGTGCGGCGGCCAGCCTCACGAGGGCGACCGAGAAGGCGAGGGACGCGTAAACTGTCTATGGGAAGCGAGTCGTTCGGTCTTTAAGTCGTTAAGGGCCTTCGCGATCTCACGACTTAAAGACCTATGAAGATCGAAATCCTCCTCGCCAAGCTCCGCGAGGCGCCGCTCGTCGCCTCGGTCCAGGCTAGTCCCGGACCGCTGGACCATGAGGACACGCTCCTTCGCCTCGCGCGGGCGAGCGCCCAGATGGGGGTCGGCGTGGTGCGCCTGGAGGGCGTGAAGTCGGTCCGCAAGCTGCTCCCGGGCCTCGGCCTGCCCGTGATCGGCTTGCTCAAGCGCCGCTACCCCGACAGCGAGGTCTACATCACCCCTACCGCGCAGGACGTGGACTCGATGATCGACGTCGGCTGCCACGTCGTCGCCCTCGACGGCACCGCGCGTCCCCGGCCCAAGGGGCACGAGCTCAAGGGCCTGATCGATCGTATCCACCGCCGGAAGACGCTGGCGATGGCCGACTGCGACTCCGTCGCCTCCGCCACGGCCGCCGCCGCCGCCGGGGCCGATCTCATCAGCACCACGCTGGGGGGCTACACCGATGCCCGCCCTGCGACGGAAGGTCCCGACCTGGAACTCCTGCGCGAGATCGTGCGCGCGGTGGACGTTCCCGTCATCGCGGAGGGACGCTACAGCCAACGCTGGGAGATCGACGCCGCCCTGAGGATCGGGGCGGTCGCCGTGGTCGTCGGCGGCGCGCTGAACGATCCGGTGAAGCAGACCCGCGCCCTCTGGCCCTCGTTCCACCCGACCAACCCGAAGAAGGGCGGGGAAGGGACCGTCGGCGCGGTGGACATCGGGGGGACCTGGCTCCGGTTCGCGACCTTCACCGAAGACTGGGAGATGCTGGAGATCCAGCGCGAACCCTACCCGGCGACCCGCATCGACCGGCTCAAGTGGATCAAGGAACGGGTCGAGGAGAGCGGGGTGCGCGCGGTCGGCGTGAGCACCGGCGGCATCGTGGATCCGCGGACGGGAGAGGTCTGGACCGCGAAGGAGTACCTCATGCCCGACCACGTCGGCATCGTGTTCGACGAGGAGAACCTGGGCGTTCCGACCTACGCCTTCGGCGACGGCCACGCCTCCGCCTGGGGCACCGCCAACCTGCCTCAGTACGCGGGACGGCGCGTGGCGACCCTCGCCCTCGGCACGGGCGTCGGTTGCGGCTTCGTGCAACAGGGCCGGATCTGGTGCGGGCGTCGGGGCGAGTACCCCCGGATCAACGATCTTCCGACCGAGGAGGGCGGAACGTACGAGAAGCTTCTCGGTGGGATCAACCTCACGAAGGCGCCGACCGAGGGCCAGAAGGCCGACGCCCTCAAAGCCCTGGAAGGCGCTGCGAAGGCCCTGCGCGACCTGTACTTCCCGGACGACCTTGTGGTCTGCGGCTCCGTCGGCCTTTCCGAATGGCTCGCCCCCGAACTGGCCCGCGTCGAGGCGGTCGTCTCACCCTTCGGCGCGGACGCGGGCCTCTACGGCGCCGCCGCCCTCGCTCTGTTCCCGGGTTGGAAGCAGGGCGTCTAAAGGTTGCTTATCTTGTCGCCACCGGACCTGCTTCGCCCCTCCCGAAGATAACGGTGGAAATCGGAAAGGGAAGCGGCTTGGAAGGTGGGAGGTCGCACCTTTCGGCTGCCTTTCCCCGCGCTCAAGACCGCTACGCGCCACAATAAAGGCTTATGGCGGCGCCCCGGCCCTTCGATCCCGATCCGAAGATCCGCTGGCTTTTCTGCCTCACCCATCCCGACGACGAGCTTTCGATCGCCGTCTGGATCCGCCGTTGCGTCCAGAACGGGTGCGAGGTCTGGCTGAGCTGGACCCACGCGACGTTCGTCCGGCAGGCCGAGGCGCGGGCGGTCGCCCGTCTGCTGGGGGTGCCGCTCGACCGGATCGTGTTCCACGGGGCGACCGACGGCTCCGTCTGCGACGAGATGGGCACGCTCCTGCCGTCGTTCCGGACGATGATGGACCGCGTCCGCCCTGATCGCGTCGTGTGCGGCGCCTTCGAGCAGGGACACCTCGACCACGACGCGACCCATTGGCTGGTCACCCACACCTTCGACGGACCGGTGTTCGAGGCGCCCTTCTACCACGTCTACACCGGGCGGATCCAGACGATGAACCGCTTCTCCGATCCCATGGGACAGGAGACGATCCGCCCGACCAAGCAGGAGCGCGCCTTCAAACGGCTCCTCGCGCGGCAATACCCCAGCCAGAACATCTGGAGCGTCCTGCTCTGGTACGAGCTGGTCCACCAGGGGGCCCGCCTCCGCCCTTTCCGCCTCGCCTTCTCGGAGCGGCTCCGGCCTTGGCGTGGCGGCGACTATCGCCATCCCGCCCACGCGCCGCGCCTCGCCCGCCGGGTGCGCCGCTCCGCGAAATGGCGGCGATGGCTCCGCGCCGTGCGCCGCGCCGAGCGGTTTTTACAACCGATTTCGGCATAAAGCGCGTTCAGCCAAAAATCATTTGGCATTAAACGACCTCATGTCGTACAATCCTCCCGATCGTCCTTTAGGACGTAAAGATCGCATTGGTGCGTCTATGAAGAACTTTTCTCGCCGCCGCTTGACTTCCGCCTTCACCCTCATCGAGCTGCTCGTCGTCATCGCCATCATCGCGATCCTCGCCGCCATCCTCTTCCCCGTCTTCGCCCAGGCTAAGGCCGCCGCGAAGCAGACGGTCACCCTTTCGAACATCAAGCAGGTCGCTCTCGGAGCGCGGATGTACGCTGGAGACAGCGACGATACCGGGGCTATGACCATCCAGTCTTGTTTGAATAGCGCAGGGGGATGGATCGCGAACGATCCTTACAAGTACGTCGGCCACCTTCAGCTTGTCTATCCCTACACGAAAAGCTCGGGAGTGTTCTGGAACGGCCTCGATCCGAAACCCGCCCAGAGCGCCGCTTTCCCGGAGCGGTACACCCCGGTCAATCCGGCGGTGAGTGAGACCTGGGGGCCGTGGACCTCGCTGACCACGATCGCTGGAAACGCGGTCGCCTTGAACGGGTGGAACGGCAGCAATATTTTTCCCCGCCAAGAGTCGCAGTACACCGATCCGGCCGCCCTCGTCATCTATGCCCCGATCATCACGGGAGCGACGGGAGTCGGCGCAGTGGATTGGAATCCGTACTACGAGACTTGCGTCGACGACGTGAAGAACAAGGATTACTGGCTCTACCAAGCCGCCGTAAAGCACAACAACTCCGTGGTGTCCGGCTATGCGGACGGCCATGCCGCGCGACAGAAGGTCGGAACCTTCCTGACCGGTGCGAACTGCACCTCTGCCAACTTCGACAAGTTCACGAAAACCCGAGCGTCGAACCGCTTCTACGGGTGGTACCTGGACGGTATCCAGGAGACGCAGTAGAAGTGAAGGCGCGGCTGAAGGCTCTTTTGGTGGTGGCTCCTGCTGCTCTTGCCATCGGTGGCTGCGGCGAGCCTGCGGCGGCAGGCGCCAAGGACGCGAACGGCGTCCTAATGCCTGCAGGCAAGACCCACGAGGCAGCGACCGATCTGGGCAAGGGGGCTCGTCCCCCTCAGAACGGATCCAAAGGCTCCGCAAGTGAGAGCGGTCAACCGACCTCGGGTGGCTAGCCAAGCGCGAACAAAATTGGTTCGCTCCCCTATGTTAACTCTAGGGGAGTGAACCGTCTGAGGGCTACTAAGAGCCTCTCGATGCAGATCAAAAGCAGAGGTCTAAGGGGCGACGTTCGTCTCTGGGGTAACGTACTACAGATTATGAAGCGCTCTGTAGCTCTTTTCGCTCTCGCCTTGCCCGCCGCCTTCGGCGCGGTGGTCGTCTTCCATCCCGGCGTCGCCTACGCCGAGACCCCGCTGGCCCGGCTTCCGATGCTCCAGAGCGCCGGGACTTACACCGTCGACCCGATGCACACTTCCGTTGGCTTCGACATCGAGCACCTGGGCCTCTCCCGCGTGCAGGGCCGCTTTACCGACGTTTCGGGCAAGTTCGTGGTCGATCCCCAGCACGTCGACAAGAGCTCGGTCACCTTCCGCATCGGCACGGACTCCCTGGACACGGCGGTCGCCCCGCGCAACGCCCACCTGAAGACGAAGGACTTTTTCGACGTCGCGAACTACCCGGAGATCCTTTTTGCCAGCACGAAGATCGCCAAGAAGGGCAAGGGCTACGTCGCCACGGGCAACCTGACGATGCACGGCGTCACCAAAGAGATCCAGATCCCCTTCACCGCGCACGGCCCGGCGGAGGTCGGCGCGCAGATGGGTGGCACCCGCGTCGGAATCGTCTCCGAACCGTTCAAGCTAAACCGCATGGAGTTCGGAATCCCTTACAACGAGAAGCTGCCGGACGGAACGCCCGCCGTCGGCTACGACGTGAACGTCCGGCTCTCGGTCGAGGCCATCAAGGACAAGTGAGGCTCCACGTCGTCGTCTGCAGCACCCGCCCCTCTCGCCAGGGGCCGCTGATCGCGAAGTGGGCCGCCGAGTCCTCCCAACGGGAGGGCTCGTTCGAGGTCGAGCTGGTCGACCTCGCGGAGTTCGCCCTGCCGCTCTTCAACGAATCGGCCCACCCCATGCTGGGGCAGTACGAGCACGAGACGACCAAGCGGTGGGCCGCGAAGGTCGCCGAGGCCGACGCGTTCCTGTTCGTGATGCCCGAGTACGACCACGCCGCTCCCGTGCCCTTCGTGAACGCGGTGACCTACCTCGTGAAGGAGTGGCTCTACAAGCCCGCCGGGTTCGTGAGCTACGGCGGCATCTCGGGCGGCCTGCGCGCGGTCGAGAACGCGAAGACCATGCTCACCACCCTCAAGGTGATGCCTATCCCCGAGGGCGTCGTCCTGCCGTTCTTCGGCAAGCAGATCGCCGACGGCGCGTTCCAGCCGACGGAAACCAACGAGGACGCCCTGCGGCTGACCCTGGGTGAACTTGCCAAGTGGGCGAGCGCGCTAAAGACGTTGCGCTGAACGGCCTCCCGTCGCCCGGATTCGGGGACGGGAAAGCGGCTCAGACCTCGATCAGGATGTCCGCGACCTGCGGTCGCGCACGGAACAGGCCTTCGAACTCGTCGCCCAGCCGGTCGGCCTTCTCGCCGTCGAACGAGAACGCGAGGGCGCAGGCCAGTGTGCCGTCCTCGCGGGCGTAGAACTCGGCGTACTCGCCCTTCTCGACGTCGCCGACGATCCGCGCGGGCTTGCCGCCTTGTGGGTCGCCGCGCAGGACCATATGCGCCTCCAGGATGTCGGAGAAGAAGTAGGGCACCCGGTCGTACGGCTCAGGCTGGAAGCCGCCCACCGCGTCGCGCGCCATCTCGCGCCCTGCGTGGAGACCCTGCCACTTGGCGTTCAGGTAGTGCTCCGCGTGCCAGCGCTTGCCGATCGCGACGTCCTGGAACGCGGCGATGTCGCCCGCGACCCACACGCGCGGGTCCTCCGTGCGGAGCGAGCCGTCGACCACGACGCCATGCTTGGGATCGATCTCGAAGCCCGCCGCCGTCGGCAGCTCGACGTTGAGGTTCGCGCCGACGCCCGCGAGGACGAGGTCGGCGGGGTACTCGCCGTCTTTCGTCTTGACGATCAGCTCCCCATGACCCGATTCGGTGGAAAGCACCTCCTCGAACGCGAACTTCGCGCCCTTGCTTTCCAGGAAGCGCTGAACGTGACCTCCGGTCTCCTTCGAGGCGAACTTGCTCCACACTTGGCCGCTGGGATCGATGATCGTCACCGAGGAGCCGTGAAGCAGGGCCGCCGCCGCGGCCTCGACGCCGATGTAGCCCGCGCCGACGATCACGACCCGGATCTTCTTCTCGAACTCGCTACGCAGGCCGACGGAGTCGTCCACCTTGCGCAGGGTCCACACGCCCGGCAGATCGCCGCCAGGAAACGCGAGTTTCTTCGCCTCGGCGCCGAGGGCGAGGAGGAGCCGTCCGTAGCCGATCGTCTGCCCGTCGCTCAGGGTGACCGTCCGTTGCTCGCGGTCGATCGCGGTGGCGGTCACGCCCGTCATGAGGTCGACCTTGGCCTTCTCGTAGAAGTCGTCCGCCTTGCTCTCGGCGTCGTAGGGCGTCATCGTGCCTTTGAGCACGCCCTTGCTCAGGGGAGGCCGGTCGTAGGGCTTGTGGGCCTCGCCCGCGACGAGGACGATGCGTCCCTCGGGATCGGTCGCCCGGATAGCCGTGGCCGCCTGCGCGTTCGCCACGCCACCGCCGATAAGAAGGTAGTCCGCTTGGATCACGCCTGCGTTCTACGAGAAGAGGCGGGGCATGGTCTTTCCAAGGTCCTAAAAAGGGAGCGCGTTCACGGTCCAAGGACCGTGAACGCGCTCCCTTTGGCTGGATCGAGGACGCTTACAGCTTCGAAGCGAGGCGGCCGAAGCCGTCCTTGCCCGCGTACATCGCGGTCGAGCCGAGCGATTCCTCGATGCGGAGGAGCTGGTTGTACTTGGCGACGCGGTCGGTGCGGTTCGGGGCGCCGGTCTTGATCTGGCCGCAGTTCGTTGCGACGGCGAGGTCGGCGATGGTCACGTCTTCCGTCTCGCCCGAGCGGTGGCTCATGACGGCGGTGTAGCCCGCGCGCTTGGCCATGTCGACTGCGGCGAGGGTCTCGGAGAGGGAGCCGATCTGGTTCACCTTGACGAGGATCGAGTTCGCGGTGCCCGCGTCGATGCCGCGCTTGAGACGCTGGACGTTGGTGACGAACAGGTCGTCGCCGACGAGCTGGACCCGATCGCCCACGGCGACGGTCAGCTTGTGCCAAGTGTCCCAGTCCTCCTCGTCGCAGCCGTCCTCGACGGTGATGAGCGGGTACTTCTCGGTGAGGCTCTTCAGGTAGGCGACCTGCTCGTCCCCAGAGAGGTTGCGACCGTCCTTGTAGACGTACTTGCCACCCTTGTAGAACTCGGTCGCCGCGGCGTCGATGCCGAGGTAGATGTCCTTGCCCGGCGCGAAGCCGGCCTGCTTGACCGCATCGAGAATGTAGTCGAAAGCGAGATCCTGGTTCTCCAGGTTCGGGGCGAAGCCGCCCTCGTCGCCGACGCCCGTGTTCAGGCCCTTCTGCTTGAGGACCGACTTGAGGGTGTGGAACACCTCCGCGCCCCAGCGCAGGGCCTCGGCGAAGGTAGGGGCGCCGACGGGCAGGATCATGAACTCCTGGAAGTCGACGTTGGAGTCCGCGTGCGCGCCGCCGTTGAGGATGTTCATCATCGGCACCGGCAGGATGTTCGCGGTGACGCCGCCGACGTAGCGATAGAGCGGAAGCTTCGCGTGACCGGCGGCGGCCTTGGCGACGGCGAGCGACACGCCGAGGATCGCGTTCGCCCCAAGCTTGCCCTTGTTGTCCGTGCCGTCGAGCTCGAGGAGCTGGGCGTCGATGGCGATCTGGTCCGTGGCGTCCGCATCGAGTAGGGCCGGAGCGACGATCTCGTTGACGTTGTCGACCGCCTTCTTGACGCCCTTACCGAGGTAGCGCTTCTTGTCGCCGTCCCGCAATTCGACGGCCTCGAAGGCGCCCGTGCTGGCGCCGCTCGGCACGGCGGCCCGGCCTACCGCGCCGCTCTCGAGCATCACGTCGACCTCGAGGGTCGGGTTTCCGCGGCTGTCCAGGATCTCTCGGGCGGTGATGTCGGCGACGTAAGGCATTTGGGAAGAGGATACCGGAGGCGAGAGAACCGGGGTGCGGGCTAGGATTCGGGAGAGAACGCCCGCCTCAAATTGCTCATTCCTCGATTGTCGCCTCGCAACCCCTGTCGTCTACGCTATCGCATGCGCTAACCTAGAGCCGCCCGTGCGCTCCGTCGATCCCATCCCGGTCCTTCTAGGCTGCACCGTCTGGATTCCGCTTCTCCTGTGGATCTCCGCGCTCGTCCACTGGATGATCGGCGGCGAGATCGAGGTTCCAAGCGGCATTCTGGGCATCTTCGTCGGGATCGTGCTGGGTTTCGTCTCGCTCCACCCGCCTGTCCCGGCTCTCGCGCCGCTCGCCTACGTCTCCGTTTGGATCACCCTCGCCTTGTTTCCCGTCGTACGGATGGGTCTCAATCGGCGCGAGCTGCGGAGCGTCGACGTCCACGCCCTCGAGCGGGCCTACGAGGCGCTGGGGCAGCGTCCCCGGGAGACCTTCCTCCGGTTCCGACTTGCCATGGCCGCCTGGAACCTGGGAATGACGGGCCACGCGATCCGCATCGCGGAAGACTGCCTTCCGAGCATGGACCCCAAGGTCTTCAGCGAGGAACACATGATCGTCCGTCGCTGGCACCGCGAGCAACCTCCCGCCGAGATGTTCGTCGATTACCCTTGCCTGGACTGCGGCAATCCATGCCCGCCCGGCAAGACGCATTGCCCCACCTGCGGCGCGCCCTTCCTGCTCGAACGCGTTCAAGGGAAGGCGTTCCGGGGCGGAACCCTACGCAAGTTCGTCGCCGCCTGGGCCGCCGGAGCCGGGGCCATCGCAGGCGTTTCCTGGGCCTCGACCCTGCCGCCTTCCGCCGCCCTCGGAGCGATCGTCGCCATCCTCGGCGCCGCCTTCCTCGTGGTGTTCCTTGCCTTTCGGCCCCAAGGACGGACCGTGTGAGGCGTCTTGACCGCTACGTCTTCAAAGAGATGTTCGTCCCGTTTCTCGCGGGCACGCTCATCGTCGCCCTGCTCTTCCAGGCGAACTCCTACATCTTTCTCGCGAAGAGCTACAACCTCGAGAACATCCCGATCCTGGCGCGGATCCAGTGGCTCGTCTACACCCTGCCGAGCCAGCTCAAGCTGACGCTTCCGACCGGTATGGCCCTCGCCGCCTCCCTCAGCGTCGGTCGTATGGGTCGGGAGAGCGAGATCACCGCCCTGCGCGCGGCGGGCGTCTCCGTGAAGCGGCTGATGGTGCCGGTCATCTTCTTCGGCCTGATCGCGGGCATCCTGAACTACGTCACCGTCGACCGCCTCATCCCCGAGAGCGGGCGCAAGGCGCGCGAGCTCGCCCAGAAGAACATGATCCTGGGGCTGAGCAAGACGGACAAGACCTTCAAGGCGAACGCCTTCATCCAGATCGACCGCTACGCCGTCTCCCTCGGTACGACCACCCGCACTCCCAGAGAGACGCTCATGATCGGCGACATCCTGCTCATCGAGCGGGCCGAGTCGGGCGTAAAGTCGATCATCGCCGCCCCGACGGGCGAGTACGACGGGGGCGTGTGGAGCTTTCACAACGCGGTGGTCTACGCCGTTCAGGGGGGCGAACTGCTCACTACGGAAACCAAGGAGATCTCCTTGAACCAGAAGCAGGACCTCAACGCCTTCTTCGCCGCGGGCTCCCTAGGGATCGAGGAGAACTACGAGGAGATGCCCACCGACGCCCTGCGGGTGGCGATCGACACGGCGAAACTTCAGAAGTCCAATCCCCGCAAGTTCGAGGTCGAGCTGGCCTCGCGCTACGCCGCCCTCGTGGCCTGCGCCATCTTCGCCTTCTGCTCGGCGGTGTTCTCGGTGGTCTTCTCCCGCTCCGGCGGCTTCGCGGGGCTCCTCGTGTCCTTCATGGTGGTGATGGCGTACTACAACGTCTACGTCGTCTGCCTGGACGTGCTGGGGCGCCAGGAGAACATCCCCACCTGGGTCGCCGCGTGGCTTCCGAACATCGTGTTCACCCTGCTGGGCCTCGCGGGCCTGAGGAAGATCGAATGAAGATCGGGGGGGCGCGTCGGCCTCAAGCCAAAAGCCTCAGACCCAGAACGGTCGTCCTGGCCCTCGGGCTCGCGGCGTGCGCCCAGGCGCAGTTCGACCCCTCGCTGCTCTCCGGCGTCGACGCGCTGAAGCAGAGCGGAACGCTCCAGGGCGCGCCGGTCAGCCCGCTCCAACCCATCGGTTTCCCACATCTGCCGGAGAAGGTGCCCGAAGAGAACGTCGAGGGCGGCCCGGGTTTCCAGCTGATCAACGCCGACACCTACGGGAAGAAGGGCGACACCCTCGAGCTCGTAGGCAACGTCGAGTTCACCGCGCGGGGCTATCATGTCCGGTGCGACAAGGCGTCCGGCAACCTGCGCATCGGCGTCTACACCGTCGAAGGCCACGTCCTGATCACAGGCGGCGAGACGGTCGTCTACGGCGAGCGCGTCGTCATCGACACCGTCAACGACAGCTATCTCGCCGAGCGCGCCGAAACCCAGGTCGATCCGAGCTTTCTCCAGAACCAGGTTACGGACAAGGTCTACGTCTCGGGCCGGCTCTCGGCGGGCACCCGTCTTCTCACCCACACGCAGGACGGCTTCATCACCACCTGCGACCTGGAACGGCCCCACTACGGCTTGGAAGCGCGCGACGTCGAGGTCCGCACGGGCAAGCGGGCCATCCTGCGCGACGCCCGTCTGCGCATCCTGGGCAAGACGATCGTCCAGGTCCCCTACCTCGTGATCCCTTTGGAGGACCGCACCGTGCGGAACCTCCCGTACTTCGGCTACACCGAGGACGAGGGCTACTTCGTCAAGAACGTCTTCACGGTGCCCGCCAAGTACGGCTACGTCCTGACCCACGAGGACGTGATGACGAAGAAGGGTGTCGGCCTTGGGGCCGACTACGTCTACCAACTCCCGACCGTTGCGGGCCTCGCACGGTTCTACAAGATCCTTGGGAGCGACGACACCCTCACCCTCGCCAACAGCCACCGCCAGGTGTTCCGCTGGGGCTCCGTCTCGCTGGACAACGACTACGAGCGGAACAACTATCTCGTCGCGCCTAACCAGACGATCCTCAACTCGCGCGGCGACGTGACCTACAACGGCTTGGGCGGGGGGCGCGCGGTCAGCAAGCTCAGCTTCACCCGCAACCAGAACGACGCTCAGACCTACTCCAGCACGAGCCAGACCGTCGGCTTCACCGACCAGCGCACGATCGGAACCTTCCGGAGCGATTTTCAGACCAGCTACCTCAGTACGCAGAGCGCCTACCAGGGCGGCACGGCCACGGAGACCGAGCGGGCTCAGATCCGGTTCCTCGGTTCCCAGGAACTCGGCCTCGGAGCCGCCTCGATTCAGTACCAACGCGCCATTCCGATCGGCGAGACCACGAATTTCGTCGGAAGCTCCGACCTGACCCCCGTCCTCAGCCTCCAGACCGACTCGCGCCATCTGCTCGGCGCCGACCGGGCCCGCGACTTTCCCGCTTTCCGGGGCGAGGTCTCCTGGGGCCAGTACGCCGACTCGCGACTGGCGACGAACACCGAGCGAACCGCGCTCGCCCTCTCGTTCAACAAGAGCACCCCGGGTACCGAGCGCTTCACCTCCGACACGGCGGGCAACTTCCGTCAGGGCCTCTACAGCGACGGCACCGCCCAGTACATCCTCGGCCTCAACGAGAACCTGCGCTACCGGCTCGGCCCGGATACGGGGCTCAACCTGCGCTACAACTACCTGCGCCCCTACGGCTACACGCCCCTTTCGATCGACTCGTCCGGCCAGTCCAACACGGTGAGCCTCGACGCGAACGCGCGCCCGATCCGCCCTCTCCTCCTCGGCCTTCAGACCGGCTACGACCTCCTCCGCGAGAAGGAGGGCGAGATCGCCTGGCAGCAGGTCGGCCTTCGCTCTGAATGGACCCCTCGCGCGGGCATCCTCTTCCGCGGGCTCTACACCTACGACACCTATCAGCAGGCGTTCAGCACCCTGCGCTTCGACTTCTCCTCGTATGGGCGGCAGGCCCGTCTGAATCTCAACGCCCAGTACGACGGCATCCGTCACACCTGGAGCTCGTTTAACGGCGTGGTGGACGGGCTTCAGGTCGGTCGCACGAAGATCTCCGCCCTGTTCGCCTACAACGGCTACACGAAGCAGTTCGAGACGCGCCAGTACGCGTTCACCTACGACCTTCACTGCGCCGAGGCGGTCCTCGCGATCCAGGAGAGCACGACGGGCTTCCGGCCCGGTCGCCAGATCTATTTCCTCCTGCGCATCAAGGCCCTTCCGTTCGACCTGCCGTTCGGCGTCGGCAACCGCGGCCAGGGCGTTGGCTACGGCGGCTCGGGCACGAGCTTCTAAGGGGACGGTAAAGGAGGGCGGCATCGAGAGAGAGCCCTCCGCCTTCCCCCTGTATGCTGTCCCCATGCGACTCGGTCCTGCCGCCCTCTTCAAGCACGAACACATCCCGATCCGCGACGCCACCGCCGATTTCGAGTCGAAGATGAGCGTGGGAGACCGCGTTGCCGACCGCCTCGCTTCGCTGGTCGGCTCCTGGCCCTTTATCATGGTCCAGACGGCGGTCCTCATCCTGTGGGTCGCCGTCAACGTCTGGCTGTTGGCGACCCACAACCCGCTCAAGCCCTGGGACCCGTACCCCTTCATCCTTCTGAACCTGATGCTCTCCTTCCAGGCCGCCTACACCGGGCCGATCGTGATGATGAGCCAGAACCGGCAGTCGGCCAAAGACCGCCTGGAGGCGCGCGACGACTACCAGTGCAATCTCAAGGCCGAGGAGGAGATCCGCGTCATCATGGAGCACCTCGCCCACCAGGACGAGGCGCTTCAGGAGATTCTCCGGAGGCTCGAAGCCCGGTAGTCCCCTCACACCCGGAGCCGCAACGTGATCGCCGCGTCGTAGAGGCCTCGCTTCCGTAGACGGACGAGGGGCTCGAGGTCGACGTTGCGGGACGCGTGGATTCGACCGAAAAGGCGTATGAGGAAAGGATCGTCGCCGCTGGAACTCGTCAGGCCGAAGCCGATCGTCCGGTACGCGTCGGAAAAGTAGGTCGCTTCGAGGTCGAGCACGGAAAGCGCCCTCTCCGGGCCGCCGTTCAGGGCGACGAAGTCGGCGGAAAGGGCCAGCTTGCCCAAGCGGCGGGAGGCGTCGAGCCCGTACGCCTGCCCCCAGCCGCCGCCCCGGCCCGACGCGTCCTCGGGCGAACGGACGACGCCGAGCGACGTGCCCGCGATCCCAAAGTGCTCGCCGACGAAGAGGCTCGCCCCGATCGAGCGACCGACGCGGAGCAGGCCTCCCTGCTGGCGCTCCTGGCCGCCGCTGCAGAAGGCGAGCGTCACCGGAAGGTTCTCGGCGATAAGATTCGAGTCGATGCGGGCGGCGGTCACGCTCTCGTGGAGGAGCCGCCCCGTTCCGAACGGCAGATACTGCTTGCCCACCCGAAAGATACCGGGATCCTCGATGTACGCCTCGTCGAAGATGTCCGCGTTGCCGTCCCTCGGAAGCCGCTGGAGCCGCTCCGAGACGACGACGTTGTAGCCCGTCTCCAGAATCAAGGTCAGCCCGACCGTGCTGGGCCGTCCCAGGGGCGAATAGAGACGCGCCGTGTTGGAGCGGTCCGACTGTCGGTAGTCGAGCGACACCGCCAGATCGAGGCGCGGACGGATGTCGGGGGCCTGGGCGCGCGCGGAAAAGGGAAGGAGGACGAGGGGGAGCCAAGCGAGCGGAACCCTCCGCCCTCCGCCCTTCACAGAAGCTCCCGAACCCGCGCGACGATCTCCGCCCTCGGAACGTCGCTCCTTTCCGAGGCGTCGAGCGCCCGAATCTGCACGACGCCGCGCTCCATCTCCTCGGGACCGAGCAGGAGCGCGAGGCGCGCCTTCGTCTTGTCGGCCTGCCCCAGCTGCGACTTGAGCGAGCGGGCGTTGGGGTCGGTCAGGACGCTCAGCCCCGCCGCGCGAAGCTCGCGGGCGAGCCGCAGGGCCTCGTCGGCCGCCTCGGGACCGGCGGGGATCACGAACGCGTCGGGCCGGGGACTCGGCGGCAGCAGCCCCGCCGCCTCCAGAACGATCAGGGCGCGCTCGATGCCCATGCCGACCCCGACCGCGGGCGTGTCCGCCCCGCCGAGCTCCCGCACCAGATTGTCGTAGCGCCCGCCGCCGCACAGCTCGGACTTCGCGCCCAGGGCGGTCGAGTGGACCTCGAACACCGTTCCGGTGTAGTAGTCCAGCCCGCGCACCACGCCGGGGTCGAGGCGGTAGGCGATCCCGGCGTCGGTCAGAAGAGCCTGAACCCGCTCGAAGTGAGCCCGCTCCTCGTCCTCTAGGAAGTCCGTGATCGGAGGAAGACCCTGGATCGCCTCCTTCGCCACGGGGTCCTTGCTGTCGAGCAGACGCAGGGGATTGCGCCCCGCCTTGGCCCGTATCTCCTCCGTCTGATCCGCGAGGTACGCCGCCATGTGGTCGAGCACCTTCGCGCGAAAGGCGGCGCGGCAGGCGTCCCGCCCGAGCGAGTTCAGGACGACCACCGTCTCCGTGAGGCCGAGGGCGGCGTAGACGCGGGAGGTGACCTCGATCACCTCGGCGTCGGCGACGGGGCTGGAGGAACCCAGGACTTCCAGGCCGCACTGGTGCGCCTCGCGAAGGCGACCCTTCTGGGGCCGCTCGTAGCGGAAGATCGGAGTGACGTAGCCCAGGCGCAGGACCGTGCCGGGCGGGCAGAGGGAGTGCTCCAGCACGGCGCGGACGGCTCCCGCCGTCCCTTCCGGCTTGAGAGCGATCTCGCGGTCGCCCTTGTCCCGGAAGTCGTAAAGCTCCTTGGTGACGATATCCGTCGTGTCGCCCACGCCCCGCACGAAGAGAGCCTTCTCCTCGAAGGTGGGGGTTCGGATCTCGCCGTAGCCGTAGCGCGCGGCCAGCGTGCGGAACGTCTCCTCAACATGCCGCCAGCGGGGGCTAAGGTCGGGGGTGACGTCCTCGGTTCCCCGAGGGGCTTGGATGCGCATGGGGAAGAGGATACTAGGAAGGCGGGGACGGTGAAGGAGGACTAGGGAAGAGGAAAGCCCCTATCCGCTCGCGCTCCCGTAGCTCCTCAGAGCCCGGAACCAGAATAGGCGCGAAAGCACGAGCGCGGGGCGGCCCACGCGACGCCCGCGAGAAGCGCCCATGCGGGCAACCCACGCACGAGGGCACGGGCGGGCAGGGTGCCCAGGATGCCTAGGGGAACGGCGAAGGTCAGGAAGCGGGCCATCACCGCGCCGTAGATGTCGGTGGGAAAGCGAGCCACCTGCTGGACCGTCTCCGTCAGCACGAAAAGGTTGTCGACCCGAACGAACCACACGGCGGTCGTCATCAAGGCGAGGTTCAGGCTGTAGAAGATCGCCACCGCGCAGACCACGAGCAGGCTCCAGCCCGCCCACTGCCCAAGCGAGGGGGAAAGCCCCTCGATCCGCAAGCCCAGCACGACCATCCCGAAACCGACGAGCGCGACCCCGACCTGCTCCGGCGCGAGCCGTCGGAGCGACACCCAGAACTGCGGATCGACCGGCCGGACCAGCACGAAGTCGAGGGTGCCCATCCGGACCTGCTGGGGAATCTCCGTCAGCGAGAAGAAAAAGCCGGTCGAGATCGCGCCCATGAGGAACACCGTCGCCGCCAGTACGAGCGACTCGCCTTTCGTCCAGCCCGCGACGCTCGTGGTCCGGCTGAACACGATGAGCAGGGTCAGCGCGAAGAAGCCTAGCCAGAGAACGTTCTGGCCGATCTTCGCGAAGAAGTTCGCTTTGAACTCAAGCTCGCGCTGGAAGGACGACGCGGCGAAGCTCCGGTAGACGCGCAGGTAGCGACGCACAGGCTATTGTGTCGTGGACGGTCGCTTCGAGAGTCTTTAGGCCGCGTGAATGGAAGGAAAACCTCAGCCTCCTTTGCTGGAGAGAGGATCTGAACGTTCGACAGGATTCCCTGGTTCGCGTTTATAATCCCATTCCTGGCGTGAGAGCAAGCGATGCCGCGACCGACGGACCAGGATCGTGAAGGCGAGAGGCGACCAAGGACCGAGATGCACCGACGAAAGATCACTCTGGCAATAGCATTTGTCGGATTCGTCATCTTCGGAGGGCTGGCCGCAAAGCAAACCCTATTCAATCGGGAAGCCTATGTCGAACGCTACACCGATGGGCGCGTGATCCCGGCCGGTGGGCTTCTCGTCAACCCGAACGGGCTGTCCGGACTCTCGAACGACACGGAGGGCGACTTCCGAAAGCTTTACCGGGCGATCGACGCCTACGTGACGGCGAAGGGGACGTTGCCGGACGATCCTCGAAGCCTCATCCCCTTCACTCAAGACTGGCCCGTCGGTCGCCGGATCACCGAGGAGGCACTCTACACGCCCGACTATCGCAAGTCGGACGTGTACTCGCCGAAGGACGAGAAGTTCAACTACCTATGGGCGTATCGATCGCCCCGGGCCGACGGCACGGCGAAGCCTCCGCGTCCACCCTCGGGAGAGCGGGACGTCTGGCTCTACACCGAGACCTACGTTCGTGAACGCAAGCGGGTCTTCCGGGACGGATCCTCGGTCACCCATCCAAAGGGCCGGTACGTCGTTCTTTGGAGCGACGGGACGGTCGAGAAGGTAGGTTTCGATCGGCTCGTCACCGCTCCCAGCGGAGCCAGTGGGGAGGCCTACTTCTTCAAGGGAGAAGCCGGCTCGGTAAAGGCGATGCACCCGTCAACCGCAGGGGAAGCAAAGCGGGGTAAGTGGTGGCCTGAGCCTAACCAGAACCAGAGACCTGACCTCTCGACTGGTTAAACGCCTCGCGACGGCGCTCCCGCCGCTACAATAGGCGGTGGGCGTGATCATCACCCTTCTCGTCGCGTTGGGCGCCAACGGCCTGGGACGCGGCCTTTTCGGGCGCTGGACCCCGGGCCTCGACCCGGCGGCGCGACTGGGACTGCACGGCGTGTTGGGCCTGGGCTTCCTTGGCTGGATCACCCTTCCGCTCGGGCTGCTTCCGGGCGGCTTCCGCTGGGGCGTGGGCGTCATCGGTCTTCTCGCGCTCGGCGGCCTCTTCCTGTTCGCCAAGGAGCGGCCACGAGGCGCACTCCCGAAAGGCCCCGCCGCCCTGGCCCTGCTGGTCTTTGCGGTGGCGGGTCTCGTCGCGCTGGTGGGCGTCCTCGCCCCCAGCGACAGCTTCGACTGGGATTCCCTCGCCTACCATCTTGCGCTCCCGAAGGTCTGGCTCGCGCAGGGCCAACTAGGCTTCATCAGCTACGACCATCATTCGAACTTCCCGTACGTCGTCGATGGGCTCTTCGTGTGGGGACAGCTTTGGGGCGGGCAGGCTGGGGCGAAGGCGTTCATGCTCGCCTACTCGGCCTACGGCGTGTTCGCCGTCTTCGGCCTCGCCCGCGCCCGCTACGGCGCGGCGGCAGGCTGGTGGTCGGCCCTGGCGTTCGCGACCGTCCCGGAGGTCGTGTGGGAGTCGGGAACCGCCTACGTCGACGTGGCCCACGCCCTGTTCGGCGGCCTCGGCATCTGGCTGGCCGCGCGACTGGTCGAAAGCGACCTGGAAGCGGCGGAAAGCCCCCGCCCCGCGTCGCGGTGGGTCCTGCCCGCCCTGCTCCTGGGCGGCGCGATCGGCAGCAAGTACACCGCCCTCCAGACGGTCGCGATCCTTGGCGCCGTTCTCCTCGCCTACGCCTTCGTAAAGAAGGCGGTCAAGCCTGTCGATGTGGTGAAGATGGGCCTCGCCGCCCTCGCCATCGGATCGCCCTGGTACGTGAAGAACGTGGTGTGGACCCACAACCCGGTCTATCCGTTCTTCTACTCGAAGCTCGGCGGCGTGAACTGGGACGCGTTCCAAGAGCGGATCTACTCGAACGAGCAGCAGACGTTCGGCGTCGGGCGCCCGATGGCGGACGATTACACCGCCGGCCATCTGGAGCCCGCCCGGATCGGGGGGAGCGTCCTCGGCACGGCCTACGAGCCGGGCCGCTTCTCGAACCCCGCCCCGACTCAAGGCGGCGGCTTTCCCTTCGTCAGCCTCGGCGCGATTCCCGCCGCCGCTCTCCTCGCCTGGCTTCTTTCGGGGCGGGCGAGAAGAACGGAAGGGGTCTGCCTCGCGGTCGCCCTCCTCAGCTTCGCGGCGTGGTTCGTGCTAAGCCAGCAGGCCCGCTACGCGTTCGTCTGGTGCGTTCCTCTGACGATCCTGGCGGGCGGCGCGATCGTCCGGCTCGGGGCGGGGCGGGCTATGGCGGGGGCGGTCGCTCTCCAGGCCCTGCTGACGCTCGTCGTCGCCACCCGGTACGGTGACCTGTTCGCCGCGAAGCTCCGCGTCGTTCTCGGTCAGGAGTCGTCGGAGGAGTACCAGGCGAGGAACCTCGGCTTCTACGAGCCCGCGAAGTACCTGAACGAGATCAAGGCGGGCCGGGTCGCCCTTTACGACGAGCTGTTCGGTTATCTGCTCGACGTTCCCTACTTCTGGGCGAGCCCCGGCCACACGACCCAGCTCGGATACGCCGGAATGGAGACGAGCGGCGAACTGGTCGCGTCGCTTGAAAGGCAGGGCATCACCCACGTTTACGTATCGCTCAACCTGGGGATCGCTTTCGGCGGCAACCGGGAGGAGAGGGACAAGTGGCTCGCTGCTGCCGGTCTCGTCGAAAGCGCGCCGGTACCCTACGCGGACCGCGCCGCGCGGATGGTTGACGAGCGGAGCGCGGTCAAGGTCCTTCTCGCGGAGGCCATCGCCTCCGGGAAGTTGCGCCTTGACAAGCCTTTCCGGTCGGGCATGGTCTTCAGCGTCGGCGGTTAGGGTTCTCCCCTAGCCGCCTTTCTCGTGGGCTTCCTTCATCGCGCGCTTCGCCTCACCGAGGTCGATCCGGGCGGAGGTGAGGGCGTCCCCGCTTCCGGAGAGAAAAGAGCGGACGTCGGCGGCCACGAGGGCCATAAGGCGGTGGGCGAGGGACCAGGCGTCGTGCGCGCCCTGCGGACCTTCGGGCGGCGGCAAGGCGGCCCAGCAGGCGGCGCGAGCCTGGGCTTGGCGCTGCGCCTCGTCCAGCTCGTCGCGCACCGCGCCCGACTTGGGCTGAGAGCCCGCACGGCTCAGGAGAGGCATGATCGACTCGGCGGCGCGCTCGGCCATCGCGCCGAGCGTCCGACGGGCGAACGTGTAGCCTTCGCCCCGGGCGAGGGGATCGGGAGTGCCCTCCGCCCACGCCTTCATGTCCGCCGCCGCTCCTTCGGCGCCGCCCAGGCGAGCACGGGCAAGGCCACGCAACAGATGGGCCTGCGGATCGTCGCCCGTCTTCAAAAGCGGCTCGACGTCGCGGATCGCCGTCTCCGCGTCCCCCTCGGAAAGGGCGACCTCGGCGGAGAGCCGTCGGGTCGCGGGATCGTCGGACAGGCCCCCGAGCGCCGCCTTCGCTTCCCGGACCTTCCCGATCCCTAACAGACGTCGCACCGCGTCCGCGCGCAGAACCGGCTGATCGGGCATCAGTTCGGCGGCTCGTCGAGCCTCTTCGGCCGCTCCGGCGGCATCGCCCTGCGCGGCGAGAAGCCGCACGAGGAGGCTTCGAGGGCCGGGAGAAAGAGGGTTCGCGTCGACCGCGTCGCGGGCGATCGCACGGGCTTCGCCCAGCTTGCCCGTCTTCGTGAGCGCGCCCAGCCGCGTCTCCAAAGCTTGGAGATCGGTGGTGGGAGGCGGAAGGGGAGGAGGCTCGACGACCACGACCGGGTTCTGGCCGGTGGTCGGCGGGGGCGTGATGGCGGTCTTTTTGGGCGGCAGGGCTTTCAGCGGACCCGTGGTCATCAGGAGAAGCCACGTCCGGGCGATCGAGCTGGCGGTATCGTCGTCGTTGGGCGACGTGCCGTGGGCCGCGCTCATGCTCTTGGTGTCCTTCCAGACGGTGCGTCCATCTTGAAGCAGTTCAGCCGACGCGTCGAGACGGCCGTCCTTTCGCTCCGACCGATAGACCAGCACATAGGCCGTTCCCAGCCTCTTCCCTACATCGAGGGCCTGGGCGCGGGTCGGAAGCACGGGCACGTCGCCGAGCTTGCCTTCCAGCGCCGAGGTGCGGAACGCCACGTCGGTCAGGCCCCAGACGATCGGCTGGGCCCGTCCGTCCTCATCGAGCTGGTTCGCGAACTGGTCGCCGATGGACGACGTCGGCAAGGGACCGTCCTTTTTCAGCGGCGCGAGCGGCGCGATAAGGATGCGGGGCGTCTCGGGGCGGAAGGCGAGTAGAAAAACGAGGGGGAGGGGCATTGAGGGTTTGGGTTCGAGAAGGCTAGGGCTCAGAGGTGAGGGACGGAGCCCCCACCTCGGAACCTAGCCTCCCTTCACCGTCTTGAGTCCGGCGTCCGCCGTGTCGCGCGCCGCCTGGAGGCGGTCCTTGTCGCCCTTGCCACTGGCGAGGGCGGACGCCGCCGCCGAGCGAGTGCGCTCGTAAGCCGCCGCCGCCTCGCTGTTGCGACCGAGTCGGGTGTAGGCCTGGGCGAGCCGGAGGTTGAGCTGGACCGCATCGCCGCCACCTGCCACCGCCTTCTCGAGGTTCACCGCCGCGCCTGCGTAGTCACCGAGCTGGAACCGTTCGGTACCGACTTGGGCGTACGCCGCCGAGCCGTTCGTCCGGGTCTCGGGCATGATCCGCGAACCACCCGTCCGGGCGCCGCGTCGGCTGACCTCGATCTCGATGGAACCGTCGTTCTTCGGGGTCTCGGCGGCCAGGGTCCCCGGATCGGGGTCGCCGGTTTGCTTGGTCGGCGATTTCACCGTCGGCGTGGTCTTGGGAACCGTCGGGGTCGGGGTCGGAGGATTGACGGGACTAAGAAACATGCCCGCGCCCGAATCGTCGCCGGAAGTCGTCGGCAACGGTTGGATGCCGCTTGGAACGCGCGGGGTGACGGGTTCGCTTCGGATCACGCCGGGCGTGATCGTCGTCGTGGCGGTCGTTCCTTCGGGCGTCGTGACCGTGGTCTGGGTCGTCGCTAGCGGCGCTTGAACTGCCGGACGCTGGGTGACCGCAACCGGATTGTCGACGATGGTTCCACCCGTGGCGTCGGCGTTCGTCCCAATCCCGTTCGTCGTCGGAACGTTCGACGCGACGGAACTCACGGAAGCTTCGGCGTTGCGGCTTCGGCCCCACAGGACGCCCCCACAGGCCACGAGGATCATCGCCGCCGCCGCCGCCGCGAAGGCGACCCGACGATCTGGCTGGACCGGGGTCGAGGCGCTCAGGAGAGAATTCCGAAGCCCGTTGCGCTTGATCCGATCCAGCTCGCTATCCGGATTCAACTCAACGATCCGCTCCGCGCTCTCGAGCGCGTCGGCGATCTCGCCCCGGCGCTCGTGGACCGCCGACTTCAATTGGAGGGCTCCCAGGTGGGTCGGGTCGCTCGCCACGGCGGAGCTCGCGATGGCGAGGGCCTCGGCGGTGCGCCCGGCGTTCAGGGCGGCGAGCCCTTCGTCCACGAGCTTGTCCAACTGCAACGCGGCCTCACGCCGTTGGTCGGCGGGGATCGCGGTTCCGCATTTCTTGCAGAAGGTCGAGTCGAGACTGTTGGTGGTCGAACAGTGTTTGCAGGCGAGCATGGCGAAAAGCGCCCTCCAGGAAAGGGCAGGTTCCTTAGCGTCCCATTGTACCAAAGGATTTTCCGCGTGGCCTCTTTTCGCTTTGGCGCGGGGCGTCTCAAAAGGTTCGTCGGGTCGAAGGGAGCTGAAAGTTCGTGCGATCGCCTCGGGGCGTTTCCTTCCTCTCGCCTTTTCCCTACCGTCTGCCGATAACCCTTAAGTGCGGCGCTCCGGCCGCTCTAGAGTCATGGCCTACGGGAACCAAGCCCAGGAATATCGAAGAAACGCCGTCCTCGGCGCCTCTCCCGCGCAGCTTATCGTAATGCTCTACGACGGCGCCCTCCGCTTTATCGAAGCCGGACGGGCCGCCATGCGAGCCCGCGATCTAAACCGTCAGAACGATTACCTCGTAAAGACCCAGCGGATCGTCACCGAGCTTCTCTCCACCCTCGACATGGAAGCGGGTGGCGAGATCGCGGCGAATCTCGCCCGGCTCTACGAGTTCGTCCTCAACCAGTTGATGACGGCCAACATCGAAGATTCGGAACCACCCCTCGACGCGGCGGCGAAGACGCTACGCGAACTGCGAGAGGCCTGGGTCCAGGTCGCCGCCTCCGCGCCTACGCGCCCTGCCGTTTCTCGGGAGATCGCCCTTGCCGCTTGATGAAAAGCTTGTCGGCGTCTCGCTCGCGCTCGAGGAGGCCCTGATGCGCGAAGCTTGGGAAGAGGCGGACGGCCTCTTCGCCGCCCGCGAGGCGCTCTACCTTGCTATCCCGCCGCTCGCGGTCCCTCGCGAGGTGGACGACATCGACGCTCGCATCCTGGCTCGACTTCGCGATGGCCTTACGGAGATCCGCCGCGAGACGCTCGCGCTTGGTCAAGGTCGCCGCGCGAACGCGGCGTATGCCGGCCAGGCCCAACGAGCCACGCTCAACGCGGCCTAGCGGGAAAGAAGATAAGCCTCTTAGGGCGCGTCTCGTTGGGCCATGCGCTTCCCGCTCTTGGCGCCTTCCGGCATCAGCTTCAGGCTAAGAGCCCATCCTGCCGCCACGCAGACGAAGCAGCCGAAAAACGGGCTGTAATGCGCGATGGTGTCACCTGCGACAGGTCTCAGCTTCTCGTAGAGCGCAGCCCCGATCGGCGCGCCGACGATGGCGCCGAGCCCCTGTGCCGTCATCACCGCCCCCACGTTGCTTCCGCGCCGTTTGGGGTCGATATCGCTTACGCTCGCCGTCCAAGCCGGGATCGTCAGTAGGAAGCCGATGCCGATGGGGATGCCGCCCAAGGCGAGCGCCCAAGGCGAGTGGAGAACCGGAGCCACCGCTCCGAGACAGAGCAGACCCAGACCCGCCGCGCACAGGAGCAGGCCGGTGTGGACCGCCTTCGACCGACCGATCCGCTCGCCGTACTTCGTGAGGGGGGCGGAAAAGACCGCCATCCCGATCGCACCCGGCAGCACGAGCCCTCCGAAGGCCGATTCGCTGAGCCCGAACTCCTGGAGCGCGAACCGCTTTACGACCACCATCGGGAAGCCGATCCCCATGAACGTGACCGCCGCCAGAAGCAGGTAGGCCGGAATCTCCCGCACGGATCGCATCAGTTCGCCGAAGCCGATCGACTCGTGCGTGTCCGGCTCGACCGCCTGCTCGATTCCCGGCCCAACCCCGGCTTCCGGAACGTGCGAAGTATCGCCGTGCGGCTCCTCTTTGGGGATGCCCAGCCAGACCGTGATCGAGACGGCGGCGAAGAGCACGGTCGCGAGGAGCAGGCTGGCGTACTTGTGACCCGAAAGGTCGTTCACCGCGCCGCTGATCGGCAGGGCGAAGGCGATGCCGCCGAGGTAGCACGAGTTCAGAAGGCTCATCGCGCCTTGCCGATCCTCGTCGTTCACGACGTGCCCCATCCGAGAGAACAGCGCGGGCCAGAGCATCGCCGCCCCGATACCGTCTCCGAGACGGAGGACGACGAGCAACAGGACTTCCCAGATACCCCAATTGAGAGGGATCACGAGGGTCAGGAGCGAGGTGCAGACCGTGATCAGCGGCCCGATCAGCATGAGCTTGCGCGGTCCGATCCGGTCGGCGAGCGTTCCCATGGGGCTCTTGAGCAGGGCCTCGCTGAGCAGGAACGCCACCACGATCCACCCGATCACGCTCTCGCCGAGGCCTCGGCCTTCCGCGATAAACCGCCGGGCGGGCACCGGGTCCGCCGCTAGGTAGATCGGCATCGTGGAGATGTTCATCGCCGCGTACCCGATCTCCGCGAAAAGGGCGACGAGCAAAAGCCGCCACACCGCCGGACGCTTCCAGACGGGGATCGAGACGGGAGCGACTTCGGACATAGCTTGAGGGGCGTCCCGTAAACCGGAACGCACGGTTCCGACTTGGGCCGGGGCTAGAGGATTCTATCCGCTTACGCGCGTTCGCGTCGGAAGGTCCTAGGAGAAAGGGACCCCGGATCGAGGGGCTTGGGTTCCTCGAACGGGGACTATCGTCTAACCCGAACGCCCTTCGTGCCCGGCTGCTTCCGAAGCCAGCTCAGAAAGCGAGCCACCCGTTCGTCCTCCCGCAGGGCCGGGATCGAGTCCAACCGCGAGGCCAGCTCACCGTTGGGATAGAGGACGTGAAGCTGTTTGTGGCAGGGTTGGCAAAGCTCGGCGGTCGGCAAGCTCGCGATCTTCTGACCCTTCCGGCGGGCGGTTTGCTTGGGCTTCAGATGATGGACGGTGGTGTGAGGAACGTCTCTTTCACAGAGTTCGCAACGCGCGTCGGGCACCCTTTTAGATACGTCCGCTAAGGGCCGAACGCTCACTCGGCCCGCTTGGGAGAGTGGCGCATCGACGCCGTCCGGATCCACTGGCGAGCGGGTCCCTCTACGAAACGGTAGACCGGGATCGAGACGAGAATGGTCGCTAGAATGAGGAGAGCCGCAGCGAGAGGCTTGTCCAGAAAGGTCTCCTGCCCCGCGACCGCGAGCGTCTTTCGAACGACGACGAAGACGAGGCCGTGAAGCAGGTACATCGAGTAGCTCGCTTCGCCCAGTAGGACTGGAAGCGAACGCGAAAGCAGGTCTCGGACGAGGCCAGTCGCCTCCGCAAGGCCGAAGATGACGCCTGCCAGCGCTAGGTCCAACACCATGTAAGGCCACGCGTTGGCATCCAGGGAGAGGGGCGTGAAGGCCAGAAGGCCGATCGCGAGAAGGAAGGAAGCAGGAAGGAGGATCGGCTCGGCCGGTGGAAGATCTTGGGCGCGACGGAGGCTGAAAAGCCGGCCCAGCGCGACGCCCATCAGAAAGTCTGGAAAACGAAAGGGCGGCACATGGAGAAACCATTCGTTCGCGACCGTGTCGCCCACGTGCATAGCCGGAGCACGCTCCCAAAGCGCGACGACGCCGTTGCGCACTCCCCAAGACGCGAGAGCGCAGAGAAGGACGAAGGCTAGGAGCGCACGGGGGCTCAGCCGCAGAAAAGGACGGACGATGAAAGGGAACAGCAAGTAGAAGAACGCCTCTACCGAGAGAGTCCATCCCATGTTCACGTATGACGGAGACTTGACGAACGGGGGGTACCAAGACGTGAGAAGCGTCACCTTGGTCGCCGCGAACGCGGCGAGGTAGACCGGCGAGAACGACTGGTGAATATGCCGCGCGTAAAGGATCGAGGGCACGAGATCGAGGGCTAAAGCGAGCGCGAACACGGGATAGACCCGCGCGAAACGCGCTGTCCAGAACGCCCGCCGATCGATCGTGGCTCCGCCAGACGCGCCGACGTACACGTACATCAGGATAAAGCCGGAGAGGATAAAGAAAAGATCGACTCCGGCGCCGCCCCGAAGCGCGAAAGCGCGAAAGGCGCCCGCCTCCTTGCCGAGTCGCGGTGCGACGAAGTGCGCGAAGAGAACCATGAGCGCCGCCAAGAAGCGGAGTGAGGTAAGCGGATGGAGCGGCTCAGGCCGTCTTCGGCTCGAAGGGACCGGACGCGGCGAATCCACCATGCGTCGAGCAAGGATAGCAGAAGCGAAAAAGGCCCGCCCCTGAATGGGGCGGGCCTTTGGAAGAGACGCGGGTGGGGACGCCCCCGCCACGCTCTTCAGCGCTTGACGAACTGGAAGCCGCGGCGCGCCTTCTTGCGGCCGTACTTCTTGCTTTCCTTCACGCGCGGGTCGCGGGTAAGGAATCCACCCGCGCGCAGGTCCTTGCGTAGGTCCTCGTCGAAGGTCAAGAGGGCACGGGCGATGCCGAGCTTGACCGCTCCCGCCTGACCGGCGATGCCGCCGCCCTTGCAGAACGCGCGCACATCGTAGCGGCCGTCCATCTCAAGATGGACGAGCGGGCTCTTAACGATGATCTCCAGGATCGGACGGCCGAGGTACTGCTTGAAATCCTTGCCGTTGATCGTGATGTTGCCCTCGCCCGGCGTGAGCCAGACGCGAGCGATGGCGCTCTTGCGCCGGCCGGTGCCGTAGTTCTGAGTGGTGTTGGGCATGCGTTACTTCTTGTCCTTCCGAACGTCGAGGGGCTCGGGCATCTGAGCCTCGTGGTTGTGGTCGGGGCCGGCGAAAACCTTGAGCTTCTTGACCATGGCCTTACCCAGCCTCGTTTTGGGCATCATGCCCCACACGGCCTTCTCGATCAGCATCTCGGGCTTCTCCTCGAGCATCTTGCCGCGAGCGACGTTCTTCAGTCCACCAGGCCAGCCGGTGTGCCAATAGATGACCTCGTCGGCCTTGCCGCCGGTGAGGACGGCCTTGCTGGCGTTGACGATGATCACGTAGTCGCCGCAGTCGGCGTTGTACACGAAGTTGGGCTTGTTCTTGCCCCGGAGCACCTGGGAAACCTGCGCGGCAAGGCGTCCGACGGGAATGCCGGCGGCATCCACGACGTACCACTTTTGCTCGATGTCTCCGGGCTTATAGGAGGTTGTTCGGTTCATGTTAAGAGTCTTAGGGTAGTTGGGCCTTAGGTTTCGGGCTCCGGACCCGAGGTCCGATGCCTGATGATCCACTGCCCGGATCGTCGAGTTACGCAGAGTCGTTCCGCAGACGGTTGTCCACGGGGGTGCGGCCGTAGCGCACCCGCATGAGGCACAAGCCTCTTGCGGGGAGCACCACCGGCCACTCCAAGGTTTCCTGCCCCTCCTTCGTGAGGAGCTTGCTGACCTCTTCGACGGGTCGGCTTCCGCGCCCCACTTGAAGGAGCGCCCCCGCCATCCTTCGCATCATGCCGCGAAGGAAGGCGGTGCCGACCACGTCCACCCACACCTCGTCGCGGCGTTGGCTCACCTTGAAGGAGTAGAGTTCCCGCACCGTGTTGGTCACGGTGGGCTCTAACTCCTCGGTGAACGCGAGAAAATCGTGGCGACCCAGGAGGTGGTTCGCGGCGCGCTGCATCGCGTTCACGTCCAGCGCGCGACCGAACGTGTGAACGTACCGCGAGCGGAACGGGTCGCGCGGCCCGGTCCCGATGCGGTACCGGTAAAACCGATCCCGCGCCATGAACCGCGCGCTAAAGTCGCTACCCACCGCCCCGCTACCTACGACCACGAGGTCGTTCGGCAGGCGTCGGGTCAACACTTGGGCCCACTTCTCGGGTGGGATGCCCACTTCGGTATCGAAGTGGCAAACCTGCCCTCGCGCGTGAGCGCCGCTGTCGGTGCGACTCGCCCCCCAGATCTCGATTTCCTCGCCCGAGACGATGCGAACAGCCTCTGTCAATGTGCCCCGGACCGTTCTTAGTCCGGGTTGTGCGGCCCAGCCGCGAAAGTCGGTGCCGTCGTACGCGACGACGAGCTTGATGCGCATAAAGAGTTAGGGAATAAAGAGTCTAGGGATTCAGGACCCTAGGTTCCTGAATCCCTAACTTCCTTTAAACCAGTTCGAGAACGGCCTCGGGCGCCGCGTCGCCGCGTCGCGGTCCGATCTTGGTGAGGCGGGTATAGCCGCCGTTGCGATCCTTGTAGCGCGGGCCCACGACGTCGAAGAGGTGCTTGACCAAGTCTTCGCCGTTGATGAGGCTGCGGCTCGCGAGGATCTCGGTCTTCTCGCCGAGGGTCTTGCCCACGAGCGACGCCTGGACGCTCTTGCTCAGCTTGGACGAGGCGCTGTGGCCCACGAGGATCTTACGGGCGCGGCGGCGCGCCTCGAGGCCGTCCTCGAGCTTGGTGAGGGTGATCAGCTTCTCGACGAGCCGCTGCGTCTCCTTGGCCTTGCCGAGGGTCGTGCGAACGTACCCGTGGCGGATGAACTGGCGCTGGAGGTTCACGAGCAGCGCGTTGCGCTGATCGGAGGGAAGCCCCAGCTTTCTATGGTCGATCTTGTGAGTCATCTCTTTTTCCTAGTTGGGGCGTAACCCTTTCTCAGTCTTCGTTTCGATCCTCTTTGGGATCAGTCCTCGAACTCGTCCTCGTCGTCGAGCGAATCGAGAGCGGTTCGGTAGCCACCCTTCGGCGGCTTGAGTTCGAGGCCATGCTCCTGAAGCTTGTCGCGAACCTCGGTCAGCGACTTGCGGCCGAAGCCACGGATCGCCGTGAGGTCGCTCTCGCTCGCCACGGCGAGCGCCTTGAGATTGAGGATGCCGGCGCGGCGAAGGCAGTTGAAGGTGCGCTGGGAGAAGTCGAGTTCCTCGATCCGAAGATCGGGAACGTTGCGCAGCATCTCCTCGTCGCTCCCCTCCTCCTCTTCTTCGGCCGAGACGAAGCCCGCCTCGCCGAGGTCGAAGAACATGCGGAAGAACTTGTCCAGGACGTGCGCCGCCTGGGATAGCGCGTCGTTGGGGCGGACCGTGCCGTTCGTGTGGATGTCCAGCACGAGCCGCTCGTAGTCCGTTCGCATCCCCACGCGGGTCTGCTCGACGGTGTAGTTGACCTTCTTGACCGGCGTGAACTGCGAACCGGTCGGGATCAGGCCGATGATGCCCCGATAGCGCTCCTGGCCGATCGGAAGCACGTAACCCGCGCCCCAACCGACCTTCAGCTCGATCGCGAGGGTCGAGGAATCGCTGATGGTCGCGATGTAGACGTCAGGGTTGACGATCTCGAAACCCTCGGGGCACACGATGTCGGCGCCCGTCACACGGCCCGGCCCCTTCACGTCGAGGGTCAGGGTCGCCTCGTCGAACGGCTCACCACCGAGCGACGCGACCGCGACGTCCTTAAGGTTGAGCAGGAGTTGGGTGGTGTCCTCCTTCACGCCAGGGATGGGCGCGAATTCGTGGAACACCTTGTCGATCCGGATGGCGGCGATGGCCGCGCCCTGGATCGACGACAGCAGGACGCGCCGCAGCGCGTTACCGATCGTCTGACCGTAGCCGCGCTCGAGCGGCTCCAGAATGAACTTTCCGTACTCGTTCGAAAGGTCGAGGGTGGTGATGTGGGGCATTAGGACAGGGGGGTTAGATCTTAGACTTCGGGCTTCCGGCTCAATCTGAGCGGAAGCCCGAGATCACCAATCGTCAGACTCGGCGGCGCTTGGGAGGGCGGCAGCCGTTGTGCGGGAGGGGCGTGACGTCGATGATGCTCGACACCTCGAGGCCGGAGGCCGAGAGCGCGCGGATCGCCGTCTCACGACCGGAACCGGGGCCCTTCACCATGACGTCGAGCTTCTTGAGGCCGTGCTCCTGCGCCAGTCGGCTCGCCTTGTCGGCGGCGACCTGCGCGGCGAACGGGGTGCCCTTTCGCGAACCCTTGAAGTTGACGTTGCCCGCGCTGGCCCACGAGATCGTGTTGCCGTTGGGGTCCGTGATGGTGATGAGAGTGTTGTTGAACGTGGCGCGAATGTGCGCGACGCCCACCGGAATGTTCTTCCGCTCCTTCTGCTTGCCTTTGCTGACGGTCTTTCGTGCCATGGATACTGGGTTTGAGGGTCATTGGGTCTTTGGGCTCGGGGTCCCAACGACCCAAAGCCCAACGCCCTGTCTTTACTACTTCTTCGCCTTCTTCTTGCCGGCGACGGTCTTCGGCTTGCCCTTGCGGGTACGGGCGTTGTGCCGCGTGTTCTGGCCGCGCGTCGGCAGGCCGCGCCGGTGGCGGATGCCCCGGTAGCAACCGATCTCCATCAGTCGCCGGATGTTGCCTTGGACCTCACGGCGCAGGTCGCCCTCCACCTGGAAGTCCTTGTCAAGCACCTCGCGGATGCGGGCGATCTCGTTCTCGTCGAGGTCGCGCACTTTCTTGCGCGGGTCGATGCCGGCCTTCTCGACCAGCTCATGGACGTTGTGCTTCCCAATGCCGTACAGGACGGGCAAGGCGTAGGTGACTGCCTTGTCCCGCGGAAGGTCGATACCTGCGATTCTCGCCATAAGTCTCTTAGTTCGCTCCGATCAGCCCTGGCGCTGCTTGTGCTTCGGCACGACGCAGATCACCCTCACGACTCCGTCGCGTTTGATGATCTTGCACTTGTCGCAAATCTTTTTCACACTGGCCCTGACTTTCATGCTCCGTTCGCCTCTTCTTCCCCGTCCTTATTCAGGAGCGGGATTGCCGGCGGTCGTCCATGGATGGACAACACCTCCCGGCGCAAGGGAAAGTTATACCCCTTTCCGATATCGCCATGCAACCTCCAAGGATGGAGGGCGCGCCTTTCGGCCCGCGTCTTCGCTTGCGGCGTTCGGCCAACGCAAAAACGGCGTCCCAAACCATCGGTCCGGGACGCCGTTTTAAGGAAAGGCGGGGGAGCGTCTTAGCGGTAGCGATAGACGATCCGACCCATCGTGAGGTCGTAAGGGGAAAGCTCGACTCGGACTTTGTCGCCCGGCAGGATTCGAATGTAGTTCATCCGCATCTTGCCGCTCACGTGGGCAAGAATCTCCGTCTCGCTTTCCTCCAGCTTGACGCGAAACCGGGCGTTAGGCAGGTTCTCGAGGATCAGCCCTTCGATTTCGATGCCCTTCTCTTTGTCGGTCTGCGGCTTGTATGGAGGTCTACGTCGCGCCATTAGGCCTTAGTGTACCGCGACAAGGCGCTTAAAGCCAAGCCGCCGCATACCGCCTTAACCACTTCGTAAACCGGTTTGCGCTTAGTGCGCCGGCTTGGCTTCCGTAAACTCCACCCGTACGGGCGGGCTTCCGACTCGGCGCGGCCATAGCCAGAAGAGCCCGAAGGTCACGATTAGCAGCAAAAGCGCCAACCACGGGAAGGGATCCCGCCCGACTTTCCGCTTCGCCACGACGGTCAGGATACCAACCATGGAAGGGGGCCAGAATACGAACCATGGAAGGCGGATACGGAGCGAAGGTCTACGACGCGGTCTACCGTTGGAAAGATTACGACGTGGAGACGGCCCGCCTTCGGGACATCCTGACGGATAAGGCGGGCGGAACCCTCCTCGACGTCGCCTGCGGCACCGGGAACCATCTCGTTCGACTTCGCGAGTCGTTCCGTGCCGAAGGTCTGGAAAAGGACCCCGAGATGGCTGCCCTCGCCCGTGCCAAAGGGTTGATGGTCGCCGAAGGCGACATGGAGACGTTCGATCTAGGACGCCGCTTCGACGTCGTCACCTGTCTCTTCTCGTCCATCGGATACATGGAGACGCCGGAGCGCCTCGCCCGGGCGATCGCCCGGATGGCCGCCCACCTCGCGCCAAGAGGAATCCTCCTCATCGAGCCGTGGTTCGGCCCCGAGCAGTGGCGTGACGGCCACGTCGGCGCCGACTTCGTGGACGACGAGGATCTTAAGATCGCGCGCATGAGCGTCTCCCGGACCGACGGCCCCGTCGCCGTCATGGACCTGCACCATATGGTGGCGACTCCTGAAGGCGTCGAGACCTTCGTGACCCGTCATCGCATGGGGCTGTTCGCCGACTTCGAGTATCGCGACGCTCTCGAGACGGCCGGGCTCAAGGTCGAGTGGGACGAAGAGGGCCTCATGGGGCGGGGCCTTTACGTCGGTCTGTCCCAAGTGGAAAAGACGGTATGACCGAATCCGAGTCCGAAACCGGGCGCGAGCCTCCTCCTGAACTCGGGATACCAGCCAAGGGTACGACAACTGGGCAGGCCCGCCCGACACGCTCTAAGCGGGCTCTCAGGGTTTTGCCGACCTTCTCTGCCGCTTCCTCCACATCGGCTGTCAACTGGGGGATTGTCAAGGTGCGAGAGACCTGACGCTCGTCTATCGCTTCTTGGCTTTGCGGCGCATCGCCGCGTCCCGTGAGGCGTCGAGCCACTCGCCGCACGTCTCGGGATCGTCCAGCACGTCATCGGGAATCTCGCGGTAGGCGCCCGGCGTAACGCTCCAGGTTTCCATCCCCCTCTCGACGTATGCGGGTTCCGTCTGCGCGTCGATCTTCAGGAACAGCCGATCGTCGTCGATCACGCCCATAAACACGCCGTCGTGATAGAGCCCCAACCCGCCGAACATCGCGCGGCTCGTGATCGGCCTCGCGGCGGACAGGGCGGCGAGCAACCGCGATTTGGCGGCGGGCGTTACCGGCATCGAACGACGATACCCCGCACGTCAGAGCGTGAAAAGCGACGAACCAGCGTGCGGGCTTTGTCTGGGACGGGACAGACGAGAAGAGAGGCTTGATCGGTCGTAGCTCCCTCCGACGTCGGCGCGTCGCGTAGAACCAGGATGCGCAGCTATCGCGGCTGGTTTCTTGCCGCCGCCGCCTACAACCTCCTTTGGGGGACGGCGGCCTGTCTTTTCCCAACGGCTTTCCTTCGCCTCGGGAATCTAGAGGCGCGTTCCGCACCGCTCTTCCAGGCTATCGGCATGATCGTCGGCGTCTACGCGTATGCGTATTGGCTTTTGTCTCGCGACCCGATCCGCTACTGCGGGCTCGTGTGGACGGGACTGATCGGCAAGCTGCTCGGCCCGGTCGGCTTCCTCTTCGCCGTCTTTCGTGGGGAACTACCGTGGACGTTCGGTTGGATCAACGTGACGAACGATCTGATCTGGCTTCCAGCCTTCGCGCTCTTCGCTTGGAATTACGCCCGGCGACCTTTGGAAGCAGGCGCGATCTAGATCCTCGGCCTCTTTGGAGTGGCTTCGCGGGCCTCCTTTGGAGTCCCAAAGGACGTCTGTCCCGATTCCTTCTGGCAGACTCCTTGCCCAGCTTCAGCATGGGAAGAGATGGGCTTGATCTTTGCCCGACGGAACCTACGGCGCGGGAATCGCCTTGTCGAGGAAGATCGCGTCCTTCGTCATCTCGGCGGCGCGCTTCGCGTCGCCCAACTGCCGGAACAGAGACGCCGCCGTGCGCGCGGCGTTCGCGCCGACGGTCGTCTTCTCCCTCGCCTCCCGCGGGGTTTCGCCCGCGAAGGTCGTGCCGATCTTCGCGGCCCTCATGATTTCCGGCGCCGTGATCTGGGCGTACCGGCACAGACCGTCTACCGCATCACCCAAAAGTCGCGCCTTCTCTCGTGGGTCTTTCGCGTCCTTGGCGAGGACGAGGCGAGCCTGGAAGGTCTCCGTCGGTACGATCTGTTCAAGCGAACGGATACGGTAATAAGGCGTCTGCTCGACGTCCACGATCCGCTGGGCCGTCGCGCGAGCCTGGTCGTCGAGCCCTTGAGCCTGTTGGACCTGCAGCAGTTGGTAGAGGGCGGCGAGATTCAGTTGGTCGCGGATGAGCCCCGCATGAAGGACTTCCGCCGCTCCGGTAAGGTCTCCGTTCTCGACGCGGATCCGCGCCAGCCGGCGTGCGAACTTCGGCGTGGGATGGATCGCGAAGGCCCGCGCCATCGCCGGCTCTTGTGAACCTGGCGGCTGAGCGGCCGCCCAGAGGTAGGCGGCGTCGCCGTCCCACCCGATCAATCCTTCAAGAGACGCCACATCCCCCTTTTGCCGAAGGCTCTGCGCGAAACGAACCTCGGACTTCGCGAGGTCGGCCCAGCCGAGATACGCGAAGAAAAGCCAAAGCGCGGCGATCCCGGTCGCCGCGACATAGCGAGAGTTGCGCGGGACGAACTCCGGTGCGACCGCATCGGCCGCGAGGAGCGAGGCCGCCCCCATCACCAGGAAGAACGTCAGCCCGAGCCCGAAGTAGGAGAGGTCGCTGTCCACTAGGCAATGGGCGAGAACGGAGGCCACTCCCCCCACCGCGGCGGCGAAAGGAAGCCGTTGCGCCTCTGGCAGGCGCGACGAGCCCCGAAAGGTCCGCCGGGTCCATACCCCGATGAATCCGACGAAGAGGATGAGGGCTCCGAACCCCGCCTCGGCGGCGAGTTGAAGGTAGCTGTTGTGGGAGAAGGCTGTGAGCGTCACGAGGCCGGGACGCGCCGACTCGTAGCGGTAGCTGCCCAAGCCCCAGCCCGTGACGGGCCTCTCCTCGGCGAGCTTCGCCGCGCTTTTCCAGAGGTTGAGACGAAAAGTGGCCGACTGGTCCTGTGTGCTCGCGGCGGCGGCGAGGCGACCTGCCGAGGTGGTTTGGACCTTACCCGGGGTGGTCGAACTGAAGAAGGTCAGAAGGAAAGCGGAAAACGCGACCGCCCCAGCGAGGCGCCCGATGGTGACCCGCGCCGGCCAGAGCGTCGCGGTCGCGAACAGGAGCGCCGCGCCTGGACCGAGATAAGGGAGCGACTTCAGGAAGCCGATCGCCGACAGCGCGAGGACCAGAGCCGCGACGGGGTAGAGCGCGGCGTGTCGTCGCCCCCCTAGCAGCCCGAGCATCACGAGGCCGGTCGGAAGCGCGAGGAGAGTGCCTCCTTTCGAACCGGTGAGGAGCAGAGCGGTCAGCGCGAGCGCGCCACCGACCGTCACCATGACGTTCAGAAGCAGATTCACCGAGCGTTCTCGCACCGTCGGCACACTCAGACCGCATAGGAAGCCGAGAACCAGCATCGCGGCAGCGGCGTTAGGATTGTTCCAGTTGCAAAAAACGCGCCAAGTTGGATCGGTGCGCCGCATACCGAGGTAGTCGAGTACGCCGATCTGCGCGATCACGACCGTTCCGACGAAAACCGCGCCGAGCAGAGCCAGCGGACCCACGCGCCTCCCGAGGCCGGAAACGGCGGCGAGGTACGCCACCCCGTACGCCGCCCACTCGATCCACACGTTCAGGGAGAGCGCGCGGTAGGAGGTGACTGCCACCGAGAACGAGAGGCCGCCGACGAGCAGCATCAGGAACACCGCGACGTACGGATACGGGATCTGCTGGATGCGCCGTCGGAGGAGCAGGACGACCATCGCGGCGAAGACGGGCAGGGCGAGCAGGACGTGCTGGAGAACCGGCGCCTGCCCCTCGCCCATGCCCCCGAAGAGGTTGGCGGGATCGACGGCGGTCTGGTCGCTGAGCACGTAGCCGCCGAAGATCGGAGCGAGCAGGGCGGCGAGGATCAGCAGGATCTGAGGGGCGTTCAACGCCGGAGCCTTCAACGCCGGAGCCGCTCCTTCAGCCGATCGACCTTGTTGGACGCGACGAACAAACCCGCGCGCAGGCCGAGGGCCGCCCCGGCCGCCGCGAGGGCGAAGGGACGAAGGGGCAGAGCGACCTCGGGAAGCATGTTCTTACGGTAGAAGCGCCACATGGAGCGGTGGAAACGGCCGATCATCCGGTTCGGCACCTTGTCCGTCGAGCGGCCGATCGCGTGGGTGATAACGCTCGATGGAAGGTAGACCACCTTGTACCCGGCTTTCCACGCGCGCCAGCACCAGTCCACGTCCTCGCAGAACATAAAGAACTCCGGGTCGAGCCCGCCGATCTTCTCGACCAAATCCCGCCGCGCGAGCAGGGCCGCTCCCGATACCCAATCCACCTCACGGGGCTGGTCGTGCTGGAAGTCCTGCATCAGATAGTCGCGGGTGAAACGGTTGTTCGGGAACAGCTTGCCCAGCGGGGTGTTGCGGAAGAGCGCGGCCAAAGGATTCGGAAAGCGGCGGCACGAGAGTTGGAGCGAACCGTCCGGGTTGAGGAGCTTCGGGCCCAGGATCCCCACCTCGGGATGCGCCTCCAGGTAGGCCATCAGGGTTTCCAAGGCTTTGGGATGAACCACCGTGTCCGAGTTGAGGAGCAGGACGTGCGGCGCGCACCGCGTCTCGATCATCAGGTTCTGCCCACCGGTGAAGCCGAGGTTCTGGCTCTGCGCGAGAAGCCGCACCCAAGGGAACTCCGCCGCCACCATCTGCGGCGATCCGTCCTCGGAGTTGTTGTCGCAGACGATCACCTCGGCGGACGTGCCTTCCAAGCTCCGCAGGCAGGCGCGCAGATCGTCCTGGGTGTTCCAGGAACAGATCGTCACGCTGAGCGCGGGTTCGTTAGAGAGGTGGCCGGAATCCTTCATGCCTTCCACGGGCGCGGACGAAAGCCGCAAGGTTGAGGGCAGCGGCCACGAACGGCAACGCCAGCGCGCCCAGGCCGGTTCCCCGGTGCTTCTTAAGATAGCGGACGAGGCTGCGGTGAGACTCCCAGATCATGGCCTTTCGGACCTGCTTCGTGCTCTCGCCCCCGTGGTGGAGGAGGCTCGCCTGCGGGGTGTAGAGCGCGGGCCAGCCCGCGTCCGCGAGCCGCTTGAGCAGATCGACCTCGTTGAAGAAGATCGGGAACGTCTCGTCGAACGGTCGGCGCGGGTCTCCGATCGACGCCAGGGCCTCGCGCCGGAACAGCAGGAAGGTCCCCATAGGCTGGGACGCGGGGCCTTCCGCGTCGTAGTCGAATCGCCGGAGACGATAGGCGTCCCCGATCTTCAACACATCCCCGAGGACGTTGAGGACGGTAGGGAAGCCGCGCACGGAACGTTGCGTCCGCCCGTCCGTTCCGACGAGCCGCACCGCGACCGTTCCGATCCGTGGGTGGGCGTCGAGAACGCGGAGGGCGGCGTCGAGCGTGCCGGGAAGAACCTCCGTGTCGGGGTTGAGGGCCAGAAGCCGCTCGCCTTTCGCCCGATCAAAGGCGAGGTTGTTGCCCTTCGCGTAGCCCGTGTTCGTCGGGCTGGCGACGAGGACCGCTTCGGGAAACTCGGTCCTGACCATCTCGGCGGAGCCGTCCGAGGAAGCGTTGTCGACCACGATCGTCTCCATCGGTTCCGTCGATGGATAGTTTCTTAGGGAGCGGAGGCAGGCGCGCAGGAGGTCCCGGGTATTCCAGTTGACGATCAGGACGCTCAGCATCGGGCGGTGGAGAAACCAGTGTACAAGGCTGGGCGACACGGTCGCTTTCGAAGCGGGGCGGCTTGCCGGAGAAGGCGATGGAACGGAGACCGCCTCTTGAAGAAAGGTTAAGAGAAACGGGTAAATACCCTTTTCGAAGGGGTTCCGACCTTCCTGAAAATTGCGGTTATCTGCGTCTCAGAGGGCCTTATGAGGCTTCTTCCAAGCTAGACCCGTCTTTCCTACCCTCTGTCAAGGTTGCTTTGCCTCCGAAGATAGGGTTATAGTCACCCCTGTTGCCAAGGGACCCCTTTGAGGGAAACGGTTTACGAGGCGCCGCGGCGCCGAGGAGGAAAATGCCGAGAGAGAAGCTAACCTTGGGGATCGGCCTGCTTATGGCGGGCGCGACCCTCGCACCAGCAAATTACATCGTCCGAAAGGGAGACACCCTCGTCGGAATCGCCCACAAGCTCCACGTGAGCGGCCCCGCGCTAAGGATCGCGAACGGGCTGGGCAAGAAGAACACGCTCCGGGTCGGCATGAAGCTGAACGTCCCCGGATCGAAAGTTGCGAAGAACGCGAAGAAATCCAAAAACCACCCGCCCGTCTTTTCGGGCGACACCTACACCGTCCGTCCGGGCGACAACGACTGGACCATCGCCAGTCACACCGGGCTCAAGATCAAGCAGCTTCACAAGCTGAATCCGGGCGTCGCCTGGAAGTCGATCCGACCTGGAATCAAGCTTCACCTGCCTTCGGGCATGAGCGCCGCGAACGCCCCGCGCCTGCGGAGCCGCTACGCCGTCGTCACCAAGAACGGCACGACCGTGCGCAAGGCCCAAGGCCACAACGCTCCCCGCGTCGCCACCGTCTCGGCGGGAACCCGCGTCACCGTGCTCGCCCGCGATGGCGGCTGGTACAAACTGCGTTTTCCGATGGGCGCCGCCGGCTGGGTTCGAGGCGATCTTCTCAAGGCCGCCGCCGCGCCCGTAACCGTGGCGTCTCGCGCCGCGTCCCACAAGACCCCGGCCAAGCGCAAGGCGACCGCCTACGTCGCGGTCGTACGGTCCCGCTCTTCGCGGGCTCAGCGCATCGCGCACTGGCAGAACCACATGCAGAACGTCCGGGCGCGGTACGTCCGCCGCTGGAGCCGTCAGCAACGACGCTACGTCGTGGCGCCGGTGGCGAACACGGGCGACCTTATCGCACGGGCCGAGACCTTCAAGGGCGTCCGCTACTCCTGGGGAGCGGCCAGCCGCTCGGGCACCGACTGTAGCGGGTTCACGATGCAGGTTTACCGAGGCGCGGGCGTCAAGCTTCCGCGCACAAGCCGCCAGCAGGCGACCATCGGCAACAAGGTCGATCGCTATCATCTCGACAAGGGCGACCTGGTGTTCTTCCACACCGGTCGCGGCCACCGCATCACCCATGTGGGCATGTATGTGGGCGGCGGCAAGTTTATCCACGCCTCCTCTGGAGGAGGCCACGTTCAGGAGAGCGCCCTCACCGGCTACTATGCGAACCGGTTCGTGACCGCCCGTCGGGTCGCGAAGAAGGGCGCCGCGAAAAAAGGCGCGGTCGCCCAGAAGGAAGCCGCTCCGCAACCCGTCGAAGCTTCAAAGACCGTCGAACCGCCGGTCGTCGAAGAGACGACTCCCCCTACGCCGTAGGGCGCCGCATCGAAAAGCCCCCCGCCGCAGGTCGGTGAGGGGCTTTTTCGTGCCCGGAGGTTCGTGTAGAGCGATCCTTTAGTCCGATGGACGAGCCGCTCCACCCCACCTTCCCCCAAAGGCGAGGCCCATGATCTGGGAGTAGGAAGAACGGCATGGCGCTTGGGCTCTCGCCTCCACCCTCCCCTGGGTAGGAGTAGGGGGCGAGAGCCCAACGAAGCGCTAAACCGAATCTAGCCGAGGATCAACTGGGCGGTCGCGTATCGGACGCGGACGCGGGCGAGGTTGAGGGCGCTGCGGGCGGTCGACTGATCCTGAAGGGCGGCGTTGAGCTGGCTCTGGGCGGTCGTAATGTCTTGGAAGAGCCCGAGACCGTTCGCGTAGCGGCCCTCCGCGATGCGGACCGCCTCCCCCGAGTTGATGGCTTGCGCCTCGGCGGTGACCACCCGTTGCTCCGCCGCCCGCAGTCCGTAGACGGCGCTCGCCACATCGGACTGGACGCGGAGCACGGCCGTTCGCAGGTCGGCCTCCGCTCCCGTGATCCGGCCCTCGGCGGCGCGGATGGCGCCCCGCCGCCGACCGCCGTCGAACACCGGGAACTGGAGGCCGATCCCGAGGGCGATCGAGGTGCCGTAGGAGCCCGCGAAGCTCGTGCCGCCCAGGCCGCCGCCGAAGGTGCCGACGACCACCGGAAGGTTCGAGGCGCGGGCGGCGCTCAGGCCGTATCGGAACGCCGCGACCGAGAGCGCGGCGGCGCGCACCTCTGGGCGCCGCTGTAGGCCCGTCGTCGCGAGGCCGCGGGGATCGGCGTCGTCCACCGGAGGTTCGTCGAGCTGGGACGCTTCTAGAGGCGTGAAGGGGTTCACGCCCATGAGTTGGAGAAGGCCCACGCGATCCTGGTTCTCAGTGTTACGCGCCTGAACGAGCGCCTGGATCGCCGCCGCTTTCGAAGACTCCGCCGTCGCTAAATCGATCGGCAGTCCGAGCCCGCTTCCCAAACGGGCCCGGGCGAGCTCAAGCTGTCGCTGGCGGTTGACCACGTCGGCCTCTGCGACGAGGACGAGACGACGGTCGTTAGCGAGGGTGTAGAACGCGCCCTCGACGTCGTTAAGGGCGTTGAGAGAGGCGAGATCCAGGTCGGCGCGGACGGCGTCCGCCAGCGCGCGGTCGCGCCGGACGAGGTTACGGGTCTGGTTGAAGTCGAAAAGGAGCTGGCTGACCCCGAGACTTGCCGAAAGCGGAAACAGGGCGGAGGCTCCGGGGGCGCCCGCGCCCGAAGGGCCCCCGAGTCCGCTCGCGATCCCCTGGTTCGTGTAGCCTGCTCCCGCCGTCGCCTGCGGGTTCAGGTCGGAGGCGGTGATCTGCGCCGTCCCCCGTGCGGTTTGGAGCGCGCCCCGTGCGCTCAGGATGGAGGGCTGGAGACGGAGCGCGATGCGCCCCGCCTCTTGGGCGGTCAAAGGGCCGGGCGGCACGTCGGCGTTCGGATCTACCGGCAAGACGACGGGCGGCGGCACCTGAGGATCGACCGTACGCGGCGGCGCGGCGAGGGGACGCGGCCCAAGATCGCCGGTCGGGTTCTTCGGGGCTTGCGGACCGGAGATAGGCGTCTGGATCGCCTTCTCAGGAGGGGGCGCTTGGCCGGGGTTGGCTTGCGGCGTCGGAGAGCCCTGGCCCGCGAGGCGCACGAGGGCGACGCCCATCGCGAAGGGGATCACGCGCCACCGCCTCCCGCACCACTTCCCGCAGAGCCGCCGCCCGAGCCTCCGCTCGTGCCGCTTCCGGCGTTCGCCTCCGAGCCTCCACGGTCCGAACCGCCGCCGTCCGCTCCGCCGGTATCGCTGCCGCCCCCGCCCGAGCCCGACGCGGCTTTCTTCTTCTTAGGCTTGAGGACCCGAACCTTCTGTCCGTCCTGAAGATCGTCTGTGGGGTTACTCACCAGACGTTCGCCCGGCTGGACGCCCTGCAGGACCTCGATCTCCGTGCCGAAGTCGCGTCCAAGGGTAACCGGACGCATCCGAACCACGTCGTCGCGACCGACCACGGCGACCCGAGTGCCCTCGGTGCCGTACATCACGACGTTCGCAGGCAGGCGCAAGACCTGCTGTCCGGCGGCGGGCGTGAACGCCGCTTGGGCGTACATGCCCGGCAACAGCCGTCCGTCGTGGTTGTCGAGCCGGATCTCCGTCAGAAGCGTGCGGCTCGTCGCGTCGACCGCCCCCGATCGCTGGAGCACCGTGCCGCGGAACTCCGCGCCGGGATACTCGCGCAGGGTCACCGACGCCGCCGTACCGGCGGGGATCGAGCCGAACTCTGTCTGGGGAACGTTCACGAACATCCGTAGGGTGTCGACCTTGGCGATGCCGAACAGACCGACCGTGGGGGCGGTGACCGCCGCGCCGGGAGTCGCGGCGGCGGAACCGCCGCCGTTGGCGGAGGGCGAGGCTCCCGTGGCGGAACCGCCGGAAGCGAGGTTCGTCGTCGCGCCCGGCGTGACGAGGGCGCCGAGATCGACGTTGCGCGCGGTGACCACCCCGTCGAAGGGTGCGACCACCTTCGTGAACGACTGAAGAATAGCGTAGCGGCGCTCGTTCGCCTGGCTGGAGGCGACGGCGGCCTGGTTCGCGGACACGAGCTGGCGTCCCGCGCTCACGTCGGCCTCGGCGGCGGCGATGCGGGAACGGGCCGACTCGGCGTCGCTCCGGGCGGCGCGGACGAGGGCGCGCTGGGCGAGAACCTCCTCGTCCGCCGCCTTCACGTCGGCTTGCGCGGCGAACACGGTGGCTTCCGCCGCGAGGACCGCGGCCGCCCTCGACTTGTAGTCGGCGGCGGATTGGTCGTACTCCTGCTGGGCGACGAAGCCTTGGCGAAGAAGCGTCTCGTACCGCTTCACCGTCGTGTAGGCGAGCTGGTAGTTGGCGCGGGCCTGGGTCAGGTCGGCGCGCCGCTGGGCGACCGTGCGCCGGGCGCTCGCCGCGCGCGCCTGAGCCTGGGTCGTCGCGGCGAGCGCCTGGGCGACCTTGGCCTGGGCGGTGGCGTAGTCGGCCTCCGCGCTCTTGACCGCCGAGACGTTGCGGGCGAGCTGCGCCACGCTCTGGCCCACCGTCGCCTGGCTCCGAGCGGTGTCGGCTCCCGCTTGGACCACCTGCTGCTCCGCGTCGGGCGACTCGATCTCCGCCAGCACCTGCCCCGCCTTCACTTTCGCCCCGATATCGACGTACAGCCGCCGCACGTAGCCCGTCGCCCTCGCCTGCACCGCCGCGATGGAGATCGCCTGCAAGGTGCCGGGAAGCAGGATCGAGTCCGCCGCCGCCATCTTGGGCTGGGCGACCTCGACGGGCGGCGGGGCGGACGCACGCTCCTGCGTCTCCTTCGCGAGGGAGTGCGAGTGGCGGTACCGCGGCACGAAGCCGATCAGGAACAGGACCACGACCAGCACGATCGCGATAAGACGGACGCGCTTGCCCGACGAGTGCCGGTTCAAGGGGGAAGACTGCAGGGAAGAGGGTTTCACGGGACGAGAAGGTTAGGAGCGCAGGCGATCAGGGAGCGAGGGGAGGCGCCTCGTCGGGGATGCCGAAGTCGGGAAGGCGTGGGCGCCGGGGCTCGTTCGCGGGCTTCGCGTCCTCGAAGGGATCTTCGATGTTCTCCAAGCCTTCCGCCTGATCGACGGGCTGCTTGCGCCGCAGGGTCGAGTAGACCGTGGGAACGAAGAACAGGGTGGTGAACGTCGCGACGAGGAGGCCGCCGATGACGGCGCGGCCCAGAGGCGCGTTCTGCTCGCCGCCCTCGCCGATTCCCAGCGCCATCGGCAGCATGCCGATGATCATCGCGAGGGCGGTCATCAGAACCGGGCGTAGGCGCGTGTGGCCCGCCGCCTGGGCGGCGGTCAGAGCGTCGTCGCCCTCCGCCCGGCGTTCGTTCGCGAACGTGATCACGAGGATCGAGTTCGCGGTGGCGACCCCGACGCACATGATCGTGCCCATAAGAGCGGGCACGCTGAACGGGGTGCCGGTGATGAACAGCATCCAGAGGATGCCCGCCATCGCGCCCGGCAGGGCGCACACGATGATGAACGGGTCGGTCCAGTTCTGGAAGTTGACCACGATCAGGAGGTACACGAGGCCGATCGCGAACACGATCCCGAGGCCGAGACCCTGGAACGACGAGTTCATGCTGTCGACCTGGCCGCGCACCGCCAGGGTCGTGCCCTTGGGCAGCTTCTTGTAGCCGTCGACGACCCGCTGCACGTCGCCCGCCACGCCGCCGAGATCGCGGTTGGCGACGGTGACGTACACGTCGTAGGTGGGCTGGACGTCGTAGTGGTTGATGTTCTGCGCGCTGCGGCTTCGATGGCTGCTCGTGACGTTCGAAAGGATCTGCGCCTGGCCGCCCGCCACGTTGACCGGAGTGTTCCGCAGGGCCTGGATCGAGGCCATCTTGTACTGCGGCGTCTGGACGACCACCTGATAGTTCACGCCCGTCTTCGGGTCGAGCCAGTAGTTCGGAGCGGTCTGGCCGCTGCCCGAAAGCGAGATAAGGAGGCTGCTCGCCACGTCGCGCTCGGTAAGGCCCAGCAGGGTGGCGCGCTCCCGATCGACGTCCACGTCGATGGCGGGCGTATCGAGCACCTGGTGGACGTGGACGTCGACCGCGCCCGGAACCTTCCGGATGTCGTTCGCGAGCTTGCGGGCGATATCCGCGTTCTTCGGGTCCTTGCCCACGATCTGCACGTCGATCGGCGCGGGCAGACCGAAGTTCAGGGTCTGGCTCGTGATGTCGGCGGGCTGGAAGAAGACGGTGAACTGTGGGTAGTCGCGCCGCAGAACGTCCCGCAGGGCGTCCTCGTACAGCGCGCTCGGACGATGCCCCTCCTTGAGGTCGATCAGTAGCTCGCCGTCGGCGGCGCCCACCGAGGCGGTGTCGCTGTACGCGAGGTTGATGCCGCTCGACGGAAGGCCGATGTTCTGGAGAACGAGATTTAGCTCCTCCGGCGGAATGAGCCGGCGGACCGTCGCCTCGATGCGGTTGAGCTGACGCGTCGTCTCCTCCACCCGCATGCCCGAGGGGCCGCGAAGGTGCAGGCGGATCTGGCCCGCGTCGACCCGGGGGAAGAAGTCCCGTCCGATAAAGGGGAACAGGAACATTGAGAGCCCGAAAGCGACGCCGAAGCCGAGGATGGTCCGCTTCCGGTTCGCCATCATCCCCTTCAGAAGCTCCGCGTACCGCTCGCCGAACGCCTCGAATCGTTTGTCGAACTTGCGGTGGAAGTTCCAGATCCAGCCGCCGTCCTTCGCCTCGCCGCCGGGCGCGAAAAGCTCGGCCTCCTTGCCGAGCAGCATGTACGTCATCACCGGCACGAGGGTCCGGGACAGCAGGTAGGACGCGAGCATCGCGAACACCACCGCGAGGGCGAGCGACGTGAACAGGAACTTCGCGGGACCGGTGAGGAACACCACCGACACGAATACGATGCAGATCGAGAGCGTCGCCACGAGGGTCGGCGTCGCGATCTCCGCCGTGCCGTCGAAGATCGCCTTGGCGTAGGGCTTGCCCAGGTGGAAGTTGCGGTAGATGTTCTCGACGGTGACCGTCGCGTCGTCCACGAGGATGCCGACCGCGAGGGCGAGCCCGCCCAGGGTCATCGTGTTCAGGGTCAGCCCCATCGCCCCGAGGGCGCAGATCGAGGTGAGGATCGCGAGCGGGATGGAGACGGCGACGGTGAGGGTGCTGCGCCAGGAGCCCAGGAACACCAGGATCATCAGCGACGTGAGCGCCGCCGCGATCACCGCCTCGTGGATGACGCCGCTTACCGACGCCTTCACGAACACCGACTGGTCGAAAAGCGGCTCGATCTTCAGGTCGCCCGGCAGCTGGGCCTGGATCGCGGGCAGGGCCGCCTTCACCCGCTGGACCACGTCGAGCGTTGAGGCGTCGCCGTTCTTCAGGACGGTGAGCAGGACCGACTTGCGCCCGTTGAGGGTGACGACGTTCCCCTGCACCGCGAAGCCCTCATGGACCTGAGCGACGTCGCGCACGTACACCATCGCTCCGTTCACCACCTTGATCGGCATGTCGCCGATCCGGGCCGCCGCCGCCGGGGAGCCGTTCAGGAGGACGTTGTACTCGCGCGCCCCGATCTTCGCCGTGCCGGTGGGCAGGATCACGTTCTGCGCGTTGATCGCGTTGCTCACCTCGATCGGGGTGATCCCCTTCGCCTGAAGCATCTCCGGCAGCAGGTCCACGGAGATGTTCTTGCTCTTACCCCCGTAAGGGGTCGGCACCGAGGCCCCGCGCACCGTCGCGAGCTTGGTGCGGATGATCTGGGTCGCCGCGTCGTTGAGCTGGGCTTCCGATAGGGTGGAAGAGCTCAGCGAAAGCTGCAGGATCGGGACGCTCGACGCGCTGTAGCTGACGATGAAGGGCGAGGTCGTGCCGGTGGGCAGGATGCGCAGCAGGGTCTGGGCGATCGAAGTGAGCTGCGCCACCCCCGACTCGACCTTCGCCCCCGGCTGGAAGTAGAACTTGATGACCGAGACGCCGGGCAGGGACTGGGACTCGATGTGCTCCAGATTCGACACGGTGGTCGTCGAGGCGCGCTCGACGACGGTCACGATCCGCCGCTCCATGTCCTGCGGCGGGATACCCGTGTACGTCCAGATCATCGAGACGACCGGGATGTCGATGACGGGGAAGACGTCCGTCGGCGTGCGGCTGATCGTCGTGATGCCGAGCAGCGTGATGACGAGGGCCATCACGATAAACGTGTACTTCCGCGTAAGCGCGAGCTTGACGATCCACATGGGGTTCCGAACACCAAAGCGGACCGCGCCGTCCGTCCCCTAGTACCAACGAGGGGACTGGCCTTTAAGTGCCCTTTTGGGGCGGGTTATGCGGGAACCTTTGAGAGGTCGCAGAGTATTGAAGCTCCCTACCGTGGGCGCGAAGCCTGCGATACTCGAAAGGAGATGAGTCGGCGGGAGATCGTGCACGTCGATATGGACGCCTTCTACGCCTCGGTCGAGCAGCGCGACGATCCGGGCCTGCGCGGCAAGCCGGTCGTGGTAGCTTGGCGGGGCGGTCGGTCGGTGGTGTGCGCGGCCTCGTACGAAGCCCGCCGCTTCGGGATCCGCTCGGCCATGCCCGCCGTCACCGCCGAGCGGCTCTGTCCCCATGCCCTCTTCGTCCCGCCGGACTTCGCGCGCTACCGGGCCGTGTCCCACGCCTGCCGCGAGATCTTCCTCCGCCACACCGACCGGATCGAACCGCTCTCGCTCGACGAGGCATACCTCGCCGTCCCGGAGGCTTCAGGCGGTTTGGCGATGGCCCAAGATATCCGCGCCCAGATCCGAGACGAGCTTCGGCTGACCGCCTCGGCGGGCGTCGCCCCGAACAAGTTCCTGAGCAAGATCGCCTCCGACTGGCGCAAGCCCGACGGCCTGATGGAGATCCGCCCCGAGGAGGTCGACGCGTTCCTGCTCGACCTGCCGGTATCCAAGGTGCCGGGGGTCGGCAAGGTCACCCAGGAAAGACTGGAAGGGCTGGGGATCACGGTCGTGGGCGGCATCCGGAGCTACGGACGGATCGGCATGGAGACCGCCCTCGGCCGTTCGGGACTCCGGCTGTTCGAGCTGTCGTGTGGCATCGACCGGAGCGAGGTGGTCTCCGACCGGCCGACGAAGTCGATCTCCGCGGAGGACACCTTCGCGAACGACCTCGAACTGGAGGAGACCGCCCCGACGCTCGTCCGCCTCGCGGAACGGGTCTGGACGCTCGCCGAGGCCGAAGGCCGCCCCGCCCGGACCGTCGTCCTCAAGCTTAAAACGAGCGACTTCCGCATCCTCACGCGGAGCCACACCCCCGGACTCCCGATCGCGTCCGCCGACGAGCTGGTCGAGATCGCGATCGCTCTTCTCGACCGGGTCGAACTCGAACCCGAAACCACCTACCGCCTCGTCGGCGTCGGCCTAGCCAACTTCTTCGATACCGACGCTCTGCTTCAGCCGACGCTATTCTAGCGGGCGAGCCCGCCTTCCCATCGCGTTCCACGCTTCCAGGCGGCGTCTTCATGCGATTGCACGATACGGGCCGAAACGCCGCGCGTCTAGGGTCTATGGAACAGGCTCTCCCTCGCTCCGCAACGTCGCACCGCCGGAACGCCGCCCGATCCGCGTCGACCCTCGTCGCTCTCGCTTTGGCCGGCTTGATCGGCGCCTGCTCCGGCGTCGGCCCTCCCGGCAAGCCGGTCGTGTTCGGCGACCAGACGAACATCGTCATCTGGGACGAGGCGCACGGGACCGAGCACTTTATCCGGAACGCGAACTTCCGCTCGGGCGCCGACGACTTCGGCTTCATCGCCCCGACCCCCGGCAAGCCCGAACTCCACGAGGCGTCGACCCAGGCGTTCTACACCCTGGCCAACCTCGACCCGACCCCGCGCGCGGTGTTCAGCGCCCGAGCGGGCGGATTCGGCGGCGGCGGAATGGGCCGCGCGGCGGAGGTCAAGGTGATCCAGGAGGCCGACGTCGCGGGCTTCCACGCCACGACCCTCTGGTCCACCGACGCCCACGCGATCAACGACTGGATGAACGCCCACGGCTACGTCTCGACGCCGGAGGTCGAGCGGTGGGCCGACCGCTACACCAAGCGGGGCTGGTACCTGACCGCGTTCAAGGTCGTGGACAAGGCGAAGCGGGCCGCCTCGACCGGCACCGTCCGCATGACCTTTAAGACGAAGAAGCCGTTCAACCCGTTCTACGTGCCGAGCAGCAACATCCTGGTCGACAAGAAAGGCGCCCTGCGCGTCTATTTCGTCTCGGTCGGCGACTACGATGCGAACGTCGGCACGTTCGGCACGTGGCAGACTCCCCAATGGAAGGCCCCGATCCCCGAAGCCTCTTCGGCTCTGCTCGCCAAGCAGATCAAGATCCCGGCGGAGGCCATCCCCGACAACGTCCAAGTGGAGACGTTCGTCGACAACGACTTCCCCAGGCCCGCCGCGGACGACATCTACTTCACGAAGAAGCGGGTCGCCCTTACGCCCGCACCGAAGCGTACGGCCCCCATCACCCTCGCGATGCCCATGCTCGCGGCTGGCCTCCTAGTGGTCGCCCGCCGCGCCGACCGGTCGTGTGAAGATCGTGGGGCGTCTGTCATCGGTTTGAACCCTACTCTTGCCTCGGCTACGAAACGCTCCGACGAGGGCGACTCCCCTGTCGGATCGCTCTCGCGTCGGCACGGAACCGACTGCTGCCCCCTTCGGGTTCCCTGATCCGATGCTGAGTCAAGAGAAAAGGGCGAGGCAGTTGAGTCGGCGCAGGCGGTCGTCGGCGGTTGCGAGAGGACATTTCAGGGAGTAGGCGGTTGCCGCGATAAAGCGGTCGGCTGGATCGTCGTGATCGAACGGCAAGGTTCGCGACAGGATGGCGACCTCCGCATCCAAAGGGATCACCCGAAAAGGGCTCTCCCGAAGCCACGCGCGAACGGCGCTTTCGGGGCTGGCCGCCGTGGCGACGCGTCCCTTCTCGATGGCGACCATCGTCTCCCAGACCGAGACGACCAAGAGACCGAACGCGGAATCGTCGCGTTCGAAGGCTTCGACCAAATTGGGAGGAAGCTTTTCCGGCTCCAGATTCGCCCAGATCCACATATGCGTGTTCAGCAGGATGGGCGAAGCGCCTCCCAAGACTCGTCCAAGGGAACGACGATATCTCTGGCGATCTTGGCATGGGCGCGGAACTGGCCGAGTTTCCACCGCTTGCCGACGTTGGCCGGAGGCGGGACCACCATCGCCATCGGCTTGCCGCGCCTCGTCAGTGCCAATGGCTCTCCCGTCCGCGCGACCTCGTTGAGCAGTTCGAAGCAATGGGACTTGAACTCGGTCACGGAGATCGTCTTCACGATGACCATTGGGGTTCGGGTTCAAACGGCAGACAGGATCATCCCGAACTCCAGCGTTGTTAAAACGGGCGATCCCATGCCCGCCGCTACCCTCTCGTTTCCACAGTTATTCGAGCCCCTTGCCCCCTCCTCGATGCGCGAAAAACCGCGTTTATCCCGTCTTTTTTCTCGTGGAGACCGCAAAATACGACGGTTTGCCGCGCTTTGAAATCTGCGGATGGAAGCCCCTCGGCTCGTTTCGGCGCTTCCTTTCTGGCGATCCCCAAGCCGTTCGTCAAGGAAGGGTTAAAACCGTCCGGATTCGGCCGTCGGAAGCCGGGGCGGAGGGTAGTGTTCCGAACATGATCTCACGTTCGCGGATGGCCCTCGCCGCCCTTTCGGTGACCGCCCTAGGCTACGGAGGGCTCCGCCTCGCCCACAACGTCGTGCCCGGTCCCCATCTTCTCTTCAACGGGTGGGGGCTCGCCCCGACGGGCGATCACGTGCGGGTCGGCGACATGCCGGTCAAGATGACCCTCTCGCCCGACCGCAAGCAGGCCGTCCTCACGAGCGTGGGTTTCGACGGGGTCCACCTGACGACGGTGGACGTCGCCACCCAGCGGACGATCGAGAGCCTGAACCTCGCCCACGTCTGGAACGGCGTCGCCTTCTCGAAAGACGGCAGGACGCTCTACGTCGCGGGCGGCAACACGGGCAAGCTGCTCGTCTACGGCTACGACGCGGGCCACCTCACCAAGTCGGGTGAGGCGACGCTACGGCCCGGCGCCTTCGTTTCCGGCGTGGCGGTCCATCCGAAGACCGGAGCCGTCTACGCGCTGAACGAGGCGTCCGACGAGCTCCTTCGTCTGGACGGCGAGAAGCTTGCCGTCGTCTGCAGCACTGGGCGCAACCCGCACACCCTGGCGTTCGGGGCCGATCCCCGCTACGCCTACGTGAGCGATTGGGGCAGTCGCGAGGTGACCGTCGTCGATACCCAGCGTAACGTTCGGGTGCGGGACTTCCGCGTCGGCGTGCGGCCGAACGACATGGCCCTCGCGCCGGACGGCCGTCTCTTCGTCGCCTGCGCGGGCGACAACACGGTCCACGTCCTCCAGACGCGAACGCTGGAAGACGCCACCCAGGGCTCGACGCCTGGAACGCGGATCCCCGAGGGCGTTCGTGAGATCCTGAACACCTCCATCGAGCCGACGATCCTCGAGGGCAGCACCCCGGACGGGATCGCGATCTCGCCCGACGGAAAGACGCTCTACGTCGCGAACGCGGACAACAACGACGTGATGGTGGCCGACGTCGGCGATCCGAAGGCGACCCGCATCGCGGGCTTCATCCCGACCGGTTGGTACCCGACCTCCGTCGCCGCGACCGACGACCGGCTGCTCGTGGCGGTGGGGAAAGGGCTTCGCTCGCGCGCCAACGCGCCGGTGCAGGGCGAGAAGCCGCGCGGCGCGGCGGGGACGCCCAAGTTCGACTACATCGGCAACACCCTCGAAGGCTACGTCTCGTTCGTAAAGATCGGCGATCCGGAGCAACTGAAGAAGTGGACCGCGCAGGTGCGGGCTACCGACCCGTTCTACTTGGCGAACGTGCGGAAGACGGCGGCGAAGACCACGTCGATCGTGCCCGACGAGGTCGGCAGGACGAGCCCCATCAAGCACGTGGTCTACGTCATCATGGAGAACCGGACCTACGACCAGGTGTTCGGCGACATGGCGAAGGGCAACGCCGATCCGTCCCTGTGCATGTACGGCGAGCGGGTGACCCCGAATCGGCACGCCCTGGCGCGCGAGTACACCCTGCTCGACAACTTCTACTGCAACGGCGAGGTCAGCGTGGACGGCCATTCCTGGTGCGACGCCGCGATCGCCGACGACGCGAACGTGCGCGATTGGACCTCCAGCTACGCCGGCCACGGCCATGTCACCGACGCGGGCGAGCCCGAGGCTCCCGCCGGCGGCTACATCTGGGAACTCGCCCGAAAGGCGGGCCTCTCGGTGGAGTGCTACGGCGAGGGCACGAACGCGTTCGTGGGCGGCCACGCCGTGCCGCAGGACTGCCGAGGAACCTGGCCTGCCGGACGCGACAAGGATCGCGTCCAAGGCTGGATCGACGATCTGCAGGCGGCCGAAAAGACCGGCCAGTGGGCGAATTTCCAGATCATGTCTCTGGGCGAGGACCACACGCGCGGCACGACGCCCGGCGCGCCGACGCCGGACGCGTGTGTCGCGAGCAACGACGTCGCGATCGGTCGGATCGTCGAGGCGGCGAGCCGGAGCCGATTCTGGAAGGACACCGCGATCTTCTTCGTCGAGGACGACGCGCAGAACGGCCCGGACCACGTGGACGCCCATCGCACCTTCGCGCTGGTCGTATCGCCGTACGTCCGGCGAGGGGCCTTGGACTCGACGATGTACAGCCAGGCGGGCATGGTCCGCACGATCGAGCTGCTGCTCGGCCTCGCGCCGATGACCCAGTACGACACCGCCGCCACGCCGATGTTCTCGACCTTCACGAAGAAGCCGATGGCGGTTCCGTACCGGGCGCTCCCGGCCCAGGTCGATCTTGAGGCGAAGAACCCTGCGCGCGGCGTGGGCGCGGAAGCCTCCGCCCGGATGGACTTCACCGAGTACGATCGCGCTCCCGCCGAAGAGCTGAACGAGATCCTTTGGGCGGTGGCCAAGCCCGGCGTCCCCTACCCCGGTTCCCGCCGATCGTACGGGAAGTAGGCGTGCCTATCCTTCGGGGAGCCGATAAAGGCGGATTGCGGAACCGGCTCGAACCCTTCTGAAGCGTTGGCGTCCGACCGAGCGCACGTCGCCTCCGGCGGGAGAAGCGTTCGCCGTAATCGCCGCCGCGTCGGGACGTCTGAGGCTTTGATGCCGACGAGCGTGCGGGGCATGGTCCTCCCCGCCTTCCAATATCTGGGAGAGGACCTCGCGCGGGTGGACGCCGACGGTTTGCGGATCACCCACACCCGTTACGCGCCGGGGGAGGCGCAGCCTTGGCACGCCCATAGCGGCCCCAACTTCCACTTCCTTCTGGCGGGCCGTTTCATCGACGAGTGCCGCGAGCGCGGCGAGCGTCGTCCGGAGCCTTTCTCGCTCGTCTTCCACCCCGCGGGAAGCGCGCACCGCACCGCCGCCGGTCCCGAAGGCAGACGTGGTCTGAACGTCGAGCCGAGCGAGGCGTGGCTTTCGCGGTACGGGCTGTCTGAGCACGATCTGGGCGGAAGCAGAGTGCGGCACGACGCACGGTTCGCCCTCGTCCTCGTGGCCTGCGCGCTTAGAAGCTTTCCGAAAGCCGCTCTCGGCGATGCGATCTTCGAGTCGATCTTCGTCCTGGGGGGCGAGGGAAAAGAGACGCCCGGTTGGTTCAAGCGGCTCGAATCCCGCCTTGAAGAGGACGACGGCGCGCGCTGGACGCTGGCGTCCCTCGCCGCCGATCTCGGCGTTCATCCGGTCCATCTGGCGCGCGTCTTCCGACGCCGCTACGGGATCGCGCTGACCCCCTATCTCCACCAGACGCGCCTGCTCCGCGCCTCGCGCCGTCTGGAAGACGCCGACTGCCTCACGACGGCCGCCCTCCAGGCGGGCTTCTCCGACCACGCGCACTTCTCCCGGTCGTTCAAGGAGTGGTTCGGAATGACGCCCCGCGAGGCTCGGGCGCGCTTGCGCGAGGTTTCGATCGTTCAAGTCTAGGCGCGCTTCGCTCCTGTACCTTTGGAGGCGTGACTCTCGTCGCCCTTCCCCTGCTGGCCATCGCCCTCCAAGGCCCGACGTACAAGGAAGCCTGGACCTTCGAGCAGGCCGCGCGCTCGAGCGCCGGAGACAAGATCTTCGATGCGACGAGCACGAAGGCAAGAGTGATCGAGGGGCTGCACGACTTGGATGCCGTGCTCGCGTACACTCGCCGCCCCGAGATCGAGGCTTTGGAGGTCGACGGCCATGTCCAGGCCTTCGTGCTCCAGCGCAACGACGTCTACAACGACATGGCGGCCGGATACGCGCGCCTCAAAGACGTCGCGGACGTTTTGCGTTGCGTTCAGGAGCTCAGGCGGAACCTGGATCGCGGCACCCCGGAGACCGTTGCCCTGGCGCATGGTCTCGGCGCCACTTACGCCAAGGGGATCAAGGCGAACGGGTTCGTGCGGCCGCTCCTCCCGAACGCCGGGATCGAGGCCGAACTTCGAGCCCTCCGCTTCCTGGACCCGGGGCTGCGTTTCGAGTCCTACCCCTACGACACCTCGGACAAGGCCAACCTGACTGAGTCGGATCGCGTCGCGGGGCTGTCCTATCTCTGGTCCGAGGCGAAGTACAACTTCGCGAACTTCGATCTCACGAGAGAATTGGACTGGAACGAGGCCTACGCCGCGTTCCTGCCGCGCGTCAAGAAGGCCAAGGATCGCTACGCCTACTACAACGATCTGCGCGAGTTCATGGCCCTGCTTCGGGACGGTCACACGGACGTGGCGCTTCCTCCGACGCTCCGTCTTCAGAAAGAGGTGGGAGCCGGTATCCGCACCGCTCTCGTCGAAGGGAAGGTCGTTGTGGTTGGTGTGGCGCCGACGGTCTTGGCCCAAGGCGTCACGAAGGGCGACGTCGTGGAGACGATCGAGGGCGCTCCCGCCGTCGCCTACGGGAACGACCGTTGGAGGCGCCGGGTCTCGTCCTCGACTCCGCAGGACCGGGACGTGCGCGTCTACACCTATATGTTCTGGCGCGGTCCCGAGGGATCGACCGTACGGGTCGGTCTGCGCAAAGCCGACGGCGCCCTCAAGAATCTCTTCCTCAAAAGGAGCGCCAAGCTCGCGTTCTCCGCGCGGCCGCCCTATGAGTTTCGGATCTTGGCCGATGGAACGGCCTACTTCGCCTTCAACACCTGCGAGAACGACGTGCCGATCGAGGGCTTCGAGAAGAGCCTGGAAGCGATCCGAGGCGCGGGCCGTCTCGTCATCGACGTCCGAGAGAACGGCGGCGGAAACAGCGGGGTTGGCTACGCTATCCTGAGCCATCTGATCGATGCCGAGGTGAAGACCACGACCTGGGAGACGCCCCAATACCGCGCCGCTTTTCGGGCCTGGCGCCGGGGGCAGGAGCCCTACCAGGGAGAGTCGGACACGATCGCGCCCGCCAAGGAGCGCTTCGGAGGTTCCGTCGTCGTCCTCACGGGTCCCCGCACGTTTTCGGCGGCGGAAGACTTCGCCGTCGCCTGCAAGACGAGCAAGCGCGTCACTCTGCTCGGTGAGGCGACGGGCGGCTCGACGGGGCAACCCCTCAGCCTTGAGCTGCCGGGAGGTGGCTTCGCCCGGATATGCGCCAAGCGCGACCGCTATCCGGACGGCACGGAGTTCGTGGGTCGGGGAGTGGTCCCCGATGTGGAGGTCTCGTCGACGCTCGCGGCGGTGCGACGCGGTGGGGACGTCCAACTCGAAAAGGCGCTTGGAATCATTCAAGGGAAGCGCTGAGAGCCGAAAACGCCCTGTTTCTCAGGGGCCGGGAGGACTCAGCAAACGAGAACGGGTCGGGCTTCTAGAGAAGCCCGACCCGTAGAGTCTTGGTACTCCGTGCTTCACGGACTGCGAACCGAAATCGAGGCTAAAGCGGCGTGATCTGCTGGCCGTTCTGGACGAGATGCGAACGGCCTTCGCAGCGTGAGACTAGGATTCGAACCTTCGACCTCTGCGATCCGAACGCACAAGATTCGAACCGGAAAGAGCAAAAAGGAAACCAAGGTTTGGGACAGGATAGGACGGGCCGGGACTACCGGGATAGTGACTTTTCCAGTGACCGAAGGAAGTAAGGCGCGCCCCGCTATTTTGAGCGACTATATACTTGACGCACAGCGATTCGTTTTTGACTGTCCCATGTGTTCTTGAGCAATTATAGTGAAAGCCAAGCCTGTCGGTAAGGCTGCGGAAGAGTTCGAAGTACGATGGCTCTCTCTGCGGGAGCCCACCTATGAAATTGCTCTCGATGCAGGATCATCAGGGCAAAATTTGCCGCACCGGTGGTTCGTTCCAGTAATGCGGCGTGTTTGCGCACCGCATCGGGCGACATCTTTATGTCGGCTAGAGCCCGCCGCATTTCGTGATGGACCACTTTCGAGGCGTGTACGGCGCGTGACAGCTCGCTGTAAACAGTTTTCAGGTCCGCGATGGGCCTTTGCTTCTTATCGGCTATGGACAGGGTCGGATGGTGAAGCGCATACTCGAATAAGTCTTTGATGGACATATGCCACTCTTCGACGGCGTTGTCCCTTATAAACTCGATGGGATGATCTTTGAAGTAGATGTGTCTTAGGACGTCTTCAGTTATGCATCTGGTGAGCAGCGAGGTCGTTTTGGAATACCCAGACAACAACTGAGGAATGTACTGCACCGCGTCGGAAGCCATCTCTTGTAAGTAGGGTTTGGAGTGCGGTGGGAGTCGTTTTAGACGATAAGGCCAGAGGCACAGGCTGTACGTCAGCCTGTGGCACCTCTTCACCGCACCTTCGATTTCATGGGGAACCGACAGGTGCATGTCGGACGCCAGAACCCTCGTGACTTCCTCGTAATCGGCGTTCAGGATCCTTAGACGTTCAGACAGCACTAGTCTTCACCCTTGATGACGCGGGTCCACTGCCTAAGGAACGAATCCGCGCTACCTTCACCCCGTATCGCCTTCTTGCGCAGGTCCTTTAGGAGTTCTAGGAATTCCTTGTGCTTGTCAGCAGGAAGCTTGGACAATTGGCGCGCGACTCGTTGCGCGAGCATCGAACGAGAGTAGTTCCTGCCCATAACGCCAATGCCCAAGCTTGCGTGAACGAAGTTCGTGAGGTCGGCGTTCGACGGGAAAACTTCCGTGCTTCGAAATAGATCGTCTATCAGAGCGGCTTCCTCAAACGAGATTGCAAGGTCTGGGGTACCGGACTGAACAGGAGAGGTCAGCGCGTGCCCCTCAACCCATGTCTCGCGAAATCGTGCCAACGCATCCACCACACGGACCAACTCGGGACCAAGCCCAGGCTTGCGTGTTCTAAACCGATAAAGTTGTTCCGAATCGAACTCGCTTAGCAACGAATAGACGCGCGATAGAAAAGCCGCGTACTCGCTTTCTTCCTGCCTGCCAGACTTCACTACTTAGTCCTCTCGAGGAATTCTTTCGTGATGAGCCGCACATCGTCGGCAAGCGGCTTGTTGGGACAGAAGGACAGGATGGGGGAATTAGCCGCCGTTGCTTGGGCGGCGGCTGTCAGATCCCGCATTTGGGCCGCGAAAACCTTTCCCGGATGGTCTTCACGTAGGTTCTTCATTACTTCGCGCATCTGGAGCGTTCTGTTTGTCTTGACCATCGTGAACACGATTCCGATGTAGTTCAGATCGAGTCCGAAGTCCCCCATTTTTTCATCGATCCATCGTTCCAGCAAGGGAAGCCCGATGGCCGAAAGCGGGTCGGGCTTGATCGGAACTAGATAGTCGGTACTCGCCAAAACCGCCGCGATGGTAAAGAACGAGATTGTCGGCGGGCAGTCGATGAACACGTAATCGTATCCCTGCGCCTTCTCCCGCACGAAGTTCTTCAGCTTGTTCTCTGCGCCCCTGTCCGAAAACTGAAGCTCCATCACGAGAAGATTTGAAGGGATGATGTCCAACCTCCCGTGAAGCTGGCTGTAGGCGGTAAAGGTGCAGTCCTTTAGGTCGATTCCACCCGTTCCCCCTTTCCCCTGCCTCTTGCTCGCGGTGTTGAGCCTGTCCGCATTTGGCTTAAAGATATCCAGGATGGTTTTCTTCTTGGGGTCGTTGACATGCTCAAGATATTGATCGGGCGTCATGACTGACGTTGAGGCGTTGAACTGCGGGTCAGCATCGATCAAGAGCACTCTCTTGTCGTGTTCAGCGGCTAAGCCGTGCGCGATATTAACGGCCATCGTCGTCTTGCCGACGCCACCCTTCATGTTCAAAACCGAAACTACCCTCATGCCTAAGTCGCTTGATCTTGATGTTGACCAGGATCAAGCGACAGTATGCCGTACTTTTCCGATGAAGTCGAACCTAAACCGCACCGAACCCCTAGTGAAAAACTCACAGTACATAGTGAGGTATTCGATGTTTTATTAATTTAATTTTTGATGCGGTCGACGTTCAAGTCCTTGCGCTCGTCTCAGCGGAGCGAGTGCTCATCGAGATAGCGGTGAAGGTGGAACGCTTCGACGCTTACGCAGGTGCCATCAGCACCGCTTCACCTTCCTGGTCAAGACGTTGAGTGCCTACCCTCTTAGGCCATGTCCCCCGACGACGCGATCGCCGAGCTGCTCCAGACCCTGAACAAGGGCCAGTACCTCCTGCTCGTCGAGGCCATCCGCCAGCTCGGGGGCGAGCTGCGCGTCGATCCCCTCCGCTTCGCCGCCGCCTTGAACGATCCGGTACCCGGCATGTCGGTGGACGCGACGGACGGGCCGGTGATCCTTCGGCTGTCGAGGTAGCGCCAAAGTACTGCGTTGACTTTCTCCCGGATGTCCGCTATGCTGTGGACTCCTATGAAGCGTCTGCTCGTCCTCTCGCTTGTCCTCGCCTCGATTCCCGCGCTCGCCCAGAAGGCGCCCCTCAAGCGCGCCACCTGCCGGCCCTCGGGAACGTGCAAGGCCTGCTCGAACTGCAGCGCGTGCAAGAACTGCTCGAAGAACGGCGGCACGTGCTCGGTGTGCAAGAAGACGTTCGTGGTCAAGGCGAAGGCGAGGCGGGTCGCGCGCCGCTGATCCGCGCGTGGACGGAGGGCGCTTAGCTCGGCTTCGTGCCAAGATCCCTCCGCCGATCGTAGGCGTCTACTGGCCGACCGGCTGGATGACCAGAAGGCCGCCGATCTTGGTGAGGGTCCTGTTCACCGAGGCAGAACCCGATCCGTTCGACTTCGCCGCCGAGCCGCAGGAGGTGGTCCAGTTGGTGGCGTTGATGTGCTCGAACGTCCCCGAACCGATCCAACCTTCCGGCTGAGCGCTGAAGGTGAATCCGCCATCGACCATGTCGGTAAAGCTTCCCGATCTGGTCTGAGAGATGTTCGACGGGGATGACAGCGTGACGTTCATCGCCGTCGACGGTGTCGACATGCCGACATGGTTGTAGGCCACGAACTGGCCGGATGTCGAGGTGCTCGTGTTGACCTGACCCCAGAAGCCGGAGCCGCCCCCGCCTCCAGGCCCCGTCCCGAAAACGGGGCCAAGAGATACCGCAGTCGACTCGTCTCCAGTCCACTGCCCATCCTGTCCTTGGGGCTTGAGGTCCGGAGGGTTGTCCAAATCCGGTACCCATTTCACTCGGATCGTGTACTGGACCCTGTGCTGGGCGTCGCCGTTGTAGGACGTCCCAGGATTCGGAGGGATGGTGTTGGACGCGCTGAGCGACTGACTCCACTTACGCTCCGCGACCGAGAACGAAACCGAGCCCGATACCGTGAGAATCGCCGTGGACGGGGTCAGATTGTCCACGATCTTCGTGGCCGAGAGGATCACGTAGTGGCCCTTCAGTCCCTGGTTGTTCTGTGCGGCGGCGCTTCCGGCGAGGACCGCGAACCCGAGCATGGAGAGGAGCCGGAGTTTTGAAAACATCATGTGTCTTTCTGGAGGGCATCTTAGGTGCCGAGCCGCATCATACAACGATTATTTAGAACTGTCAAACTTTATCGGAAACTAAGAAAAGGAACTCCTTTTCTTGCTCATTGCAGTCCTTCAGCCGAGCCCCAGTCGCGGCGTCTCTAGGCCGAACTGGCCACAGGCCTTCTACGCTGCGCCCTTTCGCTCCTGACAGGGCGCAGCGTCGACGGCGCTGACGGGCTGCCGACCCTTCGGCGGACGGAGCAAGGCCCCCCTTGCCTCGAAGAAGTCGCGTGTATCGACGCTTAACGCGGCGATGTCTCCCGATGGCTCTAGCTCCGAAATACCTCGGGCGCCGTGAGGTGGAAAACCTCTACGTTGAGATCCCGCAAACAGCCGATCATCTTTATCACGGGGCCGCGAAACTCGCAGCGGGAGAAGGCCGACCACGTCGGATCGTCCTCCCAGGCCCCACCCTCCTCTTGGCGTACGTCGAAACACGTCAGTCCCACGCGCAGGGCTTCGTACGTCTAACCCAGGGGCCGCGTCCAAGGGCGCAAGCGGCGGTGCGGACGACGCGGCGAACGTGACGACCTGGAAGCCACGGCCCCTTCTCAGTGGCCCGCCTCTAGCCCAGCCCCAGCCGGGGCGTCTCCAGGTCCAGCTCCGGCTGATGGTCCGCGAACGGGTTGTAGCCCCCGAGCGGCCTGAGCGCGCCCTCCTGCGCCAAGCCCGTCGCGTCGAGCGGGATCCCCTGGAACGCCTCGCCCTCCGAGAGGTCCACCGTGAGGATGGGGAGCGAGCCCTCGACGTGCAGCACGCCCGCCACCTTGTAGAACAGCGGCCCGTCCGGGTCCTGCGTCAGGAGCGAGTCGCCGGAGCGCGGCAGGACGTCCAGGTCGAGCATGCCCTTGTAGGCGGAGAAGTAGGGGCCGGAGGTGAAGACGCGGACTCTCATACGCGAACGATTCTACACCGAGAATAGTAGAATCGTTTCTACCTATCTGGGGTCGAATCTCATGGAACCATCTCGCGTCGACGTGCCGCTCTCCGACGGCGTCACCCTCGTGTTCCTCCGGGAGATCCGGTACCAGGGCGAGACGCCCATCGCCTCCTACTTCCTGCGGCTTCTCGCGGCGGCCACGAAGACCTACCTCTCGCCGAGGTACGCGCTCACGCCCTGCCAGGTGGCGGGCCTCGCGGAGCCGCAGTGCTTCGACGACGTGCACGAGTGCCGGATCCCCGGCCCCGAGGGCTTCGCCGACCTGCGTCTCCTCGTCTCGCAGGAGGAGCTCCGCATAGAGGTCAACGACCACGAGGCGAGCGCTCCGGCCTCGGTCCTCCACGCGGAGATCCGCCTATTGGTCGTGCGTTGAGGGGCGAGAACGCTTGTTGGGCGATAACGCCTGGATGGAGGACGAGGACGCTTCCCACTGGAGCCGGGCGGACGATCGGCGATCACGGAAGGCTTGTGAAGGGTGGTGCCAAGAAGAATGAAGAATCTGGACGGTAGGCTTATGTTAGCAATGCTTACCTTTCAAGATGATTGGGAATACCTTCTCGCCCGCATGGACCTCGTACCCAACTATCCGTTTTTCACCCGTGGGAGCGGAACCGCTCTGGGGATGAGTCGATTCGGATTCTTAGATCAAATCCTCGCGCGGTCCATCTATATCGAGCTCGTATCGATGCTGGATGCCGGTCTAGGAAATCATCTGGCTGCGAGATCCCATTCAGCTGCAACGCAGGTTCTGAACAATAAGATCATAGCGGTCAGCGCGGCACTTGGAACACCCCTCGTCGACGATCTCCATGCCATCAGAAATCGTCGAAACGATCTGGCGCATCAGACCGCTACGGCGATGGAGTGGAAGGAGCTATACGACGCAACGTCGAAGGTAGGGAACGCCTTGACTCTCCTTGGAATTATTTCCTCCACGCCCCTCTTCGAATTCTTTATGGAATCCGTACCTGAGATTCCGGATGAGGATTCCGATATCGCGATTATCTTCCACAACAAGATCGGAGTCAAGGACAAATCTAACGGCAACCCGAGGCTAATTTGTGAGTGGACGGAAGGTCGTTACCACCTGGGACGCGAACCAAGCGAATCCTCAGAAGAATCCTGACTTCACGGGATCGTCGCGGCGGGTCTGTGGACGGCGGTGGTCACGACGGCGAGCGGGTACGGGTAGATGTCCGGCTCCCTCGTTTTTGTCGTGGGCGATGTGGCGGGTTCCTGCGGCTTGGTCGTCAAGATCGGACCCGTCGCGAAATATACGCGGAATGTGAACGGGGTCGGTCCCGCGAGGCCCGCACAATGGCCCTGGCTTTGCCACCCACCATGCGAATCCTTCGTTCCGTCTCCCTCCTCGCCCTCGCCTCGTCCGCCCTCTCGGCCCAAGCCGTCACGATCTCCTTCGGCGACCTGTTCCTGCCGGGCTACACGAGCGGAACGCCGTTCACCACCCGCGCCGTATCCAACCTCGGTCCCCTGGCCCAGAACGCGGTCCTGAGCTTTAATTTTGTGAGCGGCGGTGGCACCTACCAGATCGACCTCCGGACGACGATCACCGACCCGACGGGCGCGCGGACCTACCTCCCGCTTCCCGGCGCGGGTTACGGCTCCGGTCCCTACTCGGGCGCGATCCAGTTCGGCTCGCTCACGCCCGGCTCGGGCGCCTACTCGATCACCTTCGTGAACACCTACAACACCAGATTCGACGTCGCCCTGACCAACATCCGCCTGGACGTGACGCCGCTCTCGACCTCTGCCGTTCCCGGTCCCATGGCCGCCCTCCCCTTCGCCCTGATAGCCCTGCGCCGCCGCAAGCGCGCCTGAGACGAGGTCCCAAAACGACGAAAGGCCCCCGGCTCCTCAACTAAGACGAGCCGGGGGCTTGTTCCTTCCTTGAAGGCGCGACTCGTCCGACGCAGCCGGCAGGGAAGCGCCCCGCGTCCTAAGCCGCCTCGAGCGGCCGGCGCAGGGCGCTCAGGATCGGTTCCACGTCCTGCATGAACTCCCGCACGGTGAGGGACACGAAGGGACCGTGCGGGGTGTCGAACCGCTCGGCCCTCACCAACGCCCGGAAGTTCGTGCCGTCCCGGCGCCGCGCGTAGTAGGGCTCCTCCAGGCCGTACGTCTCCTCCTGCGGACCGCCCGGCAGGAGCATCTCCCGGCAGGGCTCCCGCAGCCGACCCGGGGCCCCGGCGGTCGTGAGGTCCCGCATCGCGAGGCCCTCCAGCCCCGCCTC
>Ga0160428_1000162_pt1 | contig 84082 bp, 82 predicted proteins | sample SolpanmetagenomM_FD_108198 | JGI IMG/M metagenome (GOLD analysis project Ga0160428, IMG submission 108198) | Solar panel surface microbial communities from Lawrence Berkeley National Laboratory, California, USA - M | ecosystem: Engineered > Built environment > Solar panel > Unclassified ...
CTCCGCCCCCACGACCCGGTCCCCGAACGCCGCGTAGAAGCCCTCGACCTCGTGGCCCGCGAGCATGTTCGTGACGAGGCGCAGAGCCCCTTCGGGAAGGCCGAGGGCCAGCGCCTGGGCGGCGTCGGCGTTGTGCGCGCCGTCGAAGACGACCGCCTTCCCCCCCACGAGCCGACGGTCGAACCGTCCCGGCAGCCAAGTGGACCGGACCCCTTCCGCCAGCGGCTCCGAGACGTCCCGGAGGGCTCCGGCGGTAAAACACGCCGCCAGGGCGAGCGCGAGGTTGTGGGGCGTCCACTCGCCCAAGGGCGGCGGCTTCAGCCCCTCGAAGCGGCGTCCAGGAATCTCGACCGTCCAGCCGGAGCGATCTTGGACCACGTCGATATGCGTTCCCATCACCCACGCGGGCGCGCCGACCTCCGCCGCACGCCGCACGATGACTTCCTGCGCCGCCGGCGCCATCTCCCCGACGATCACGGGAACGCCCGGCTTGACGATCCCCGCCTTCTCCGCCGCGATCGACTCCACCGTATGGCCGAGGATCGAGGTGTGGTCGAGGCCGATCGAGGTGATGATGCAGGCTTTGGGAACGACCACGTTCGTCGCGTCGAGACGACCGCCCAAGCCTGTTTCCAGCGCGACCCAGTCGCATCCCTCCTGCTCCCAGTAGGCGAAGCCCATCGCCGCCTCCAGCTCGAACTTCGTCGCGCCGCCGTACGGCGTGTCCGTGAGGGAGTTCGCCACCGGCAGAAGCCGCTCGACCAGACTCGCCAGATCCTCCTTCGAAACCACCTCCCCGAAAGCCTGGATGCGCTCCCGGTAGTCCACGACGTACGGACTGTAGAAGGCGCCTGTCCGCCAGCCTTGATGACGTAGGATCGACTCGACGAACGCGGTGGTCGTCCCCTTGCCGTTCGTCCCCGCGACGTGGATGTAGCCCCGCCCGTCGAGCGTCGCCGTCAGCCCCGCCCGGTCGACGAAGGCGCGCATCCGATCGAGGCCGCTTCGCCAGGGACGTCCTTCCAACCCATGGACCGCGGCGAGCGCCTCGTCGTAGGTCATTCGACGGCGAAGGGAGTGGCGACGAGCCCCGCGCTCGGACTCGGAGCGAGCGCGACGAACGACCGAAGGTTGAAAACCGCCGGGAGCCCGTCGGGAACGCTCCGGCACGGGCTCACGATCCGCATATCGACATTGTACGCAACCCGAAGGAACCCGGGCACACCCCAGAAAACGTAAAGGGTAAGGTGCCCCCGTCTATGCGAACGACCCGCATGCTTACCGCCGCCACATTAGCGGCTCTCGCGTCGAGCGGCCTCGCCCAGAAGAAGCCGCTCGACCACAGCGTCTACGATGGGTGGAGATCCGTCTCCGGCACGAGCCTGAGCCGAGACGGCCGCTGGCTCGCCTTCGTCGTCAATCCGCAGGAGGGGGACGGCGCGGGCACGATCCGTTCCGTCGCCGACGGCCACACCATCACGATTCCCCGCGCGAGCGGCATCCAGTTCTCCAAGGACGGCAAGTGGGCCCTCGCCACCGTCCTGCCGCCCTTCGCCGACGCGCGCAAGGCGCGCCGCGACAACGTTCCCGCCGCCGACCAGCCCAAGAGCGCACTCGCGATCGTGGACCTCGGTTCCGGCAAGGTCGACACCATCGAGAGGGTGAACGGCTTCACCCTCCCCCGCGAGGACGGCGGCTGGTTCGTCTACCGCCCCGAACCGCCCAAGCCCGTGCCGGCTAAGCCCGACCCTGCGACCAAGCCCGCCCCGACGTCCACGCCCGAGGAGAAGAAGGCGGCGCCGGACGGCGCCGACCTTCAGCGCGGCCAAGGTCGCCGGGGCACGCCCGGCCAAGCCGCTCCCGGCGCGCCGGGAGCCGCGGCTCCCGCGACGCGCGGCGCGACCTACGTCCTGCGCCAGCTCGGCACGGGCAAGGAGGAGCGGCTTGAGTTCGTCGACGCGACCGCGTGGGACAAAGGGGGCAAGACTCTCGCCACCTCTACCGCCGCCGACAAGGACGGCAAGGGATCGACCGTCGAGGTCCGCGATCTGACGAAGGGCACGAAGACGACGATCGTCGGCGGCGTCGACAAGGCGAAGTACTCACGGCTCGCCCTCACCGAAGACGGTTCGCGCATCGCCTTCGCCAGCGACAAGGACGACCTCAAGGCCAAGAAGCCCACCCTGTCGCTCTTCACCACGAAGGTCGAGGCCAGGAAACCCGAACTCGTTCCCATTCCCGGCAAGGACGACGTCCTCAACGAGACCGCCGCGTTCCGCTTCACCCCCGGCGGCAAGCGGCTGATCTTCGCCACCGCGAAGAAGGCCGTGCCCGATCCCGAGCTGCCGCCCGCCGACGAGCGGGTCAGCGTCGACGTCTGGACCTACAAGGATCCGGAGATCATGCCCCAGCAGCTCCTCGGGGCCGCCGCCGCCCGGACGCGGGGCTACGAGGCGATCTACGAGGTCGGGACCGGCAAGTCGGTGCAGATCGAGACCAAGGAGCTCCCTTCCGTCCAGTTCGGCGACGACGGCGACGGTCGCTACGGCCTCGCCGACGTGGACCTTCCCTATCAGGTCGAGGCGACCTGGGAACCCGGCTTCTCCGACCTCTACGCGGTCGATCTGAAGACGGGCGCGAAGCGGCTTCTGATCACGAAGTACATCGGCTCGGCGAGCCTCTCGCCCGACGCCACGAAGGCCCTCGTCTTCCGGGGCGCGGAGAAGACCTGGAGCGTGTTCGATCTCGCGACCGCCAAGGAGACCACGCTCAAGATTCCCTACCCCGTCTACGACGAACTCCACGACACGCCCGACCTCCCCGGCCCCTACGGCCTCGTCGGCTGGACCAAAGACGGTACGGTCCTCGTGCGCGACAAGTTCGACGTCTGGGCCTGCGACCCGACGGGCGTCGCCACCGCGCGAAACCTGACCGGAGGGCGCCTGAGCGGCCTGCGCTTCACGCCGGTCGACCTCGACCCTGACGAGAAGTACGTCGACCCGAACGACATGGCGATGACCGCCATGCAGGACGACACGAAGGCGGGCGGCCTCTACTGGCGTCGCGGCAACGCGGTCCAGAAGCTCGTCGACGGACCCTACCGGTTCGGCATCACCGGCAAGGCGAAGGACGCGGACACCCTCGTCGTCACCCGGCAGGACACGACCGAGTACCCCGACCTGTGGCTCACGAATACCAAATTCGAGCGCCCGGCGAAGGTCTCCGACGCTAACCCCCAGCAGAAGGAGTACAACTGGCTCCGATCCGAGCTGGTCACCTGGACGAGCGCCGACGGGACCCCGCTCCAGGGCATCCTGTACAAGCCGGAGGACTTCGACTACGGCAAGAAGTACCCGATGATCTCGTACTTCTACGAGCGCAACAGCGACACGCTCCACAGTTACCTCTCGCCCGCGCCGAGCGCCAGCACGATCAACATCCCCCTCTTCGTGAGCCAGGGCTACCTCGTGTTCGTGCCGGACATCCCCTACAAGACGGGCGCGCCGGGGCCGAGCGCCCTGAGCGCGATCGTGCCCGGCGTGAGCGCCATCGTCTCGCGGGGCTACGTCGATCCCAAGCGGCTCGGCATCCAGGGCCAGAGCTGGGGCGGCTACCAGGTGGGCTACCTTGTGACGGCGACGAACATGTTCGCCGCCGCCGAGGCGGGCGCCCCCGTGTCGGACATGTTCTCCGCCTATGGCGGCGTGCGCTACGGCTCGGGCGTGCTACGCCAGATGCAGTACGAGCACGGCCAGTCGCGCATCGGCGGCACCCCGTGGGACAGCTTCCTGAAGTACGTCGACAACTCACCCGTCTTCCACGTGGACAGCATCCAGACGCCGCTCATGATCATGAGCAACGACAAGGACGGCGCGGTGCCCCACACCCAGGGCATCGAGTTCTACTCCGCGATGCGCCGCCTCGGCAAGCCCTGCTGGATGGTCGTCTACAACGACGAGGACCACAACCTCGTCCAGCGCAAGAACCGGAAGGACCTCTCGATCCGCCTGTCCCAGTTCTTCGACCACTTCCTGAAGGGCGCGCCGATGCCCGTCTGGATGAAAGAAGGCGTTCCGGCCACCGAGAAGGGACGGACGATGGGGACCGAACTGACGAAGCCCCGATAAAGCGTTCGGCCGTCCGGTCTTCAGGCGCAACCCTGAAGACCGGACGGCCGAGACCTTAGAGGCCCAGCCCCTTGTCCATCGCCTCCCCGACCGCCTTGAGCCGCGCGGCGTCGTCGGGAAGGTCGGCCAGCTCCTTCTTGAAGGGCTCGCACACGACCGGACCGTCGTAGCCGATCGCGCGGAGCGCGTCGAGGAAGCCCTTTAGATCGATCACGCCCGTCGCGGCGACGAGGTCGCGCACATGGTCGAGCTGATCGTCGACGTCGACCCCGACCGGTCCGTCGTTGACGTGGACGTAGACGACCTGCTCGGGCCGGAGGGCGCGGATGTCGTCCGTCGTCTCGTGCGAGGTGTACCAGTGCCAGCAGTCGAGCAGCAGGCCCACGTTCGGGCCGACCTCGGCGCACAGGTCGAGCATCTCGCGCATCGTGTGCGCGAACGGGTACTTCCCTTTCGACCAGAGCGTCTTCGGCCCGACGTATTCGAGACCGAGGGCGATCCCGTGGTCGGCGAGGATCTTGGCGATCGGCGCGAGACGACCGACGTGGAACGCTTGGTTGTCCGCGTAGTCGAGCGCGTCGCTCATCGGCATGATATAGGTCGTGCAACGGCGGCAACCCAGTTCCGCCATCGCCGCCGCCTGCTCCGGGAGCGGACTGAGCCCGTGCTGCCACGCCTCGCGATCGTTGCGCCAGTCGAACGGAATCCCAAAGCCCGCGACCTCGACGCCACCCAGCGCCTCGCGGGACGCCTCGACGCCGCGCGTCACGACCTCCGAAGGCGAGATCTCCACCGCCGTGAAGCCTCCGGTTCGCGCGGCTTCCGCCGCCGCTTCGAGGGTGGGAGCCTTCACCCCGATGGCTCCCGGACTCAATGCCTTCTGCATGGCGGGGTTCTACCCGGAAAACCTCCTTCCGAGAGGCGTTCCGGGGTACCCTCTACCCTTGAATTGAAGCGCTATCTCCTCTTAAGCGACGGCACGGTGTATGAGGGCAAGCCCCTCGGAGCCGCAGGGACCACCGTCGGAGAGGTGGTGTTCAACACCGGCATGACCGGCTACCAGGAGATCCTGACCGACCCCAGCTACGCGGGTCAGATCGTGCTCCTGACCTACCCGCTGATCGGCAACTACGGGATCAACGAGGACGACTTCGAGTCCGACCGCATCCAGCCCACCGGGCTCGTCGTCCGCGAGGCCTGCGAGGTGCCGAGCAACTGGCGAGCGACGAAGTCGCTCGACGCGCTTCTCAAGGAGCGGGGCACCGTCTCTATCCAGGGCCTCGACACCCGAGCGATCACCAAGCGGATCCGCAGCGCAGGCGTCACGATGGGCGCGGTCGGCGACGATCTCGACGCGATGCGGGCCGCCCTAGAGCGCGCGAAAGGCTACGGCGACACCGACTTCGTGATGGACGTCACCACGCGCGCGCCCTACAAGTGGGGCGCCGAGGGGCGGATCGACGCGGGCGAGGCCGACGAGAGCGGGCGGGTGCGCCTCGCCGTGCTGGACTGCGGCCTCAAACACAACATCCTGCGGCGGTTCTACCGCGACGGCTGCGCCCCGATCGTCTTCCCCGCCACGACGACCGCCGAGGAGATTCTCTCCCACAGCCCGGACGGCATCCTCCTCTCCCCCGGCCCCGGCGATCCCGCCCGGCTTGAGGGCGTGGTCGAGACGGTGCAGGGACTGTTGGGCAAGCGCCCGATGTTCGGCATCTGCCTGGGCAACCAGCTTCTGTGCCACGCCATCGGCGGCCACACCTACAAGCTGAAGTTTGGGCACCGAGGCGCGAACCACCCGGTCAAGGACCTGCGCACGGGCAAGGTGACGATCACCTCCCAGAACCACGGCTACGCGGTCGATCCCGCTTCGATCGAAGGCACCGGCGCGGAGGTGACCCAGCTCAACCTGAACGACGGGACCGTCGAAGGCATCGCGGTGCCGAGCGCGGACGCGTCGAGCATCCAGTACCACCCCGAGGCCGCCCCCGGTCCCTGGGACTCGCGGCCCTACTTCAAGGAGTTCGTCGAGCGGATGCGCGCCGCCCGATAAGGCGAGGGTGCGTTCCCAGGGATCGCGAACGCACCCTGAGGCGTTAGCCCTGAAGAAGCCGGAAGCGGTTGACGCGCCCTGGACGGCGATCCATCAGGGCGACCTCCAGGGTCAAGCCCTTCGTGACGTCCTCCCCTTGGTCGCCGTCGGCGTCGACCGCGCGGTTCCACACGGGCTTCAGCGCTTCGACCGTCGCGTCGAGATCGCCGTCCGCGGCAAGATCCGCGAGCGCCCGGTCGAGCGAATCGCCGATCTCCAGACTTCCCGCGACGGCGGCCCGACCCTTCGCGAGAGAGTAGTCGCCGTCGTAGTCCAGCACGTAGTAGAGGTCGTCCTCCGGAGTCTCGCCGACCTCGGCGAAAAGGGACCGAACCACGAGAGGCGAGGAACCGAAATCGCCGAAAGCCCGCTTGAGCGGCGTACTCATGGCGGTCACGACGCGCTGGATCGTCACGTCGTCCTCGCTCCGGCTGAAGCCTTCCTTGCTGGCGAACTCCAGCGCGGCGTTCCGGATCGCGTCCACGTCGGACTGCTGGCCGACGCCCGAGAAGACCAGGCGGTCGTAGATCTCGTAGATCTTGCGCGACTGCCGTCGGTAGGTGAAGAGCAGGATGCCCTCAGGGCGGCTCAGGGCGAGCACGGGAGCCCCCTGCGCCAGCTTGCCCTCGATGTACTGCGCGCGATTGCCGATGCCTTCCTGCCAGTCGTAGGGCGTGAGCATATTTCCTCTCCTTCTACGCCGGGGCGCCCGCCGCGTTCCGCCGCCGGGCGACGAGGAACGCGGCGATCCCGATCGCGACCACCCCGACGCCGATCCAGATCTCGTACTCCTTCGCCTTCTGGGCCGCCGCCTCCCAATGCTCCGAGAAGGCGTAGCCGACCCCGCCGTAGATCAGGACCCAGAGCGCGCTTCCGAGCGCCGACGCGGAGAGATACTTCGTCCGCGGGTACCGCGAACCGCCCGCCAGATAGCTGACCGGCAATCCCAGGGGCGTCAGAAGCCAGCGCGAGAGAAAGGTCGTGGTCCAGGCGTCGTGTTCGAACTTCGCCACCGCCTTGGCCCAGGCGGGCTTGCGCCGCTTCTTCTCCAGCCAGCGCCCGAGGCCGCGCCGGGCGATCTCGTAGCTGCCGAAGCTTCCCAGCACGGAGGCGAGGGTGGCGAGGCCCGCCGTCGAAAGGAGACCCGCCCCGCCCTGGCGCACGAAGGCTCCCGTCGCCACGATGGCCAAGGAGGCCGGACTGGGAACCCCGAGCCCGGCGAGGAACAGGATCAAGGCCAAGGTGAGGGGCGCGTTCGAGCGCCAGAGGTTCCAAAGCCAATCCACCGGGCTAGGACGAGAGGAAGGGCCTAACCGTTCGGCAGCGTGCAGCCGACCACGTCCGTTCGCGCCGGAACCGCCTTCCGGCCCGCCAGGTACGCGTCCAGCGCGAGCTTCAGGTCGCGCCGACGCGGCTCGCGCCGGACGCCCAAGGCCGGATAACGGTCGTCGATGCGTCCCACGTAGGCGATCGTGCCGTCCGCGCCGACCACCGCCGCCGTCGGCGCCGCCTGGGCCTTCAGCAATCGGATCAGCGACGACTCGGCGCGCGCCGCCGTGAACGCCAGACCGTAATCGCGCATCTGCGCCGTCCACTCGGCGGGCTTGCCGTCCGCGAACGCCATCGCGAACCGGACGCCCTTCGAGGCGTACTCGCGGGCGAGCCGCGCCATCTCGGGGGAGTAGCCCCGCGCGATGGGGCACTCCGCGAGGACCACGAACACCACCGTCGCCCGCCGATCCTTGGCCGGGAACAGCGTCTCCGTCCCGCCCGAGGCGGTCTTGAGGGCGAAGGCGGCCGCAAGGAGGAGCATCAAGGCACTATACGCCTTATCGGTCCCTTGGGAAACGGGCATACTGCCTCCCGTGAAGGAAAAGGGGATTCCTCTCCACGTTAAGATTCTCGCCGGGCTCGTTCTGGGGGGCGTGGCCGGTCTCGTCGCCCGCGCGGCGCTCGGCGGCGACAGCCCGGCGCTCAAGGGCTTTATCGACGACGTCGCCAAACCGGCGGGCGACGTGTTCCTCGCCCTGCTCTTCATGATCGTGGTGCCGCTGATCTTCAGCGCCCTCGTGATGGGGATGCAGGAGCTGGGCCAGGCGAAGAAATTCGGACGGGTCGGGGGCCTTTCCCTCGCGATGACCCTCGGTCTTAGCCTGATCGCCTGCACCATCGCCCTGGTCGGCGTGAACCTCGTCAAGCCCGGCCAGGCGATTCCCGAAGCCCAGCGGCAGACCCTGATCGCGAAGTACGAGGACAAGGAGAAGGGCGCCAAGGCCCTGGAGACCGCCAACAAGGCGCCCGACGACCCGCCCGTCCTCGGCATCGTTCCCAAGAACCCCTTCAAGGAGATCAACCGCGCCCTGGAAGGCGGCCTCCTTCCCTTCATGTTCTTCGCCCTCGTCTTCGGGGCCGCCCTCGCGAGCACGCCACAGGAGAAGGCCCAACCCCTCCGGGACTTCTTCGAGAGCCTGTTCGAGGTGAGCCAGCGCGTCATCGGCTTCGCGATGGCCCTCGCCCCCTACGCGGTGTTCTTCCTCGTCTTCAAATCGATGGCGGAACTGGGTACGGACATCCTGGGCGCGCTCGCCGTCTACGTCCTCACCGTCCTCGGTCTTCTCGCCCTCCACCTGTTCGGGGTGTACAGCCTCGCCATCGCCTTCATCGCCCGACGCTCGCCCCTCGCGTTCTTCCGGCAGATGCAGACGACGATGCTGACCGCCTTCGCCACCAGCTCCAGCAACGCGACCCTCCCGACCGCCCTGCGCGCCGCGACCGAGGACGTCGGCCTGAGCAAGGACGTGTCCGGCTTCGTCCTTACCGTCGGCGCGACCGCGAACCAGAACGGCACCGCCCTCTACGAGGGCGTGACCATCCTCTTCCTCGCCCAGCTCTTCGGCCACGACCTCACCCTGGCCGAGCAGGCCCGCGTCCTCGGCCTGACCGTGGTCGCCAGCCTCGGCACGGCGGGCATCCCCTCGGGCTCGCTTCCCTTCATCGCCACCGTCCTCGTCTCGCTCCGGATCCCTGCCGAGGCGATCGGCCTCATCCTCGGGATCGACCGCATCCTCGATATGAGCCGCACCGTGCTGAACGTCACCGGCGACATGACGATCGCCGCCTGCGTCGACCGCCTGGCGAAGGACCGCGAACCCGCCCCGACTCCGGCCTGACGAGGACGGAGTCGGTCTGGATGCCGTCGTGGTCGCAAAAGCCCGATCCTTTGTCCTCTCGAAGCCTCAGACCGGGATAATCGTGTCGTCCCATGCCGTCCGACTCGCCGGTCCAAGAAGAGTCCGTCCTCCTCGCCTACGAACCTGAGCGCTACTGGGCGATCTGGCAACGTCCCGAGGGGCGCTACGCCTACTCGATCGACTCGGAGCAGGCGAGCTGGCTGATCGCTCTCGGCACTCAGGCGGCGGGCGAGGCGTGTCTCGCCTCCGACGCCCGCCAGAACGGCCGCCCGCTCTCGGACTACCGTCTCGACGAGCTGACCCTGCCCGACGCATTCGCCGCCGCCCGCGCCCAGCCGACGCCGTTTCTCTCAAGCCATGGAAAGCCTGTCCATCATGTTTTGGGCGTGCTGGTGATCGCGCAGGAGCCCGACGGCTGGGCGACCATCCGCCACATCCCGCTGTAGCGCCAAAGGTCCCGCCTCTCCTTGGAATCCCCTTACCATAAGGCTGGAAACCCAAAGAGAAACCATGACGCACGAACAAGAGGCCCTGTGGCAAAGGATTCGTGACCACCGGATCGACGCCCCGAACGCGTCGCTCCCCTACTCCGCCCGTCTCGCCCGCGAAAGGGGCTGGACCCCCGTCTACGCCGCCCGCGTCGTCGAGGAATACCGACGCTTTGCTTTCCTCGCCGTCGCCTCCGGGCACGGCGCCACCCCCTCGAAGGCGGTCGACGAGGCGTGGCACCTCCACCTCCTCTACACCCGAGACTACTGGGAGGAGTTCTGCCCCAAGGCGCTCGGGCGGCCCCTCCACCACCATCCCGCCGACGGTGGGACCGAGGACGACGCCAAGTACGAAGGCTGGTACCGCGACACCCTCGCGAGCTACGAACGGCTCTTCGGAGAATCGCCGCCGGAAGACGTCTGGCCCCGGACCGACGCGCCCCGGCGGCAAGGACGGCTCCGCTTGGCGTGGCTCGCCCTCCTTCCCTTCGTCCTAACGGGGTGCGACGAGCCGCTCAACCCCCTCGGCTGGCACGGTCCGCCCTTCCTCGGACTGATCGCCGGACTCTACATCGCCTTCCTCGGCGCCGGGCTCCTCTTGCGCGAAGCCCTCCGCACCCCCGTCGACGGTCCGCCCGCCGGGGACTGGCGGCTCCACGTCGACGAGGAGGCGTTCCTCAACGAAGGCTCCCGCCTCGCCCTGACCACCGCGCTCGCCCGCCTGACCGCTGCGGGCTCGCTCGACGTCGACCGCAAGCGAGGCCGCATTCGGGCCCTCGAAGGCGGCCAGGGCGACCACCCGCTCGACCGCGCGATCCTGCGCGCCGCCTCCCGCACCGAGGGCGCCGACTACGAGACGATCCACCGGGCGGCGGGGCCGACCCTGGACGCGATGGAGGCGAGCCTGCGCCGCCAGGGCCTCTGGATGCCGCACGGCGAGGCGGCGAACGCTTCCCTCCTGCCGGGACTGATCGCCACCCTGCCCGTCCTGCTCGGCGGCATGAAGATCCTCGTCGGTCTGGACCGCGGCCGCCCGGTCGGCTTCCTCGTGATCGGCTGCCTCGTCGCCCTCGTCCTGAACGCCTTCCTTTTCCTCCCGCCGAAGCGCAGCCGCTACGGCGACCGGGTCCTGGAAGAGCTTCGGCTGCAGAAGGGCGACGCCCGCTGGCTCGGAAACCACGCCGACCTCCCGCCCGACCGTCTCGCCACCGGCGTCGCCCTCTACGGCCACACCGTCCTCGCGGACTCCCCCTACGCCTACCTGACCCCCATCGTCCAGCCCGTACCTATGGGCGGAGGCGATGGCGGCGGCGGCTCGAGCTGCGGCGGCGGAGGGGGCGGCTGCGGGGGAGGTGGTTGCGGAGGCTGCGGAAGCTAGCCTACAGCCCGCGCTGCGCCCGCTCGATCGCCCGCAGGGCCGCCGCCGCCTTGTTGCGCGACTCCTCGTACTCCAGGGTCTCCTTGGAGTCGTACACCACCCCGCCGCCCGCCTGGACGTACGCCTTGCCGTCCTTGAGGAGGATCGTGCGCAGGGCGATGCAGGTGTCGAGGTCGCCGGTGTGGGAGAAGAAGCCCACCGCTCCCGCGTAGGAACCGCGCCGCGTGGGCTCAAGCTCGTCGATGATCTGCATCGCCCGCACCTTCGGCGCGCCGGAGACGGTGCCCGCCGGGTGGACGGCCCGGAAGAGGCCGTAGGCGTCCAGGTCGTCGCGCAGCTCGCCCGTCACGTCGCTGACGATGTGCATGACGTGGCTGTACTTCTCGATCACCATGAGCTGGTTGACCCGCACCGTGCCCGTCTTGCAGACGCGTCCCAGGTCGTTTCGGCCCAGGTCCACGAGCATGATGTGCTCGGCCCGCTCCTTCTCGTCGTGGATCAGCTCCTCCGCGAGGGCGGCGTCCTCCGCCTCGTCCTTGCCGCGCCAGCGGGTGCCTGCGATGGGACGCACGCGCGCCTTCTGGCCGTGGAGAGAGACGAGCAGTTCCGGCGAGGCGCCGACGAGGTCGAAGTCGCCGAACCGAAGCAGGAACATGTAGGGCGAGGGGTTGATCGACCGCAGAGAGCGGTACACGGTGACCGGGTGCGCCTCGACCGCCGTCTCGAAGCGCTGCGAAGGCACCATCTGGACGCCGTCGCCCTGCGTGATGTACCGCTTCATCGCCGTCACCATCCCCTCGAACTCCCCTTGCGTCACGTTCGCCGTGACCTCGTGCGGCTCGTGCCGGTCGTTGGGAAGCGACGGCAACGGCTGGGCGAGCCGATCGACGATCGCCTGGACCTCGCGCTCCGCCCGGTCGTACCCCTGCGCCGTGCCGTCCGTCATCGCGACGATCTTGATGAGGTTCTTCGCGTGGTCGAACACCACGACCACGTCGACCATCATCATCGCCATGTCCGGCAGGCCGAGGTCGTCCTTCGTCGTGTCCGGCAGCCGCTCGAAGTAGCGGACGACGTCGTACGCCAGCATCCCCACCGCGCCGCCCGCGAAGGCGGGAAGGCCGGGGATCGCCATCGGGATCGCCTCCCCCAGCTCCCGCTGGAGCAGATGGAGCGGATCCTCGCCCGGCTTCAGCTCTCCGTCCGTCTCGCCCTCCGGCGAGAGGCGGCGGACGCGACCGTCCTTCGTGCGCAGGACCGCCTTCGGGTGGACCCCCAGCACGGAGTAGCGGGACACCTGCTCGCCGCCCGTCACGCTCTCCAGGAGAAAGCTGTACGTCTCGTCGTGCGCCAGCTTCCAGTACGCGCTGAGGGGGGTTTCGACGTCGGCCAGGATCTCGCGGACGACCGCGCGCGGGGTCGTGCCGCCCTGGCGCAGGAACTCCTCGCGCGTGGGGGTGAGCATGCGTGGATTATGACGCCCGCGCTCCCCTTAGAGGAATCGCGCCTCGTAGAGGCCGCACACCGCGTCGATCCGCCGGGTGACGTCGGCCCGCATCGTCGGCTGCGCCTTCTCGCCCGCCAGAAAGTCGACGAGGTTCGTCAGGTCGAGCGTCCGGGCCAGCAGCGCCGCGTCCTCCGGCGCGTTCAGCTCGTCCAGGAAAGCCGTCTCGAAACCCGGAGGGAGCCCCTCGGCATGGCGCAGGAGCTGCCCGACGTCGGAAAGCCACGTGCCCGCGTGGGCGAACTCCCAGTCGAGCACGGCGGTCAGCCCCGTCTCGTCCACCAGCAGGTTGCTCGCCTTGAAGTCGCCGTGGACGAGCACGGGCGGCCCGGCGATCGCCTGGAGCCGCGGCTCGGCGTCGTCGGTCACCCGGACAACGCGCTCCCGGAGCGGTTTCGCAAGCCGGGCGGTCGGCAGCCGATGGCGCAGCCATCCGAGAAGCCCCTCGATCGCGGAGGACCAAGGCTCGTCGATACGCAGTTCCTCGATACGGCAGGCGACCGGCTCGGGCTCTGGCACGACGAACAACCCCGCCGCGGCACACCGCCTTTCGTTGAGGACGAGCCGGGCTTGGGCAAGGTCGCCGGCCGTCTTCTCCGCCGGAAAATCCCTGCCCTTGGCGAGCGCCCGTTCCAAGCTCATGCCTTCCCGGAACTCGAACACCGTGAAACCCTTGCCCCGCACGACGATCCAGGGGGCAGGGAACGCCACCGGAAGGCAACCCAGGATCGTGCGCTCCAACACGGCCGAGCGGGCGTCGCGCTGGTGGATGCGTAGAACGAGCGGCCCGCTCGCCGTCTCGATCCGGTAGTTCGTGTTCGCCTTCCCCTCGGCGAGGAGCGTCAGCGCGTGCGGCACGATGCCGTAGGGGACGAGCATCCGTGAAGCGCCTTCCAGGTCGAGAACGGCGTACCCCTCCTTTCGCTCCCAAGCCGCTTCCATGCCCCAGTGTGGCGCAACGCTATACTTGATCCGTGGCCGGCTTCAGCACGCACACCGGAACGCTCGCCGTCGTGCCGGGCGACAACATCGACACCGACCGGATCATCCCGGCGCGCTTTCTGTCGCGCATCGAGCGCGCGGGCTACGGCGAGCTTCTTTTCAAGGACGTGCGCGGCCCCGAGTTCGCGCTCGATCAGCCGGAAGCCCAGGGCGCGACGATCATGGTGGTCGGCACGAACTTCGGGTGCGGCTCTTCCCGCGAACACGCCGTCTGGGCGATCCAGCAGGCGGGCTACCGCTGCGTGGTCGCGCGCGTCGAGTCGAACCTCCCCGGCTTCAGCGACATCTTCCGCCAGAACTCGGAGAACTGTGGCCTTCTTCTGCTCGAACTCCCCCCCGAAGAGCACCGGAAACTCGCCGAGGCGGGCTCCGGGGCGACCGCGACCGTCGACCTGCCGAACCAGACCGTCGCGGGCCCGGACGGCCCCATCGGCTTCGACATCAACCCCGCCACAAAGGCCTCGGTCATGGCCGGACTCGACCTGATCGGCTCCACCCTCCAGCACGGCGACGCCATCGCCGCCTACGAGGCGCGGGTGGCCGCGTGAAGCGACTTCTTCCGTTCGCCCTGATTCTCGCCGCCTGCGGTCCCGGCGGCGGCGGCGACGATCACCAGCCCGACTCCGGGGCGTCGGGCAGGCCCACCGAGTCGACGACCACCGCCGCAACCCGCGTGACGACTCCCTCGACGACGAGCCCCACAATGGCGCCGCCCGTCGCGGTCAAGGGTAACCCGAGCCGCCTCTACCAGCTCGAAGACCTGAAGAAGGTCGACGTTGAGATCAAGGGCCATAAGGTCCATCTCTGGGTGATGGACGACGACTCGAAGCAGAACGAGGGCATGATGTTCCTCGAGGAAGGGGACGTGAAGGCCGACGAGGGCATGCTGTTCGCCTTCGACTCCGTGCAGCCCAAGACCTATCCCGACGGTCGGCCGCGCGGCTTCTGGATGCACAACACCCTTATCCCCCTCGATATCATCTACCTTTCCCCCAGCGGCCAGGTGCTGAACGTCGCCCACGGGAACGTCCAGGACGACACGACCGTCGCCGCCGACGGCGAGTTCAGGAACGTGATCGAGCTGAAGGCGGGGACCGCCGCCCGGTTCGGCCTCAAGCCGGGCGACACCATCGCGCTGCCGAAGGCGCCCTAAGCCGTGTTCGTGCCCGTCGCCGCTTGGCGGCGTACCGGGGCTCCCGCCTGGTGGGAGTTCCTCATGATCGCCGTGGGCTGCCTGATGGTCGCCCTCGGCTTCCGGCTGTTCCTCAATCCCAACGGGATCGTGGCGGGCGGCGTGGTCGGCCTCTCGACCGTGCTCCAAGGCGCGTTCGGCTGGGACCCGGCCCTCGTTCAGGCTCTCGTCAACCTGCCGCTCCTCGTCGTGGGCTGGATGCTGCTCGGAAAGCAGGAAGGGCTCCGTTCCCTCCTCGGCTCGTTCCTCCTGCCCCTGTGCATCGCGGCGACGCGCGGCGTGCCGCCGCTGACCCACGAACCCCTCGTCGCCTCCCTGTTCGGCGGCGTGTTCGTCGGCGTCGGCCTCGCCCTGCTCCTCTACGCGCGGGGCTCCGTGGGCGGCTACTCCCTCGTCGCGCGGGTCGTCGCCAAACGGTTCGGAGCCTCGGTCGCCACGACCCTGCTCGTGATGGACGGGCTGACGATCGCGGCGAGCGTGTTCCGGTTCGGACCGGAGAAAGCCCTCCTCGGCCTCGTCGCCGCCTACGTCATGCGGACGGCGATCGACCGTTCGCTCGTCGGCTTCAACCTCTCGTACGTCGCGCTGGTCATCTCCACCAAGCACGAGGCCCTGAGGGGACGCCTGCTGTACGATCTCGACCGGGGCGTCACCGTCCTCGCGGGCGAAGGCGGCCATACCGGCGCCGCGCGGCCCGTCCTGATGGTCGTCCTCAGCGCGCGGGAGGTGCCCCGCCTGCGATCCCTCGTCGTCGCCGAAGACCCGGAGGCGTTCGTGGTCATCACCGACGCCACGGAGGTTCTCGGCCGAGGTTTCGTCCGGGGCTGACCCCGCCTTGCAGATTTATAGTGAACGCCCTGGGCCCGGTCGGGGTTAATAAGAATCGATGATCCCGCTCTCGATCCTGGCCCTCGCCGGCCCCGCCGCGCAGTTCCCCTACCGCGGGCCGACGTTCGACGCCTTCGTCAAGGACAGCTACCGCGTCGCCGGACGGCCGAACCCGAACGAGTTCTACGCGACGATGGACGCGCGGGCGGTAAAGGCGGGCCTGCCGACCTGGGCCGGATGGGCCGCTCAGAACAAGGCGAAGCCGGGCGACGCCGAAGGGGCCAAGGCGGCGGGCGCGGCGGTCTGGAAGCGGATCAAGAAGACGATCACCAAGTTCAGCCTCGATCGCGGCTTCGAGTTCACGAACGCGGTCACGACGAACGAGCGGCAGTGCTACCTCCAGTCGATCATCGTCGCGGGCGAGCTCCAGAAGGCGGGTTACGACGCGGGCGTGGCGATGGTCTGGAGCAACCCGAAGGGCCAGACTTCGAACAACGGCCACGCGGTCGCGGTCGTCCGTACGGGAGCCAAGGACGTCGTGGTCGACTGCTCCGAGCCCAAGCCGTTCGAGGTCCACAAGGGCCTCTTCATGCAGATGGGCTCGATCTACGCCTACGTCGAGCCTCAGTACGACGCGAACGAGTGGATCACCGGCTATCGCCTCGTCGGCACGGGCGCGACGGTCGCGCCCTCGAAGCTCCGCCTTCTCGATCTGCCCTTCCTAAAGTCCCAGTTCGACTACTACCGCGGCGAGCGGGCCCTGGGAGGCGTGATCGCCAAAGCGAAGACTCCTGCCGGTCTCGCCGCGAGCGAGCGGTTCTACCGCAAGAGCCTCGCCGAGTGCCCCCAGAACCCCCTGACGCGAGCGATGCTGGTCCGGGTTCTCGCCCTGCGGGGCAACCGCACCGAAGCCGAGGCCCAGCGGCAGAAGGCGGCGAAGGAGTACGCCCAGTTCGGCTGGACGCCCGACGAGGTCAAGCGCGCCGTCGTCGCCTCCCGATAGCCTCGTATCCAAAGCCTCCCTCCTCTCTGGAGGGAGGCTTTCTCGTCCTACATCCGGAGCGTGACGTTGCGCGCCCGCATCCAGGCGAGGACGGCCCAGGTCAGGCCGATGTAGCCCAGCGTGTAGGCCCATCCGCCACCGACGAGGCCGAACCGCCCCTGCATCGCCGCCAGCCAGTCCTGTTGCATCGTCTTGCCGTCGCTCAGGGTCCACTGTTGCAGGACGAGGGTCTTCACGAGGATCGGCCCCGCGTAGGCGACGAGCGGGTTCGCGCCGAACACGTTCAGCGGGGCGGCGATCTTCGCCCAAGGGCGACCGTCGAGGGCCACCGCGAGCAGGCCGATGATGATCGCGCCGAGCCCCCCCGCGTAGAGGATGTACGGGGCGGTCCAGATCTCTTTCGACATCGGGTGGCCCATTACAAACCAGAGCGCGCCGAGGGCGGCCATGCCGAAGCCTGAGAGGATCACCCAGCGGCGACGGTGGGCCTTCACCAGCGCGCCGCCGACGAGGCTGCCTAAGATGACGAGGGCGGCGGTCGGAACCACCGAAGGGAGACCCCGGACGCCAAGCGGTCGGAAGTAGACGTCGTTCAGGTAGAGCACGAGGTTGGCGTGCTCCGTCAGGACCGCCCGACCGTGGGTGGGAACGGGAATCCACGCCAGCGCGGCTCCGTAGGCGACCAGGAGCCCGGCGGCGATCAGGCCCCGCACGAGCGGCTTGAGAGGCATGATGAGAGCCGCGACGAGCGAGGCGAGACCGATGAGTTGGAGGACGCCCAGACCGAGGGTGACCTGATGGTTGATCGCCGAGTCGAGCCCCATGCCGACCGCCAAAAGCCCCACCGCCCGCACGAGCGCCTTCCGCGCCCACGCCCCGTAGGTCATCCCTTTCCGCATGGAAGAGCGGTAGGAGAGAGGCATCGAAAGGCCCGCGCAGAGCAGGAACCATGGAAAGACGAGATCGGCCAGACGGGCCCATTCTCCGAAAGGCGCGTGGACCAACGGCTTCGGGGTAGCTTGATCCAGCGCAAGATTGTTCACCAGGAGCATCAGCGCAACCGTCGCGCCCCGGAAAGCGTCGAGAGACGTGAGACGAGCGGACTTCTTGATCGCCTCGTCGACCCTTGGCTCAATGGAATCAGACGCTTGTTCGTTGACAGGTCGTGACAGGGCGATCATGGCGGTAGGGGTTAGGACGATGGTCTTGCCCCTCTTGTTTGGCGCCCTTTTCGTCGCGGGCTGCGCCCGTCCCGTCGAGGACCGCACGAAGGCGGAAAAGAAGATCAACGCCTCCCACAAGCGCGCTTTGAACCTTGCCAAGCCCGAGAAGAACGACCCCTACTGGCAGAGCGCCTACGCGGCGGTCCAGAAGGATCCGTCGCTCGCCCAGACGGCGGTCGACCGCAGCGCCTCCGCGCCGCTCCCGAAGCTGGTCCGGGGCTCCCACCTCGAGAAGAAGCTGCTTCTCACCTTCGACGACGGACCTCACCCCGCCTCGACCCTCGGACTGCTCAAGATCCTGCACGACGAAGGCGTTCCCGCGACCTTCTTCGTGATCGGCAAGATGGTCGAAAAGCGCCCCGACCTCCTACGGGCGATCCAGAAGGCGGGCCAGACGATCGCCAACCACACGTTCAGCCACGTGACGATGATCCGGCTCCCCGAGGACGAGCAGCGAACCGAGTACCGCGCGAACAACGACATCGTCCGGAAGATCACGGGCCAGGGTATGACCTTCTGCCGCCCGCCCGGCGGCGACTACGACGCCTCGACGATCCGCGCCGCCCAGGCCGAAGGACTCACCACCGTGCTCTGGACCGACGATCCCGGCGACTTCGCCAACCCCGGCGACGGCATCGTCCTCGACCGGTCCCTCAAGCGGCTTTCGAACGGCGGCGTCATCCTCCTGCACGACGGATCCGTCAACACCCTCGACACCCTGCGCGAGCTGATCCACGAGGCGAAAGCGCGCGGCTTCACGTTCGTGTCCCCGCGCCAGATGCTCGACGATCTCGGAGGTCCCATCCCGCCGAGCGTCGCGAGGGAGCGTCCTGAGTCGAAAACGGTCGCGGAGCGGTAGTTCGGACGTCAGAATAGACACGATGCTGTCCGCGATCTGCGCCGCCGCGATCTTCGCTCCGAAAGACGCCGTCCCGAAAGACGACTTCCGAGCCTGGGGCTTGGAGACCGCCTTCGCGATCCGCCGCGACTACAAGCTCCCCACTCGCGGACTCTACGCCAATGAGATCGTCGGCGGCAAGCGCAGCGGCCCCTCGTTCAACTGGGGCGTCGGCGTCTGGATGCCCGCCCTCGTGGCGGCCGCCAAAGCCGACCCGGCCTGGAAGAAGGAGCTTCGCGAGTACGTGAAGGCCACCCGCGTCTACTGGAACGACAAAGGCCCCGTCCCAGGCTACGACGTTCTGCCCGGTCCCAAGGACGTGGACCGCTACTACGACGATAACGAGTGGATGGTCATGGCCCTCTGCGACGCCTCGGACGTGCTGAAGGATCGTGGGATCCTGCTCTGGGCCCAGGAGACCCTGAAGTACGCGCTGAGCGGTGAGGACGCGAAGCTCGGAGGCGGCATCTATTGGCAGGAGGCGAAAAAAGAGTCGAAGAACGCCTGCTCCAACGGACCCGCCGCCGCCGCCTGCCTCGCCGTCTACGAGCGTACGAAAGACCCGGCGTACCTGCGGAAGGCGAAGGAACTCTACGCCTGGACGAGGAAGAACCTCCAGGACCCGACGGACGGACTCTTCTGGGACAACGTCAAACTGGACGGGCGCATCGAGAAGACCAAGTGGTCCTACAACACCGCCCTCATGATCCGCTCTGCCGCGGAGTTGGGCCGTCTCACGGGCGAACAGGCCTACAAGGATGAGGCCGAACGGATGGCCCAGGCGAGCGAGAAGCGGTGGATCGATCCCGAGACGGGCGCGATCAAGGACGCCCACCGCTTCGCCCATCTCCTGCTCGAATCGTGGTCCTACGTCCCGACGCCCGCCCGCCAGGCGGAAATCCGCCGCGCGCTTGCCTGGACCCACGCTCACGGCCGCAACGCCGACGGACGCTACGGCGGCGAGTTCGACAAGCCGCCCCGCCCCAACCAGACGAAGTTCGAACTGATCGACCAAGCCTCGGCGGCGCGCGCCTTCCTCACGGCTTCGTAGTTTTGTGCTTTCTGATGATATAAGGAGAAATACGGTTTTTCGCGCTATAAAAGCGCGAGAGCCGTCAGGGCTCGATCGCAAGCCTTGGGCCCTGTTAGGCTGAGGCCTCTTATGAAAATCCTTGCGATGGTTCCGTTTCTCGCTCTCGCCGCGGTCTCTTCGGCGAACCTCGTCGTCAACGGCGACTTCCAGTCCAGCACGTTCAGCGCGCCCTACCAGACCCTGACCGGCTCCCAGTTGCCCGGCTGGACGATCGTCGGTCGGGACGTCGCCGGCATCGTAAGCCCCTACCTGAACGCCCCCAACCAGGAGATCGACCTGAGCGGCGTGACCGACGCGACCCCCGGCACCACCGGCATCTCGCAGACGATCGCGACCGTCGCCGGCAGGTTCTACACCCTGTCGTTCGACGTCTACGCGGGCTCCTCGTTCACCGGCTACAACGGCGGCGTGGACTACATGCTGAACGGCAACACGGTCGCCACGAACCTCCAGGGGAGCCGCTCCACCTTCAACTTCGGCTTCGTGGCGACGGGCTCTTCGACCACGCTGGCCTTCATGTCGAACAACGGCAACGTGTCCCACATCGACAACGTCTCTCTCTCGACCCCCGCCCCCGGCGCGGCGATCGCCTTCGCCGTCGGCGCGATCCGCCGCCGACGGCGCAACCGTTAAGGCCCTGAAAGCCCCTTTTCCGTATGAAAAGGGGCTTTTTCGCGTCCTAGCCGAGGTTTGGCCCTGATCTTGCCTCAGAGGTTCGTCGTGAGAATTCTCCTCTCCTCGCTCGCCGTTCTATCCATCGGTGCGTCGGCTTCCGCGAACCTCGTCCGCAACGGCGACTTCGAGGCCAACCCCTACGGTCTGGGAGGGCACGTCGTCCCCGCCACGATCACCGGCTGGACGCAGATCCCCGGCGCCGTCGTCGCGGGCATCGGCACGACCTACCTCGGCGCGCCGAGCCAGGAGATCGACCTGAGCGGCTATGTCGACGACACCTCGGGAACCGGCATCTATCAGGATCTCGCCACCGTCGCCGGTCGACGCTACACCCTCTCTCTCGACGTCTTCACCGGCGGCAACGTCGGCTACACGGGCGGCGTCGACGTCCGACTGAACGACAACGCGCTTCTCGCCACCAACCTCCAAGGGTTCGATCGAACGAACTACCAGTTCTCGTTCGTTGCGACGGACGCGACGACCCGCCTTTTCCTAACCTCCAATCACGGGAACGTCTCTCACGTCGACAACGTGAACGTGGCCGCCGTCCCCGGCCCGGCCGCCTTCGCGACGTTCGGCGTCAGTCTCGTCCGTATGCGCCGCCGGAAAGCGCACACGAAGCCGTGAAGAGCCCCTCGAACGCGCCCGTTTCGTAACGCATCCGCGGGCCGTTCGTCCAGAATGATCGTCATGGCCCGGTTCTCTCGCCCCGTCGCCCTCGGTTCGCTCCTCCTCTTAGTCGCCGCCTCGCGGGCGGGCGACGGCGCGCCGAAACCGCTCGCTCCCGGCTCCGCCGCGCCGCCCCTCGCGATCAAGGCGTGGCTCAAGGGCGACCGGATGGCGGGGCTCCCCAAGAAGGGGATCTGCGTGGTCGAATTCTGGGCGACGTGGTGCGGGCCGTGCATAGAATCGATCCCCCACGTCACCCAGATGGCGAAGGCGAACCCGGACGTGACGTTCCTCGGGGTGGGCGTGTGGGAGCCATGGGACGCGGTCAAGCTGCCGAAGTTCGTCGCCGACCGCGGCGACAAGATGGACTACCGCGTCGCCTACTCGGGCGACCAGGACGGCATGGCGGCGAGTTGGCTCAAGCCGGGCATGCAGGACGGCATCCCCTGCGCCTTCCTGATCAAGGACGGACGGATCCAGTGGATCGGCCACCCCGACCTCCTCGAGAAGCCGCTCGCGCAGGTCAAGGCCGGAACCTTCGATCTGAACGCGGCCAGAGTGGCGTTCGACGGTCGTGTCGCCAAGGTTCAGCGGCGACGAGACGCGCTCGACGCCCTTACCGCCGCCGTCGAGCTCTACGTCTCGGGCAAGCGTGAAGAGGGCCGGAAGGCTCTCGACGCGGCGGTGGCGAAGTACCCGGAGAACGCCGACACGGCGGATCGCCAGCGCTTCTCCTGGCTCGCCGACGAGGACCCCAAGGCTTGGGAGGTCCGCGCGCGAGAGTTGGCGGCGACGAAGGATCCCAAGAACCTCGCCATCCTGAATTCGTTCGCCCTACGCCGCGCCGCCGTGCCGAAGGACGTCCCCCTCGCCCGCACCGCCCTGGCCCTCGCGCTCGACGCGACGGACTGGAAGGAGCCCAACACCCTGACCTACGGCACGACGATCTACGCCCAGCTCAAGGACGACGCCCTGGAACTGCGCGCGACGAACGCCCTGCTCGACAACTGGCCCGCCAAGGGCTGGGAAGACGCCGAGGCCGTTCGTGAGAAACTCAAGAAACGCAAGGTCGAGCTCGAGGCGAAGGCCGGAAGCCGCTAGGCCCCGTCCACGCTCCGCCCTCTCCTTCGAGAAGAGGGCGGAGCGTGGAAGATCGGCAGAACCGAGCCCTTACCCCTTCGGACGCACCGTCCCCGCCGGCGCGGTGGGGTTCGACTGCGACTTCACGAACGCCGCGATGTCCGTGTGAAGCTGCTTGCGGCAGGCATCGTCGAGGTAGATCATGTGGCCCGCCGCGTAGCGGTGGCGCACGACGTTGCCCTTGAGGCGCGGATCCAGCTCCATCTTGTCGAGGATCTGGTCGACCGTCCCCATCGGACACGCGAGGTCGTAGTAGCCCATCGCCACCATCACCTTCGTGTAGGGGTTGTTCGTGAGGGCCGTCCGTAGGGCCTCGCTCTCGTCGAGGATACCGCTCGGATAGCTCCAACGCCCGGTGCCCTCGCCCAGGATGTAGTAGCGGTTGGTCGTCTTATAGCCCAGATCGTTGGGCAGGTAGTCGTTGACCGTCGAGGTGAAAACCGGCCCGACCTGCGTGTAGGAGGGATCGTCGTCGGGCGTGTCGTTGTTCCAGACGCGGTCGATGCCGACGAACCGGGCGTCGTAGCGGCCTACCGTGTACCGGTCGCGCCGCCGCAGCTCCTTGAACCACTGGAAATCGTTTACCCGCAGGTTGCTGTCCTCGAGGTAGGTCTCCGAAAGCCCCGTCAGGCGGTGGAGCTTGGCGACGAGGCTCTTGCGCCGGTCGGAAGGAAGGTTGTCGCCGCGCGACAGCGCGGGAAGGTACTCGTCGTACGCGAACGCCATCGCCTCGTCGTAGACCTGCCCCACCGGCTTCCGCTGCATGTCCGCCGGAAGCTTCTTGTGGTACCAGGCGGAGGCGGCGAACGTCGGGAGGTTGAAGGCGTACGGCACGTCGTTCCCCTTGCCCCCGTCCTGGACCACGGTGCCGATGTACGGCGAGACGAGGATCAGGCCGTTGAGCCCGACGCCGTGGCCGTGGAGCCAGTTGGCGAGGCCGGAGCCCCGGATGCCGCCGTAGCTCTCGCCCATGACGAAAACGGGGCTGAGCCAGCGGTTCTCCGTGCTCAGGTAGGAGCGGATGAACTCGCCCACGGAAGAGATGTCGCCGTCGACGCTCCAGAAGCGCGGACCGTTCTCCGGCTTCCCCGCCTCCGCCTTCTCCGCGCGGCTGTAGCCCGTGCCCACCGGGTCGATCGTGACGATGTCCGACTCGGGAAGAAGGCTGTCGTCGTTCGGGACCAGCTCGTAGGGCGGCGGCGGCATAAAGCCCTCCGAGGAGCCCATCTTGGGCCGCTTCGGACCGACCAGCCCAAGGTGGAGCCACACCGAGGCCGAGCCGGGGCCGCCGTTGAACACGAAGGTCACGGGCCGCTTCGCCCCCACCGGAACATCGGTGCGCCGGTAGCTCGTGAAGAAGATGCGCCCCTCGATCTCGCCCTTGGCGTTGCGGATCGGCATCAGCCCCGCCGTGGTCCGGTACTTGACGGCTTGGCCCGCGAGAAGCGCGTCGTGGTCCTTCGTGACCCAGTCGGGCTGAACCTCGGTCGACGTTTGCTGGAAGAGAGCGGCGGCGAGCAATGAGAACATCGGGGCCCTATTTCACCTCAGACCGTTCGGAGAAAGCCGGGCTCAGCCCCTTGGCACGCGACCGACAAGTAAACTCTCCCCTGTGAGCGAACCGATCGACGGGCGGCAGGTGACCTACGACCCCCTGCACGCGCTGATGGCGCGGTTCGAGAACGTGAAGATCGCCGACGCCGGCGTCAACGCGTTCGATGGGCTCTCCGTCGAGGAGGCCCTCCAGAAGCACGTCGTCGACGGCATCAAGAAAGGCCTGGAAGGGCGTCTCGAGAACGCCCTGGAGCGCTACGAGCCCCTGGCGGTCGTGAACGACATCCTGCTCGGCGGCATGAAGACGGTCGGCGAACTGTTCGGCGCAGGCAAGATGCAGCTTCCCTTCGTGCTCCAGAGCGCGGAGGTCATGAAGGCGGCGGTGCGCTACCTCGAACCCAAGATGGAGAAGAAGGAAGGGTCGGAGAAGGGCTCGATCCTGCTCGCCACCGTCTCCGGCGACGTCCACGACATCGGCAAGAACCTTGTCGACATCATCCTCTCGAACAACGGCTACCGCGTGGTCAACATCGGCATCAAGCAGCCGATCAACGCCATCCTCGACGCCTGGAAGGAACACCAGACCGACGCCATCGGCCTGAGCGGCCTGCTCGTCAAGAGCACGCTCATCATGAAGGAGAACCTCCTGGAGATGAACGCGCGCGGCCTCGCGAAGGTCCCCGTCCTTCTCGGCGGCGCCGCCCTCACCCGATCCTACGTCGAAGAGGACCTGCGCGCCCTCTATCAAGGCCGCGTCTTCTACGCCCAGGACGCCTTCGAAGGGCTCCACATCATGGAAGGCCTCGCCGACGTGGACGACGAGGCCCCCGCCGAGGCGGTCGAGGCGGCGGAGTACGAGCGCCACCGGACCCACCGGACGGACGCGCTCGACCCCGTCCTCTACACCTTCGACGGGACGATGTCCGACGTCGTGCCGGTCGAAGCGCCGCCTTCCCTTCCCTTCTACGGCGCGCGCAAGCACACCCGGTTCGACCTTTTCGAGCTCTACAAGTACGTGAACCCCGTCGCGCTGTTCCGGGGCCAGTGGCAGTTCAAGCGCCCCGCCGGGATGGGCAACGTCGAGTTCACCGCCTACCTCCAGCAGGAGGCGGAGCCGATCTTCCGCCGCCTTGGGCGCGAGCTGGCGAACGTCCTGAAGCCGGTCGTGAAATGGGGCTGGTTCCCGTGCGCGGGCGAGGGCAACGACCTGATCGTCTACCAGGAGGACGGCCGGACGGAGCGGACGCGCTTCACCTTTCCCCGCCAGCGGGAAGGGAGAAGGCTTTGCCTCGCCGACTTCTTCCGCCGCCCCCACGACGGTGCGACCGACGTCGTCGGCTTCCAGATCGTGACCGTCGGGTCGGCGATCAGCGAGCGCGAGCGGGCGCTGTTCGCCTCCGGCGACTACCAGGAGTACCTGTTCACGCACGGCATGGGTGTCGAGACCGCCGAGGCCCTCGCCGAGCACTGGCACCAGCAGATGCGCCGCGAACTGGGCATCGACGATGAGGAGCCCGACGAGATGCGCCTTCTCTTCTCCGCCCGCTACCACGGCGCCCGCTACTCCTTCGGCTACCCGGCCTGCCCCAACCTGGAGGATCAGGCGAAACTGTTCGACCTGCTCCGGCCGGAGGAGATCGGAATCGAGCTGACCGAGGAGTTCATGCTCGCCCCGGAGCAGTCCACGAGCGCGATCGTCGTGCACCATCCGGCGGCGAAGTACTTCAACGTTCGCTAACGATCCTGGGCCACGGCGTAGCGCTCGGGCTGGGCAGACCGTCTTCCCGATTCGACGGCCCGTCGAACCGCCTCCCCGCTCGTGAGAACCCGCACCCCGCCCGGACTCTGGATCTGGGGCGGCAATCCGGACGGTGGCGGTTCGGTCGCGTTCTGAGCGAGGGGCGCCCTCGTTCCGATCGCGGAAGCGGACGAACCCATCGGATAGCTCCCCGATGGCGTGGAAGGGCTCGTAGAAGCCCCGGAGACGCTCGCCTCAGCCCCGCTCGGCGCGGAAACGACGGGAGCGGAGGGAGCGCCTCCCAGGAAAACGCCCCGTACGAGGAAGAAGACGGCGACGATCAGGAGGGCCGCGACGCTGCCGAGGGCGAGGAAGATCGTCCGGCGTTCGACCGACGGGTTCGCCAACGGCGCGCCGCCGTTCTTCAGGCGTAGCTCGTGGAGCATCGCCTCCACCTCGGATGAGGACAGTCCGAGCACCGCTCCGACCTCCTGGGAAGTCGGCCCCGTGCCCTGCGCCCGCACGGGGCGCCGGGCGACCAGCCGGGCGACCTCGGCGATCTCTTCGTGGTTGAGTCGATTCATGACGATCGTCCTGAACTATAAGGACAAGGGAAAGGCGATGGTTCGTTCACTCGTCGTCCGAAACGTCGAAAAGACGGTCGAAAGCCGACACGGCTTGCAGAAGGGCTTTCCCTCCGGGCGTCCGTCGCGTGGGGGCCCTGCGCCGGATTTCCGCCGCGATACTCCGCTGGCCTTCGATAGAGTCCATAAGAGCCTCGTACCGAGCTCTCCGCTGGGCAAGGGACAACCGGGCGACGTTTCGGGTCACCTCGCGAACGACCTGCGCTTTCCGGGTCAACTCTCCCTCTGTGAACCAAGGAACCATGGAGGGAGGGAGAGGCGCCGCCGTCGTGACAAGGGCCTGGGAAGCAGGAGGGATAGGCGTCTGGTAGATCGAACCGCCCTGGTTGGCGATTGGGCTCTCTTCACTGACCGTACCGCCCAGCATCGGCGCTGGCCCACGGGCGGTCGCGCCGATCGGGCGATGCGCGTACCGGTAGAACCCTCCGACCGCGGCCACCGTCAGGACGAGCGCCAGGACGATCCCCGCGCTGAGGGCCGCGCTCCGGTCCGCGAACCGCCGCTGGGGAGCGGCGGGCGCGGTTCGGCGACGCACCTGGGCGAGAAGCCGCTCGACCTCGGAGACCGGCAGGCTCAGAGCTTCGGCGAGCCCTTCCACCGTCGGCCCTACGGCGGGCGGGGCGGCTTCCCGCGCGACGGCGAGACGCACGACCTCTTCGGCCTCTCGGGGATCGATGTGTCGTTGCATCGGAAGGATAGTCTAGGCTCGGATCGGAACCGCCCGGGACCTCCATCCCGGACGGCTTAGCTGATGAGAACGCGCCAGGCTTCGCCCAGCGCGGTCCGTATACGCTCGGTAAAGACGGCTTGGCGGACCGCGGTCCGGGGCGCGGAGGACACCGGAGCAGGCGTTACCGGGAAGGGCGGCAACGACGGGCGGCTGAGAACGACGATGGAGATGAGGGTGATCATGTTCGGGCTCTGACTCTTGGTCGTCGGCCCGGCGGGATCGGGCCTACATGTCTTCGTCGTGGATCAGGGATCGTATCTGGACGATCCCGCGATCTCCGGGGGCGGTACGGATGATGACTCGGGCAAGGACCGGAGTCGGCGGCGCCATCGGCGTCTCGATGCGCGCGGGTCGAGGGGCCAGCGCGGCGAGAACGGGATGGTGGGCGAGGACGCTCGGACCCGCGAAGGCGAGAAGCGCGACCGCCGCGACGCCCGCCAGCGCGGCGCTGACGAGACCGGAGCGATCGATGAAGCGTCGCTTCGGAGCGCTGCCGCCTGTCGAACGGAGCCGCTGCTCCCTCCGATAGGCCTCGACGACCGCTTCCGCCTCGCTCCACTGCATTCGTTCGCTCATTCGGTTCCTCCTCTGCAATGCGGACTTTACCGCACGTTCCCTATCGACGCGCCACGTTCGCCGCCGTTTCGCAAAAATTCTCGTTACTTCGATGCCGAGAGTCCGCGCGCGGGACCGACGACCGTCGTCTTCGTCTCGCTCGCGAGCGCCTCGGCGGACTCCACGAGGCCCTGGAGCTTGGCCCGCAGCACGATCGCCTTCGACGAGAAGTCCCGGTCGTTCGCGAACCGCGAACCGGCCAGCCGCTCCTCCAGGTCCCGCTGGACGCTCTTCAACGCGCCGACCATGCCCGTCTCGATCCCAAACAGGGCGTTGGCCGAGATGGCGGTCGCCGAGCAGGCCTGATCGATCTCCGCAAGCCGGGGGCGGGACGCGCCCTCGTCCGCGAGGGTCACCCCGAACGCGTCCACGCCGCTCTCGGCGTTCGCCACGAGACCGTTCAGGTCGGCTTGGTCCTTCGCGTACCGCTCCGCCACCTTCCCTTCCAGAAACCGTCGCTCGTCGATCTTCGAGGCGAAGTCGCGGATCGCGACCGATCGGCCCGCGTAGGCCGCCGAAGCCCGCTCGAAGGACTCGCCCAGCTCTTCGCGCGTGAGGAGCGTCTCCGCCTCCAGGCGATCCACCTGCGCCTTGTACGAGCGGTTCGTCTCTCCCAGCGCGTCCGTCAGGCGCGCCGAGATCGTCACGAACTCCGTCTCCGCCGTCCAGCCCGACTTCTTGCCGATGGCGAAGAGGTTCGTCACCATCGGCAGGACCGAGCCCCAAGAACCGCTGGCGAGCGCCCGGATCATGCTCATCGTCTCCGGGCTCTTGCTCCCCGTGGCCTTGGCCGCCCGCTCGATGGTCGCTCGCGCCGACGGATCCACGTCGAAAAGGTTCGAGAGGGCGGCGTAGCGGCTGGCGAACGCCTTCTCCTTGACCTTGCTCGCGCACAGGTCCAGCACGCCCATCGCCCGTCCGCCGCGGTCGAACCCGTCGATCGCGAGGGAGTTCCGGGCGTTGATCTCCGCGAGGAGCCGCTTCGCCTCCTTGACGTTCATCAGCCGGAGCTTGCGCGCGACCTCCGTCTTGAGCGTCTCCAGGGCCGCCGCCTTCGCGCTGGCGTTCGATCCTTCCTCGAACGCCTTCGTCGCCTCCGCGATGTTCCGGTTGGCGACGAGGATGTCGGTGGCGAGCCGCACCTGGTCCTGGCGAAGCTTCTCGTTCTCCTCCTGAAGCCGCTTGATCGCCGCCTCGGTCGCCGTCTCGGTCGCGACGGGCGGGGTCGCGGGAACGGGATCCTGATCGCCGCGCCCGTGGCCGCCCACTCCAGCGCCGGCGATCGTGGGCAGGAGAACGAAGAGGGCGAGGAAGGGAGTCATGGGCATGGAGAAGGGAGGACGCCGAGGCATACGCCAGCGGGGCTTCCAAGCTCATCGTATCACAAGGGGTAAAACCCTTCCATGCGTAGGAAGCTCGTCGTCGGTAACTGGAAGATGAATCTCACCCGCGACGGCGCCGCCACCCTTTTGGGCGCCTTGCAGGAAGGCTGGGTCGACACGGAGGCCGAGGTCGCGGTCTGCCCCGCCTACCTGAACATCGGCCTCGTGCGGCGGCTCCTCGACGGCTCCCCCATCGCGTTCGGCGGGCAGGACTGCTTCTGGATGGACAAGGGCGCCTTCACCGGTCAGGTCTCCGCCCTGCAGCTCGCCGACGCCGGGGCGTCGTTCTGCCTCGTGGGCCACAGCGAGACCCGCGGCCGCTTCGGGGTCGTCGAGGTTCCCGAATCGGTCCTCGCCTACTTCGCGGAGACGGACGAGACGATCAACCTGAAGATCAAGGCCCTTCAGAAGCACGGCGTCCGGCCCATCCTCTGCGTCGGCGAGACCCTGGAAGAGCGCGAGGCGGATCGGACCGACGCGGTGATCCAGGCGCAGATCCGCGGCGCGCTCGCGGGTGTGACGGAATTCGCGACCGGCGTCGTCGCCTACGAGCCCGTCTGGGCCATCGGCACCGGCAAGGTTTGCGACGCCGCCGAGGCGTCCCGGGTCTGCGGCGTGGTCCGCGCCGCCCTTCGCGAGCTGTTCGGCAACCAGGCGGACGCGATCCGCGTCCTCTACGGCGGTAGCGTCAAGGGCGCGAACGCCAAGGAGCTTTTCGAGAGCCCGGACATCGACGGCGGCCTCGTCGGCGGCGCTTCCCTGCAGGCCGACGAGTTCGCCCGGATCGTGGCCGCCGCGTGACCCTGCGGTGGACGCTCCGGAGCCAAAGCCCCCTCGACGTCTGGGTCTACCGGGACGCGGCCCCGTTCGGACGGATGGTCCTGCCCGAGGACGAGCCGCGCGTCGCCTACGCGGAGATCGACGGCGTGGGCTGGCGCATCGCCTGGACCGAACTGTCGTTCTACCGGGTCGCTCAGGCATCCTCCGGCGTCTTCGTCGGGGAGGCCCGTTACCTGCCCTGGAAGCCCGGCACGTTCCGCGCGATGATCGGCGGCCTGCGCAGCTACCGTTGGGACATGGACCGCTCCGTGTGGCTCCGGGATGAGCGGCCGTTCCTCACCTTCGAGGGCGACCGGATCTACGCCCCCGACGACGCCCCCGACGCGCCCCCCCTCCTCGCCCTCGGCCTTCTGCTCGCCGCCACCGGCGGGCCGCGTTCCAATGGCTGAGCTCGAGGATCTGCGAGGCAAGACCCTCGCTTGGTTCGTTTCGCAGCGCCGCCCGCTTCTCTGCGCCGTCACCGGCCAGGGAACAAAGGGCGGGCGCCTCCTCCAATCGGATCGATACGGGCCGATCCGGGCCTCGCTCGCCGGGGTCGGTTGGTCGTTTCGAATAGTGCAGGGAGACGTGCTCACGTTCGATGGTGGGCCGACCGTCGCCGTGGCCCAACGGTCTCTCGGTGGGTACGAAGCGGAGATCGACGGCTCCGCCCGCTACCGCTTCGTGCGCGTTGCGCCCAATCGGAACGACTGGCTCGATGCAGCCGGTCGGCACGCCGTTCTCCTCCGGCGGCACCGCCACAGCGCCTATAACGAATCCGGCGAGATCATCATCAGCGTAACGTCGACGATCGAGCACGCGCCCGTTCTGATCCTGCTCGGGATCGTCAACCTCGTAGGCTGAATCTTTGCGGCTCAGAGGATGTTCACCGCGCGGGCCGCGACCACGACGAGCAGGCACAGGCTGATCATGCTCTGCAACATGCACAGGCCCTTCGCCCAGGGGGCGACCACCGCCGTGTCGGTGGGCGAGAAGGCGGTCGAGGTGTTGAACGCGACGAAAAGGTAGTCGATGAACATCGGCCGCCAATGGGGCTGGCCGATTCGGGCGCGCGTCTCGTCGTCCATCGTCATCTGCGGAAAGACGAAGCCATGCTCGAGGTTGTGGCCGCGCTCCCGAACGTGGGGTCCGCCCGCGTCGAGACGCCAGTACCAGAGACCGAACACCGCGACGTTGGCGAACCACAGCGGAAGGGAGGCGCGCAGGATCAAGGTCGCCTCGTGGTGGCTGGAGGGCTGGGTGAGGAGCCGGACCACGAGCGTTCCGAGGGCGACCATCAGGAAGACGGTCAGGGCCGCCATCGCCGCCGTGCCGATGCGCCGGGCCATCCGCACGTTGCCGCAGGCGCGCGTGACGATCTGCGGCACCAAGAGGGGGACCACGATCGCGGCGGGCGCCCACGAAGGTCCCGGCGCGATCTCCGAAGGAATCGCGAGGTGCAGGAGCGCCGCCGTCGCGCTCGCCATGTAGACCGGAATCCTGGACTCGGGAACGTGGATCGCGTGCAGGCCGTGGGACTCAACGTCCAAGCGATTCCGTCCCCTCTTTGTCCGGCTCCGTCACGTAGACGAAGTCTCCGATCCCCTTTGCCACCGCCGTCGGCCCCTCGGCCTGGGCCATCACCAGGGTGACCCCGCTCCCCGCTCCTCTTCGCTGGAGACGAAGGTTGATCCCCTGGCCGTACATGACGTGCCCCGAGCCGGCGATCACCACGAACGCCGTCTTGGGCGAGGTCGGCGTCCGCTCCAGGAACTTCGTCGCCGTGTCCGCCATTCCCTGGTCCCACAGGACCTGGGCCGCGTAGACGTTCTCTCCGCTCGGGCCGCCCATCGGGTGGCCGCCCATAAGGGCGTCGAACACCCGCCGGTGCTCCGGGGCGGGCTCCCCGAGGTTCGGCGGAAGCTGGAGCCGCTGCTCCGTCGTGAGGCCCGCGTAGCCGCCCTTGCCGACCGCGCGCACCCAGTCGCGGGGCACGTTCAGCGCGACCAGGGGAAGGCGGTTCTTGCGAGCCGCCTCGAACACCGGCCGGTAGAACCCGAAATCGAAGCCCCACTGCCCTTTCCAGTCGCTTTTCTGGAGGAAGTCGGCCTCCTCGATCCCGCCTTTCGACCAGCGGTCGAGCCAGTCCTGCTTGGGGCGGGTGTACATCTCGAGCCCGACGATCACGTCCCGCCCATCGTCGACGAGAGCCTGGATCACGTCGGCCTCCAATCGCTGGTGCGGCGTGGTCGCGTGGCTCTCGCCGAGGAACACGAAACGCTTGCCTCTCGCCTTGAGGGCGACGTCCTTGGGGGTCGCCTCGCGGCCGCTCGCCAGGTCGGTGATCGCGCCCAGGGTGACCGTCCGCTCGCCCTTCGTCCCCAACGGGAGTCGATTCGGGTCCGGCGGCGTCTGGCCCAGGAGCGCGGCGAGCAGGAGGCTCATGGGCCTATTCTATCGCGTCCGCTCCGGCGCGAAGACTAGAAAACTCTGGGCCGCGTCGCGGGAGGGGACTACTTCTGCCATACCGCCTTGGATTCTCCCACGCGCGCGGCGAGGTAGTCCAACTCCGTGCGAAGGATCGCCGGAGTAAGGCCCCGGTTGTCCAGGGCCATCTTCATCTTGAGCCACCCGCCGTCGATCATAAAGTGGCAGGGACCGACGTCCGTGTTCGCGGCGAGGATCCTCGCGAGGTCGTCGCGGGTGAGCTTGTCCACCCCCGCCTTCTGCATCAGCGCCACCGAAAACCACAGCTTGGTCCGGCTCTTCGCGAGGAAGACGCGCGTTGGGATTTTCAGGCCTGCCGCCGCCAACGCGATCTCGTAGGTCTTGGCTCCCGGCTCCTTCACCTCGTAGCCCAGTTTCGAGAGCGTCGCCTTCAGCCCCGCGTCGTCCAGCCGGTTCGGGACGGCGGCTCCTTGGCCGCCCGCGACGGCGAGAACGGAAGCGGCGAAAACCGGAACGAGGACGATTCGGGAACGGACCATGGGGACTCTATACCGCCTCAGGGCTTCGGCGGGGGCCGTGAGCCGCCGAACCGCCCCAGAAAGTAGGCTGAGGCGACGAAGAACCCGAACGGGATTGGGTCCATCCGCCAGGTGGGCTCGAAGCGGAATCGCCAGCTCGCCAGGACGAACGCGACGAACGGAACGGCGAGGATCGCGAGCGCGCCCGCCTTGATCCATCCTTCCCGCGTCACGCCCGCACGAGCCTCATCCCTAGCCAACGCTCCATCGCCCCGTAGAAAAGACCCTTCTGGTCGGGGTCCATCGCCCGGACGCTCGCGTTGTGGCTGGCGTTCTTCGCCACGAGCTTGACCGCGTCCGTTCGCCCGATGAGTTGCATCTGCGTCGCCGACCACGCGTCGGTCTCGCCGTAGATGTAGACCACGCGATCCGCACGGTACTGGAGGGTGTTGAAGACGAACGCCAGCGTGCGCGGGTCGTAGACGATCGCGTCCTTCGTTCCGGGCGGAGCGATGTCCAGGTTCGTCGGACTCGGGTTGGCCTTCAGATAGGGCTTGAAATCGGCGATATCGTAGTTGTAGTAGCCGATCTCGGTGAACGCCTGGTAGATGAACGCCCCGAACCGCCGGATGCCTGCGTCGCCGTAGTAGAACATCGTGTTCACCCGCCGGTATTCGTCCGCGAGAGCCTTCGCGGGCGCGTCGGGCGCCGGGATCGACTCCGGCTTCGAGCCGTACTGCCAGAACGCGTAGGGATACTCCAGCGCTCCGTACTCGTAGGCCTTCGCCACGCCCATCGAGAACGCCTCGGGCTTCGCCCCGAGCAGCGGCAGCACCTCGCCCTCGCGCTTCAGGAGCGCGATCTGGAACGCCTTGATCTTCGCCCGCGTCTCCGCGTCGCCCACCGTCTCGATGAAGCGGTTGATACGCGGGTCCTCCTGGGCGACGTTGATCGGCGCGACGTAGGCGACGGTCGCATCCACGTCGTCCGGGTAGAAGCACTTGAAGAACAGGGCCGTCTGGCCGCCCTTGCTCGCGCCGGTGGCGACCCACTTGCCCTTGTACAGTCTCTTCATCGCGCTCACGACCGCGTGCATGTCGTCGGCGGCGTTCCGAACCGTAAGTTGCTTCCAATCTACGGGGTTCGGCATGGAGCGCCCGAAGTAGCGGTGCTCGACCGTGACGAGATTCGGCCCGCCGAGCATCGTCGCCAGCTCGCCGCCCTGGGCTCCCCGGGCTGCGTAACCCTCCGTTCCCAGGAGTACCGGCTTGTCGAAGCCCGTGTGACGCAGGAAGACGTGCTGCGGAAACTTCGCCCCGTCGGGCTTCGCGTGGTCGACCGGCTGCGCGAACGTCACGTCGTAGGTTCCGTTCTCCGATTGGACGGCTTCGACGCCGGGCAGGGCCTTGAGCCGCGCGGTGAGCTCGTCCTGCGCGGGCGCCAGGACGGCCGACAGGAGCAGGATCACGCCTCCTGCGGTTCGCCCGGCCGCCGTCGCGACCCGCGTTCGCCCCGGACGCGCGCCTAGAACGGAGGCTCTTCTCCGGGTGGCGCTGGAAACGAGGGGCCTGGGTGCGAGCATCGGTCCACTTTAACCCAAGTCGTTCGACGTCGAACGACCGTCCGGCTGGGGATAAGCTAACGCCGATGGTTTCGCCGCTCCCCGTCGGGACTCGCCTAGCCGAGCGCTTCGAGATCGGCTCTCCCTTGGGACGAGGCGGCTTCTCCATCGTCTACGACGTTCTCGATCTCCGAAGGGGCGATCGCGCCGCCCTCAAGGAGTTCGCTCCGCCCGGCGCCGTCCGGGGCGAGGACGGCGCGCTCGATCTCGGCCCGTCCGCCGTCGCCCTCCGCCGGGCCTTCCTGACGGAGGCGCAGACCCTCGGACGGATGACCTTCCCCGGCGTGCTTCCCGTCCGTCTCGCCTTCGCCGCGAACGGCACCGCCTACGTCGCTACCGACGTCGTCGCGGGCGCGCGGACGCTCGACGCGCTTCTTCGCGAGCCTCTCGACCCCACGGGCGTGCTCGACCTCGCCTACCAGCTTCTGGAGACCCTGGAGGCGGTCCACGCCAAGGGCCTCCTCCACCGCGACGTCAAGCCCAGCAACGTCCTGGTCGGCCCGGACGGACGCGCCTACCTGATCGACTTCGGCGCCGCCCGCGCCTGGGCCGCCGACGCCGAGAACGCCCACACCGTCGTCTTCACCCCCGGCTTCGCGCCGCCCGAACAGCGTGCGACCGTCGGACGGCGCGGCCCCGCGACCGACGTGTACGGTCTCTGCGCCACCCTCTACGCCGCCCTGGCCGGACGCGCCCCCGAGGACGCCGTCGCCCGAACCGGCGGGATTCCCCTGACGCCGCTCCTCGACCTGCGTCCGGACCTCGACCCCGGCGTCGCGGAGGCGATCGAAGCGGGCCTCGCCCTACGCGCGACCGACCGACCCCAGACGATGGCCGACCTGCGCCGTCTCCTCGACGATGGCCCCGGTCACGACGCGCTCGACACCCTCGAGTCGCTCGACGCCCTTCTCGTTCGCGCCCGGCGCTTCGCCTTCGACCGTCGGGCGTGCCCCGCATGCGGGGGCGTCCTTGAGGAGCGACGCCCCCTTCCCCTCGGCGTCTGCCCGGTCTGCGCGCGGGGACGCGTCCGAACCCGACACCTCGATCCCCGCGCCTGCGGCGTCTGCCGCCACGGAATTCTCCATCGCCCGCGCCGCGCCGCGCCCGAAGAGCCCTGGCGCTGCGACCACTGCGCGACCGCGTTCGTTCCGCAGCCCGACGGCCGATGGCGAGAGTCGAAAGCGGGGCGGACCCTCGCCCCGGAAGAGTGGGCGCGCGTGGCCGCCGGACTCGACCCCCTCGCGGGCGACGCCTTCTGCGACGCCTGCGACGCCGACTACGAACTCGACGGCGACCGGCTGACCCTGCTTCAGTCCGACGAAGACCCCCACGGCTACGCCGCCCTCTACCGAGGCCGTCCCCTCCACCGGGAACTCGTCCGGTGGCTCGCGGTCGGCAAGACGAGCCCTCAGGCGGGCCTCGTCTGCGACCGTTGCGGCACGGAGCTCGACCGCGAAGGGCGTGAGCTTCGCCTCGTCCACTCTCCCGAACGACGCCTCGATCGCCTTGCCGGAGGGACGCGCTCCCTGGAGTCGTGGCACCGCCTCGCGGAGGGGCTCCCCGAGGTCGGTCGGGAAGCGGAGCTCGAGGACCGGATCGCCCACGCCCTCGGCGCCGCGTTCCGCCGGGGCGAGGGCGGCTTCGGCGATCTCGCCTGGCGGGGCCCGGCGGTCTTCGAAAGCCGGGCGACGACCCTGATCGCGCGGGACGAGGGCCTTCGCGTCGGGCGCGGCCTGAGAGTCCGCACCTTCGACCGCGAAGACCTTCAGAACCTGCGCGCGGAAGGCGATTGGCTGATCGCCGAAAGCCCCGACGGACCCTTCGAGATCCAGATCGAACCCGTCGAGCTGGTCGCGCGCCTCCGCTCGGGCGACCGGGCGGTGCTCCTGACCGCGACCGACCTCGCCGCCCGCCTCACCTGGCCGGGCACGAACGGACGGTTCACCCTCTAGAGCGTGAGACCTTCGATATCCACGTTCGAGTAAAGCTCGATCAGGTTCTTGTCGATCTGCTGAACCGTTCGGTAGTTCGGAATCAATCCCGTTGGCCGGACGCCGAACAGATGCAGGCTTCCCAAGACCGCGTCGGCGCGGCGCGAGAGGTAGGCCAAGACGAGGGGCTGTGCGAAGTCGTGATGGCTGAGTTCGCGCAGGGCCTTGAAAAGCTGGGAGAGCGAAACGTTGAAGAACGGCGGGTCGCACAGGATCACGTCGAACCTCTGGTCCAGCCAAGTCGGGCGGTAGAGGTCGTACTTGACGAAGCCCGGCACGTCCCCGAAGCGCTCGTCCGAATCCAGGACGGCGCATCGCCTTCCCCGCTCCGCCATCCGACGGCCCACCATCGGGGTGCAGAGGCAGCACGGGTTCTCGTAGCCTTCGAGGAAATCGGCGAGCCCCTCCACCGTCGACTCGGCGAAAAAGTACTGCTCGGCCTTGTGGTTCTCCAGGAAGGGATCGGCGGCGGAACGCTTCTTCATCGCGGCTTCGTCCAGCCTACTCCCTCCCGACACGCCACCGATCCATCTGGACAAGTACACTCTTCCCTCCCCTATGTCCGAAGAACTCTCCCTCCGCGACGTCCGCCTTCAGAAGCTCGCCCGCCTGCGCGAGCTCGGCGCCGACCCGTACCGGGTCGAGAGATTCGAGCGGACGGACACGGCGAAGGGCCTCCTCGACGGGTTCGTCGAGGAGAAGACCGTCCGGTTCGCCGGGCGCGTCGTGAGCTACCGGCTCATGGGCAAGGCGGGCTTCGCCCACCTCTCCGACGGCGAGGGCCGCATCCAGGGCTACTTCCGCAAGGACGACCTGGGCGAAACCGGCTGGGAGGTCTTCGGCCTCCTCGACCTGGGCGACCACGTCGGCGTCGAGGGGCGCCTCTTCACCACGAAGACGGGCGAGAAGTCCATCTACGTCACCGCCCTCACGCCCATGAGCAAGGCCCTCCACCCCCTTCCCCTGGGCAAGGAGAAGGACGGCGAGACGTTCTCCGGCCTCTCCGACGTGGAGACCCGCTACCGCCACCGCCACCTCGACCTCGTCGCCAACCCCGAGGCGCGCAAGGCCCTTCTCGACCGCGCCCGGATCGTCTCGGCGGTGCGCCGCTACTTCGACGGCGCGGGCTACCTGGAGGTCGAGACGCCCCTCCTCCAGCTCGAGGCGGGCGGCGCGGCGGCGCGCCCCTTCCTCACCCACTACAACGCCTACGAGATCGACGTCAAGCTGCGCATCTCGCTGGAGCTCTACCTGAAGCGGATCATCGTCGGCGACGTCCCGGCGGTCTACGAGATCGGGCGCGTCTTCCGCAACGAGGGCGTCTCGAACCGCCACAACCCGGAGTTCACGCTCCTGGAGTTCTACGAGGCGTACGCGAACCTGGAGGACATGATGACCCGCGTCGAGGAGTGCTTCAAGGCCGTCGCCCTCGACGTCTTCGGCAAGGTCACCGTCATCCCCCCGCGCGACGAGAAGAACCCCGACGCCCCGATGATCCTCGACTTCGGCAAGCCCTGGAAGCGCGTCGACCTCCTCAAGGAGATCGAGCGCCACACCGGCCTGACCGCCGACGACCTCTCCGACTTCGAGGGAGCCTTGGAGGCGGCCCGCCGCGCCGACGTGCCCGCCAAGGCGCGGCAGGTGGGCGGCGCGGTCGACCTCTCCAAGGAGCGCAACCTCGGCGGCTTCATCGAGAAACTCCTCGAGGTCTTCGTCGAGCCGACCCTCCAGGAACCGACCTTCGTCGTGGGCTACCCCATCGAGACCTCCCCTCTCGCGAAGAAGGACCCCGAGAACCCGCGCATGACCCGCCGCTTCGAGGGCTACGTCCTCGGTCGCGAGGTCTGCAACGCGTTCAGCGAGATAAACGACCCCCTGGACCAGCGCGCCCGCTTCGAGCAGCAGGTGGCCGAGGCCGCGAAGGGCGACGACGAGGCGCACCCGATGGACGAGGACTTCCTCTACGCCCTGGAGTCGGGCATGCCCCCCACCGGCGGCTGCGGCATCGGCCTCGACCGCATGGCGATGCTCCTCACCGGGGCAGAGCACATTCGCGAGGTGCTGTTCTTCCCGTTCATGCGTCCCGTCTAGTCGGGGCGCGCGAACGGGTTTAGCCTAAGAGGTGAACGGGCAGCCCGACGCCTTCTCCGTCGGCGCGTACTCGGGATCGAACGACTTCTCGGGAGTCGCCGACGCCTTCGCGAGAAGACCGTTCATCTCCTTGAGCCACGCCGCCGAGTAGCCCGGCCACATCTTGACGATGTGGCCGTTGCGCGCCACCAGCGCGGAGTAGACCGACGCCCGGGCGTCGTAGGCGCGCATCAGCTTCAGCGTCGGCTCCTCGATCACCGGGAAGGCGACGCGGAACTGGGTCGAGAAATCCTTGGCCTCCTTGTCGATCACGCCCACGAACTCGACCTTGCCCTCGAACCGGCGGGCGAGCTTGTTGAAGAGAGGCTGGGCGTCGATGGAACAGGGACACCCCTTCTTCACGAACACCACCATCTGCGGCATCGGCTCCTTCCCCACGTTGACCGTCTTTCCGTAGGGATCGGTCCGGGCGAAGGCGGGCGCGAGACGGTTGGCCTGGGACTTGGCCTCCAGCTCCATCCGCGCGGTCACGTCGTGATGGACCTTCGCGTACTCGGCGGGATCGATGCCGAGCCGTTCCAGGTCGGCGTTGGCGGACGACGAGGGCGCGGACGGCGCGCAGCCGACCGCCAAGGCGGCAAGAAGAAGGAAGGGAGGGAGTTTCATGCCGTCCAAAAAGCGTACCCTTAGGGCAGGATGGAAGCGACGGCGGAAGCGGAGATCGAACGGGTGGTGGCGCGCTATCACCGGGAACAGCAGGGCTGCTCGCCCGATCGCCTCACGGTGACGATGCTTCCGGACCTCGCGATCGTGCGCGGGTACGGGATCTTCACCGCCACCGAGCGCGAGCTGATCGGCACCGAGGCGGGCCGCAAGCTCGTGCAGAGCGCCCGGCGCGAGCAGCGCGCCCTCACCCGCCGCGAGGCCGAGGCGGCGGTCGCCCATGCCACCGGCCGGGTGGTCGTGCGCAGCTTCTACGACTTCGACGTGCGGGTGGGCGAGCAGGTCGAGGTGTACGTCTTTGGCTAGGGCGGAAAGCGTCGCCCCGGCTTTCCGCCCTAGCCTCTCCGCCCTCCGCCCTCCAACCCCGAGGAGGCTTTCTCCTGCGTAGCCTCCGCGTTCAGCTCCTGCTCTCCCACCTGATGCTCGTCCTTCTCATGGCGGCGGTGACGGGGGCCGCCGTATGGAGCTTCGTCCAGCTCGGAAGGAACACGGGCGCGACGCTGAGCGGCGATCTCCAGACGGTGCGCGGGACGGCGCGCGTGGACGCCGCCCTCGCCCAGCAGCGCGAGGTGCTCGCCCTGCTCCACTCGGGGGCCGTCGACGTCGCCGCCACCGCGCACGACGCCAGCGAGCGCGAGCTGGAGGCCGGGATAGACGACATCGAATCCTCGGTCAACGAACCCGAGGAACAGGACGAGGCGGTTTTGCTGCAATCGGAGATCTCGCGCTACCACGACCTCTACGAACGCACCTACAAAGCGAACCGGGTCGTGTACCAGGAGAGCACCCCCGGCCTCGTTCGAACGCGGCTCCTGCCGGACATCGAACGGATACGGAGCGCGCTCTCGTCCCTGCGCTCCGCCAACGAGGCGTCGATCCGCGAGAGCGCCCGCCAGCGTCGGGTCGAGGCGAACGCGGCGATCCAACGCACCATCCTCGTGACCGCGATCGCGGTCGTCGTGGCCGTCCTGCTGGCCGTCCGCCTGAACCGGACCGCCGTCGAGCCGCTCTCGCTTCTCGCCACGCGCGCCGAAACGATCGCGGCGGGCGACTTCAAAGTGCGGGAGACCGCCCGTTCGGACGAGATCGGCGCCCTGGGAACCGCGCTTGAAGAGATGGCGGGGCGTTTGGACGAAGCGAGGGCCGAAGCGAGGCGGCGCTTCCGGAAGCTCGAGCAGATGAGCGACGCCGCCCTGGAACACCTCTACGACCCGGTCGTCGTGCTCGACGGAAAGGCGCATATCGTCCACCTGAACCGCGCGGCCGAGTCCCTTTTCGGAAGCCTGCCGGAAGGCAAGCGCGTTCCCGTCGCCGAATACATCCCGGACCGCCGCCTCGCCCGCGCCCTGAGCGGGGCGACCGCCCGCGGGAGCGTCGAGGACCGCGACGACGAGACCGCCCTGATCCCGCTCCAAGGCCGGACCTACCGCCTGCGGGCCAACCCGATGCGCGGCGAGGAGGGCCAGATCCTAGGCAGCGTCGCGGTTCTTGAGGACGTCACCCAGATGCGCGAGGTGGACCGCCTGAAGAACGAGTTTATCGGCGTCGCCTCGCACGAGCTGCGCACCCCCGTCGCCAGCCTCCTGCTCGGGGCGGAGATGCTCCACGAGGGCGCCTTGGGCGAACTGAACGAGACGCAGCGGGAGGTCGTCGCCATGCAGCTCGAGGATCTCGCCCGCCTCAACAAGCTGATGCAGGACCTTTTGGACGTGACGCGGCTGGAGTCCGGCTCCGTCCGGACGAACAAGGCCGAGGTGTCCGTTGCGCATCTCGTCGCAAACCCGCTCGATGGCCTGCGATCTCAAGCGGAATCGAAGAAAATCGACCTTAATAGCGTAGGAACGGAGGAGGCCGGAACGGTCGTTGTCGACCGCGGCCAAGTCGGAAGAGTGCTCACGAATCTCATCTCCAACGCGATCCGCCACACCCCCGAGGGTGGGACCATAACGGTACGCGCATTGCCGACCGAAAGTGAAGTAACCTTCCAAGTCGAAGACACGGGCGTGGGCATCCCCGAGGATTACCTCGCCACGATCTTCGAACGTTTTGTGCAGGTGCCGGGAGCGACCCAAGGGGGCGCCGGGCTCGGGCTTTCGATCGCCGGGAACATCGTCCGCGCTCATGGCGGACGGATCTGGGTAGAGAGCAAGCTTGGGCAGGGCAGCCGCTTCTGTTTCACCCTTCCGCGCGACGCCGGAAACTCCGGCGGGGACGATACGCATTGAGCAGCCGAATCTTAATCGTCGACGACGAAACGAACATCCGAACCATGATGAAGCTCGCGCTTCAGCATGCGGGCTATACGGTCGATGCCGCCGCCGACGGCATGGACGGTCTTATGAAGTATGGCGATGGCGAGAACTGGGATCTCGTCCTGCTCGACCAGCGGATGCCGGGAATGCCGGGCATCGAGGTCCAGCGGGAGATCTTCCACCGCGACCCTAAGGCCCGCCTGATCCTGATCACCGCCTTCGGTACCATCGATCTCGCCCTGGAGGCGATCCAGGCCGGAGCCAGCGACTTCCTCCGCAAGCCCTTCACCGCCGAGACGCTGCGCCGCGCCGTCGAAGCGGCCCTCGCGCGGACCTCCGAAGCGGTCGCCGCCTGTCCCGTGGGCCAGGTCTGTCGCGAGTTCACGCGGACCACGTTCAACGGCTTCGGCTTCGAACTCGAGAGCGAGCAGACCGACGACCACATCGGAGACCTGACCTGCACGTTCTCCGTCCATCGCGCCGGCGAGTCGGCCAAGCCCGTCCGGGTGATCCTTCCCGCCTACGTGATGGAGCTCGTCAAGTGCCACACCGACTGCGAGCACGTTCCCGGCGGTCACCGCTTCTGGAACGCGATGTGCGAAGAGGCCCTGGCGAACCACCTTTGGCAGCACGCCACGCCTCCCGAGGACGGCGTCCTGCGGATCGAGGACATCAGCAGCGGCCTGCAGCGCTGGCTCGACTCCATGATGACCGTTTCCACCGCCAGAGAAACCCATGTCTGAACGCGTTCCTCTCGGCGACCTCAAGATCTTCCTGGGGTTCGCTCCCGGAAGCGGCAAAACGTACAGGATGCTCGACGAGGCCCAGCGGCGCAAGCGCCGCGGCCAAGAGGTCGTCGTCGGCGTGATCGACGACCGGGGGCGCTCGGAGACCCATGAGATCCTAGAGCGCTTCGACCGCGTTCCCACGCTGCCAACGGGCGAAATGGACCTCGACGCGATTCTCGCGCGCCATCCGAACCTCGTGCTCGTCGACGACCTCCACCACCGGAACAGACCGGGCGGGCGGTTCGAGCGACGATGGCAAGAGGTCGAGGCGCTCCGCGAGGCGGGGATCGGCGTGCTCACGACGGTCAACGTCAGCCACCTGGAAAGCCTGAACGACCTCGTCAAGGATATCATCGGCCACCCGATCGAGGACACCGTCCCGGATCGCCTGTTCCACAGCGCGACCGAGATCGAGCTGGTCGACGCCACGCCCCAAGCCCTCCTGAACCGCTACGACCGCGGCTCCGTCTTCCCCAGCGGCGCGGAGCCTGCGAAGCTCAAGGACTTTTTCCGACTCGGCAACCTCGTCGCCCTGCGCGAGATCGCGATGCGCGAGGCCGCGGGCCGCGTCGACGAGGATCTGGACGAGTTCCGGCGCAGCAAGAACATCGCGACCCCCTGGGCCACCAGCGACCGCGTCATGATCGCCATCTCGCCCAACCGGGGCTCGCTCCGCCTCATCCGAAAGGGCTGGCGCATGGGTCAGCGCCTCCGGGGCGAGGTCGTCGGCGTCTACGTCGAGGAGGCGGGCATGGACGAGGCCCAGCGGAAGATCCTGGAGAGCGATCTCGCGCTCGCCCAGCGCCTCGGCATCAAGACCGAAAGCCTCAAGGGCGAGGTCGCCGACGTCCTGATCCGGTACGCGAAGGACCACAACGTGACCCAACTTCTGATGGGCCACCCGGAACGGAGCAAGCTCCAGAACCTGACCCGCCGAAGCATCGTGCAGGAGGTCGCCCGCGCCTTGAAGACGGTCGACATCACCCTCGTCGCCGCCGACCCGCCCGCCGGACACTAACGACGATCGACCCTCCCCCTCTCTGAGGAGGAGGGTTGGGCGCAACGAGGCGTGGTCCCGTGACTCACTCCGTTCTGCGAACCGTCGCTCCGTAGCCGTGCGCCGGGAAGCCCTCGACCGCCGCGAGCGTCTCGATCGTCGGGATCAACGGCTGCAGCTCCTCGCGCGTAAGTCGCACCACGCTCTGGACCTTGAGGAAGTCGAGCACGTTGACCGGGCTCTGCCACCGCGCGGCGCCGCTCGTCGGGAGGGTGTGCGACGGCCCGAGACAGTAGTCGCCCGCGCTTTCCGGCGTGTACTCCCCGAGCAGGATGCAGCCCGCGTTGCGAACCCTTACCATCGCGTCCTCCGGTCGCTCTACCGCCAAGGTCAGATGCTCCGGCGCGATGGCGTTCACGACGTCGATCGCCTCCGCAAGGTCGCGCGCGACGATCGCGAGTCCGTTGTCCCGCAGGGCGGCGCGCATCGTCGCCTCCCTCGGCGCTCCGGCGAGCTGCCGCTCGGCGGCGGCGAGGATGGCGTCCAGCTTGCCGCGCGAGAGGCACACCAGGAAGCCCGCGTTGTCGGGCGCGTGCTCGACCTGGGTGAGCAGGTCGGCGGCGGCGAACGCGTCGTTCGCCGCGTCGTCCGCGAGGACGCACACCTCGCTCGGACCCGCGTAGCCGTCGAGCCCGACCTGTCCCCAAAGCTGCCGCTTCGCCTCGTTGACGAACCGGTTCCCTGGCCCGACGATCTTGTCCACCCGTGGCACGCTCTCCGTCCCCAGCGCGAGCGCCGCGATCGCGGCGGCCCCGCCGATCTTGAAAGCCTTTGCCTGGAGCAGATTCACGCGGAGTGCGAAAAGGACGGCGGGGTGGAGCGTGCCATCCCGTCTTGCGGGGGTCGTGACGTAGATTTTCTCGACTCCTGCACAGTCGGCCGGAATCGCGTTCATCAACACCGAACTGACGTAGGTGGCGTTTCCACCTGGAACGTAGACACCCGCCTTCTCGACGGCCCGGACCCGCTGACCGAGACGGCTGTTTCCGAGCGGAGCCATCGACCATTCGTAACCCTCTCGGTAAGGAATGTGGACGGTCGTCTCGCGCGCGGCGTCGATCGTAACCCGGCCCCGGTCGTTCAAGCCTGCGGTGAATCGCTTGAGCTGCTGAAGATGGAAGCTCTCGATCCGGGCGGCGGCGTATTCGATCTCCTTTCGCAGATCGGCATCGATCCGCGCGCCGTCGATCTCCTCCTCCGTTACCACGATCGACTCCAGCCCCGGCGCGTCGAACCGTCGCGCGTTGTCGAGCAGCGCCGCGTCCCCCCGCTGGCGAACGTCGTCCACGATCGTCGCGACGATGCGCTCCGTCTCCGCGTCGCGGGTCACGGTGCGGCCCTTGAGGGCGGCGAGAACGTCGTCGGTCGAAGAGTCGAGAATGCGAATCATTGAGAATCTCCCTGGGACCGCCGAGTAGCACTCGGCGCTTCTCCCGTTCCGGCGGCAAACCGCGCAGACCCCCAGGCCCACTGAGACGGCTCGGTGCAAAGCCCGGCCTTAACCGGATCCATGTCGATGTAGCGAAGGCAGTTGGCCAGGTGACTCGCGTCCCGCACGTAGCGGTCGTAATAGTCCCGACCCCAGAACGGCCCTTTCCGGCCTAAACGTTCGTTCACCTGACGTGCCGATCGTGCCTTCCAAGACTGAACGACCTTCGGCAGGAGAAACCCCTCCCAGATCGTGGCGAGCAAGTGGACGTGGTTCGGCATCAGCGTCCAAGCCTGAAGGTCGTAGCGAACCCCATCGTGGTAGCGGATCTGGTCTTCAACGATCCTCGCGACCTCGGGATTCTGCAGGCAGCAGGCGCCACGTCCCGAATCCACGTACGCCTCGGTCCGACGGTAGGTCTCCCTTCGGCGTTCTTCCTCGTCCATGGCGCCCAGCTCCGCTCGCCAGCGTTCCAAACGAGAGGCCGGAAAAGAGTCGTGGAGACGGAAGGTGATGAACTGCGTCAGAGCCAGATCGACGTGAGGGAGATAGCCCCGGGTGCAGAAGCCTTTGCGAGGCTCCCGGACTTCGGTCGGCTTAGAACCTTCGTAGGGATCGAAGGAGCTCTCGCCGAGCGCTGCTCTACGGTCCCAGTGGGTTTCGTACTCCCCCATCCCTACGCCTTCGCCAGCGCCCTCTCCAGCCTCGTCCGCATCCGGTCCGGCCCCAGGATCGCCATCAGCTCGTAGAGCCCCGGCCCCTTCGTCTTGCCGGTGAGGGCGACGCGGACGGGGTGCACCACCGGCCCGAGCTTCTCCATGCCGTGCTCCGCCGCCCATCCCTTCAGCAGGGCCTCGTAGGCGTCGTGCGAGACCGCCGTCTCGTCCAGCTTCGACAGCAGGAACGACAGCAGCTCCTGGACGTGCGGGACCTCCAGCCACTTGGCGGTCGCCTTCGAGTCCATCGGCGGCTCGTCCACGAGGAAGAACTCCAAGGCCTCGCCGAACTCGGACAGGATCTGGACCCGCGCCTGCTCTTCCCGGATCGCCGCGATCACGTACTCGCGCTCGCCCTGCGGGATGCGGTCGAGCTGCGCGAGGATGTCCCGGCCCACGACGGGGGTTCGGTTGGGCAGCGGGCTCTCCTCGACGTACTCCGTCCAGAACTGCCGCGTGTGGGGCTCCGCGATGTAGGCGAGCAGCATGTCGTAGACCGCCTCCGCCGTCATCGACCGGATGCGGTGGCCGTTGAGCCACTTGAGCTTCTCCAGGTCGAACCGCCCCGGCGACGCCTGGAGCCCCTCGATCCCGAACGCCTCGACGAGCCCCTCCGGCGTGAAGATCTCCTGGTCGTTGCCGGGCGACCACCCGATCAGCGCGATAAAGTTCTTCAGCGCGTCGGGCATGTACCCCTCGGCGGCGTAGTCGAGGACGCGGGTCGCGCCGTGCCGCTTCGAAAGCTTCTTGCCGTCCGCCCCGACGATCACGGGACAGTGGGCGAACACGGGCTTCTCCCAGCCGAACGCCTCGAAGAGCAGCCAGTGGATGGGGAACGACGGCAGCCACTCCTCGCCCCGGAAGACGTGGGTGATCCCCATCAGGTGGTCGTCCACCATCGAGGCGAAGTGGTAGGTCGGCATCCCGTCCGCCTTGATGAGCACCGGGTCGGTCAGCAGGTCGCTGTCCCATTCGACCCGGCCCCGGATGGCGTCCTCCATCACGACCTTCCGGCCGCGCGGGATCCGCTGGCGCACCACCGACGGCAGACCCTTCGCCTCGGCCTCGGCCACCTGCTCCGGCGAGGCGTCGCGCCAGGCGCCGCCGAAGTAGCCCGTCGGCTGCTTGTTGATCTTCTGGAACTCGCGCATCTCGTCGAGCTCCTCGGGCGTCTCGAACGCCTTATAGGCCCCGCCGTTCGCGAGCAGCTCCTCGACGTGCGGCGCGTAGATCCCCGCCTCCTTGCGCTCGCTCTGGCGGTAGGGACCGTTCGGCCCGCCGACGTGGGGCCCTTCGTCGAACTCGATGCCGACCCACTGGAGCGTCGTCACGAACTCCTGCTCGCTTTCCGCGTTGTAGCGCGTCCGGTCGGTGTCCTCGATGCGCAGGATCAGTTGGCCGCCGTGCTTCTGGGCGAACAGGGCGTCGAACAGCACGGTGCGCAGCGCGCCGACGTGCAGGAGGCCGGTCGGGCTGGGGGCGAAACGGACGCGGACGGACATCGGTGCCTTAAAGGGTACCGCCCGCGAGGCGCCCCTAGAGGAGGGTCAGTCGCTGAGCTGGCGCCCGTAGCCGTCCAGCTTCACGCCGCCGGTCAGGATGATGATGCCGTCGATAAACGACCAGAGATGCAGGAAGCCGCAGGTCGCGATCGTGAGCACGAGTTGGAGAACGCCGTAGGCGAGGTAACCGAGGTACATCCGGCCCACGCCGGGCACGAAAAGCTGGATGATCCCGGCGGCGGTGCGGCTCCGGTCGCTGCGTAGGCCGCCGAAGGTGGGATAGTAGGCGGGAGCCGCCATCGGGGCGAAGTCCTGGGCGGCGTAGGTCGGCGCGAGGGGCGTCTGGACCGGCGGCGCAGGACGCGCGCCGGGAACCGGCGGGGGTGGCGGCGCGGCGAAAGGCTGGGCCGCCCGGAAGGCGTCGGACAGCTCGCGGACCCGCTCGGCCGGAAGCCAACCTTCCATCCCCGCGCGCCACACGTAGGTCTCCCGGCCGATCACGCCGCCCTCCACGAGCTCGTCGATCTGCTCGCGGGTCAGCGGCCCGAGCTGGCCGTAGTGTCCGATGTAGTACCAGTCCCCCACGCTTAACCCGGCATTGTACGCGACCGACGGCGCCGGAAGGGCCAAGGGGCCTAGCGGACGCACGATTTACGTCACTCTTTGCCCCTTTCGTTCGTCTTTAAGGTGGACTCCCCAATGCGTCGCCTCTTCATCCTGATTCTCGCCCTTTTCGCCGCCGCGTTCGCCTCGGCGCAGAACGACTTCCCGCGCCTGCGCCTCCAGATCGCGGGCAAAGGCACGATCGTGATCCGCCTCTATCCCGACAAGGCGCCCAAGGCGGTCGCGCATATCGCCAAGCTCGCGAAGGACGGCTTCTACGACGGGCTCCGCTTCCATCGCGTCGAGAAGACGCCTCGTCCCTACCTCGTCCAGGTGGGCGATCCGCAGAGCCGCGACGGCAAGCTCGACGCCGCCGACATGGGCACGAAGGGCACCGGCGTAAAGATCCCCTACGAGAACTCCGGCCTCACCAACCTCGTCGGCGCCGTCGGCCTCGCTCGCCTCGGCGAGAACCGCGACTCTGGCGACAGCCAGTTCTACATCCTCCTCGGCGCCCAGAGCTTCCTCGACGGCAACTACACCGTCTTCGGCAAGGTGGTCGACGGGATGGAGGTCGTCCAGAAGATCGAGAAGGGCGACCGGATCGAAAAAGCCACCGTCACCGGCCTGTAACGCATAATAGCCGGGAATCAATGGCCGATTCCCCCTTCCTCAACCCCAAGCTCCCGGCGCTGTGGCACGGCGGCGACTACAACCCCGAGCAGTGGCCGCCCGCCATCTGGGACGAGGACGTGCGGCTCATGCGCGAAGCCCGCTTCCGGGTCGCCACCCTCGGGGTCTTCTCCTGGGTCAGCCTCGAGCCCCAGGAAGGCCGCTTCGACTTCGAGTGGCTCGACCGGGTCGTCGAGAAGCTCGACCTCGGCGACCGCTACTTCATCCTCGCCACCCCCAGCGCCGCCCCGCCCGCCTGGCTTTCGCGCAAGTATCCCGAGACCCTCCGCACCGGCCCCGACGGCGTCCGCCGACGCCACGGCAACCGGGTCAACTACAGTCTCGCCTCCGCCGTCTACCGCGACAAGACCCGCGACATGGCCCGCCGCCTCGCCGAGCGGTACGGCGCCCACCCCCGCCTCCTCGCCTGGCACGTCTCCAACGAGTACGGCGGCGTTCCCGACTACGGCGCGGAAAGCCAAGCCGCCTTCCGCCTCTGGCTCAAGCGGAAGTTCACCGACGATCTCGATGCCCTGAACCGCGCCTACTGGACCCCGTTCTGGAGCCACACCTTCCACGACTGGGACGAGATCGAGCCGCCCGGAGAGCCCTACGGCGAGACCGCGATGCAGGGCCTCACCGTCGATTGGCGGCGCTACACCACCGACGCCACCGTCGGGTTCATGCTCAACGAGGCCGCCCCCCTGCGCGAGATCAGCCCCCAGGTTCCCCTCACCACCAACCTGATGGGCACCCACAACGGCCTGGACTACCGCAAGCTCGTCGCCCCGCTGGACTTCGTCTCCTGGGACAGCTACCCCGACTTCTCCCCGGAGCCCATGGACCTGGGCGACTGGATCGCCACGTCGTTCAAGCACGACCTGATGCGATCCCTTAAGCCCGACCGGCCCTGGCTTCTCATGGAGATGGCCCCCGGCCCCTCGAACTGGCAGCCCTTTATGACGCTCAAGCGGCCCGGCGTCCACCGGTTCGAGTCGCTCCAGGCCGTCGCCCACGGGGCGGACGGCGTCCAGTACTTCCAGTTCCGCGCCTCCCGCGGAAGCCAGGAGCAGCTCCACGCCGCCGTCGTCGGCCACAACGGCGGCGAGAAGGCCCGCATGTTCCAGGAGGTCGCGGAGGTCGGACGCACCCTCGACGACCTGGACGTCGCCGGCAAGCGGCCCCAGAACCGCGTCGCCGTCCTCTTCGACTGGCCCAACCGCTGGACCCTCGAAGCCGCCTGCGGACCCGTCCAGGGCGACAAGCGCTACGTCGAGACCTGCGTCGCCCACTACGCCGCCTTCTGGCGCGCGGGCGTCGGGGTCGATCTCGTCGGCATGGACGACGACCTCTCCCGCTACCGCCTGCTCGTCGCCCCGATGGCGTATAGTCTTCCGCAAGGGTTTCATGAACGCGTGTGCGCGTTCGTCGAGGACGGCGGGACGATGATGACCACCTACATGAGCGGCTGGGTCGACGAGAACGGGCTCGTCTTCGAAGGGGGCTTCCTCGCGCCCTGGCGCAGACTCCTCGGCGTCTGGAGCGAGGAGCTCGACGTGCTCCGGGGCGACGCCACCGTCCCCTTGAGCGGCGGCAAGGCCGCCCGCGAGTTCTGCGAGCTGATCCACCTCGACGGCGCCGAGACGATCGAGACCTACGCGGGCGAGTTCTACGCGGGACGCCCCTCGTTCACCGTCAACCGCCACGGCAAAGGCAAGGCCTACTACGTGGCCTCGCGCAACGACGACGCCTTCCTCGACCTCTGGCTGCCTCTCCTCGCGAAGAGGGCGGGCGTCGAGCCTGCCCACGCCGGAAGGCTCCCGAAGGGCGTCACCGCCCAGCGGCGCGACGACCGCCTCTTCTTCCTCAATCCGACCGACGAGACGAAGACCGTCGAAGGCGTCGGCGAGATCGGCCCGTTCGGAGTCCTCGTCCGATGACGCCCGGCGGCGTCGCCCTGACCCTCCTCGGAGGCGCCGTCCTCGCGGGCACGGTCGCCGTCAGCGAGCGCGTGGTCTCCCGGTCCGCGCGCAAGGACCGCGTCACCGTCGTCTACTGGGAGAAGTGGACCGGCGACGAGGGCGTCGAGATGCAGAAGACGGTCGATGGCTTCAACAAGTCCCAGGACCGGATCTTCGTCAAGTACCTCAGCATCTCCGGCGTCGAGCAGAAGACGATGCTCGCCGCCGCCGGCGGCAACCCGCCCGACGTCGCGGGCCTCTACGGCAACAACATCTGCCAGTACGCCGACGCGAACGCCCTGATGGATCTCACCGACCTCGCCCGCGAGCGCGGCGTCAAAGAGGCCGACTATATCCCCGCCTACTGGGACTTCGGCATCTACCACGATCGGCTCTGGGCTCTCCCCAGCACCCCCGCCTCCACCGCGATGCACGTCAACGCGAAGCTCGTCCCCAAGGACGTCGCCTCGCCCGAGACCTTCCCCCAAACCTTCGAGGCCCTCGACCGGCTCGTCGACCGCATCTCCGTAAAAGACCGGAACGGCGCGCTCAAGATGGCGGGCTTCCTGCCCGGCGAGCCCGGCTGGTGGCACTGGGCCTGGCCCGTCTGGTTCGGCGGCAAGCTCGTCGACGGCGACCGCATCACCATCGACACCCCCGAGGCCCGGCGCGCCTTCGCCTGGATCGACGGCTACGGCAAGCGCTTCGGCGTCGGCTCCGTCCAGAGCTTCTCCAGCGGGTTCGGCAACTTCGCCTCCCCCCAGGACGCCTTCATGAGCGGCAAGGTCGCCTCCGTGCTCCAGGGCGTCTACAAGGCGAACTACATCCGCCTCTACAGCAAAGACCTCGACTGGTTCGCCCTTCCCTTCCCCCACCCTGCCGACCGGCCCGATCTCGCGGGACGCTCCCTCGTCGACGAGGACATCCTCTGTATCCCCCGCGGCGCCGCCCACCCCAAGGAGGCGTTCGAGTTCATCGCCTACGTCCAGAGGCAGGACGTCATGGAGCGGCTCTGCTCCGCCCACGGCAAGAACTCGCCCCTTGCCAAGGTCAGCGAAGCCTTCTTCGACCACCACCCGAACAAGGCCATCCGCCTCTTCGACCGGCTCGCCCGCAGCCCCGGCGCGTTCCACTGCCCCAAAACCGGCATGTTCACCCAGATATCAGGCGAGATCACCAACGCCTATCAGGAGGTCAGCACGGGGGCGAAGACGCCCAAGCAGGCCCTCGCCGACGCCCAGCTCCGCATCGACGGCCTCTGGGACACCTACCAGAAGCAGGTGCTGATGCGATGAAAGCCTCCCGCGACGCCCGCGTGGGCATCCTCTTCGCCCTCCCTTGGATCTTCGGCTTCCTCGTCTTCACCTCCTACCCCCTCGTCGCTTCCCTCTACTACAGCTTCACGAACTACTCGATCCTGCGCTCCCCGAGCTGGGTCGGCGTCTCGAACTACCGCGAGCTCGCGGGCGACGAGGTGTTCCGCAAGTCCCTCGCCAACACCCTCCTCTACGCCCTCGGGGCCGTTCCCCTGGGCGCGGTGGTCGCGATCGGCCTCGCCATGCTCCTGAACCTGAAGGTCAAGGGCATGGCCTTCTACCGCACCCTCTTCTTCCTTCCTTCCCTCGTGCCCCAGGTCGCGATGGGCACCCTCTTCCTCTGGATCTTCAACGGCGACTTCGGCCTCCTGAACAACGGCCTGCGCGGCGTCGGCGTCACCCCGCCCAACTGGCTCGGCGACCCTTCCTGGTCCAAGTGGACCCTGATCCTCATCGCCGTCTGGGGCTGCGGCCAAGCGATGATCATCTACCTGGCGGGACTCCAGGACGTGCCCGTCTCGCTCTACGAGGCCGCCGAGCTCGACGGGGCGAAGCTCTGGTCCAAGACGCGCAACGTCACCCTCCCCATGATCTCCCCCGTGATCCTCTTCAACGTGGTCATGGGCATCATCGGCTCCATCCAGACCTTCGCCGTCCCCCAGCTCATGTTCCCCGGCGGCTCCCCCGCCCGGAGCACCTACATGTTCGCGATGTACCTCTACGACAACGCGTTCCAGAACCAGCGCATGGGCTACGCGAGCGCGATGGGCTGGGTGATGTTCCTCATCATCCTCCTCCTCACCCTCGTTTCCCTCAAGCTCACCGACAAGCACGTGCACTACGAGGGCTGACCCACCATGAACAAGAAAGCCCTCGCGCACGTCGCCCTCGTCCTCCTCTCGCTCCTCTTCTTCATGCCCCTGCTGTGGATGCTCTCCACCTCGGTCAAGCCCATCGGGGAGACGATGACGAACCCGCCGCGCTGGATCCCCACGCGGTTCATGTGGCACAACTACCCCGAAGCCATCGCCTACCACTCGGAGGAGCTCGGCTACATCCCGTTCCTGGTGTACGCGCGCAACACCCTCCTGGTCACGGTCCTCACCGTCGCCGGCGCCGTCCTCTCCAACACCCTCGTCGCCTACTCCTTCGCCCGCCTCAAGTGGCCGGGCCGCGACCTCTTTTTCGGCGTGACCCTCGCGACCATGATGGTGCCCTTCCCCGTCACCATGGTCCCCACCTTCTCCCTCTTCAAGTGGCTCGGCTGGGTCGGCACCTACCGTCCCCTCTGGGTCCCCGCCTTCTTCGGCGGCGCCTTCTCCATCTTCCTCCTGCGCCAGTTCTTCCGGACCATCCCGTTCGAACTGAGCGAGGCCGCGAAGATCGACGGCGCGAGCGAAGGCCGGATCTTCCTCGACGTCGTCCTCCCCCTCGCTCGCCCCGCCCTCGCCGTCGTCGCCCTCTTCACCTTCATGGGAACCTGGAACGACTTCCTCGGACCCCTCATCTACCTCGTGGACGGCAACACGTTCACCCTTTCCCAAGGTCTCCAGGCCTACCAGACCCAGCACGGCGGCACCCCCTGGAACCTCCTCATGGCCGCCTCCTGCCTCGTCATCCTCCCCGTCGTCGTCGTCTTCTTCCTCGCCCAGAAGCTCTTCATCCAAGGCATCGCGACGAGCGGCCTGAAGTAAGAACGCGAAGCGTTGTAGCCGCATCCTCCGTGGATGCGCGAAGCCTTACGAGAGGGCGGCGGGGTTCCTGGCGCCCTCGTCTCCCTACCGGACCGCCGCCAGCTCCACGTTGTCGATCAGCCGCGTCCGCCCCAGCCGCGCCGCCACCACCACCGCCGCGTCCTCCGCCGGGCCGAACGCGGGCTGGAACGTCCGCGACGACACCAAGTCAAGGTAGTCGATCTCGAACCCGCCCAGCCGCGCCTCCGCCTCCCGCAAGGCCTCCCCGACGTCCGCCCCCTCCAAAACCCGCCCCGCGACCTCCCGCAAGGCCGCGTGCAGGCGCGGCGCCTGCGCCCGCTCCTCCGGCGACAGGTACACGTTGCGCGACGACATCGCCAGCCCGTCCGCCTCCCGGAACGTCGGCACGAACTCCAAGGCGACGGGCACGTCCAGATCCTCCACCATCCGCCGGATCGCCGCACACTGCTGGAGATCCTTGCGCCCGAAAAGGGCCACGTCCGGCCGCACCATGTTGAACAGCTTCAGGACCACCGTCGCGACCCCGTCGAAGTGGCCCGGACGGTGCGCCCCCTCGTAGAGCTCCGTCACCTCCGGCACGACGACCTTCGTCATCGCGCCGCGCGGATACATCGTCTCCACCGAGGGCGCGTACACCACGTCCGCCCCCGCCCCCGCCGCCAGGGCCGCGTCCCGCTCCAGGTTCCGGGGATACCGCGCGAAATCCTCGTTCGGCCCGAACTGGGTCGGGTTCACGAACACCGACACCGCCACCGTGTCCGCCTTCCCCCGCGCCTGACGCACCAGCTCCAGATGCCCCTCGTGCAGCGCGCCCATCGTCGGCACCAGGGCCACCCGGCCCGACAGCCGCTCCGGCGTGTGGACGATCCTCACGAGGCGTTCGCCTCCGTCGGGAACGCGCCCGCCCGAACCTCGTCCGCGTAGGACCGCAGGGCTCCCGAGATCAGCGCGCGTCCGTCGAGGTACGGCTTCGCGTGCCGGAAGGTCCGCCCGGAAAGCCCCAGCACGTCGTGCAGCACCTGGATCTGGCCGTCGCAGCCCACGCCCGCGCCGATCCCGATCGTCGGCAGGTCCGCCTCCCGCGTGACCCGCGCCGCCGTCGCCACGTCCATCAGCTCCAGCACCACCGCGAACGCCCCCGCGTCCCGCAGCCGGCCCGCCGCCGCCAGGATCGCGTCCGCCGCCTCGCCCCGGCCCTGCACCTTGTGGCCGCCGAACACGTTCACCGCCTGCGGGGTGAAGCCCAGGTGCCCCATGACCGGGATGCCCGCCCGGACGCACGCCGCCACCGCCTCTGGATGGTCGCCCTCCAGCTTCACCGCCTCCGCCCCCGCCTTCATCAGCAGGACGGAACTCTCCACCGCCTGCGCGACCGACGCCCCGTACGACCCGAACGGCAGGTCGCCCACGAGCAGGGCGCCCTCGACCCCCGCCCGCGTGGCCCGGACGTGGTGCGTCATCTCCGGCAGCCCCACGCCCACCGTGTCCCGCATCCCCAGCGTCGTGTTTCCCACGCTGTCGCCCACCAGGATCACGTCGACCCCCGCCTCGTCCGCGAGCGCGCCGAAGGTCGCGTCGTACGCGGTCACGCAGACGATCCGCCGCCCCTCCGCCCGCATCCGGCGCAACGACGGCGCGGTAACCCGCCGGCCCAACCCTAGATCCCCTCGGAGATCCAGTGGAGGATCTCCTGGGCGTGGTCCTTCGGGGTCACGTCCTCCCAAACGTGGAGCACGATCCCGTTCTCGTCCAGCATGAACGTGGAGCGCCGGTTGCCCCAGTACGCCTTGCCGTCCGTCGACTTCTCCACCCACACGCCGCACGCCTGGGCCAACGTGTGCGTCTCGTCCGCGATCAGGGTGTAGCCCAGCCCGAACTTGTTCGCGAACTTCTTGTGGCTCTCCGGCGAGTCGGGACTGACCCCGAACACCCGCGCCCCCGCGAAGTTCGGCAGGGACTCGTTCAGCGCGCAAGCCTCCACCGTGCAGCCCGGCGTGTCGTCCTTCGGATAGAAGAACACGATCGTCCGTCCGCCCTTCAGGTCGTCCAGCGTGATGGACGAGGCGTCCTGGTCGAGAAGGCTGAACTCGGGGAAGGGCATTCCGGCCTTGAGCATCCTCCGATTGTGGCAGGTACGCTCCCCGGCGTGGACGCGCGCCGCCTCGAACGCCTGCTGCCGCTGGCGGTCTTCCTCTTCGCCCTCCTCGTGCGCCTCCCCGGCCTCGGCTGGGGCCTCAAGACCGACTTTCGGAACGCCAGCCTCCATCCCGACGAAGCCCCGAACTTCGCCTACAGCCGCGCCGTCGTCCCCGGCCTCGGCCGGTTCACCCCCGGCTTCTACAGCTACGGCACCCTCTACCTGAGCGCCCTGCGCGTCGCCTCCGACGTCGCGACCGGCTACACCGGCGCGCCGAAGACGAAGGAAGGCTGGTCCTGGACCGACCCTGCGCAGACCGACTGGGACTGGGTGGCGCGCTGCAACATGGCGGGCCGCATCCTCTCGCTTCTTTCCGGAGCCGCCACCGCCGCCATCGCCTACGCCCTCGCCCGTCGCATCGCCGGGCCTCCCGCCGGGCTGCTCGCGGGAGCCTTCGTCGCGGTCGCCCCCGCCTTCGTCGTCCACTCCCGCTTCCAGACGCCCGACGCCCTCTCCACCGCCCTCATCGGCGGCGCCCTCTTCTTCGCCGTCCGCGCCCTCGACCCCCGGGACGAGCGGGCCCGCCTCGCCCCCGCGACCTGGTGCGGCCTCCTCGCCGGCCTCTCCGCCAGCGTGAAGTACACCGGCATCCTCGCCCTCCTCGCCCTCTACGTCGCCCTCGCCCTGGGACGGCGAAAGGGCCGGCTTCGCGAGGCCGCCGTCGCGACCGCCGTCGCCCTCGTCGCCTTCTTCGCCACCACCCCCGGCGCGATCCTCGACAACGAACGCTTCATGGAAGGCCTCCGGTTCGAGATGCGGCACACCGCCACGGGCCAGGACCTGTTCTTCACCGGCACCGCGAACGGCTTCGTCTACCACCTCACGAACCTCTTCGTCGGGATCGGACCCGTCCTCGTCGTGATGGCCCTTGCCGGCCTCGGCTGGGCCGCCTACCGGCGCCAGGGCTGGGCCTTCGTCGTGCTCGCCTTCCTCCTTCCCTACTACCTCCTGATCGGTCGGGCGGAGGTGAAGTACATGCGCTACACCTTCCCGCTCTACGTCGGCCTCGCGGCGGGCTTCGGCTACGCCGTCGCCACCGCCGGGCGACGCAAGGGCTGGGCCCAGGCGGGCGTGGTCGGAGCCATCGTCGGATTGGGAGGCATTCCGGGCGGCGGCGTCCACGACGCCCTCCCCCTGACCCTCGCGATGCTCCACGAAGACCCCCGCGACGAGGCGGGCCGCGTCCTCCGGGAAGGCGGGACCGTCGGCCTCGCCCGCGACCCTTGGTACTGGTCGCCCACCCTCCTCCCCGACGGCGCCGCCCCCCGCAGCTTCTGGCCCGCCATCCGCGCGGAGCTGGAGGGCTCGAGTGTGGTCTACCCCCTCCAGGACGGCCACCAGACCTACTTCGACTCCTCGCTCTTCGGTCTCAAGCCCGACCGGATCGTCGTCTCGAACTTCGAGGAGGACTACCCCGATCGCCTGCGCGGTCGCAAGGACCTCTCCCCCGAGCAGGCCGCCCAGGTCGCCGCCGCCACCGCTTGGCTCGACCGTCTCCACCAGGACTACGCCCCCGAGCGCATCTTCGCCAGCCGCCCCACGACCTACGGCATCGAGGACATGGACTACGTCCAACCCCAGGTAAGGGTATGGAAGCGCAAGACGCCTTAGCCGAAGACCTCGCCGCCTTCCTCGACCACCTCCGGTCGGAGCGCGGCGCGAGCCCCCACACCGTCGAGGCCTACCGGCGCGATCTGGAAAAGGCCGCCGCCGTCCTCCGGGAGGCGGGCGTCGAACGCTGGGAAACCGCCGAGCCGCGCCACCTCGCCGCCTTCGAGGCGTCGCTCGCGCACGAGGCCCGCTCGACCGCCATGCGCCGCATGAGCGCGCTCCGCTCCTTGCTCAAGCGCCTGCGCCGCCAGGGGGCCGACCTCGCCGCCGACCTTCCCGCCACCGGCGGCCACCGGAAGCCCAGGACGCTTCCCAAGGCCCTCTCCTACGCCCAGCTCACCACGATGCTCGAAGGTCCCGACCTCGCGACCCCCGCAGGCCTGCGCGACCGGGCCCTCATGGAGACCATCTACGGCGGCGGTCTGCGCGTCTCCGAGGCCGTCGCCCTGACGCGCGCCGACCTCGATCTCGACCTCGCCGCCGTGCGCGTTCTCGGCAAGCGGGGCAAGGTGCGCGTCGTCCCCCTTCCCGAGACCACCGTCCGCTGGATCGAGCGTTACCTCCGCGAAGCCCGCCCCGCCCTCGCGAAGGCCCCTTCGCCACTCATCCTGCTCAGCGATACCGGAAAACCCCTTGCCCGGCAACGCGCTTACACCGTGCTTTCGCGCTACGCTACCCTTGCTGGCATCGCGCTATCAGTCGGTCCCCACACCCTGCGCCACACCTACGCCGTCCACCTCGTCCAGGGCGGAGCCGACCTTCGTGCCGTCCAGGAACTGCTCGGCCACGCCTCCATCTCGACGACCCAGGTCTACACCGCCCTCGACATGGAGGAGGTGAAATCCCGCTACGACCGTGCCCACCCAAGGGCCTAGGATCTAAAATAGCCCGCAGGGTCGTCGCCGCACCCTCCTTGAGTGTGCGGGAAACTCCATGTTCACGGCTTGGGTTCCACCCCGAACGCCGTCTCCCCCGTCTCGAACATCCGCGCCAGATACGACCGGCAGAGCCCGCACCGCACGCCGCAGCCGAGCCGCTCCGCCTCTCCCATCGTCCGGACGCCGCGCGCCCAAAGCTCCGCGAACGTCGTGTCGCCGCACACGCACCGCCGGATGGGGCGCGACGCGTCAGAGGTCGGCATTGGAAGACGCTTCCAAACTGATATCGTCCCGTTCGCCCCGTGCGAGGCGTGGGGCGGCAGCGAGGCCGATCATCGCCGCGTTGTCCGTACAGAGCTCGAACGGCGGCGTGAAGAACGCGATCCCCTCCTTCTCGCACGCCGCGGCCAGGGACTCCCGCAAGGCCCGGTTCGCCGCCACCCCGCCGACCAGGGTCAGCGCGGGCAGGTCGAACGCCCGCACGGCCCGCAGGGCGCGCTCGGTCAGCACCCGCGCGATCGTCGATTGCAGGCTCGCCGCCGCGTCCGCCACGTTCAGCCGGTCGCCCTCCTTTTCCGCGAGCCGCAGCACCGCCGTCTTCAGACCGCTGAAGGAGAAATCGAGCGTCTCGCCGCTCAGCCCCTTCGGCAGTGGGTACCGCTTGGGATCGCCCGCGAGCGCCGCCTGCTGGATCGCCGGTCCCCCCGGATAACCGAGACCGAGAACGCGCGCCCCCTTGTCGAACGCCTCGCCCGCCGCGTCGTCGCGCGTCGCCCCGAGAATCCGGTACTTCCCCGGCGCGCGGACCTCCACCAGTTCCGTGTGGCCGCCCGACACGATCAGCGCGCCGTGCGGAAACGGGATGGTCGCCTCCAGGGCGAAGACGCTCGAAAGATGCCCTTCCAGGTGGTGGACCCCCAGCAGGGGCAGCCCGCGCGCGAAAGCCAGCGCCTTCGCCGCCGTCACCCCCACGCTCAGGGCTCCGACCAGTCCGGGCCGGTTCGTCACCGCGATCGCCCCGATCTCGTCGAGCGGAACCGCCTTCAAGGCCGCTTCGATCGTCGGCAGCAGCGCCTCGACGTGCGCCCGCGCCGCCGCCTCGGGCACGACCCCGCCCCATTGGGCGTGCAGATCCATCTGGCTCGCCACCGCGTTCGACAGCACGCGCCGCCCGAGCACGACCGCCGCCGCCGTCTCGTCGCAGCTCGTCTCCAGGGCCAAGATCGGTCGGTCGAAGGTCGGAAAGGTCATCGAAGACCGTCCAACGAGTGCCGCCACATCACCACGGCGTCTTCCTTGTTGTCGGGATAGTAGCCCCGCCGCACCGCCGTGCGCTCGAAGCCGAGCGACTCGTAAAGCCGCAAGGCCGGGTCGTTCCCCGCCCGGACCTCCAGGGTCGCGCACCGCATCCCCGCCTTGTACGCCGCCTCCAAAAGCTCGGTCATCAGCCGCCGACCGATCCCCCGCCGCTGCCGGTCGGGGGCGATCGCGATGTTCGTGACGTGCGCCTCGTCGATCACGAGCCACACCCCGCCGTAGCCCACCACCTCCCCCGCTTCGAGGGCCACGAGGAAGATGCCGTGCCGGTGGTCGATCTCGTTGCGGAAGCTCTTTTCCGACCACGGCGAGCCGTTCACCACCCGCTCGATCTCCAGGATCGCCGGAAGGTGATGCTCCGCGAGGGGTTCGAGCCGGAGGGTCGCCGCCATCAGCCGCCCAGGTAGGCCTCTTTCACCTTCGGGTTCGACAGCAGGGCCTTCCCCGTGTCCGAAAGGACGATCTTGCCCGTCTCCAAAACGTACGCGCGGTGCGCGATCTCCAGCGCCCGGTTCGCGTTCTGCTCCACGATGAGGATCGTGCGCCCGTCGGCGTTCAGGTCGGTCACGACCTTGAACACGTCGCTCACCAGCTTGGGCGCCAGCCCCATCGACGGTTCGTCGAGAAGCAGGATCTCGGGCCGCGACATCAGGGCCCGCCCGATCGCCAGCATCTGCTGCTCGCCGCCGCTCATCGTCCCGGAGTTCTGCTTGAACCGCTCGCGCAGGCGCGGGAAGCGGGTCAGCACGTCCTCCATGTCCCGGTCGACGTCCTTGTCCTTGCGGATGAACGCCCCCAGCCGCAGGTTCTCCTGCACGCTCATGTTCGTGAAGATGCGCCGCCCTTCGGGCGACTGGGAGATGCCCAGCTTCACGATGTCGTTCGGCGCCTCGCCCGTCAGGTCCTTGCCCTTGTACTCGATCGAGCCCGTCCGGGGCCGTAGAAGGCCGCTGATCGTCCGCAGGAGCGTGCTCTTCCCCGCCCCGTTGCTCCCGATGATCGCGACGATCTCGCCCGGATTGACGTCGATCGAGACGTTCTCGAGGGCCTGGATGGCGCCGTAGAACACGTTGATGTCGCGGATCTGAAGCATGCGGCGTTAAGGTGATACCTCTTCCGCCCCGCTCAGCGTCGGCCTCTGTCGCCTTCTCAGGCCGCCGAGCGCGAATCGGACCGGAGAAGCACCTCGAAGTCGGTCAGCCGGGCCTCCGCCTGGGACACCTCTTCCTTCGCCTTCGCCAGCCCCTCGCCGTGCTCGCGGTCCGCCACGATCCGGGCGTGCTCCAGGCGCCCTGCCCGCGCCAGGCGCTGCCGGTTCGCCTCCGTGGATCGCGACGAGCGCCGCAGGGCGTGCGCCACCTGCACCGTCACCGCCGCCCCCGCCGGAAGCGCCGCCAGGGCGACCACCATCGGACCGATCCGCTCGACGAGGCCGCCCGTCCCCAGCACGATGCCCAAGGCGACGTAAGAGACCATCACCGCCGCCGCCGCGCCGAGCCCCATCAGGCACCCCTTCTGCGCGTTCGCGTCCTCCGCCGGCGTCGAGAGCTCGGGCCGAACGTCCGGCGCCGGATCGCCCCGCTCCGCCTCCAACAGCGCCTCGTACCGCCGCTGGACCGTCTCCAGCGACGCCTTCGCCAGCCGCGCCGCCTCGCGGTGCCGCCCCAGCTCCGCCGCGATCGTCCGCTCCGTCGCCGCCCGCAAGGCCGCCCGGGCCTCGTCGGCGATCCGGATCGCGTGCCACGCCGCGAACAGGTCCAGGTTGCTCGCGCCCGCGAGGTCGGCGTGTCCCTCCCGCACCTCGTACGGCGCCAGCACCGCGATCTCGAGCCGCTCCTCCAGCTCCCCCACCTTGCGCGCCTGGTTCGCCCACGCCGCCACCCGCGCCTTCGCCGTCGCCCGCAGCGAGACCTGCGCCTGCGCGCCGCAGTCCAGCAAGGCCGACGCGTGGTCCGCCTGCGACGTCATCGCCAGGGCCATGACCAAAGCCCAGGGGTCCTCCACCAGCGCCTCCACCACCGAGTTCGAGAGCATCGCCCCCGACGTCAGCCCCGCCACCGTGCGCGAGAACGAGTCGCCCCCGCCCCGCGCCGCCACCGACCACGCCGTTCCGTACGCCGCCGAGCGCCGCGCCAGGAGCGCCATGTCCGCCGAAAGCCACGCCGCCAGCGTCCGCAGGGGCTCCTCCCCTCCGGCCACGCCCTCCGCCAGCGCCGACTCCTGCGCGTCCGCCGCGAGCGAAGCCCGCAGGAAAAGCCGGAGCGTCCGCAAGGCCGGACACGGACTCGAAACCTCCGCGAGGGCCTCGTCCAGCGCGTGCGCCACCTCGCGCAGGATCACGTTCCGGTCCGGACCCACCTCGCGCAGCCCCGCCTCGAACGACGCGATGTTGAAGCGCGGCGCGAAGCCCACCCGCTCCTTGAACGTCATCGTCCTCAGCGCGGCGCCGTCCGCCGTCAGACGCGCCACCATGTCGTCGATCGCCGCGCCGACCGCCGCCCCCAAGGCGCCCCGCCCCTCGATCGACTCGGGAAGCCGGGCGAGCGCGCTCACCAGGGCGAACCGCTCCGCGTCGCCGCGACCCGCGCCGACCGCCGCCTGCATCGCCGCCTCGACCGCGTGGCCCAGACGCGCCGCCGCCAGCTCCCGCGCCGCCGGACGGTCGTCCGCCAGCCACGCGGCCGCGTAGGCCCAGCGCCCGATGCAGCGCCCGTCCTCCACGGAAGGCTCCCGCCCGAAAGGCATCCGCGCGACCGGGATCGGCTCGTCTTGCGTTTTCACTAGGAGGCCTATTCCACGAAACCCTCCTCGAATCACGAGGGTCTAACCGCTACCATGGACCGACGTCCCCTGATCGCCGTAGGCGGCGCCATCGCTCTCCTCGCCTCCGCCTTCGCGATCCGCAATCTCCTCGCCGACCCGAGAGTGCGCCGACGCCTCGGCCTCCCCGAAGGCGGCCCCCAGCCCCACTACGGCGACGACGTCGACATCAGCGGCGAGGACAGCTTCCCCGCCTCCGACCCGCCCAGCTTCACCGCCACCAAAGCCACCGCCCGCTAGAACGCAAAACGAGGAACCCCTCCTCTCGCAAGCGAGAGGAGGGGCCGGGTTGGAGAGGGGCGCCCTCCGGGGACCGAAGCCCCCTTAGTCGTTCAAGAGCTGCCGCAGCACGAACTGCAGGATGCCGCCGTTCTTGTAGTACAGCAGCTCCTGCGGCGTGTCGATCCGCACACGCACCGTGAACTCCTTCGCCGAGCCGTCCGCCGACGTCGCCTTCATCGTCAGCTTCTTGCCGTTGAAGAACGACTTCGCCGCCGCGTCCGCGAAGCCCGACAGGTCGAACGTCTCCTGACCCGTCAGCCCCAACGACTGCGCGCTCTCGCCGCCCGTGAACTCCAAGGGCAACACGCCCATCCCCACCAGGTTCGAACGGTGGATCCGCTCGAAGCTCTGCGCCAGGACCGCCTTGATCCCCAAGAGGTACGTCCCCTTCGCCGCCCAGTCGCGCGACGAGCCCGAGCCGTATTCCTTGCCCGCGATCACCAGCAAGGGCGTGCCGCTCTTCTGGTACTGCATCGACGCCTCGTACACGCTCGTCACCTCGCCCGTCGGCAGGTACGTCGTGAAGCCCCCTTCCGTCCCCGGAGCCATCTCGTTCCGAAGCCGGATGTTCGCGAACGTGCCGCGCACCATCACCTCGTCGTGCCCGCGCCGCGAACCGTACGAGTTGAACATCGACTGCCCCACCCCCCGGCTCGTCAGGTACGACCCCGCCGGCGACGAAAGCTTGATCGCGCCCGCCGGCGAGATGTGGTCCGTCGTGATCGAGTCGCCCAGCTTGAGCAAGGTCCGCATCCCCTTCAGGTCCGCGAACGTCTCCGGAGCCTCCCGCGTCATCCCCGCGAAGTAAGGCGGCAGCTTGATGTACGTCGACTCCGCGCTCCAGCCGAAACGGTCGCCCTCGCCCGCGTCCACCGCCGCCCAGCGCTCGTCCCCCTTGAACACGTCCTCGTAGTTGTCGAGGTACAGCTCCTTCCGCACCGCCTCCGCGTTCGTGTCCGCGATCTCCTGCTGCGAAGGCCAGATGTCCTTCAGGTACACCGGCTCCCCGTCCGAACCCACGCCCAAGGGCTCCTTCGTCAGGTCCAGGTTCATCGTCCCCGCGATCGCGTACGCCACCACGAGGGGCGGCGACATCAGGTAGTTCGCCTTGATGTCCTGGTTGATCCGACCCTCGAAGTTCCGGTTGCCGCTCAGCACCGACGCCACCACGAGGTTCTTCTCGTTCACCTGCCGCGACACCACCTCCGGCAGCGGACCCGAGTTCCCGATGCACGTCAGACAGCCGTAGCCCACCACGTTGAACCGCAGCTCGTTCAGGTAAGGCATCAGTCCCGCCTTCTCCAGGATGTCCGAGGCCACCCGCGAACCCGGTCCGAGCGACGTCTTCACCCACGGCTTCGTCGTCAGGCCCTTCTCGACCGCCTTCTTCGCCAAAAGCCCCGCCGCCGTCATCACCGACGGGTTCGACGTGTTCGTGCACGACGTGATCGACGCGATCACCACGTGGCCGTTGTCCACCGTCACGTCCGAAGGCACCCCCACGTCCGAAGGCCCCGGCTCCGGCTTCGCCATCGTCGTCGCCGTGGCCGACGCGGGCGCCGCCGCCCCGCTCGTCCCTAGCACCTTGTCCAGCACCTTCCCGAGCAGCCCCCCTCCGGAGGAGGTCGGAACCGTCGCCGGGAACGCCTTCAGGAACGCCGCGGGCGCCTCGCCCAGCTTCAGCCGGTCCTGAGGCCGCTTCGGACCCGCCACGCTCGGCACCACCGTCGCGAGGTCCAGCTCCAGCACGTCCGTGTACTCCGCCTCGCGGTCGCCCGGCGTGTAGAACAGCCCCTGCGCCCGGAAGTAAGCCTCCGTCAAGGCCACCTGCTCGTCCGAACGGCCCGTCAGCCGCATGTACCGCAGCGCCTCCTCGTCCACCGGGAAGATCGCGCACGTCGCCCCGAACTCGGGACTCATGTTGCCGATCGTCGCGCGGTCCGCCAAGGGCAGGCTCGCCAGCGCCTCGCCGAAGAACTCCACGAACTTGCCGACCACGCCCTTCTTGCGCAGCATCTCCGTGACCGTGAGCACGAGGTCCGTCGCCGTCGAACCCTCCGGCAGCCGACCCGTCAGCCGGAAGCCGATCACCTGCGGGATCAGCATCGATACCGGCTGGCCCAGCATCGCCGCCTCCGCCTCGATGCCGCCCACGCCCCAGCCCAGCACGCCGATCCCGTTGATCATCGTCGTGTGGCTGTCCGTGCCCACCAGCGTGTCGGGGTAGAGCTGCCCCTTATCCGAGACGAACGCCACCCGCGCGAGGTGCTCCAGGTTCACTTGGTGGATGATGCCCGTGTTCGGCGGCACCACCCGGAAGTTGTCGAGGGCCTGCTGGCCCCACTTGAGGAACTCGTACCGCTCCCCGTTGCGCTCGAACTCCAGGTCGCGGTTGATCGTGAGCGCGTCCGCGCGTCCGAAGGCGTCCGTCTGCACCGAGTGGTCGATGACCAGCTCGACCGGCTGCAGCGGGTTGATCTTCGTCGGGTCGCCCCCCAGGGCCGCCATCGCGTCGCGCATCGCCGCGAGGTCCACCACGCACGGCACGCCCGTAAAGTCCTGCAGGATCACCCGCGCGACCGTGAAGGCGATCTCCTTGCTCGGCTCCGCCTTCGCGTCCCAGCTCGCGAGCGCCTCGACGTCCCCCTTGAACACGCTCCCCCCGCCCTCGGTGCGGAGCAGGTTCTCCAGAAGGATGCGCAGGGAGTACGGCAGCCTCCCGACGTCGTACCCCTGCTTCTCCAGGGCGTCGAGCCGGAAGATCTCGTAACTCTTCCCGCCGCTCTCGAACGTCGAACGCGCGCCAAAACTGTCCATGGTCTAGGTTCAGGATACCTAGCTTATAACTCATGCGACAGATGACTTAGCCTCCCGGATGAGTATATACTTGGGAGAATGGCGACTTCTGAGCAGACTAATCCACCACTCGCCATCGATCTGTTCTCAGGTTGTGGCGGGCTCTCAGAAGGTCTTCGTTTGGCTGGCTTTAAGGTAGTCGCTGCTGTTGAGAAAGACTACCTCGCAGTAAAGACCTACGGAGAGAACCACAAAGAAGTCTTGCTTTGGACCGACGATATAAAAGGCGTTGATCCTCACCAAATGCGTCGCGCTTTAGGTTTGCAGAAAGGCGAACTCGACTTGCTCGCGGGTTGCCCTCCCTGTCAAGGCTTTTCGCGTCTACGAACTCTTAACGGCTCCAAGGTACTTGATGAGCCACAAAACGACCTTGTGCTCATTTTTTGTGGGTTCCTCCGGGAGTTCCAGCCAAAGGCTTTTATGATCGAGAACGTCCCTGCACTACAACAGGATGATCGTTTTGAAGATTTGAAGACAGTGGCATCAAGGCTTGGTTATACAGTCAATGATGCTGTTATGGATACGGCGGACTACGGGGTGCCACAGCGCAGAAAACGACTTATTGCCGTAGGTAGTCGTAAGGGAAAGATCGAATTCCCGCCGAAGGTTACCACCAAGAAAACCGTTAGGGATGCGATTGAAAGCTTGCCTCCTCCTGGAGACAGCGGAGACGCGATTCATGACCTTCCAGAGCATCGAACCCCTAGCGTTCTGGCTCGAATACTTGCCACTCCACCGGACGGAGGAAGTCGATCCGATGCTCTAGGGCATGAACTAGAGTGCCACAAACGTTGCCAGGGCTTCAAGGATGTCTATGGACGGATGAAGTGGGATCGACCAGCACCTACTATTACGACAGGATGCTTCAACCCTTCTAAAGGGCGCTTTTTACATCCTGTTAGACATAGTGCTATAACTATGAGGGAGGCAGCGTTGCTACAAAGCTTTCCTCCAGACTACATTTTCCCGCACACGAGCAAAACGGTCCTCGCGCTACAGATCGGCAATGCGTTACCGCCAGAATTTATCCGGCGTCATGCAGAAAAAGTCCTTTCCCAATTAAATGAGTACATTATTACCTGAATCTCCCATAGTTGATTGGGGAGCAAAGCCCGTTCTTCACATCAAGGTACTTGGGCGAATGCTTGAGCACCTTGGCGTTCAGATGTACAAGCGTCGTGAAGCGGCACTGGCTGAACTAGTAGCGAACGGATGGGACGCAGGTGCTACTACTGTACGAATCGACCTGCCATCAACGGGGACATACAACCAAGAAACGGACGTGATCGTGATTTCCGACAACGGATCTGGGATGGATCTCGAAGAAGTCCAGAACGACTATCTGGTGGTTGGTAGAAACCGCAGAGCTTCTGGGGGAGCCGAGGTTGAGTTTCCGAACGAGCCCCTGCCTGAAGCTAGGGATTTGGGCACCAAGTCATCTATTGATAGTTCGCCCAGCGGTAGGAAGAGGCGTGTCATGGGCCGTAAAGGCATAGGAAAGCTTGCCGGTTTCGGCTTGGCAAAGCAAATGACGGTAGAAACCTGGAAAAAAGGTTTTGGCGTAAGGTTCACACTTGATATATCAAATTTAAAGCAGGACGACAACGTTGCAAAGGATGTTCCCATCTACTGGGAGTCTATTAAGCCTTTGGAGCCTTGGGGAAGTTCAGGCACCAGGATTGTTCTATCCGGCCTGAAACATAGAACTCCATTGGAGCCTGAGCCTCTAGAGTTGTCGCTAGCTAGGCGGTTCACAAGATCAATCCGAGGCGAAATGGTCATAAAGGTGGGCGACGATGCTCTGCCTGATCCCACACCTCCTCTAGACTACCGCTACCCAAACGAGGGAACACTCGAACACACCCTCGATAACGGCAAGGTTGTGAGATTTTGGTACGGGTTCGCACACGACGTTATTAAAGTTCGTGAATTGCGTGGGTTCAGCGTTTTAGTGAACGGTAAAGTGGCTCAAGCTCCGCCTTTCTTTTTTGACGTAGAAGCCACTGCATCTGGCCAGCATTCAACTAAATACGTGATTGGGGAGATCGAGGCTGACTTCATCGACACCGGAGTAGACGATGACTCGGATGTCATAGCTACGGATAGGCAGGAAATTGATTGGGAAGCACAGGCCGTTATCCATCTTAAGACCTGGGGGGAGAGACTTTCTCGGAAAGTGCTGGCAGAGTGTCGCGACTTCCGCGGAAAGCGAACCGTAAAAGAGGTCTACGATGATCCTGATTTATCTAGGAGAATCAACAAGCTTGACCAAACATCCCAGCTTCAAATTCGCCGCTTTCTGATTGATCTTAGCCTGCGTGAAGGCGACGACAGCACGTTAAAGCTTGCTGACGCCCTTGTTCGCGCATACGAGTTCCGCCAGTTTCATGACGTTATTGAGGAGATAGAAAAAGCTGCGGATGATCCTAATCAACTGGCCGCGTTTCTTACTCGCTTGAAAGATTGGAAGACACTCGAAAGCCGGGCGGTATTGGAGATCATTGAAGGTCGACTAGATATCATCGATCGCTTCGAAGCTCTGATCGTTAATGATGCGGCGGAAACGGCACACAGGCGTGGCGATACGAACATGCACGATGCAGTTGCTGGTTTCCCTTGGCTGCTCGATCCGGACTGGCAAGTTCTTGCTGAGGAAAAAACAGTCACAAAACAGCTAGTTGAGTGGGGTGCGGTCGATATTCCGGAAGACGAAAAGGAACGTTATGACTTCCTGGCGTTGAGCGATGGTAGCCAAGATGTAGTGGTAGAGATCAAACGCTCTGGTCATCCAGTCACGTTCGACGAAACGTCTAGACTCCTTAAGTACAAGGAACGCCTATCAAAATCTAGGCCGAACATAGTAGCAGTACTGATTTACGGTGGGACCCTTGACCTATCTGCTGGTGAAATAACCTCCTGGGAGCAAGCTGAAGATAGACAGCTTAGGAAATGGTCTGAAATTTTTCGGCACAGCAGGGAAATGTACGAGAGATACCGGGCCGTGCTTAAGGCGGATATCGATCATCCTAACTTCGCCATGGCTCAGCGGGAACTTGTCCAAACTCGCTCTGTCGTTTCCAAAGGTACTTTTTATCGGAACCAAGAGGCAAGGAAGAGCGGCTTAGGAGTTCAGGACGCTGACTACACGACAGACAAATCAACCTGATTAATGGTAGGTACTCAGATCCTGAGCAAAAGCTCCATTCGACCCGTAGGGGCGGCGGCATCGTGGACGATGCCGCCGCCCTCACTCTATCCAGTCCTGCGAAGCAGCGAACAGGTCACCCCTTCCCTTCGCTCCGGCGAGAGGAAGGAGGGTCCGCCGAAGGGCACGACGCGAAGACGCCACGAAGGAGTCGTTTGGCGTCGTGCCCCAGGTTGACGGGGGATGGAGAGTTCGAGAGGCGTCGAGAAGGACCCTCACGCTGCCTTTAGTTCGGCCTCGATGAACCGTTCCGCCGAGCCTCGCAGAAATGCTTCGTCTTGTACCCTCGACACCTCAGGGTAGTCGCCTAGGAAGGTGTCGAGCGGATCGCCCGCCGCGAGAGTGTCGGTCAGCGTGGCCGCCGGGACGCGCGTCCCTTCGAACACCGGTGTGCCCCACAGCACCTGCGGATCGGAAACGATCACCACCACGCCATTATCCATCAGGAAACGGGTCGCGGACGTGCCACCCGCCCTTCCCCACGGGTAACCCCGATCCTCGCGGCGCGTCAAAGTCACCGATGCTGCGAAAACGCGCGTGGTCTCGCTTCGGCCTCTTCGGGGGCGCGCTCGCCCTCGCCCTCGCCGCCCCCGCTCGGGCGAACGCCCAGCGGGGGCGCTAGCTTCCCACCCTGGAGGCGATCGTGGCCTCCGCCGATCGCGCCTTCACCGGCAAGGTCGTCGAAACCGGCGCGGACGCCTGGACGATCCGCGTCGACGAGAACCTCAAGGGCTCCGGCCCCGACACCGTCACGCTCGCCTTCCGGGGGGCCAGCCCGAACGACTTCAAGGGCCGGCCGCTCGAACCGGGCCGCTCCTACCTGTGGTCGGTCGGCCCCGCCGAACCGGACCGCTGGGGTCCCCTCACCGGTCCCGCCGGGTTGCGTGAAGGCGGCCTCTCGACGCCCTAGCTCCTCGTCGATCTCGACACCCTCACCGAGCGGGACGAGAACGATGCGGGGCGCTACGTCCTCCCGATCTTCGCCGAAGACCTGACCGTCGTCCGAAGTCGCGAGGCGGCCCTCGCCCGCGTCCGCGCCTTCGCCCGGGTCCACCCCGCGCCCCTGCCCGTCCTTCAGGCGCAGATCCCGAACGACTTCGTCGGCCGCCAGGGAATATCCCCCAACGCCTTCGCGCTCGTGGTCTTTCCCCAGGACGATGCCGCCGAAGCGGTCGCCCTTCGCCTGATCGACCGCCCGTTGGAATTCGTCGGCAAGGCCCGGGCCGAGACCGACCCCGCCCGCCGCGCCGCCCGCGCGGACGAGCGGCGATGGTGGATCGTCCGAACGCGCGAAACCGGCATCCGTCTCCTGGCCCCCTTCAAGACGCCCGCCAACGTCGCCCGGCTCCATCGTCTGCTCACCGACCCTTCCCTCCTGCCCGACCCCCTGGCCTCCGACGACGCCGCGCCATGGGTGTACGAGATTCGAAAGGCCGCCTACGACGTCCTCCGGGGCTGGGACGTCGCCGTGCCGAAACCCGTCCTGAGGGCCCCGCGCCCCTGAGCGGGCCGCCCTAGCCGCCGTAGCCGAAACCCAAGGGGGCCGGGGCGCCGAGGCCGTTTCCCTCGTCGAACAGGGGGGCCAGCGTCAGGTCGAGCCGGGCGAGCGTCGCCTCGACGTCCACCGCGTCGAGGCACGGCCCCAGCGCGCCGCGCATCGCCCGCCGCGCCGAGAGGGCGACCCCCGTCATCCGCGCGAGCCGCTGGAGGCGGTGCAGGGCGGACGCCCCCACCGTGCGCGCGACCGTGTCCAGCGCGCACACGCTCCCCAGGGGCAGCCCCTGCTCGTCGAAGATCGGCACGCCCGCGTAGAAGCGGACGAAGGGCGACCCCGCCACCAGGATCGTGTCCGCGAACCGCGCGTCCGCCGCCGCGTCCTCCACCACCATCGGGTCGGTGAACAGCACCGCGTGCGCGCAGAAGCTGTCCCGGCGCGCCGTGCCCGTCAGCCGGGTCCCCCACCGCCCCACGAAGCGCTGCCGCCCGCCCTCGAGGCTCGTCACCAACCCGATCGGAGCCTCGCACAGGGTCGCCGCCCGCACCGCGACGCGGTCGAGGAGCGTGTCCCCATTTCCGTCGTCATCTTTCTCGATCTCTCTAACGTCTAAACCACTTAAGTCGCCACAAGGCATGACAAGGTTCATTATACGGGCGGACCGACGCAACGAGAGGGTGGGAGACCTGAACGTTACATGAATAAACGGCGGTGCGTCCGCCCTTCCCGGCTCGTCGTAAGGACCATGCGCCATCGGGAAGCGTCCAAGCCCCCTTCCGCCGCCACCAAGCTGATCGAGGGCAACGTCGACGCCATCGCCGCCCTCATGACCGAGGAGGCCCGCACCCTCACCCGCCACCAGCGCGCCGTCGAGCGGATGCTGAGCGTCCTCACCGTCCCCGCCTTCCTCTACGGCGTCGCCGTCGCCATCGCCCTCTGGATCGGCGCGAACGTCGGCCTGGAGCTCGAAGGCCACGCCCCCTGGGACCCGCCCCCCTTCGCCTGGATGCAGATGGCCGTCGGACTCCTCGCCCTCTTCATGACCTCCGTCGTGGTCATCACCCAGAGCCGCCAGGGCCGCATCGCCGAGCGCAACGCCCACCTCGACCTCCAGGTGAACCTTCTCACCGACCAGAAGGCGGCCAAGATCATCGAGCTCCTGGAAGAGATGCGCCGCGACCTCCCCAACCTCCGCGACCGCGTCGATCCCCAGGCCCAGGAGCTGCAGGTGGCCGTCGACCCCACCCTCGTCGCCGCCGCCATCGCCGAGCGCCTCGGCGACCCCGAACTCGTCCCCCCGCCGCCCGACCCCACGCCCGGCCCCGACTTCGCCGACCCGAACCGCCCTTAGCGCCCTCGCCCGAAAAGTCGCCGGACGAGCCGCCCGCAAAGCCGTCTTGGTCGGAAAGGGAGAAGCGATCACCACCCCTTCTAACAAGACGAACCCCTCCCGCTTATCCCGGCGCGTAACTTTCCTGCAACGCGGAACTTTCGCCCTCTTTTCCACACTTTGATCTGGTGGACTTTCCTCTGAAAGTCCACCAAAAGGGGGTTGGATTAGGTTCGAATGGTGGACTGGTGGACTTTGCGCTATATAGCTCCCGCCCGAGCGCTATGCGAGGAGAGGTTCAGAGACCGGGGGAAAGTCCACCAGTCCACCAGTTGAACCTAAGATCGCCGCCGGAGCCGCGGAAAGTCCACCAAAGTCCACCGGAAAGGATTTTCGGAAAATTTTCCGCTCGGGCCGAAAAACGCCGGAGAGAGCCGGGACCCTCGGCATGGGGTCGCCACGGTCGGGTCTTGCCCGAGCGATCGCTTTCTTCCGTTCTTCCGTGATCCCATCGGACCGAAAGCTCGCGGAAGGTCTCGAAGAGGCCCCTGCGATTCTGCGCAAGCCCTTCCCGGCGTTCGGGACGGATGGCCGTCCCGATTTTGTTAGAAGAACCATGGCGAGAGAGAATCCTGCTTTCGGAGCGCTGCTCTGCCCAATGGGCGCGCTCCCTCTCTCGCCCTGGGCGCGCGAAAAAACGCCGTTATCCCGACGTTTTTCTCGTAAAACACCCCCGGACGGGGTGGGAAGGTCGGCGGGGGAGACGCCGTCGCGCCTCCCTGGCGTGGGCTCAGCGCGTGCGCTGGAAGTAGTAGTACCGCTGGCCGCCCTGGTTCTTGGTGCGGCGCTCGTAGTGGTGGCCCTGGTGGTCGAACGAGTTGCGGTTGAACAGCTCGTAGCGTCCCCGCGCGTCGCGGTTCTGGCTCTTGCGGTCCTGCTCGTAGCGGTAGGTCGAGTACAGCCCGCCGCCGAGGCCCAGCGCGGCGATCGTCCGGTTGCCGCTCAGCAGGCCGTAGAGACCCGCCGCCCCGCCCGCGATACCGAGGTTGCGCCACTGGTTCTTCTGCGACTGGCGGTTGTCGCCCCGCCGGTCGTTACGATCTCGGTCCCAGCGGGCTCGGTCCCGGTCCTGCGCGATCCGCGCCCGGTCCCGCGCCATGCGCGCCCGGGTCGCCTCGATGTCGCGCCGACGTCGATCCTCGTCCCGGTTTCTCCGGTCGCGGTCGCGGCGGTCACGATCCTGATCTCGGTCTCGACGATCCTGGTCGTCCCGGTCCCTTCGGTCGTTCTTGTCCCAACCCCGGCGCTGGCCGTTGTCGTGGCGGCCGCCGTGGTCGCTCCGGCCCTGGGCCGCCGCGTCGGAAGGGACGAGGGTGGGCACGAGCAGCGCCGCTCCCATCGCCAGGGCTCCCAACAGCTTTCGAACGATGACTTTAGTCATGTCTCTTGGACGATCCAAAGCTCGGATCGTTTCAGAGACCCTTGCTTCGAACGGGAGAGCGTTCCGAATCAGCCGAGGGTGAAAAGGAAGGTCGCGCCCTTCCCGATCGCCGACTCGGCCCAAACTCGGCCGCCGTGGCGCTCGACGATCCGCTGCACGTTGGCGAGGCCGATGCCCGTACCGGGGTACTCCTCGTCCCGGTGCAGCCGCTCGAACGGCTTGAAGATCTGCGCCGCGTACTCGGGAGCGAAGCCGATGCCGTGGTCGCGGACGAAGAACGCGCCGCCGGGCTCCTGCCCGATCTCGACGCGCGCCGTTCCCGAAGGCGCTCGGTACTTCAGGGCGTTGTCGATAAGGTTGTGGAGCACCAGCCCGAAGAGGCGCGGGTCGCACTCGCCCTCCATGCCCTCTTGGACGGTGACGACGGCGCCCTCCTCGCCCCGGTCGAACAGGAGTTCGTCGACGACCCGCTGGGCCATCGCGCTCACGTCGCAGCCCTCGCGGCGCGGCTCCGAGTTTCCGAGCCGGGCGTACTGGAGAAGATCGTCCACGAGCCGCGCCATCTTCATCGCCGCGTCCGTCAGGCGCCGAAGGTGCGCCCCGCCTTCCTCGCTGACGTTCCCGCCTTCCTCTTCCAGGACGAGCGACGCGTTGCTCACGATCGCCCGGAGCGGCGCCCGCATGTCGTGCGAGACGGAGTAGCAGAAGCCCTCCAGTTCCCCGATCTTCGCGACGAGCTCGGCGGTCCGCGCTTCGACGCGTCGCTCGAGCGCGCCGTTCGCGATTCTCAGCTCCTCCAGCACGTCCCGAACCTCGTACTGCCGTCGACGGTCCCGCAGCGCCCCCTCCAAGGCCGAGACGATGGTTCCCGGTCGAACCGGACGCTCGATCACCGTCGCGTTGCGCAACGGCTGCATGAGGTCCAGGGTCATGCGGACGCGCTCGTCCGGCTGCCCCCGGCTCGCCAGGACGACGAACGGCACCTCCGACCACGCGGGCTGTTCCTTGACGGAAGACCGAAGGCGCCCTCTCGAATCGGCGTAGAGCGCCTCTTCGGTCAGGAGCGCGGCGCCGCAGCCGGTCGAGAACGCCTCGCAGAAGGCGTCCACCGAAGGGCAGGCCTGGGCGGCGAGTCCCCGCGCGGTCGCCGCCTGGACCAGGAGATCGGCGTCGCGTCCGACGGGAGCGAGGACGAGGACCCGCGTCGAGTCCCTACCCTCGTCGTTCATGGAACAGTCCGGCCTCCTTTCCCGAGTACTGGGGAACGCCGGTGAAGATCCCCTGGAACTCGCTCAAGGTCTCGCCGACGGTGAAGCCGCCCGGACCGATCCGTATCTCTCGAACGGAACGCTCGTGGTCGCCGTTCCGCTTCTTGACGACGGAGACGGCTTGACGGATCTCGCCGGACGCCTCGAAGAAGCGGAGCAGGATGACGACGTCGGTCAGGTAGCTGAGGTCGGCGGCCGACGCGACGGAAGGTCCCATCATTCCGTGCTGGGCGAGCGTGATCACCGTCGTGACGCTCTTCTGGCTCAGGTAGGCGAGCATCTCATGGACCTGGATCAGAAGGGTCCGTTCGCCGGGCATCGCATGGATCACGCCGTTGACGCTGTCGATCACCAGATGCCGCACGTCGCGCTGCTCCACCGCGTCCCGGATAAGCTGCATCAGTTCGCCCGGCGAGACCTCCGACGGATCGATCTGGCGAATCGCGATCATCCCCGCCTCGATCTGAGACTTAAGACCGATAGCGAGCCCTTCGTCGCGCGCGAAGAACGTCCCGAGATTCTCATCGAAAAGGAGCATCTCGACGCGTTCGCCCTTCTCGGCCGCCGCAACGGCGTAGACCATGCCGATCGTCGACTTACCGACGCCCGAAGGCCCCATCAGAAGGGTGCTGGTGCCGCGATCGAGTCCGCCGCCGAGGAGCGTGTCGAGGTTGCCGACGCCGCTGAGAAGCTGTCCTGGCAAGACCGGCTGTCGGTGTTCCGCCGCGACCAGGCGCGGAAAGATCCTCAATCCGCCGGGATTGATCCGGTAATCGTGGTAACCCTCCCGGTATTGGGAGCCGCGCATTTTCGGCACGATCATCCGGCGGCGCTCCGCGCCGTACTCCGTGGTCAGCCTCTCAAGCCGGATCACCCCGTGCGCGATGCTCTGGATCAGCCCTTCGTGGGCGCCTTGGGTCAGATCGTCGAGGATCAGGACGCTCGCGCCACGCTCGGCGAAGAATCTTTTGAGACCGAGAAGCTCGCGGCGAAAGCGAAGGGAATCGCGAGTAAGGAGCCGCAACTCGGAGAGGGAGTCGATCACGACGCGCGTGGGCCGGAGACGGTCCGCCGCCCCGAGGATCGCGGCCATCGTGTCGCCCAGCTCGACCTCCGTGGACTCGAAGACGGTGTACTGGACCTCCGGCGTGTGGCGGGCGACGTCGCGCTCGAGCTCGACGATCTCCAACCCTTCTAAACTCCATCCGTGGGACTCCCCGACGAGTCCCAGTTCTTCGGCGGTTTCCGAGAGGGTCACGTAGAGGGTCTTCTCCCCTTGCCGGATTCCCTCCAGCACGAATCCTAGCGCGAGGGTGGTCTTTCCGGTTCCCGGTTCTCCCTCGACCAAGTACAGATGACCGCGTGGCAGGCCTCCCTGAAGAATATCGTCGAGACCCTCGATCCCGGTTTGGTCCTTTGACTTCTGGAGCATTGGATCTTTCGCCTCGCCCTCCATCGTACTCGGACCGAGCGAACCTTCATCCTTGCGCGCGCCGGGAGCCCGGAACCATGCGGTTCCGAAGCCTTTGGTCTCAAGCTTCAGGAAGCGAGCGGCGGAAACCGTTGGCTCGCCCGATCAGGGGAGCCATGACGTCGTCCAATCGAACGAGGGTGCGGGCACGGGCGGTCGCGGTCGCGCCAGGGCCGAGAAGCTCGACCGCAAGGCGTCGCGCCTCGAGAAACACCCCCGCCATAGCGGCGAGGCGCTGAAGGGTGAACAACGGCCCGGCACCGATCTCGCGAGAGGCGGGACCGAGCGCACAGACGCTCCCTAAGGGAAGGCCGTTCCGATCAAGGATCGGTGCTCCGGCGTAAAAACGGAGATGGGGGCTTCCTTTGACGGTGGCGTAATGCGCGAATCGGTCGTCCTTGCTCACGTCCTCGACGACGAGAGGATCGTGTTGGAGGATCGTATAGGCACAGATCGCCTCGTTCCGGTCGCCGCTTCGCTCGGGCATTCCCTCGTTGCCGAGGAAGAACTGTTCGTGCTCCTGAACGAGGGTGACCGTGCCGAACGGGGTCCCGCAAAGAGATGCTAGACGTTCGATCTCCCGTGGGTGAGGGGGCGGCTTCGGGAGACCTTCGGACGGGGTGAGTATGCTCAACATCGTTTCGTTTCGGGAAACCCATCTTCAATGATGGTCGATGAACAGGATTTCCGTACAGTCTTACGACGACATCTAGGATGACTTATCCTTCATCGAACCGGTTCCTCCGACCCTCGGGATATCGTTCTCTTCTATTCGTTCTCGTCGAACAACCCAGCAGGCGCTGGCCTGCGCCGACGGCCTATCGGACCGCCGTCCTCGACCCGTATCCACTCGGGAGGACACGGGATGAGAAGCGCGTGCAACTCACGGAGATCGGCCTTTGGGTCGAGCCATGCTTCCACGTCTCGTGTTGCCAAGACCACCGGCATCCGGTCGTGAACTTCCGCGACCGCGAGGTTCGGTTCCGTGGTCACCATCGTGTAGGTTGGCTCCTCGCTTCGCTCGTTCGCCCTCTCGAACAGCCCTGCCAAAGCGAAGGCGTCGTCGTGCGTCGGCAGGATCCGTCGCCAACGACCCTCGGACCGCTCGTAGAACGCCGATGCCGGGATCACGCACCGCCGGGCGCGGAAGGCGGCGCGAAAGGTGGGCTTCTCCGCCACCGTCTCCCCCCGTGCGTTGTACGCGTTCTTCCGGCCGAAGTTCGGGTCCTCGGCCCATGGCGGCTGGAGTCCCCAGCGGGCCTCGACCAACTCTCCGCCCGGCGCCACGAACGCGCCCTCGTCCCCGGGAAACCGGTCTTCCCCGCCGCTTGTCTCTCCATCTCCCAACGGGGCTTGCCCCGATCTAGCACCCGGTCCAACGTATCGAACGCACATCCCTCTTCTACGAAAAGGCGGGCGGGAAAGCCTCGCTTTCCCGCCCGCCTCCTGTGATGGATTGCCCTAGCGCCTAGTGGTTGCGCCAGCCCCGGTGAAGGCCGTTGTCGTGCCGCCACGAGGTTGCGTACCCGTGGTTCGTCCGTCGATAGCGAGACGGGGAGAATCGCTGGGCCCGACCGTTGTACGAGCGTCGGTAGCGATTCGAGCGGTATCGGTCCGTCTCGCGGCGCTGGCTTTTACGATCCTGCTCGTAGCGGTAGGCCGAGTAGGCACCGCCCGCCAGACCGCCGTAGGTCAGAACCTTGTTATGGGTGACGAGGCCGAGAACGCCCGCCGCGCCACCGGCGATACCGAGGTTCCGCCACTGGTTCTTGCTTTTCTGCCGGTGGCTCGTCTGCGCCGCCGCGTCGGCAGGCAGGAGGGCCGGAACGGCGATCGCCGCGCCCATCGCGAGTCCCATGCTGAGCTTTCGAAGGTCAACGTTCTGCATGGGAGTACAGACGTACCGTGCAGAAAAAGGTTTCGAAAATCGCACGCTCCAAGTTCGAGTCGAGCCTGGAGCGTCGGGAGAAACCGGCGATTCTACCGGCTTTGCGCATCTAGGCCAAGCGCGTGGGCAGGAGACGAAGCCGCCGATTGGGCTCCTCGCCGACCGACTCGCTCGCGAGTCGGTTCGCCTCGGCGAGACGGTGCTGCGCCTTGCGGACGGTCGCGGAAGCGGGATTGAGGTCCAGAGGCTTGCCGGACGAGAGCACCTGTTCGATGGCCGCCGAGGCCTCGTTTAGGGCGTCCTGCTCCGCCTGCGTCCCTTCCGCCGCGTGGCGAAGGATGTCGTCGAGCGCGGTGGCGATCTGGCTGAACGTGTTCGATTTCACGACCACCGTGTTCACCGGACGGCCGGCGAGATCCCGCAGGCGCCGCGGCTTGGCCTGGACGGTGCTCCGGATCGCCATGACGGCGTCGGCGTCGTTCAGGTCGTTCGTCACGTAGGCGGGCGCCCGCCGCTCCCGGATCGCACGTTCCAGCCGGGTCCGGGCGATGCCGTAGGGAAAGATACGGACCATCCCCGCGCCGTCGGCGGGCGGCGGGGTCAGGGTCGGCGAGGCGGGCCCCGCCGACCCCGAGGCGACCTTCTCGGCGGGCGCGGAGACGGCGGGGCTGGGGGGAGGGGCGATGGGTCGTCGGGCGAGAGCGGGAAACCGCTGGTTGAACGAGGCGTCGTCCACTTGGGCCGTCTCCTCGTTCTGTACCACCTCCGTCTCTCCCGCGCCCGTCCGGACGCGGATCTCGGGGCGGGGCGCGATGCCCCGCAGGATCATGTCCACCGTCTTCTGCACGTCGTGATGGACGGCCAGGCGGTCGTAGTCGAGGAGCTCGATCACCACGTCGAACGTGGGCGGGGCCTTGCGCTCCAGGACCGTCTTCTGGGTACCGCGCCGCTGGGCCTCGGCGTCGCTCAGGGTGACCGCCTGGATGCCGCCGATCAGGTCGGCCAAGGTCGGGTTGAGCATGAGGTTCTCGAGCGTCTGGCCGTGGGCGGTGCCCACGAGCTGGACGCCCCGCTCGGCGATGGTGCGACTGGCCTGAGCTTCCGCCTCGGTTCCGATCTCGTCGATGACGATCACCTCGGGCATGTGGTTCTCCACCGCCTCGATCATCACACTGTGCTGCTCGGCGGCGATGCGGACCTGCATCCGGCGGGCGGCGCCGATACCGGGGTGCGGGACGTCGCCGTCGCCCGCGATCTCGTTGGAGGTGTCGACGATAACGACACGTTTGTTGACCTCGTCCGCGAGAACGCGGGCCACCTCGCGCAGCTTCGTCGTCTTGCCGACGCCGGGCTTGCCCAGGAGAAGGATCGACTTGCCGGAGCGCACGATGTCGTCGATCATGTCGATCGTGCCTTCCAGGGCGCGGCCCACGCGGCACGTCAGGCCGATCACCTTGGCGTGCCGGTTGCGGATCGCGGAGATGCGGTGGAGGGTGCGCTCGATGCCCGCGCGGTTGTCCGTGCCGAACTCGCCGATGGACTTGGAGACGAACTCCAGGTCGTGTTCGGTGACGATCAGGTCGGCCCAGCGCTCGGTTCGGTCGCGGTAGCGGGCTTCCACGGGACGCCCGTAGTCGAGGACCACCTCGATAAGCTTCTCGGGCTCACCGGCCCGGTCGAGGCGGTCTCGAACGACCGCGGGGAGCACGTCGAGAAATTGAATCAGACCGTCCGTATGCAGCGACATCGCGATGTTGAGGGCTCCGAGAAGAATCGGAGCCCTCATAGCATAAGACGTTTTTTTCCCTCTGGGCGTTTGCCCGGAAAAACCGCGAAAGCGCCTCGCTTGCGGCGAAGGGGCGGGAGGGGCCGTTTTCCGGTCCCTTCCGCCGGAGCGGGTAGGGCTTCGGGCCTACCCGCTCCGGTCGGATCCCTTCGGTTCGGCGACGAGGCGCAGGCCGAGCTCGGCCCACTGGGGGGCGTCGATCGTGCTCGGGGCGTCCATCAGGGGGTCGCTGCCCGCGCCGGTCTTCGGGAAGGCGATGACCTCGCGGATGTTCTCGGTGTCGGTAAGGAGCATGACGATCCGGTCGAGGCCGGGGGCGATGCCGCCGTGGGGGGGCGCGCCGTAGGAGAAGCACTCCAGAAGGTGGCCGAACCGCTCCTGCTGGGTCGCCTCGTCGATGCCGAGAAGGCCGAACATGCGGGCCTGGACGTCGGGCCGGTTGATCCGGATCGAGCCGCCGGCGCACTCGTAGCCGTTGCACACCATGTCGTAGGCGTCGGCCCGGAGCGAGCCGGGGTCGACCTCCATGCGGTCGACGTCCTCGGGCTTGGGCGAGGTGAACGGGTGGTGCATCGCGGTCCAGCGCCCGGCGTCGGCGTTCCACTCGACGAGGGGAAAGTCGACGACCCAGATGTACTTGAGGATGCGGGGGTCGCGCAGGCCGAGGCGGCTGCCGATCTCCAGCCGGAGGCGGGAGAGCACGTCGTTCGACGTCGCGTCGTCGGTCGCGACCATCAGGAGCAGGTCGCCGTTCTCGGCCTCGGCGGCGGCGAAGATCGCGTCGGCCTCCTCGGGGGAGAGCCGCTTCGCAACGGAGCCGCGCGGCCCCTCGGCGTCGCGGACCAGGGTCGCGAGGCCCTTCGCGCCGAACTCCTTCGCCGTCTCCTCGAGGGCGCCGATCTCCTTGCGGGAGAGGGAGCCGCCCGCGGGGTAGCGGACGCCCCGGACGCGTCCGCCCGCCGCGATCGCGCCGCGGAAAAGCTCGAACTCGGTGGCGCCGAGGTGGGGGGTGGCGTCGAAGATGGGGAGGCCGAAGCGAAGGTCGGGCTTGTCGTTGCCGTACTTCTCCAGGGCCACGTCGTAGGTGATCCGCTCGAACGGCCCGACCTCTTCCTTATCCAGACCGAACTCCCGGATGGTGTCGTTGAGCACGGTGCGGATCAGCCCTTCGGCGAGGGTCAGCACGTCCTCCTGGACGACGAACGACATCTCCAGGTCGAGCTGGGTGAACTCGGGCTGGCGGTCGGCGCGGCTGGCCTCGTCGCGGAAGCAGCGGGCGACCTGGTAGTAGCGCTCGACGCCCGCGACCATCAGCATCTGCTTGTACTGCTGGGGGCTCTGGGGGAGGGCGTACCAGAGGCCCGGCTCCAGGCGGTAGGGCACGAGGTAGTCCCGGGCGCCTTCGGGGGTGGACTTGGTGATGATGGGCGTCTCGACCTCCAGGAAGCCCTGGCCGTCGAGGTAGGCGCGCATCCTTCGGGTGACGGCGGCGCGCACCGCGAGGCGGCGGTACATGGAGGGGCGGCGCAGGTCGAGGTAGCGGTGCTTGACGCGCAGCTCCTCGTTCACGCTCCCCATGGCCGACTCGTCGCTCAGGGGGAACGGCAGGGCCTTGCTCCCGGCGAGGATCTCGATGGACTCGACGACGATCTCGATCTCGCCCGTCGCGAGGGCGGGGTTCTTCGTCGCCTCGGCGCGTTCGCGCACCTCGCCCGTCACGGAGAGGCACGACTCCGGCTTGATGTCTCCCCGATCCGGAAAGTTCGCGGGATCGAGGGTGAGCTGAACGATCCCGGTGCGGTCGCGCAGGTCGACGAACATGACGCCGCCCAGGTCTCGCACCTTGTGTGCCCAGCCGTTCAGCGTCACCCGTCCTCCAGCGTCGGCGACCCGCGGTTCGCCGCACGTCCGGGTTCGAGGGGAGAATGCCATAGGCTAGGGAGGATACCGCCCGCGCCCTTTGGCGAGCTTTCGGGAGAGGCTTGGAGCGTCGGGCGCTTTGAGAGTTTCGGAGGAACGCGCCTCGCGGCCTCCTTCCCTTTCCGGCCGCTCCGGGAAGACGGCGGCAGGGATCGGAACGAGGTTTCGGACGCGTTCGGTTTCCCGGCTTTTCGAGAAAAACGTCGGGATTAAAGGGGTTTTTCGCCGATCGAGGGTGGGGTGAACGATCCGGTGCGGCGAGGATCGGGAGCGGGCATGGAGGTGGACATCGAACGGATAGTCCAACAGCGGAAGCGGCCTACGTTTATCCCGCGAGAAGGGGTTGGCGGTGCGATGTGCCTTAAGGCGTGGAATTTGGGGACCTTATCGCGGTTCCGGTCTTCGCGTGACGCTCTCACCCCCACCCTACCCTCCCCCTTCCGAAAGGGGGAGGCTTCGCCGAGCCGGGCCTTAGCCGCCGAGGGTGACGTCCTGCAGGGCGTACCAGCGCAGGGCCTCGTGGAACTGCTCCCGGTCGTAGTCGGGCCAGAGGGCGTCCACGACGTAGAAGTCGGAGTAGACGGTCTGGACGGGGAGCATGCCGCTCAGGCGGCGCATCCCGCCCCAGCGGACCATGAGGTCGATGCGGGAGACGTCGCGGGAGGCGAGGCGGTCGTGGATAGGGCCCGTGCCCTCGCAGGCGGCGCGCAGGTCCCACTCCCAGCCGTAGTTCACGAGCATGTTGACCCGCATCCCGCGCCCGATCCGGTTCTCGACGTAGGGCACGAGATCCTTGGGGAACACGGAGGAGGTGGCGTCACCGACCACGCGCAGGGCGACGTCGCGCTGGCTCGCGAGTTCCACGAAGCCGACGCAGGCGGCGGCGAAGGCCTCGCGCTGGTCGCGGGGCCGCTTGACGTTGTCGGTGGTGAAGCCGTAGACGCTGACCTCCTCGATGCCGAGTTCGAGGCACTCGTCCAGCATCACGAGTCCGCGTTCGAGCCCGGCGGCGTAGCCCTCGCCGGGATGGAGCCCCCGGGCGCGCGCCCACCGGCGGTTGCCGTCCGGAATCAGGCCGACGTGCCTCGGCAGGCGGGAGAAGGGCTTGGCAGACGGCATGGAACCCTCGAAAGTATGGCACGGCGGCGTGGAGGGGGCCTTCTTGATCCCTCTATACATTTGTTATGCGTAACACAAAAAAACGGTCAAGAAGCAGTGCGAGTACCTTGTTAGATAGCCGAAAGACTGGTAAATACCGGTTTCCCTCGTTCAATACGGCTTCGGATGTACGAAGCCAACTTTGCATAAGATCCTCCACTTGCGCCAGCAATTGCCTCGGCATAAACAGCCTTAGGCGAGGGACGGTGCGTGACGGTCATTTTTGTTCGAAGGCTAAACCTTGCGAGAATCCATTTGAGTAGAAAACGGGTCATCCTCCCGTTACCGTTTCTAAATGGGTGAACCTTGTTGAACCGACCCATCAAAATAGCGGCTAAGTTCGAAATCTCCTCTAACTGCTCCTCAGGAGCAAGAAAAGGCCAAGCGATCTCTAAATTAGATATTCGAGAGCGAATATCGGTGAACACCTGCTCAGAATCCTTGATGGCGGTCGTCGCAGGAGATCCCGCCATTGGACCCACAAAAATAGGAGTATCTAAGCACTCAAGCCCTAGGGTCACCTGTCGCATATTGCCCGCGTAGTAATGTACTGGAACGAACCCAGAGAAGCATCGCCTGTGCCAGTCGCAAACCCGGTCGACCCCGATAGGCAACGCAGCTTCATCCCTTACGACAAGGCGATAAGCAACAAGCAATGCTATCCGCTCATGCTCTGAACGCCACGAGTCGTCCCAGTCGGGACAGCTAGATCCCGAGAGCGGCATCGTCCTCTTCGATGGAAAGACGAAGCTCTTCCGTCGTCAGAAAAATCCCTGGTGAAGGCAAGCGGCTGGCCCAGTTTAGACGCTCCGCGAGCTTAAGTGACTCAGACGCTGAATCTATGCCTTCTTGCTTAGCTTCCTCTCTGCTCACTCGCAGAGAGGCTCTGACCGCTCTGACTGCTGCGGCGATGTCCTCCGTCATTCCAGTTGCGGTGGTTGACAAGTCTTCGTCTGTTCTGATCCCCGTGGTAGCCAAAGGCCTTTCCCACGAGAGCATTTCAAGTTTCCCTTCGCCGGTAAGCCATACCCGAACATCTTGTGAACTAGCAAAAAGGTCCCGGCGATTGACCTTCAGGAGAGATTCCACGGGTTCAGGCGTACCTATATCACGAAGTGATCGAGGTTGGCCCGGTACCGAGGCAGTAATCCTTAGCAACGTAGGCGGGCTGATTATAGGGATGGCCTGTACCCCCATTTTCCCCGGTAAGCCGGGGAAACGATCTGAGCGAACTCATCAATCATTGAATCATGAGCTAGCTGTAAAGCGGCTTTGGGGCTAAGGTCTTGAACCAAAAGTGCCGCATCGGTTGTCACGAGCATGCCTTCTTGGACTTGTTGCACGCTGATACGGAAATCCGTAGGTGCTACTGCAAGCCGATAAGCCGAGACCACCTCGAACGTTAATACATCACCCTTTACAACGTCGGTAAACCATCTCTCCTCCATCCAGTCCCAAAGGTTGGTTCCGTCCGAAGGAATCAAGGTGCGGTAAGTCAAACGGACGACTTTCGCTTGTGCTCCGGAAGCATCAAGCGCATCGGATGCGATGTCGCGAAGCACTCCGAACCTCGCATATGGAACCTCAGGACTGGTCTTAGTCCATCGGGACTGGATTGCATCGGCAAATGCCTGTAGTTCAATACCAGTTCCTTCCTTGTGCGCGACGAAGTAGGCCTGTGCTCCCAAAAGCATCGTTGCGGACTGCTCTCCATAAGCCGTTGGTGGCGTTGTAAGCCGAGCCTTGGGCAATTGGTCCGAGACGGCCTTCC
>Ga0160428_1000163_pt1 | contig 84070 bp, 79 predicted proteins | sample SolpanmetagenomM_FD_108198 | JGI IMG/M metagenome (GOLD analysis project Ga0160428, IMG submission 108198) | Solar panel surface microbial communities from Lawrence Berkeley National Laboratory, California, USA - M | ecosystem: Engineered > Built environment > Solar panel > Unclassified ...
CGACGTGTTTCAGCCCAACGGCTACACCAAGGAGGAGCTGAAGATGGTGAACGAGACCAAGAAAATCATGGGCGACGACAGCATCCGCGTCACGGCCACCTGCGTGCGCGTGCCCGTGATGGGCGGCCACTCCGAGTCGGTCAACATCGAGTTTGCCCACGACTTTGACCTCGACGAAGTGCGCAATATTCTAAGCCAAACCGACGGCGTGGAGCTGGTGGACGACGTGCAAAACAACCACTACCCCATGCCCAAGGACAGCCACGGCCGCGACGCCGTGCTGGTAGGCCGCCTGCGCCGCGACGAAACCCAGCCCAACACCCTCAACATGTGGATAGTAGCCGATAACCTGCGCAAAGGCGCCGCCACCAACGCGGTGCAGATTGCCGAGTACCTGGTGGCCAAGGGGCTGGTGTAGGGCTGTCGCAATTTCTAAAATAACGTCAGGCTGAACGCAGTGAAGCATCTAGCTCGCGCCGGTAGCAATACCAATTATAACGGCGCGGGTGAGATGCTTCACTGCGTCCAGCCTGACGTTATTTTTTAGCTAGTTATGAGAACGCGCTGGTGTTGGGTAGTGATAATCAGCGCCTAAGGCGCGTCATCAGCCTGGGCAGCCGCGAAATCATGGAAAGCAACGAGCTGCGCTACGGCGTGCGGCTGGTTGACCTGGAGGTAAATCCGCTCTCGGAGGCGCTGTTGCTGTGGGCCGACGTGCCGGGCAGGGCAGTTGTGCAGGCGGGCCGATAACATCACGCGTAACCGCTTCTACCCATGCCAGCCTCGTCTACTCCGCCAGCTATCGTTTTCATTACGGGGGCTTTCGTCACCTCAGCCTGCTGGGATAATTGGAAGACGTTTTTCGAGCGTCTGGGCTACACCTGCTACGTGCCCGACTGGCCCCACAAGGCGACTGCGGCGGCGGCGCTGCGCCGCCAGCATCCGCACTCGCCCATTGCCCAAAATGGCCTGCCCGAGGTGCTGAGGGTATACACCGACTTTATGGCGCAGCTACCGGCCAAGCCCATCGTTATCGGGCATTCCTACGGCGGGCTGCTCGTGCAGCTGCTGCTGCAACGGGGCACGGTAGCGGCGGGGGTGGCCATCGAGTCGGTGCCGCCGCGGGGCGTGGTGGTGTGGCGCTGGTCGTTGGTGCGGGCGGTGCTGCCCATGCTCGGGCTATTTTCTTCGCTGAAAACCACGTTTCTACCCACCTACGCGCAGTGGCAGTACGCCATCGCCAACGGCCTTCCGCTGGCCGACCAGCGGGCCTTTTACGAGCGGCTGGCCGCGCCGGAATCGAAAAAGCTGATTCGGCAGGCGATGAGCCGCCACGCCCGCGTTGAGTTTAGCCAGCCGCACGCGCCGCTGCTGTTCTTGGCCGGTGGGGCCGACCGCATCATGCCCGCCGCCCTCAACCGGGCCAACTACCGGCGCTACCGGCACCCCACCTCCGTAGTGGACTACTGCGAGCTGCCCGGCCGCAGCCACGCCATGCTGGGCCAGCCCACCTGGCCCGAAGATGCGGCCCTGGTGCAGCGCTGGCTAGCCAAGGTCGAGGGCCAAATCGCTGGGTAAACTAGTGGACGCAGCTGCTCTTAGCGAGGATAAAAATTCTGCCGATTCAATAGTTGCGGCCAGTGCGCAAGGCGCCGGCCAGCGCAGCTTTTGCTGCCTAATGACGGCGGCGAAGCATCGCGCGAGCTGCACTACTCTCTTTACGCCAGCAACAAAGCGAGCGAGATGCTTCGCTGCGCGCTGCATGATGGACCGCCTTTTTGCCTGATTTTGCGGGCGTGCTACCCTGGCCAGCTGCCCGCCGTACAAGCTGCACTGTATCCTTCGCTGCCCCATGCCCATCATTTACTGGCTGCGCCACGACCTGCGCCTGCACGACAACCCCGTGCTGGCCGCCCTGCCCGCCGCCACCGAGGCCCTGCTGCCGGTCTACTGCTTCGACCCCGACTACTTCGGCCCCGATGCCTACCTGGGCCTACCTAAAGTGGGCCCGCACCGGTTGCCGTTTCTGCTGGCTTCGCTGGCCGATTTGCAGGCTGGCTACGCCCGGCTGGGGTCGAATGTTCATTTCGCAATAGGTCGTCCGGCCGAGGTGCTGCCCGCCCTGGCTCGGCAGCTGGGCACCCAGGCCGTGTGGGCCAGCGCCGAGCACACCACCGAAGAAGAAACCGCCGCCAATGCCCTGGCTGCCGCGCTGGGCCCCACCATGCCGCTGCGCCTCTTTGAAACCCGCACCCTGCTCGACCCCGCCGACCTGCCCATCGCGCTGCGCGAGTTGCCGTTCTCATTCAGTAGGTTCCGCTTTGGGGTGGCTGATAAAATGCCGGTGCGCCCGCCGCGGCCAGTGCCCCGGCAGCTGCCGCCGCTGCCCGCGGGCTTCGCGCCGGCGCCTTTGCCGGGCCCGGCGCAACTGGCCGATGCCTTGCACCAGCCGGCCCTAGCCGACCTGGCCCCCGCGCCCGACCCGCGCACCGCCCTGCCCATCCAAGGCGGCGGCGAAACGGCGGCCCTGGCCCGCCTGCACGATTATGCGGTGGAGCGCCACCTAATTGGCCGCTACGACGACACCCGCAACCAGCTGCTGGGCGAGGCGTTCAGTACCAAGTTTTCGGCCTGGCTGGCCAATGGCAGCCTCTCGCCCCGCCAAGTGTGGGCCGCCATCGATGCCTACGACCTCGCCCACGGCCCGCGCAGCAAGGGCGCCATGCAGCTGCGGCTGGAGTTGCTGTGGCGCGATTATTTCCTGCTGCTGGCCCAAAAAGCCGGGCCCGATTTTTTCCGCTGGCGCGGCCTGCGCGGTCAGCAGCCCAAGCCTACCCAGCCCGATAAGGAGGTATTTGAAAAATGGGCCGCCGGCCGCACCGGCAACGCCTTCGTCGATGCCAACATGCGCGAGTTGGCGGCCACTGGCTTCATGAGTAACCGGGGCCGCCAGAGCGTGGCCAGCTACCTCATCCACGACCTGCACCAGGACTGGCGCTGGGGCGCTGCCTGGTTCGAGCATCAGCTCGTGGACCACGACCCGGCCCTGAACTGGGGTAATTGGAAGTACCTAGCCGGCACCGGCACCGACGTGCGCAGTACCGTCTTCGATGTGCCCCAGCAGGCCAGGCGCTACGACCCACAAGGCAAGTACGTGCGCACCTGGCTGCGTGGGGCGTAGCCGCTGTGAGTCCGCGCGCAAGTAGTTATTCAATGAGCTACGCGCGGACGCACGGCGGCCACGCGACAACAAGGGGGCTTCTACATGGCCTGCATCCAGGGCGCCGTCAGGCGCACGTAGACCGAGGCCGAGAGCGGTAGCTTGCCATAGCCGGGCCCGTAGTAGCCCAGGCCGTAGCGGTCGGCTTGCAGCGTTTGCGGGATAAAATAGCCGGTAAGCTGGCCGCCCACGCTCAGCTCTGGGCCGCGCGCGCCGCCCAGGCTAGCCAGCCGGTAGCTGCTGCCCAGGGTGAGGGCGTGGATGTTAAACGTAGCCGCCAGCAGTTGGTCGGTGGGCCCGGATACGTAAAAATCCAGCTCCTCACTGTCTTTTTGCACAAACTCGTAGCGGCCGTAGAAGGTAGGTCGGCCCAGCGTAAGGTTGGTTTCGGCCAGCACGGCGTGCTCGGCGTGGGCGCCGTGGCCCTGGTTCAGGCCCCACACGAGCGAGGAGGCGATGTAGTGGCGCTCGCCCCAGCTGCGGCTGTGCAGCACCGAGGCCGTGGTGCGGCGCACGTTTTCGTCGGGGTGCAGGTCCTCGGGGCTTTTGATGTAGGCGTGGCTGACTTGCAGCGCCAGCTCGCGGCTGGGGTTCCAGTTGAGGCGGGCGGCCCAGGAGTCGGCCCGGGGCTTGTCAAAGTCAAAGCGGTACTGGTCGGGCTCGCGGCCCGTGAAGTTGCTGCCTTCCAGCTTAAACTGCTTGTAGCGCAGCCCCAGCGTGGCCACGCCGTAGGTGATGTGCGTGGCATCGGTCCAGTGGTGCGAGAGCGGTGCGTCGGGGTTGGGCATGGCCGACAGGCGGTGCATAAACGCCGTGGGGCCCACGGCCGGCTCGCCGGGGTAGCCGAGGTAGGCGGTCAGGTCCACATCCTCCGAAAAGGCGTGCGTGTAGGCCACGCTCAGCCCCGAAAACAGGTCGTGCGGGTGCTGCTTGTCGATGAGCGGCTGGCCCTTGTAGCTCTCCCCGGTCTGAAACAGCAGCGGGTAGCCGCCGCGCGTTTCGGTCAAGGCATCCAGACTCAGCATCAGGCTGAAATTCAGCAGGCCCCGCTCGCCCACGTTACGCTGGGCCATCGTCATAAACCAGTTGGGGCCGTCCACGGCGCTGCGCTGGCCGCGCTTGCCGTCGTGGTTGAAATTCTGGCTCGTGTAGCGCCCGAAGGCCGCGCCGTGGTACATCAGCATCCAGGGGCCTTTGTGCTGCATCCACATGTACATGGGCGTCTGGTCGGGCTGCCAGGCCGTGCCCGAGCCGTTGCGGCTCATGGGCAGGTGGCGCGAGTAGGCGTGGCTCATGCCGGGCATGGGCATGCCACTCATGGTGCCCATCGCCATGCCGGCCATGTGGTGGGCGTGGCTGGTGTCGGTGGGGGCGGGCTGGGTGGGCATTGCCATGCCGGGCATGGCGGCGGGGCGGCTGGCCCGGACGCGGCGGGTGGTATCGGCGGGGGCAGGCTGGGCGGGCATCGCCATGCCGGGCATGTGGTGGTGCTCGTGCTGGGCCAGGGCCGGGCCAGCGGCCAGGGCCCCGGCGAGTACCACTAAATAAGTAGCTTTTTTCACAAGACAGCGCGGTTAATTAATTGCTCATCTAACGGTAAAGCCGGGCCTTTAGTCATCTGGCCACTTGGTAAGGTTAGGGCGCGGAAAGTGCATGATTCGGGCTGGAAATAAGTTGGACCGGAATTTTACACGCTGAGCACCCGTACTTTATACCACTGCCGGGCTAGCCTGCTGCGTACAACCACCCAGCTCGGCTATTCTGGCCGCCGCTTAGCTGCTTGCCCACTTATGAAAAACGCCCCCGCCGACTACCGCTCCCTCCTCGACGCCCTGGCCCGCTGCGTGGCCGCCTGCGAATACTGCGCCGATGCCTGCCTCTCCGAAGATGACCCCAAGATGATGGCCGCCTGCATTCGCACCGACCGCGACTGCGCCGACATCTGCCGCCTCACCGCCGCTTTTATCGCCCGCAACTCGCCCCACGCCCAGCACATCATCAAGGAGTGCATCGAAATCTGCCAGAAGTGCGCCGATGAGTGCGGCCAGCACCAGCACGACCACTGCCAGCAGTGCGCCCAAGCCTGCCGCGAGTGCGTAGCGGCTTGCAAAGCCTACGCCGCTTAACTGCGGCTTTCGAGCCCATAAAAAAGGCCGCGCTATTGCTAGCGCGGCCTTTTGCTTTTTTATTGTAAGCGAGTGTTTTTGAGCCCTAGCCCAGCGCATCCATCGAGAGGCGGTCGGGCTGGAGCATACGGCGAAACTCGCTCACCGAGCGGCCCGTCACCTGCCGAAACTGGTTGCTCAAGTGCTGGCCCGAGCTGTAGCGGAGCTGGTCGGCAATCTGCACCAGGGTCATCTCGCCGTAGCTAAGCAGCTCCTTCACGCGCTCTATCTTCATGCGAATGAGGTACTTCTCGATGGTGAGGTTGGCAGTGCGCGAAAACACCTTGCTCAGGTGCGAGTAGGTAGTGGCAAAGCGGTCGGCGAGGAAGGCCGACGTGGTGAGCGGGGCCGGCGCGGTGCGCAGGTGTTCCAGGTATTCTTGCAGCACACCCTTGATTTGCTCCGTAAGCTGCTCGGCGCGGTCGAGCAGCACATCGAAGCCGGCTTCGCGCAGCAGCGGGGCCACCACGCGCGGGTCGATAGGAGAGCTGGGCGCCAGCTGGGCCTGGCCCAGCGTCACTTTCATCGGCTCATAGCCGGCTTTCACCAGCAAGTTCTGAACCGCCTCGACGCAGCGCGGGCAAACCATGTTTTTGATGTGCAGCAGATTGGTTTTCACGGAATAGAATTTAAGATAATGAAGTGGAACGACGCGGGGCCGGTGGCCGGTTGGCAGGCCCTTTGGGCCGCCGCGCCGCCGCCGGAGTGGCAGCCCCCGACCAGCTTTTGCCAAACCAATGGCTGGTAGCCCAGCCAATAAACGGAATAACGGCCAGAAAAGTAACGGCCAAGAGGCAAAATCCGATGAAAAAGGCTGCACTGAACCGCCCCAAAAACCGGTCGCCGAAGCCGAATAGGTAGCCTATCAGGCTGCTGCTCAGTACAAAGCTTACGGCGGCCAGCACGCCCACGCGGCGCCACGGGTAGGCAGCCAGGCGGGGGGGCAGGCGCTGGGAGAGGGAAGGGGGAGCGGGGCGAGCCATTCCCACAAAATTACCGCCTACGCCGCAACTACCACGCGCCGCCCGGCGGCCAGCAACCCGCACCGGCTTTTTGCGGTACTAGCAGGCAGGCTCGCGCGCTGCCAATCGCCTTGCCCGTACCTTCTCACCGGCCGCCGCGCGGCTTTCTTCTTCTTTCTCATGACCCGCACCTACCGCCTGCTGGGCTTGCTCGCCACCCTGGCCCTGCCCCTCGCCGCCTGCAACTCTGGCAACAAGGCCGGCGATACCAACGTGGAGCTTGGCTCCAACAAAAAAATGGAGCCCAACGCCCCGCCCGCCAACGTCGGCGCCGACTCGGCCGCCGCCGGCTTGGCCCGCGATACCACCCACCGCCCCACCGGCAAGCAGCTTTATAAAGCGGCCGACCGCGCCGTGGACCGCAACCACGACGGCATTGCCGACTAAAACCCTAGTGCCCGGCGCCGGCCCACTCAAAAAAGCGGCCTGCTCCGGAAGGGGGCAGGCCGCTTTTTTGAGTGGGCCGGTTGGCCAGGGGCGGCTAGTAGAAAACCACGCCGTTGGGGCTCACCTGCACGGTGGTCGAGTCGAGCTTGGTACCATTGGGCTGGTAGCGAAGCAGGAGGCCGGGGTTGCTGTAGTTGAGGGCGTCGGTGCCGTAGAGCGTGCCCGTAGCGGGGTCAATATTAAAGCCATAGAAGCTGCGCCGGATGAGGGGCGTGGTAGGTAGCGCCGCGTCGGTGATGTTCATGCGGTACTCGCCCTTGCCGTAGCTATAGTAAAGCTGCGAGCCATCGGGGCTGATGCGTAGGCCACTGCCCGAGCCCACCGTGGGAAAGGGAAAGGCATTGGCGATAGTGCCGGCGCTGGGGCTGGCGTTGAAGTGCAGCAAAGTAGCCGGCTGGCTGGCATAGTCGGTGCTGCACAACGCCCAAAGGCTGTTGTTTTTATCGGCGGCCAGGCTGCCGGCCGGGGCGGGCAGCGTAAGGGTGGTGGGGGCATTCGAGGGCGCAGCGTCGTCGATGACGGTGAGGAAGCTGCTGCTCGTATTGGGCACGTACAGCTTGCCGCCCACCAGCACCGGCTTCTCGGGGTTGATGCCCACCGGAATGGTGCTCACCACCTTATTGGTAGTGAGGTCGATAACGCTGATGCGGCCCGCCGTGTACGGAGCCGGGAAGGGTCCGCCGAGCCACTCGGTTACGTAGGCGCGGTTGGGGTTGGCCACCGAGCGCACCACGAAGCGCGGCTGGTTGAGGCCCGCGATGGTGGCCTTCGATTTAAATCTGGGCAGCGAGACCACCTCAATCTTGTTGCTGTTGTTGACGACCACGTAGCCCAGGGTGTCCACCACCGTCATGCTTTCGACCACGCTGCCGAGCACGGCCCCGCCATTGGCCGCCGAAAAGGCGTCCGCTACCAGGTTCTTGCTCGTCTTGTCGAAGCGGCTCACCGAGCCAATGCCGTTGCTGAAGTTGCCTTCGTTGATAACGAACGCGTACTGGCCCGCGCCGGTGGGTGTGGGGGTGGGCGACGGGCTATCGTTGTGGCAGCTAGCCAGAAAGCTGAGGAGCGCGGCACTCAGCGCCAAGGGGCGAAACAGTTTTGTCATAAAAAATCGACGCCAAAAAAGCATCTGGTAAAAAGGGGAAAAGAAAAATGCGTGCGTGGCCCGGCGGCCGGCTAGCGCCAATCGAGCCGCAGGCTGGCTAGCCAGCCGCGCGGCGGCGCGGGCCGGCCGGGGTAAGCCGAATACTGTTGATTAAGAAGGTTATAGCCGCGCACCGTGCCGGTGAGGTCGAAGCCCGCCAGGTGCCAGGTGTAGCCCAGCGTGGCGCCCACGGTGGCGTAGGCGGGCAGCGCGGCCGTGCCCGAAGCATCGGTGTAGCGCTGGCCCACGGCGCTAGCCTGGGTGCTGAGCAGCCAGCCGCGCCACTGCTGGTCGGTGGTAAAAGAGCCCTGGTGGCGGGGCACAAACATGAGCTGCACGCCCACGGGGTCGTAGTCGGCGGCCGAGCCTTGGGTTTTCAGGGTTTGGGTGAGGCTGTAGGCGGCGCGGGCGTGCAGGCGGTAACCCTGGTGGCGCAGGCGCAGGGCGGCGGTGGTTTCGAGGCCCTGGCTGCGCACCTGGCGCAGGTTGCGCGGCGTCCAGATGCCCTGGTCGTCGGGCATCCACTGCACCCAGTCGTCCACGAGCTGGTGAAAGACGGCCACCTCCGTTAATAGGCTAGCCAGGGTGCCCAGGCGCAGGCGGTGCTGCAAGCCGCCCTCGTAGCCCTGGCCGGTTTCGGGGCGCAGGTTGGGGTTGCCGCCGGGGCGCCAGTAGCGTTCGTTGAGGGTGGGGGCGCGGTAGCTGCGCGAGGCGCTGGCCCGCAGCGTGAGGGTGTGGCGGGCCGAGTCGCCGAGGGCCGTGGGGCGGCCGCCTAGCCAGTCCCACTCCAGGCCGGCCGTGGGCGTGAGCGGCGCCGCGCCGCCCGGCAGCAGCGCCTCGCGCAGGTTGGCCGACAGCCGCAGGCCGGGGCGCGGGTCGTAGCGCAGCAAGGCGAAGGCAGCGGCCCGGTTCTCGCTCACCTCGGTGGGCCCGTAGCCATCGATGAGGGCGGCAAAGTGCTGCACCTCGGCCCCCAGCCGCAGGCTGCCGCGCTGGCCCAGGGCGGCCGTGTGGTCGGCCTGGGCCTGGGTGGTGTGCATGAGCGAATGGCTGGTGGCGCCGTTGTCGCTATAGTCGAGCACGTCCTCAAACCACGCGCCGCGCACCGACCACTGCCGCCGGGGCGAGGCCACGCGGCGGTAGCCCAGCAGCAGGCGCCGGCTCTGGTCGCGCTCGCGGGTGAGGGTGGGCGCGGCGTACACGCTGGGCTGAATGTCGCGGTCGGTATCGGTGAGCCAGGCGCTGGCCGTGAGCTCGCCAGCTAGCCCCAGGCGCAGGGCTACATCCTGGCTGAAGCTCCACTGGTGGTGCAGCACGGCATTGGTAAGGGTGCGCTGCACGGGGCCGCGCGCCTCCTGCACGGTGTAGGGATAGTCGTTTTGGGCGGTGCGCCAGCTGGCCGCGGTGCGGGCCGCTACGCCGGCCGTGGCCGCGCGGGCCTCCAGGCTGCCGCCGCGCAGGCCAAAGCTGCCCGCATCGGCCTGCACGCTGCCCCGCAGGCCGGGGCGCCAGTCGAGGTCGGTATCGAGTAGCACCGCCCCGCCGATGGTGCCGCTGCCGTAGAGCGCGGCGGCCGGCCCCGGCTGCACCGCCACGCGCGTGGCCGCTCCCACCGGCAGGATGGCAAAATCGGCTTCGCCCAGCGACGGAATGTTGATATTCAGCCCCTGCCACAGCACCGCCGTGTGCCGCGCCGAGGTGCCGCGCAGCGAAATCGACGCCAGCTGTCCCGGCCCATAATTCTTGATATACAGCGGCGTGCGGGCCTCCAGCAGCTCCACCAGCGCCGCGCCGCGGTACTGGGCCAGGGCCGTCGAGTCAAGCACCAGCCGGCGGCTGCCGATGGCAAAGCGGCTGGGCCGCACGGCCCGCACCTGCGCCTCGGGCAGCCGGTGGGCGCGGGTAGTGAGCGTGTCGGGGCGGGTTTGGGCGTGCGCGGCGGGGCTAGCCAGCAGCGCGGCCAGGGCGCAGCCAGCCAGCCAGCCTTTGGGGCCGAAAACGACGGGGTGGAAAGAGCTGAAACGCAGCACGAACTAAATTTTCAAGCGAAAATTCAGTCCAAAACCCGACCGCGTTTTCCTGGCCGAAACCAGAAAGCGCGCTGGGGCTGAGGCCGAAAACGACTGCGCCGCCACGGCCGGGGTGGGCCGCGCCGGGTGGGCGTTCTCGTTCTCCGCTCGTCCTCCGCGAGCGCTGAACCTGTGGGTGCCCTGGCAGGTCTCCTGGCTTGCGCTGCCGGGTGGGCGGCCTTCCCGCTGGCTGGCTATCAAGCTGATAGCCGGGGCCGGCAGTGGCGTGGGGTGCCCACCCCGATGTAGCGCGTACAGTTGCGGGGACAGCTCCGGCTTGGTACCGGATTCCCTTTTCAACCTCGCTCCTGGTAGGAGTCCGGTCACCGTGGCGGGGGCAAAAGTACGGATTTTTTCACCGCGGAGGGCGCAGAAGGCTTCGCGGAAGCAACGCGGAGGGCCGAAGGGCGGCGTTTTGCGTTAGAGGCGGATGCCCGTTCAAGCCGCTACTCACCCTGCCAATCCGCTGCCCCTGACTTTTTTTCAGCGCCCCGACGTGCTCACCATCGCCCGCGAGCTGCTGGGTAAGCACGTGTTCACCTGCCTCGATGGCGAGCTGACCGGCGGCCGCATCGTCGAAACCGAGGCCTACCGGCACGAGGGTGACCCCAGCATCACGCTGCACTTGCAGCGCAAGGCCAAGCAGGCGCAGGCGCTGTATCAGCCCGGCGGCCACGCCTACCTATACACCGTGTACCGCGTGCACACGCTCTTCAACCTTACCGTAAGCGACGCCGCGCACCCCGATGCGGTGCTCATTCGGGCCATCGAGCCGCTGGTGGGTATCGACGTAATGCAGCGCCGCCGGGGGCTGGCCCAGGTGGCGCGTAATCTCACCGCCGGCCCCGGCGTGCTGAGCCAGGCGTTGGGCCTCACGCCGGCCCTCAATGGCGAGCTGCTCATTGGCCCGCGCATCTGGGTTGAAGACGCGGGCGAAACCATCGCCGCCGACAACGTACTGGCCAGCTCGCGCGTGGGCCTCGAATACGCCGGCGCCGAAGCCGTGGCCCTACCCTGGCGCTTCCGGGTGAAGGACAGCAAATGGACCAGCCCCGCCAAGTGAGTAATGGGAGTAATTGAGTAATGCTGATTTCCGGTGTGAACAGCATTACTCAATTACTCCCATTACTCATCGTCAGATGGTGGCGCTCGTCCTTCACGGCGTTGTGGATGTCCCACGCGATTTCGCGCTGGAAGGGGTGGCGGCGCACCGGGCAGTCGGGCATGTGGCACAGCGAGCACGCGGCAAACGAGCACGGGTCGGCGTGCACGAACATCTCGACTTCGACCGCCTCGAAGCGGGCCCGGATAAGCTCCTCGACCTCGTGGATTTCGGTGTGAATCTTTTCCAGCGAGTAGTAGTAGGGCATCTGCATGTGGCAGTCGATGTGTAGGTTGGCCCCGTAGCGCTGCACGCGCAGGTTGTGCACGTCTATCCAGCAGGGGCGGCGCAGGCGCTGGAGTTCAGCAATGACCTCGGCCACGGTGCTTAGGTCGCTCTCGTCCATGAGGCCGCCCACGGCGCTGCGCACCAGCTTGTAGCCGTTGTAGAGAATGAAGACCCCCAGCGCCAGCGCCGCGCCGCTGTCGAGCCAGGTGAGGCCCGTGAAATGCACCAGCACCAGCACCGCCGAGGCCACGATGCTCGTCACGGCATCTAGGTAAAGATGCTTGCCATCGCCCACCAGCGCCACCGACTGCACCCGGCGCCCGGCCCGCACCAGCCACAGCCCCAGGCCGAAGTTGACCAGCGCCGTGCCCGCCAGCAGCAGCACCCCGAAGTCGGGCTTGTGCACCATGTGCGGGTGCAGCAGCGAGCGCGTAGCATCGAACAAGATGAACGCGCCCGCGCTGACGATGAGCGCACCCTCGAAGCCAATGCTCAGGTACTCGATTTTGCCGTGGCCGTAGGGATGGTTCTCGTCCTTGGGCTGGTCGGCCAGGTAGAGGCTGTACAGGGCAAAGCCGCTGGTAAACACGTTGATAATGCTTTCCAGCGCGTCCGTGAGCACCACCTGCGAGCGGGTGAGGCGGTAAGCGTAGAACTTGGTGAGCACCAGCACAATGCTCACCACGAGGGAAAGCAGGCCCAGGCGGCGCTTGAGGCCAGGGGAGGCAGACATAGAAAAGAAGCTAGGGCCCACAAAGGTCGGCACGGCCAGCCGGAGTAGCGCAGCAGCGCCAAGCGCAGCCTTCGCGCTGCTGCCAGGCGAAACATTCTTGCCGCAAATACAGTATTTAGGGTAGTTTAAAAATATTTTTAGGCTAGCCTAAAAATTGCGCTACCTTTGTCTCAGCTCTTGATTCGCAACGCCTTGCTACCTACCGATACCTCACCCATCACCGCCGCTAGCCCCGATGCTGCCCCCGAGCCGGGCTGGCGGCACGCCCGCCGGGGCACCTCGCTCAGCGAAGTTCACGCCAGCATCGAGATGCCGGCGGCCAATGCCTCGTTCTGGCGCAAGTTTCGGGCGTACTGGGGGCCGGGGCTGCTGGTGGCCGTGGGCTACATGGACCCCGGTAACTGGGCCACCGACCTGGCCGGCGGCGCCCGCTTCGGCTACACGCTGCTGAGCGTAGTGCTGATTTCCAACCTGTTCGCTATGCTCTTGCAGCACTTGGCGGCCAAGCTGGGCATCGTGACTGGCCGCGACCTGGCCCAAGCCTGCCGCGACCACTACTCCAAGCCCGTGGCCGTGGCCCTGTGGCTGCTCTGCGAAATCGCCATTGCCGCCTGCGATTTGGCCGAAGTCATCGGCTCGGCCATTGCCCTCAACTTGCTCTTTGGCCTGCCGCTGCCCTGGGGCGTGGCCATCACCACGCTCGATGTGCTGCTGGTGCTGCTCATGCAAAACAAAGGCTTCAAGCTGATTGAGGGCCTGGTAGCCGGTCTTATCTTCTTGATATTCGCCTGCTTCCTCTACGAAATCATCGCCTCGCATCCCGATTGGCTGGGCCTCGCCAAGGGCCTGGTGCCGCAGCTCGAAGTAGTCACCAACCCGGCTATGCTCTACGTAGCCATCGGCATCCTGGGCGCCACCGTGATGCCCCATAATCTCTACCTGCACAGCAGCATCGTGCAGGTGCGCCAGATAGAGCCCACCGAGGCGGGCAAGCGCCAGGCCGTCAAGTTTGCCACCATCGACAGCACGGTGGCGCTGTTCCTGGCCTTTTTCATCAACGCGGCCATCCTGGTGACGGCCGCCGCCGCCTTCCACGGCAAGGGCCACGAGGACGTGGCCGACATCGCCGATGCCCACAAGCTGCTCACGCCGGTGCTGGGCGCGGGCGCGGCCAGCGCGCTCTTCGCCGTGGCCCTGCTGGCCTCGGGCCAAAGCTCGACGCTCACCGGCACCCTGGCCGGGCAAATTGTGATGGAGGGCTTCCTCAACCTGCGCCTCAAGCCCTGGGTGCGGCGGCTCATTACGCGGCTGGTGGCGGTGGTGCCGGCGCTGGTAGTGGCCATCCTCTACGGCGAGAAGGGGACGGGGCAACTGCTGGTTTTCAGCCAGGTGGTGCTGTCGTTGCAGCTCTCCTTTGCGGTGGTGCCGCTGGTTCTCTTTACGAATGATAAGCTCAAGATGGGCGTGTTCGTGAACCGGCCGGTGGTGCGGGTATTGTCGTGGGCGGTGGCGGGGCTCATCATCGCGCTCAACGTCTTTCTGCTCTGGGAAACGGTGGCGGGGTAGGGGGCCTGGCTCACCGCACGGGGCACTGATTTTCAGCTGAAAAGCAAAACGGGATTTCCTTTTCAAGCCGCTGCCCAGCAGGCTGCTGGCCACGCCTTTGCCTTTACTGCTATGAAGAAACTGCTCCTCTTTCTCCTGCTACTGCCTACCCTGGCCGCCGCCCAGGCCCTGCGCGGCACCGTGCAGGATGCCGCCGGCCACGCCGTGCCGTTTGCCAGCGTGGCGGTGCCCGCGCTGGGGCAGGGCACCACGGCCGATGCGGCGGGCACCTTTGTGCTGGCGGGCCTGCCGGCCGGCGAGCACCGCCTGCAAGTCAGTGCCGTGGGCTACGAGGCGGCTGCGCCGCGCGTGGTGGTGCCGCTGGCCAGGCCACTTACTATCAAGCTACAGGCCAGCGCCGCTGACCTGGCTGAGGTGGTGGTGACGGGCGTGGGCCGGGCCACCGAGCTGCGCCGCTCGCCGGTGCCCATTGCCACCCTCGGCCAGCGCGAGCTGCGTCTCAATGCCAGTACCAATGCCATTGATGCGGCCGTGCGGGGCGTGCCGGGCCTGAGTGCCGTCACCACGGGGCCCAACATCAGCAAGCCCTTCATCCGGGGGCTGGGGTATAATCGGGTGCTCACGCTCTTCAACGGCCTGCGGCAGGAGGGCCAGCAGTGGGGCGATGAGCACGGCATCGAGGTCGATGCCTACGGCGTGGATAGGGTGGAGGTGGTGAAAGGCCCCGCAAGCCTGCTCTACGGCTCCGATGCCGTGGCCGGCGTGGTGAACCTGCTGCCCGCCCTGCCCACTGGCCCCAGCGGCGAGCTGCACGGCGAGGCCCTGGCCGAGTACCAGTCCGTCAACGGCCTGCTGGGCCAGTCAGTGGCGTTGAATTACCAGAAAAACGGCCTGCAAACCAGCTTCCGCGCCAGCCACCGGCTGGCCCGCGACTACCGCAATGCCGTGGACGGCCGCGTGTACAACACCGGCTTTCGCGAGCTGACGCTCACCGGCATGGTGGGCGTGCAAAAGGCGTGGGGCGGCGCGCACCTCTGGCTCACGACCTACGACAACCACCAGGAAATCCCGGACGGCAGCCGCGACTCCCTCAGCCGCGCCTTTACCCGGCAGGTGTTGGAAGCCGATAAGGACGACGTTAAAAACCGGCCCGTGGTGAGCGGGCAGGAGCTACGCAGCTACGCCACCGGCGACTTGCGCCAGCACATCCGGCACTACCGGGCCTTTGCCAGCGGCGAGCGCAAGCTGGGCGGCGGCGAGCTGCGCCTGCTGGGCGGCGTGCAGCAAAACCACCGCCAGGAGTTCAACCACCCCACCGCGCCCGCCCAGCCGGGCCTCGACTTGCGCCTCACCACCGCCAGCTACGACGCCCGCTACCTGCTGCCCGCCTGGCACGGCCTGGAGCTGACGGCCGGCGCCAACGGCATGAGCCAGCTCAACCAGCACCTGCGCGCCACCGACTTTCCTATTCCGGCCTACCGCCTCTTCGACCTCGGCGGCTTTGGCGTGGCCAAGAAAAAGCTGGGGCCGCTGGAGCTGACGGGCGGCCTGCGCTACGACGTGCGCCGCGTGCGCTGGGCCGATTTCTTCGTGGCGCCCGACCCCGCCACCGGCTTCGTGGGCGCGGCGGCGGCCGGCACGCCGGGGGCCACGCGGCCCTTCGCGGCCTTCGAGCACGTGTACCAGGGGTTGTCGGCCAGCCTGGGCGGCAGCTACCCGCTGGGCGCGCACTGGGTGCTGCGGGCCAACGTGGCGCGCGGCTACCGCGCCCCCAATATTCCCGAAATCGGCTCCAACGGCCTCGACCCCGGCGCCCACATCGTGTACCTGGGCAACCGCGACTTCCAGCCCGAGTTCTCGGTGCAGGAAGACATCGGCGTGCTCTGGCAAAGCCAGGAGGCCGAGGCCAGCGCCGAAGTTTTCCACAACTACGTGGACAACTTTATTTATCAGGCCCGCCTCTTCGATGCCCAGGGCCAGCCTGTGGAGCTTGTTCCCGGCAACGCCACCTACCAGTACCAGCAGGCCGCCGCCCGCCTCTACGGCGGCGAGGTCAGCCTGAACCTGCACCCCCGCGCCCTGCCCTGGCTGAGCTGGCGCACCGGCGCGGCGCTCGTCATCGGCCTCAACGACAACCCCGCCCTGCGCGAGCGCGTGGGCGCGGCTGCCCGCTACCTGCCCCTGCTGCCGCCCGCCCAGGCCCGCACCGAGCTGCGCCTCACCGCGCCGGCCAGCCCCGGCGCCCGCCTCACCGCCACCTACCTGCGCCTCACCCTCGACGCCACCGCCCGCCAAAACCGCTTCTACGCCGTGGATGGGGCCGAAACTGCCACCGCCGGCTACGTGCTCTGCGGCCTCGGGGCCGGCACCACCCTGCGCACCAAAGCCGGCCGCGAAGCCGTGCAGCTCTTCGCGCAGGTCGATAACCTGTTCGACGTGGCGTACCAGGCCCACCTCAGCCGCCTCAAGTACTTCGAGTACTACGCGGCCTCGCCCAGCGGGCGTACGGGCATCTTCAACCCCGGCCGCAATGCGGGTGTGAAGGTGGTGGTGCCGTTTTAAGGCCGTGGGCTGGGGCGGGCGGTTGCTGGGGCGGGTGCCTCATCCACCACCCACTGCCGCGCCCCGCCCGAGGTCAGGCGCGGCGTAACTAAGGTCGGGCGCAGCGTAACTAAGGTCAGGCGCGGCGTAACCAAGGTCAGGCGCGGCGTAGCCGAGGTCGAGTACAGCGTAACCAAGGTCAAGCACTGCGTAACTAAGGTCATGCACGGCGTAGCTGAGGTCGAGTGCAGCGTGGCCAAGGTCGAGTACGCCGTGGCCGAGGTCAGGTGCGGCGTCCCTGACGGCTGCCCCGCCGCGCCCGGCCGCTACCCCGGCGGGCTGAACCTCTGGGCCGCGCCGTAGGTTTGTACCCCCGTGTCTAGTCCTTCGCCCCGCCTGCTGCTCATTACCCCGCCGCTCACGCAGCTCAACACGCCGTATCCGGCCACGGCCTACATCAAGGGCTTCCTGGTGGGGCGCGGCTACGAGGTCCGCCAGGCCGACCTTAGTATCGGCCTCGTGCTCCGGCTGTTTTCGAAGGACGGGCTGACGCGGGTGTTCGATACCATTGAGGCGGGCGGCTTCTCGCTCAGCGATAATGCCCAGCGGATGCTGCGCCTGCGCCGCCGCTACGAAGCCACGGTGGGCCCCACCATTCGGTTTTTGCAGAACAAGGACCTCACGCTGGCCCCGCGCATCTGCCACGGCCGGTTTTTGCCCGAGGCCAGCCGTTTCGACAACGTGGCCGACCTCGAAACGGCCTTCGGCACGATGGGCCTCACCGACCAGGCCCGCCACCTGGCCACCCTCTACCTCGAAGACCTCGCCGACCTCATCAAGGAAACCGTGGGCCCACAGTTTGGCCTCTCGCGCTACGCCGAGAGCCTGGCCATGTCGGCCACCCGCTTCGACCCGCTGCACGAGGCCCTGCAAGCCGCCCCCAACCTGGTGGACGTGATGCTGCTGGAGCTGCTCGATGAGCTGCTGGCCGAGGCCCGGCCCGACATCGTGGGCTTCACCGTGCCCTTTCCCGGCAACCTCTACGCCGCCCTGCGCCTGGGCCAGCGCATCAAGCAGGCCAGCCCCGGCACCATTACCGTGATGGGCGGCGGCTACCCCAACACTGAGCTGCGCGGCCTGAAGGAGCCGCGCTTCTTCGATTACATCGACTACCTCACCCTGGATGACGGCGAGGGGCCGTGGCTGCGGCTGTTTGCCTATTTGCAGGATAAGAAGGCCGAAAAAGAACGTCAGGCTGAACGCAGTGAAGCAGCTCGCGCGCTTCAGCCGCTGGCGGCCAACGGTGCGCGCGAGATGCTTCCCTTCGGTCTGCCTGACGTTCCTGTTGTGCTGTCCGAAAGCACTGTTGAACAGCCATCCAGCCCCACCGCCGCCGACGGCCGCCACCTGCTCCAGCGCACCTTCCTGCGCAACGAGGCCGGTGAGGTTGAGTACCGCAACTACCCGCACCCCGACGTGCCCCACCCGGAGGTGGGCACGCCCGATTACTCCGACCTGCCGCTGCTCGATTACCTCTCCGTCATCGAGGTGCTCAACCCCATGCACCGCCTCTGGAGCGACGGGCGCTGGAACAAGCTCACCGTGGCCCACGGCTGCTACTGGAAGCGGTGCTCCTTCTGCGACGTCACGCTCGACTACATCGGCCGCTACGAAACCGCGCCCGCCACGCTGCTCGTCGATAGAATCGAGCAGATAGTAGCCCAGACCGGCCAGACCGGCTTTCACTTCGTAGATGAGGCCGCGCCGCCGCTGGCCCTGCGCGACCTGGCCGTGGAGCTGCTCAAGCGCCGCGTCAGCATCAGCTGGTGGGGCAACATCCGGTTTGAAAAAACCTTTACGCCCGACCTGTGCCGGCTGCTCGCCGCCTCGGGCTGCATCGCCATCTCGGGTGGGCTGGAGGTAGCCTCCGACCGCCTGCTGGCCCTCATGGAAAAGGGCGTGACCCTGGCCCAGGTGGCACGCGTCACCCAGGGCTTCACCGAGGCCGGCATCCTGGTGCACGCCTACCTCATGTACGGCTTCCCGACCCAGACTGCCCAGGAAACCATCGATTCGCTGGAGGTAGTGCGGCAGCTTTTCGAGGCCGGCATTGTGCAGAGCGGCTACTGGCACCGCTTCTCGATGACGGCCCACTCACCCGTTGGGAAAAACCCCGCCAAGTACCAGGTGGCCGCCATCGGCCCCGAGCCCGGCCCCTTCGCCTGGAACGACCTCTGGCACGACGACCCGCTCGGCGCCGACCACGAGACCTTTGGCCCCGGCCTCGCCAAAAGCCTCTACAACTACCTGCACGGCGTGGCCCTGCGCGAGCCGCTCAGCTTCTGGTTCGATTTTAAAACGCCCCGCCCCACGGTGCCGCGCCAGCTCATTCAGCAGGCCTTGCAAGAGCCCGACAAGCCCGATTTTGCCCAGCCCAACCGCCGCCTCTTCTGGCTCGGCAACGTGCCCGAGCTGCGCTACAAAGCCAGCGGCGGCACCGGCCCCAAGGACAAGAAAACCACCCGCGCCATCCTCACCTGCTACGAGCAGGCCGAGGACTTTGAGGTCAAAACCACCGAGCTTATCGGCCCCTGGCTGCACGCGCTCCTCACCCGGCTCAGCACCGACTACGACGCCAAAATCCTGCTCAAAGAAGCCGGCGCTACCTTCCCCACCGGGGCTGGTACCTGGGAGGCGTTCCTGGCCAGCCCCGCCTGGCAGCTCCTACGCGAGAAGGGCCTGCTTCTAGTCTAGCAAGCCCGCCCGCTCTGGCCCCGGGCTTCGGCTGCGTGCGCGAGCAGGCAACCTCGAACGACCGCAGGCGCCAGTTGCGCGCGGCGCGCGCGCACGAAGCCGAAGTTCGGGGCTGCCCCTAGCGCCCCCGCAGCCAATCGACGACCTGGCTCTGGAGCGCCGCCGGCCCGGCTTGGCGCACGTGCGGCGCGCCCAGCAGCGTGCGGGCCTGCGCGGCGTCGGCCTTGGGCTGGCCCGCCTCATAGATGGCCAGCAGCCGCCCGCGCTGGGCCAGGGCGCGCCAGTCGCGCCGCGTGGCCAGGGGCGGCGCGGGCAGCGCCTGCACCACCACAAAGGCCGGGCGCGAAGCCGTGTTTTCGGCCAGCAGCAAGGGGAGCAGGCCGGCGGGGCGGCCACTCACCCAGGCGCCCACGCGGGCCGTATCGACGCCCGGGGTGCGGCGCAGCAGGGCCAGGGCATTGGCCAGGGTGGGGGCGGCCAGCGTATCGGCCGGGGGCAGCAGCAGCACGGTGTGGCCCTGGCGGGCCAGCGCATCGGCCCAGGTGGGGGCGGCCAGCGCCGTGCCGGGCGTCGGAAATAAGGCCAGCGCCAGGCCGGGCAGGCTTTCATCGGCGGGGCTGAACAAGAGCGCCGGGCCGGGCGCGCCGGCCACTTCATCGCGCCGCACCTGGTACACGGCCGGCTCGGGCTCGCCGCGCCGCAGCAGTAGCAGCGGGTAGCGCACCGAGTCGAGGGTGAGGGTGCCGCGCCAAAAATCACCCTGGCGGCCCAGGGCCAGCGTTTCGCCGGGCCGGCCGGGCCGCGCCAGCCGCAGGGTATCGTGGGCAAAGGTGAGCGAGTCGGCCACGAAGCTGAGGGCCGGCTGCTGGGGCAGCACCAGCTCGGCATCGTAGCGGCCGGGGCGGGGGTGGCGCACTTCGAGCAGGGCGCGCAGCTCGGGCTGGCCGGGCGCTTGCAGCGTGCCGGCAAAGTGCCCGGTGGGCGGCGCGGCCGGGCCCGCTACGGTGGTGGCATCGGGCCGCGCCTGGCAGGCAGCCAGGCCGGCCAGCAGCACCAGCCGCAGCCGGGGCAGCCAGAAAGGGCAACGAGTGACGAAGCGAAGCGGCATAGCCAAAAGTAGTTAGCTCGCCCGCCCCGCCAGGCCCTTGCGGTAGATAAGGTCGCGCTGCACATCCTCGCCCAGCTTGAAAGCCACTTCGCCCACTTCCCGAAAGCCGAAGCGCTGGTAAAAAGCCTGGGCCCGGGTGTTGTGCTCCCACACGCCCAGCACCACCGCCGTGGCCTGGCTGGCCTGGGCAATGTCGAGGGCGCGCCGCATCAGCGCCTTGCCCAAGCCCGTGCCAATCCAGTCCTCCACCACGTAGAGCTGCTTGATTTCGAGTTGCCGCGCGGCGGGGGCGCCCTCGGGCAGGCCCAACGTCGAGTTTTCCTGCACCAGGGCGTAGCCCACCGTCTGGCCCTGCATATCGGCCAGCAGGCAGGTGCAGTCCGGGTCTTGCAACTGCGCCAGCTGAATGTCGGGGCCGTAGGCCTCGGCCAGGTAGGCGGCCAGGTTGTCGGGCGTGTTGCTGGCGGCGAAGGTTTCGGTAAACGTCTGGCGGCCCAGCGCGGCCAGGCGGGTAGCCGTGGCCAGGTTGGCCTTGGCAATGGAAATGCGGAGCGGAGAAGACATACTACCCACAAAGGTGGGGCTGCCCGGCGAGTTAGGCGCCCGCAGGGCTAGCGGCCCCGCCCCACGCGCACCCCCACGTAGCCGCTGAGCACGCCCCCGGCCAGGCCCAGCGCCACGAGTGCCACCGGCCCCGCTCCCAGTGTGCCGAGGCGCTGCCAGTACACGTACAGCACGTACACGCGCAGCAACTCGCCGATGATGAGCAGGATACCCGCCGCAAGGAGCATGCCCGCCACCAGGCGGCGCGAGGCAGGCGAAAGAAAAGGACGGGACGACGGACGACGGGCCATAAGCAATGCCTTAAACTCCCGCCGGCTGCCTGATGTTCCCGCTTGGCGGTTCGGCTGGCCGCGCCTACCTTTGCTCCACCAAAAAACCCCGCGAGAGTAGCTCAGTTGGTAGAGCATCAGCTTCCCAAGCTGAGGGTCGCGAGTTCGAACCTCGTTTCTCGCTCCTTGATTAACAGCCACTCAGATATAAATCTGAGTGGCTGTTTCGATTTTGTTACATACAGTGGTGCCTTCTAACGGTTATCTGCTATCCTAGTCGCTAGGTCTGCTGTGCATAATAAAGTGCTTTTTCTTGGACGTAGCAAGGTTATAAGGTATCACCTTGATTCTCATAGGGTAAGTGCTGTATATTATCTGATAATATTCTCAAGGTGAAGGAGTTGTCTTATTAGGCGCTCTTCAAAAACCGGTGGCGAACGTCACAACATCTTTGGTTACCTTTGAACAAGTTGCTTATACCCCTCTTTTAGGATTAGCAATAAGTTTCCCTTTCAAATGGCTTTAATCCTCCCTTTTATAGAATCCGAAATCCAAGACCAATACCAAGCTGAAGACAATAGTCGGCCTTGGATTGTGGGTTTCAGTGGCGGCAAAGACTCCACGATGTTACTGCAACTGGTCTGGAAAGCTATCCAGAAATTGCCAGAACAGTTACGCTGGCGGCCGGTGCATGTGGTCTGCAATGACACAATGGTGGAAAACCCTCGTATTGTGCGCTTCATTGAGGACACACTGCACCGCATTGAAGCAGCAGCGACATCCCAAAGCATGCCCTTCTATGTGCACCGTACTACGCCACGGCTAGAAGATACCTTTTGGACTAACCTCCTAGGTAAAGGTTACCCAGCTCCATCAAGTACGTTCCGTTGGTGTACTGAACGGTTGAAAATTAGCCCCACTACTCACTTCATCAAAACCAAGATTAGTGATGCAGGTGAAGCTATAATTCTACTAGGCACCCGCTCGGCGGAAAGCTCCCGTCGGTCACGCTCAATGGCGAAGCATGCTGTGCATGGGCAACGATTACGCAAACATGTTCTGCCTAATGCCTATGTGTATGCGCCTATCAAGGACATTGAGACGAATGAACTCTGGCAATATTTGAGTCAGGTGCCGCCACCGTGGGGCGGAACACATAAGGAATTGATAACGCTGTATCGTAATGCTAGCACAGAAGCTGATTGTCCACTAGTGATTGACGACGAAACGCCTTCCTGTGGAAAGAGTCGCTTTGGATGTTGGGTATGTACTGTTGTGGTAAAAGATAAGTCAATGGATGGGCTTATCATGAATGGAGAGACCTGGATGGAGCCACTTTCAGAGTTGCGAGATTTCCTCATTGAGGCTCGCGATAATCCTGAGCAGTATCGCCAGCGTCAACTGCGTAACGGTACTACTCGCGAGAATTATTGGGGTCCATACACAGCGAAAACGCGTGCGGAGATTTTGCGTCGTTTATTAGAGGCCCAAAAGGAAATTCGGGCGGAATACGATGAGACTATGACCTTTATCACTCACCAAGAACTGGTGGCGATTCAGGTGACTTGGTATCGTGACGGTATCTTTAATTATAACGTCGCGGACATCTATAACGCCATCTTCAACACCCACCTTGATATGAGTAAGCATACCAACAAAATTCGAGAAGAAGAAAAATGGCTGCGAGAGGTCTGTAAAGACAACCCCGACCATTTTGACCTGATTCAGCAGACAGTCAAAATCGTCAAAACGAAGTCACTTATGGTGCGCAAACGTGGCTTGCAGACTGATATTGAAAATATGTTGGACGACTATATTAGCCCACGGCCAGTTGCTGCCATAAACGAAGCAGTAGTAGGTGCCGAACAGTTAAGTTAGGTTGCCTAGTTATTAGGCCATCACACAGGTATCATGATTATTAAGCAAATAGAGTTAAATAATTTTCGGATTTACCGAGGGCACAACACCGTTGACCTGTCTCCCAAAGATGGGCAGAACATCTATGTAGTGAGCGGTAAGAATGGATTTGGAAAAACCACATTCCTAATGTCTTTAGTCTGGTGCTTATACGGGCGGCAGATGCAAGAAGTAGATGAGCTTTACGAGCGAGAAATAAAGGAAAAGGGTGGCTACACGAAGTATATCGTAACCAGCCTGAACCGTCAAGCTAAAGCAGATGACGACACGTCATTTTCTGTGAAGTTGACCATTACAAATGCAATTATTCCCGCGCTTACCTGTGGTGAAATATCTATCAAGCGAACCTATAATACACGAACTGCTACTGAGGACTTAGAAATCCTAATTGATGGATTCGAAAACGAACTTATAAAAGGGCTAGGCGATGAGAAGACGCGGGGGGAAGAGAATTTTATTCGTGACTACCTGTTACCAATTGAGATAGCTAAGTTCTTCTTTTTCGACGCGGAGAAGATTGTGAGCTTGGCAGAGGTGAATACGCCGGAACAACGCAAGAAGCTGAGTCGTGCTTACTCCGAGATTCTCGGCATTAAGAAGTACGAGGATGCCAAAGCGGAAATCGAGGAAACCCAACTTCGCATTCGGGCTCGTACAGCTAATGCGAAAGAAAAGGAGCTTATCAATAATCTCAATAACGACATTACCAATCTGCGGCTGGCTATTGGCGACAACAACCAGCAGATACTTGACTTCAAAGACAAACGGACTCAGCTAAAATTTGAATCGGATGAGATTCAGAACAAGCTGATTCGGGTAGGCAACCTGATTACGCTGGAAGAACTGGAGGTGCTTCGTGCCTCGGGTAACGAGCTGGAAGGACGCCTGAATAGCATCCAGTCCGACTTGAGCAAATCGTACGAGCTGGTGCCGTTTGCTATTGCGGCCAACAAGCTGAGTGAGGTTGCCAGTCAGGTAAAGATTGAGGCAGAGTTTAAGGAAGTGAAATTTCGACAGGAAAATGCGGTCAATGTCGAAGACAAGCTGCTTGATGAACTGTCGGAGGAAATTGACCAATGCGGCAAGGTGGTAGCAGGCAGCATTCGGGACTTCTATAATACGACGTTCCGCAAGCTCATTCGGCGGCACCTTGCTACCGAGGGGCCATCGTTTCCTGATGACTTCAAGCTGCTGCACGACCTGACCGAATCGGAGCGGGCGCAGATGCAGACGCTGATTGACAACCTGCGGCTGTCGTTCCGGCAGGAGTTTAAACGGCTGCACTTCGAGTACAACCAGACACGCAATGACTTGGGGCAGATTAAGCGCCGCATCGCGGACGCGGAGTCTTTATCGGAAGACGCGGTGGTGAAAGCCGACCGGCAGCGCAAGAAAGAGGTAGATGATGAAATAGACAGCCTGGGTGAGCAAATTGGCGCCCTAGAGCAGAATATTTCCAACTTCCAGCTGGTCATCGTCAACAAGGAAAAGCAGCTGGACGAACTACGCAAGAAGCTGCGGGCCTCGGTGCAAGACATGGAGAAGGACGCGCTGACGGAAGCACTTTCAAAGCGTCTGCGCGATTTTATTACGCTGTATAAGGACCGCAAGAAGGAGGCGCTGGGCAAGCAGATTCACAAGGGCCTGAAGATGCTGATGCACAAGAAAGGATTCGTGCACGATGTGAAGGTGCACATCATCGGCGGCGACATTGAGATTGAGCTGTACAACAAGCGCGGTGATGTTATTCTGAAAGAAGGCTTGTCAAAGGGTGAGCAGCAGCTGTACGCTACTGCGCTGCTGTATGGGCTAGTAGAGGAATCGGATTTTGACTTCCCGATTTTCATCGACTCTCCCATGCAGAAGTTTGACGACCAGCATGCAGAGAATATCGTGCGGCACTTCTACCCGAAGATTGCCGACCAAGTGATTCTATTCCCGCTCATCAATAAGGAAATGTCGGCTCGCGAGTACGAAATGCTGCTGCCGAATGTAGCCCGCTCTTACCTCATCGTGAACCAGGATGCGGACCAGTCGGGCTTTGAAGAAGTTGACCCCAACTCGTTGTTTTCGCGCTACGCAAAACTCTACCACAACAACTCTAATTAAGCTCACCGCATTCCTCGTGATACTCAATATCAGAACCTCGGATACTAACAAGGCCGTCGTGTCGGAATTGACGCGCCGCATGTTTCCGCAGGGGCAGTCCGAAAACATTATTTCCCGCATTGCGCTGGCTTATTCCATTTCGCGGGGCGAGCGGTTGGACCTGAGCAACATTAGAAACAGCCAGGGCAAGGAGTATAAAGAAGATACCCTGTTCGGGAGCAACAAGGCGTACTACGTTGCGCTGATTTGCCAGCACTACGGCATTCATAAGGAAAACATAGACCTGCCGCGCTACCTGAAAATGCACATTGATGACGGCTTGGAGCGGCTCAACAAGATTTTCACGGACAACCGCAACTATACGGGCCTCGACTTCTTGATTGAGCACATCGAGCGGGGCTCGGAGTCGTTGGAGGAAGTAGAAGTAGGCAGACCGGCGCCCAACAACAACCAGACGGTTACCAAAGGCTACTTCGCCGGCCCGCTCACTTTGCAGTTTGGCCACACTCTAGACGATGCCCGCACGCCCATTCGGGTGGTGCTGAACGATACCAACGTGCGCAGCAACGCCCACCTGGCTGTGGCCGGCAACTCGGGTACCGGCAAAACGCAATTTGCGTTGGACCTGCTACGCCAGTTCGTTGAAAACTCAAACGGTAGCATCAACTTTCTGTATCTTGATTTCAAGGGCCTGAAGCAGGATGACGTGAAGGGAATGAAGCCGTTTTTTGACCGCACGCAGACCACATTCATTAATGCGCCGGAGAAAGCGTTTCCGCTCAACCCGCTCACGTTTATCGACAACGTGAACGAGAAGAATCGCCTTATGGGCATCAGCAAGTTTGTGGACATCATTGCCACCTACGCGCCGCGCATGGGGGCCACCCAGATTCAGCAGCTGAAGGATGCCACAAAAGAAGCCTTTGCCCGCAAGAAGGGCGGGGCCTACCCGTCGTTGCGCGACATTAGTGAATGTCTCTTTGAGGTGACCGGCGGCAAGGCCGACACACTCACGCAGATTATGAGCAGCCTAAGCGACTACGAGCTATTTGCCAGCCAGACCGACCCCAAATCCAGCTTCCTCAATAAGAATTACTACTTCAGCCTTTCCGGCGACCTGGACCGCACCATCCGCTTCACGGCTTCGTTCCTGGCGATTTACTACGTCTACAACACGTTTATGAGCATGGAGAATGCGCCCGTGACCAACGGCGTGCAGGCCCTGCGCTACGTGCTGCTGATTGACGAGGCGCATGTGCTGTTCAAGGACAAGAAGTCTAAGGAATTGCTGGAAAGTATCCTACGCGAGATTCGCTCGAAGGGCGTGGCCGTGGTGCTGCTCTCACAAGGCATTGAAGAGTTCAACCAGCCCACCTTCGACTTTTCTAGCATGTGCGCCAACGCCGTGCTGCTGGAAATCAATGACCGTCTGAACCTCAAACCCATGTCCCGCTTCCTGGGCTTAGGCGATGCCGAAACCCGCTTGTTAGGTCAAAGCATGAGCAAGATTCACAAGGGGCAAGCCGTAACGAATGTGAAGGAGTTTAAGCGCGGAGAATTGTTTGAAGTAGAACATTATTGGAAATAAAAAAACATTATGGAGACACAAGTACAAGCACCAGGAAAACGAAAGAACTTTTCAAAAGAATTGCTGGACCGATTTCTTGCTCCATGGACAGCCATCTTTTTTGGCTATTTGCTGATTATGGTTGTAGGAGGCGGAATAGGAGTTCTATTTACTGCCTATGAAGTTGCACAAGAGAAAAATGCTTCTGCTCTCAGTTATAAAGTGGCGGAAAGTTTAGCTACTTTTTTTGTAGCATTAGCTGCCACTTCTTTTATAGAACTTAATCTTTGTAAAGAACTGCATAATAAAAAGGCTTTCATGACATGGTCTTACATCCTTGCTTTTTTATCAGTAGGATTGTTGTGGCTTACTTACCATTTGAAGAATAGTAACTCGTTTTATCCATCAGCAATAGGAACATTGCTTGCTGTTATGATGTGGGTTATTGCAAATGCAGATAATGATAAAATAATCAAGGAAGACGATTTCTTTGAGCAAATGCAAGGAAAAGGCAATCACGGCAATAATTGGAATTAAAATGAAAGAACTTGTACAGGAAAATAAAATATGGGGAATTCCTGTAACACAAAATCAACAGGATTTTGTGTTAGGGGTATTTAGCATTTCGCAAATGCTGAAATTTACAAGATATACAAAAAGATTAATTGTTGGTTATGATGAAGAAAACGAACCTGTTTATAATCCATCTATCCAGCGGGAATTAGAAAGTTCCCGCGTTGAACAAATTGCTGATTTTTTGATTGAAGAAAGAGAAGCAACTTTTCCAACTAATATAGTACTGCACATTCCTGCGCAAGTAATAATTGAACAACAAAGGCATAGTAATTTTCTTGATATCTACCTTGATGCCAAGGTATTTCAAGGGATTGAGATAGCAAAAGCTAGTGTTGAAGCTGCTGATATTTATATTACAATCATAGATGGCCAACACCGTGTACGAGGCGTTGAGGTAGCAATAGAAAGACTTCAGGTACAGATACAAAATTTACAGAAGACCCTTATAAAAAGTCCAGACAGCCAGATTCTGAATGATAAGCTGAATTATTATGTTCAACGGTTAAAGGACCTGCTTAATATTCAGCTAGTAGTGTCTTTTTTTATTGATAAAAGCCTGGAATACCAAGCAATGATTTTTTCGACTATAAATCGGACACAAAAACGAGTGTCTGAAAGCCTAGTCTCCAGTTTATTTGGCTTAACAACTAGCGATAGTCCTCAAAAAACGAGCCTTCAAATTGTTTTGGCATTGAATGCGCATCCTAAGTCTCCATTTTACAATAGAGTTAACTTATATGGAGCAGGCTATATAAGAGGGCAGAGTCCACCTCTTACTCAAGCAGGAATGATTAATTCAATTGTTGCTTTAATCAGTGAGGATTTACGTAGGTCAGCCGAAAATGACAGAAGAATCGGAAGAACAGCCTTGCTGTCACGCACTCCAGGGTCGCTAAAACGCCTACCTTTTCGCAAGTATTATGCAAAAAATCAAGACAGTAAAATTTCTGATATTCTGTTTCTGTACTTTACCGCTGGCAGAAAGACTTTCTTGAAATCCGATGGTACATCATTTTGGGATTTTAATCCTGAAAATACGAAGCCTAGTAACGTGCTGCATACTACTGTAGGCTACCAAGCATTATTGAAGATTTTAGTAGATATACTTGAGATACTTGAATCGAATGAGGAAGCAAAATTTAATGAGGGGACTTATATCGAGTACCTAAAGCCCCTCCACGATATCAATTGGGCAGACACAATGAGATATCCTTTCACAAGTAAAACGGCAACTATCTTGTATTTAGATATGAGCTTACGTATCTGGCCAACACCGTTTAATGCGAATGACCAAAGGCAACAAAAGCTAAAGGAAGCCTTAGAAAAGGTTAATGATTAAAACAACTGCCAGACAAGTAATAAATCAACCCCGATGCCTAAGAAAACAGTCAGAGATGCAGTAGTTGAAGCTATGAGGAAAGTTGGTTTACCTCTGACAGCCAAAGAAGCCTACGAAATAATTATTGAGTTTGACTATTATCGTTTCAATGCCGAAAGGCCAGAAAATATAGTAAAGTCTGAAATTCGCCGTCACTGCGAAGGAGTTGATTTTCCTACATCAAAACCAAATAAGGTATTTAAACTACTAAAGGACGGAAAATACTGGATAAATGGGTTGTCTGTACCTGGTGCAACTCAAGCGGAGAATAGAAATGAGGAAAGTCTTAGAAAAGAATCAAGTGAGATAAAAGACACTGTTGATGATTTAAAAGGTATTCATCAAAAGCATACTATAGCATTCAGGAATGCTATCTTAGAACAGCTAAGACAGATTGAGCCCGAAACGTTCGAGCGTTTTAGTCGTGGCCTATTGGAGACTTATGGCTTCGTAAATATGGAAGTAACTAAACGAGGTAGAGACGGTGGGATTGATGGATTCAGCAACTTAAAAGTTGGCATAACTCACCTGAATGTTGCGTTTCAGTGCAAGCGTTAGAAAGCTAATGTAGGAAGGACAGAAATCGATAAGTTTAGAGGCGCTATCCAAGGAGAATACGAACAAGGAATATTTTTTACGACCGCCACCTTCCCTAAAGAAGCTACAGGTGCAATTATTAAAAAAGGAGCCGTACCTGTCATTTTAATTGATGGCCCTACGCTAGTCGATATCATGATTGAAAAACGCTTCGGTATTGACTTTGAAACAATGCCCGTTTACATCAACGCGCTTGACCGGGTTCTGACTGAGGAGCTTTAAGCTATGATGTAGCTGCGAAGTTGATTTATCAATTCTGCAACAATCTTAAGCAAATGGGTCAAGTCTTCGGGTTTAGTAAATCGGCCCAAACTAAATCGCAAGCACGAAAACGCATCCGTCTCATCCAGCCCCATTGCCAGCAGTACATGCGACGGGTCCATTGAAGCAGCAGTGCAGGCTGAGCCATTGGAAACGGCAATTCCTTCTAAGCCCATAATCATGGCGTCGGAGTCGCAGCCCTGGAAGAGGATGTTGGTGGTGTTGTAAAGGCGATGCTCACGGTTGCCGTTTACACGGGTGCCGGGGATAGTGAGCAGGCCTGATTCTAGCTCATCACGTAGCGCACCGATACGAGCAGCTTCTTCCTTCATGCTTTGGCAGCAAAGCTCGGCGGCGTGGCCCAGCCCCACAATGCCGGGTACGTTGAGGGTGCCGCTGCGCCAGCCCCGCTCGTGGCCTCCGCCGTGGAGCAGGGCCTCCAGCTTCACGCGGCGCGGCTTGCGCTGGCGCACGTAGAGGCCGCCCACGCCTTTGGGACCGTAGAGTTTGTGGCCGGAGCAGGTGAGCAAGTCGATGCCTAGAGCTTCTACATCAACTGGCATTTTGCCTACGGCCTGGGTAGCATCGGTCATGAATAGCGCCCCGGCGGCGTGGGCCAGCGCCGCAATTTTCTGGATGGGCTGGATAACGCCGGTTTCGTTGTTCACCAGCATCACCGATACCAGGATGGTATCGGGGCGTATGGCCGCTTGCACGGTGGCGAGGTCAAGCAGGCCATCGGGCTGCACCGGCAGGTATGTTACTTCGCAGCCTTGGGTTTCGAGGTATCGGCACACGTCGAGCACGGCGCTGTGCTCGGTTTGCACCGTCACGATATGCTTGCCTCGGCTGGCGTAGCTTTCGACCACGCCTTTCATCGACAAGTTAATGGCTTCAGTGGCGCCGGAGGTGAAGATGAACTCTTGGGGTTCACAGCCTAGTAACTGCGACATCTGTTGCCGCGCCAGTTTTACCGCTTCGTGTGCCCGCAGGCCAAAAGGGTGGGTGCTGGCCGCGTTAGCGTACTCGTCGGTGAGGAAGGGCATCATGGCCTCCAACACGCGAGGGTCGAGGCGGGTGGTAGCGTTGTTATCGAGGTAAATCATGGTGGCAGGGCTATTAAGTAAAGATACCAAACCACTTTGGGCATAGAAAGGCTATTCTAGCCCTCGTGTGGCTCCGTCGCCACTGTGTACTTGCTCACTAATGCGTTACGCAAAAGGCTCCGAGATTTGCTATCAAGTAGTAGAGACCATAGGTTTACATCAATTTGAGCGTAATCTACAGCCTCACTTAGCTGGCGTAAGCCACTGATAGAGTTTGCGGATGTCAAAACTATTTTCTTACCCTCCTTCTCTTTCAGGTGCCAGAAACCCTCGCTCTTCAAATGATAAAACGGGTAGGCAAATTGCCGCGTTTGATAAGACCCTGATGTACCAAGGGCATCTAATTGCATCCGAAAAGCGGCAATCAGCTCAGGAGTGATGTATACTCGGCGGTTTTGTATAGCACCCGACTCAATGCCTTCGATGACAGCTAGCAACAAAGCTGGCTTGTATGGTCGGCTATTTCTGTTAATGGTGTTGGTGTTCAGCCGTTGGAAGTCTTCAATGTATCGCAGTATCATATTTGTCAAAGTACTGCCTACTAGGCTGCAAGGACAATTGTGAACAATCTGGACGAAATTAGTGACCGGGCGTGGGCGGCTTTGGCTCCGCACTTGTCGGGCAAAGCGGGTGATGTAGGCCGCACCGGGACAGATAACAGGCTCTTTCTCAACGCTGTGTTCTGGGTCGCCCGCCACGGCTGCGCTTGGCGGGCGCTGCCGGCCCGCTTTGGCAAACACGACACGCTGCGCAAACGCAGTCGGCGCTGCGCCCAGAAAGGAAGCTGGCAGCGCTTCTTCGAAGCTGTACAGGAACCCGATTTTGACCGGGTGATGCTCGATTCGACCGTCGTGCGGGCCCACGCGCAGGCGGCGGGCAGCCGAAAAAAAGCCGCGTCGGCGATGAAGCCCTCTGCCGCAGCCGCGGCGGGCTGACAACCAAAATTCACGCCGTAGTTGAGGCCCTAGGCAATCCGTTGTGCGTGGTGCTCAGCCCGGGCCAGCAGGCCGATTGCCGGCGCGTAGCAGCTTTGCTGCAAGCAGCCCAGGGAGCGGGCAACGTGCTGGCCGACAAAGCGTACGACACGGATGCTGTGCTGGCCCGCGTAGCCGCCATCGGGGCCCACGCCGTGATTCCGAGCAAAAAGAACCGCCTGATACAGCGCGTGATTGACAGCAACCTGTACCGGGACCGTAACTAAGTCGAACGCTTCTTCAGCTGCCTCAAACAGGTTCGCCGGCTGGCCACGCGTTACGACAAAACAGCTAGTAGCTTCTTGGGAATGGTGCATTTCATCTCCACTATGCTCTGGCTTCGCTAATTGTCCTTACAACATAAGTCGGGCAGTAGCTGGCCTCGAAGCGTGCGTCGCTACAGTAGCTGCGGGGTGGTGGTTGGCCCCAGGCAGATGGGGCCGTTAGCGGTCCAGGCCAGCTTGTCGAGGCAGAGCTGGCGCTCGGTCATGGCGGCGTTCCAGGCGTGGTACACGAGGTATTCGGTGCGGCCATCGGGGCTGAGCACGTGCGAGTGATGGCCCGGGCCACGCACCCGGCCGGGCACCGAGTGCAGCACCCGCGCCCCGGCATCGGAGCCGGAGTCGCGGTAGGGGCCCAGTACGTGGTCGGCGGCGCAGTAGTCTACGCCGTAGCGGTCGGTCAGAAAATTGGCGCCGCTGAAAAAGCAGTAGTACTGGCCCGCGTGGCGGCGCACAAACGGCCCTTCCAGCGTGTGCCACTGGGCAAAGGTGCGGTTGCCGTAGAGCGGCATGGTGCGGTTAGCCTCGAAGAGCGTCCAGCTGTGGCGCGCCCGCAGCACCGTTTGGGGCTGGCCCGCCAGCTGGGTCATGCTGGCGAGGCGGTCTACTACGAGGCCCGTGCCGGGATAATAACCATCTTGGGTGTCGGTAAAGTCGCGGGCGTAGAAAAGGTACCACTGCCCGTCCACATCCTGAAAAGGGTGCGCGTCGATGGTAAACTGGCTGTCGGCCACCGGTAGCGCGGCCAGCTCGGTGTAGGGGCCCTCGGGCCGGGCGCTGGTGGCCACGTGCAGCTGGTGGCCCACCGTGGCCCCGATGGCACCCCCGCCCCGCGAGTAGTACATGTAGAAAGTGCCCTCGTGCAGCACCACTTCGGGTGCCCAAAAATCGAACTGCTCGCTGCCCGGCGGTGGCGTGAGGGCCCCGCCTAGCGGCTGCCAGTCCACAAGGTCAGTAGAAGTCAGCAGCGTAAATACCCGGCCATCGGGCTGGCGGCCCTGGCCCGTGGTGCCAAAGGCGTAGTAGCGCCCGGCGTGGCGCAGCACGAAGGGGTCGGGAAAATCGCGGGCCACCACCGGGTTGGTGTAGGTGCGGGCGCGGGCGGCGGCCACGGGGCGCATGGCCAGCAGGGCCAGGCCGGTAACCGAGCCTTTGAGAAAATAGCGGCGGGAAGGCATGGGCTGCTTACGCAGGAAAAGCCGCGGTGGGTGCCGGGCCGCATCACCCGGTACCCACCGCGGGGCTAGGCCACTGCCTCGCCCGGCGCCACGGTGCTCACGCCGCCCACGATAACGGTCTGGTAGGTCTCTAGCCCACGCCGGTAAAAGGCCAGAAAGTCGGCCGCCATCGACTCAATAAAGCCCGTCACGTGGGCGGCTTCGACCAGGTTGAGGGTGCAGCCGCCGAAGCCGCCGCCCATCATGCGGGCGCCCAGCACGCCGGGCCGGCCGGTGGCCAGCGCCACCAGCTTGTCGAGCTCGGGGCAGCTCACGGCGTAGTCGTCGCGCAGGCCGGCGTGGCTGGCGTAGAGCAGCTGGCCCACGGTGACCATGTCGCCGGCCGCCAGGGCGGCGCAGGCCTGGGCCACCCGCGTATTTTCCTGCACCACGTAGTGGCAGCGGCGGTACACTACCTCGCCCAGTTCGGCGCGGTGGGCGGCCAGCTGGGGCAGGGTGGCATCGCGCAGGCTGGCCACGGTGGGGTAGTGGCGCCCCAGCACGGCCACGCCCGCCGCGCACTCCTGCCGCCGGGTATTGTATTCCGACGAGGCCAGCGCGTGCTTCACGCCCGAGTTGCAGAGCACGAGGTGGTAGCGCGCGGCCTCAAACGGGAAGTAGGCGTAGGCCAGCGAGCGGCAGTCGAGCTGCACCACGTGGCCCGCCCGCCCAAACAGGCTGGCAAACTGGTCCATGAGCCCGCACTGCACGCCGGCGTACTGGTGCTCGGCGGCCTGCGCCAGCTGGGCCAGGGCCAGACGGTCGAGGCCCGCGCCGAGTAGCTCGTTGAGGGCAAAGGCCAGCCCGCACTCCACGGCGGCCGACGATGACAGGCCGGCGCCCATCGGCACGTTGCCGCCAAACACGCAGTCGAACCCCGGCACCGCTACCCCGCGCTGTTGCAGTTGCGCCACCACGCCGAGCAGGTAGTTGGCCCACTGCACCGGGCCGGGCCGCACGTCGGCGAGCGCTACCTCGTGCAGCTCGTCTTTGTCGTGGGCCAGCAGGCGCACGCGGTCCGTGCCGTTCAGGCCCACGGCAAACGTGATTTCCTTATCGATAGCGGCCGGCAGCACCAGGCCGTCGTTGTAGTCGGTGTGTTCCCCGATGAGGTTGATGCGGCCGGGTGCCCGCACCACGAGCGGCGCGTAGCCAAAGCGTTGCTGAAAGGCGGCGGAAATACGCGTAGCAGGCATAAAAGCAGGATGACAAAGCCAATGAGGACCTAAAATTGAGCAAAAGTTTTAGCAAATGCAAACGTTTGCATAAAATTGCCTTTATAAGCCCCGTAACTGTCCCCATTCACCAGCAGCGCTGGCGAATGATTTCACTGAGTATCTTTCTGAAAGTAGGAGCGCTATTCAGGAAGGCTAGAAACGTCGCTCAAACGCCAAACCGAACAAAATGCAGCGCTTCTCTCACTTCATTCACACCGTTCAACGAAATGAGTGAGGTGCTACGCGGCGTTCTTTTTGAAAATAGCGCGCCCTCCATAAGTCCTTGAGCAGGTTTGTGGCAAAAGGCGGCGGGTAGTTGAACGAAAATGAATGATAAAGAAATTTTGTGCAAACGATTGCGTAAAATATCAGTTTCTGCTGCTAATTTCACTTGCTTGCCGGCGGCCCGCGCACTCGGTGCCTGCCTGATACTTGCCGCTGCCGCCCCCGGCAGCGGGTACTTTCGTCCTCCTCCTTTTCCCACCCCATGCTGGCCCCGATTCTACTGATTGGTTTATTGTCGTTTTGCCAGGGGCCAGCCGGGCCACCGGTGCGCCCGGCGCCCAAGCCAGCGGCCCGGCCGGCCCCGGCGGCTACGTTCACCAATCCGCTGCTCGCTTCGGGCCCCGACCCGTGGGTGACCCAGAAGGACGGCTACTACTATTACCTGGCCACGACGGGCCGCAACCTTACCATTCGCAAAACGGCCCGCATGGCAGAGGTGGGCGCGGCGCCGGCCGTGGTGGTATGGTCGCCGCCCCCGGCCGGCGATAATGCCCGCGACATCTGGGCGCCCGAACTGCACTTTCTGGCTGGCAAGTGGTACCTCTACTACACAGCCGGCCCCGCCGGCCAGGGCTGCTGCGGCGGCCAGCGCTCGTGGGTGCTCGAAAATGCCAGCCCCGACCCCACCACCGGTACCTGGCTCGACAAGGGCCGGCTGTGGGTGCCCGGCCAAGATTACTGGTCGATTGACATGACGGTGTTTGAGCTGCGCGGCCGGCGCTACGCGCTGTGGTCGGGCCAGGAGCCGGGCTCCGACCAGCAGAATATCTACATCGCCGCCATGCCCAATCCCTGGACGCTCGCCGGCCCGCGCACCCGGCTCAGCCAGCCCACCCTGGCCTGGGAGCGGCAGGGCTACCCAAAGGTGAACGAGGGACCCGAGATTTTGCAGCACCAGGGCCGGACGTTTCTGATTTATTCGGCCAGCCATTGCAGCACCGATGACTACGCGCTGGGCCAGCTCACGCTCACCGGCCCCGACCCGCTGCTGGCCAGCGCCTGGACCAAGTCGCCGACCCCGGTATTCGTCAAAAACCCCGCTCACCACGCCTACGGCCCCGGCCACAACGGCTTCTTCACCTCCCGGGACGGCACCCAGAGCTGGCTCATCTACCACGCCAACAGCCATGCCGGCGAAGGCTGCGGCAACGCGCGCAGCCCGCGGATGCAGCCCTTTACCTGGAATGCCGACGGTAGCCCGCACTTTGGCACGCCCGTGGCCGTGGGCGCGGCCCTGGCCCGGCCGGCCGGCGAGTAGTGCGCGCCGCCGGGGGTAGGTAACTTGACTTCCGGCCGGCTGGGACAAGGCTTCTTTATAACCGCTTTCTGTATGACGCATTTTTCTTTCTCGCGGGTGCTGGCCGCCGTGGCCCTGCTCGGCGCCGCGCCGCTGCTGGCAACTGGCCAAGCGCCAGCCCGGGCGGCGGCCAAGCCCAACGCGCCCGCGCCGGCCCTGGCCGCCAGCGCGCCCACGGCCATCGCTAACCCCGTGCTGGCCGGCGATTACCCCGACCCCTCGGTGACTCAGGTGGGCGATACCTACTGGGCCACCGCCACCTCTTCCAATTGGGGGCCCACGTTTCCGCTGCTGAAATCGACCGATTTGCAGCACTGGCGCCTGGTGGGGCACGTGTTTCCGGGGGCGCGGCCGGCCTGGGCCGATTATTATTTCTGGGCGCCCGAGATTAGCCGGGCTGAAAACGGGAAGATTTACGTCTTCTACACCGCTCATCAGCGGGGCGGCAACCTGGCCGTGGGCGTGGCCAGCGCCGACCGCCCCGAGGGGCCCTACACCGACCACGGCCCGCTGGTGGGCCAGCCCGCCGGCTCCATCGACGGCTTCCCGATGCTGGATGAAAACGGCCAGCCCTACCTCATTTGGAAGGAAGACGCCAACAGCGTGCAAAAGCCCACGCCCATCTGGGCGCAGCGCCTGAGCGCCGACCGCACCCAGCTGGTGGGCGAGAAAACGGAGCTTTTCCGCAATACCGCCGCCTGGGAGGGCAACCTAGTGGAAGGCCCCAGCGTGGTGCGCCACGGCGGCTACTTCTATATGTTTTACGCGGCCAACGGCTGCTGCGGGGCCGGCTGCACCTACGCCACCGGCGTGGCCCGCGCCAAAAGCCTGCTCGGCCCCTGGGAGAAGTACGCCCGCAACCCCATCCTCACCAATAACGCCACCTGGACCTGCCCCGGCCACGGTACCGCCATCGAGCGCCAGGGCCACTGGTACCTGCTGCACCACGCCTACCAAACCGGCAGTAGGCAGTATGTGGGCCGCCAGGGCGTGCTCAGCGAGTTCAGGTGGACGCCGGCCGGCTGGCCCGAATTCTTGAATAACCACAGCACGCCCCCGGCCGCCGCGCCGGTGCCCGCCGTGGTGGCCGATGAGTTTGCCGGCGCCGCGCTGGCCCCCGCCTGGGAGTGGCCGGTGGAAGACAAGCCGCAGTTTGCCCTGCAAAACGGGCAGCTGCGCCTCACCGCGCAGCCCGACAAGGGCGGCGCCGCGCTGGGCCGCCCCACGCTGGCCGCCCGCTACACCGCTACCACCACGCTACTGGCGCCCGGCGCTTTGCCCCCCGGTACTACCGCCGGCCTGGCCGCCCTCGGCGACCCCGACAATGCCCTCAGCCTGCTGGCCGGCGCGGGCAAGCTGCAAGTGCAGGAGCGCCGCGCAGGCAAAACCCGCGTGCTGGCCGAAGCCGCGCTGCCCGCCGCCGCCACGCTGCACCTGCGCGTGCAGAGCCAGGGCGGCAGCCGCTACCGCTTTGCCTACAGCCCCGATGGCCGCACCTGGACCGAGCTGCTGCCTGCCCCCACCACCGCCGACGGCCAGTTTTTGCCGCCCTGGGACCGGGGCGTGCGCGTGGGCGTGGTGGCCCAGGGCCCGGCCGCGGCCACCGCTACGTTCGAGCGGTTTGAGTTGGATAATGAGTAGAAAGGGCCGCGCAGCGGCTCCGCTGGAAGTTTTAGCTTAGCCGCGCCGCCGGCCCGGCATTGCGTGCAACCTTTGCACGGTCTTTTGCACTAACCTTTGCAAGGGCGGCGCGGGCCGGCTTTGCCTTTCTATTTCGTGGCTAAAAAACGCGCTTCCATCACGGACCTGGCCCAGCAGCTCCGCATCTCGGTGTCCACGGTTTCGCGGGCGCTGAGTGGGCACCCGGCCATCAGCGAGGCCACCGTGAAGCGGGTGCTGGCGCTGGCCAAGGAGCTGGGCTACCAGCCCAACAGCCTGGCCGCCGGCCTGCGCAAGGGCCGCAGCCGGATGCTGGGCGTGGTGGTGCCGCACATCGACGGCAATTTCTTCTCGCAGGTGATGAAGGGCATCGAGGCCGCCGCCAGCCAGGCCGGCTACCACGTGCTCATCTGCCAGTCGAACGAAGACGTGGCCCACGAGCGCGAAAACCTGGAAACCCTTATGAACGCCCAGGTCGAGGGCCTGCTGGTGTCGCTCTCGCGCACCACCCGCGACGCCAGCCACTTCGACAAGGTGCGCCAGCGCGATATTCCGCTGGTGTTTTTCGACCGCATTCTGGCCGGCTACGACGTGAACGCCGTGGTGCTCGACGACCGCGCCGGGGGCTACCGCGCCACCCGCCACCTGCTGGAGCAGGGCTACCGGCGCATTGCCCACTTCAGTGGCCCCCAGCAGCTTAACCTCTACAAATACCGCCGCCAGGGCTACGAAGACGCCCTGCGCGAAGCCGGCCTGCCGGTGGAGGAGGCGCTCATCGTGCCCGGCAATATGCACCTCGACGACGGCCGCGCCGGTATGCAGCAGCTGCTGGCCCTGCCCCAGCCGCCCGATGCCGTGTTTTCGGCCAGCGACTTTTCGGCTGCCGGCGCCTTACAAGTGCTCGCCGAGCGCGGCCTGCGCGTGCCCCAGGATATGGGCCTGGCGGGCTTCGGCAACGAGCTTTTTTCCTGCCTCACCGTGCCCCAGCTCACCTCCATCGACCAGCACTGCGAGCAAATGGGCCGCTCGGCTACCCACCTGCTGCTCCAGGTAATGGCCGAGCAGGCGCAGCCCTATGCGCCGCGCCACGTGGTGTTGCAGCCCGATTTATTTGTGCGCGCTTCATCACTGCGCCCGGCGGTGGGGACGTAGTACGGTAGTTTTTTGGTTTTCAAACTAACCTACAGAACGTCATGCAGACCGCAGGGAGGCATCTCGCTCGTTTCGTTGAATGGCTCGGACGAAGCGAGCGAGACGCTTCCCTACGGTCTGCATGACGTTCTTTTAGGTTTATTAAACAGTCTTCTGGGCAACTTCTCCTGCCCAGTTCAACCTGCTACCTTTCCCACCCTCCTTTTCCCTCCCTCGCATGAAAAAGCTCTCCTGCTGGCTGCTGGCCCTGGCGCTGCTCGGCGCCCCGCTGGTCCAGGCCCAAAAGATTAAAACCAAAAGCAAGGGCGGCGCGGCGCTGGCCACCAGCCCGCCCGCCCGCTGGACGGCCGCCCGCGCTAACGCCTGGTACCAGGCCCGCCCCTGGATGACGGGCGCCAACTTTACGCCCAGCACCGCCATCAATCAGCTCGAAATGTGGCAGGCCGCCACCTTTGACCCCGCCACCATCGACCGCGAACTGGGCTGGGCCGAGGGCATCGGCTTCAATACCATGCGTGTGTTTTTGCACGACCTGGCGTGGCAGCAGGACCCGGCGGGCTTTAAGCAGCGCCTGGGCGACTACCTAGCCCTGGCCGATAAGCACCACATCGGCACCATCTTCGTGTTCTTCGACGACTGCTGGAACAAGCACCCGCAGGCCGGCCCGCAGCCCGCCCCTAAAACCGGCATCCACAACTCGGGCTGGATGCAGGACCCCGGTGACCCCGCCTCGCGCGACTCGGCCACCTTCGTAAAGCTGCGGCCCTACGTGACGGACGTGCTCACCAGCTTTGCCCACGATAAGCGCATAGTGCTCTGGGACTTATACAACGAGCCCGGCAACTCGGACAAGGGCCTGGCGTCGCTGCCGCTGCTGCGCAACGTCTTTGCCTGGGCCGAGGCCGTGCGCCCCGACCAGCCCCTGAGCGCGGGCCTCTGGAACTGGGATTTTGAGGCCCTGAACACGTTTCAGGCCCTGCACTCCGACGTTATCACGTATCACAACTACGACGAGGCCCCGGCCCACCAGCGCGTCATCGAGCTGCTCAAAACCCACGGCCGCCCGCTGCTGTGCACCGAGTACATGGCCCGGCCCCGCAACTCGCGCTTCGTCAACATCCTGCCCCTGCTCAAAAAATACCACGTGGCCGCCCTCAACTGGGGCCTCGTCGATGGCAAAACCAACACCAAGTACGCCTGGGACACGCCCCTGGCCGACGGCGCGGAGCCCGCGGAGTGGTTTCACGAGGTGTTTCACCACGACGGCACGCCCTACCGCCAAGACGAAGCAGATTTAATTAAGAAACTCAACAAGCGGTAGCGGCGCTACTTACAGTAGCGCGAACTTAGTAGTTCGCGTCTCCGCGCCAGCATCATCGTGCGTAGCGCGAACTACCAAGTTCGCGCTACGCACTGCCCGGTACACTGATTCCGAAACCGCTCTAGGCCGGAATAAGGCGCTGCGAGGACGCCCGCACGAGCAGCTGCGGGCTGAGCCGCACCGGGTGCACCGGCCCGGGGGCGCTGCCGGGGTGCAGCAGGTGCAGCAGCTGATGCACCGCCACGCGGCCCATCTGGCGGCTGCACTGGTCCACGGTGGTCAGGGGCGGCTCGGTAAAGGTGGTAAACTCGGCGTTGCTGAAGCCGGCCAGCGCCACGTCGGCGGGCACGCGCAGGCCATATTCTTTTAGCACTTGCAGGGCGCCCACGCTGGCCAGGTCGTTGGACGAAAACACGGCGTCGGGGGCCAGCGATAGGCGCAGCAGTTGGCGCATGCCGGTGGCCCCGGCCTGCTGGCTCAGCTCCGAAAAAAACACCAGCTCCTCGCGGAAGGGCAGGCCGTGGTCGTGCAGCGCCTGGCGGTAGCCTTCGTGCCGCCGCTGAAAGATGCCCACGTGCAGCGGCCCCGAAAAGTGGGCAATGTGGCGGTAGCCCTCGGCAAGGAGGTGGGCCACCGCCGCGTAGGCCCCGGCGTAGTCGTCAATCACCACCGAGCTGATGTGGCTGCCCGTGAGGCCATCCAGCGCCCGGTCGAAGAACACGAGCGGCACATCGGCCCGGCGCAGGGCCTCGAAATGGGCCGCGTCGCGGGTGGTGCTCGCCAACGACACGAGCAGGCCGGCCACCTGGGCATTGGTGAGCAGTTCCAGGTTTTTCTTTTCCTGCCGCGTGTCATCGCGCGACTGGCATATCATCACGTTGTAGCCCGCCTCGTTGGCCGCCTCCGCAATGCCTTCCACTACTTCGGGAAAAAAGTGGCCGTTGATGTGCGGCACCACCACGCCCAGCGTGTTGCTGGAGCCCTTGCGCAGGGCCACCGCCAGCTGGTTGGGCTGGTAGCCCAGCTCGGCGGCCAACTGGCGCACCCGCTGGCGGGTGGCCTCGCTCACGTCGGGGTACTGCGTGAGGGCCCGCGACACGGTGGAAGGCGCCAGGTTCAGCGCCCGGGCCATGTCGGCGATGGAAGTACGGCGGTGCGTCATGCGGGCAAGGGGTGGGAAGGGCGTGCCCGAACAGGCGGGCGGGAGCCGGCAAAAGTACCGGCTCCCGCCCGGAGCGCTACTTCTGCACGGGCTTAAAGCTAATGGCCGCGCCGCCACCGGCCGCCAGCTTCAGCACGAGGGCCGACTTGCTGGTGACGACTTGCTTGGTAATCTGGTAGCTGGCGGGGTTTTTCTGCCAGTCGGCGGTTTTACCGTCGGCGTAAATCGTGGCTTCGTAGCGCTGGCCGGGCGTCAGAAAATCGAGCTTGATAGGCTGCTGGCGGGCGTTTTCGTCGGTGATGCTGCCCAGGTACCACTCGTCTTTGCCCTTGGCCTTGCGCACGGTGGTGAGGTAGTCGCCGGGCTCGGCAGCCAGGATGCGCGTGTCGTCCCAATCGACGGGTACGTCTTCGATGAATTTGAAGGCGTCGAGGTGGGCGTTGTAGTTTTCGGGCAGGTCGGCGGCCATTTGCAGGGGCGAGTACAGGGTCACGTACAGGGCCAGCTGCTTGGCTAGGGTGGTGTGCACGCGGCGCTGGCCGGTGGGCTCGTAGTTGGTGAGCTTGAAGATGCCGGGCGTGTAGTCCATGGGCCCGCCCATGAAGCGGGTGAAGGGCAGTATCGTCTCGTGCTCGGGCGCATTGCCCTCGCTGAAGGCGTTGAACTCGTTGCCACGGGCGGCTTCGCAGGCTAGCCAGTTGGGGTAGGTGCGCTGCAAGCCGGTGGGGCGCACCGACTCGTGCATATCGACCATGATGTGGCTGGCGGCCGTTTTTTGGGCGGTGCGCACGTAGTGGTTCACCATCCACTGGCCGTCGTGGTGCTCGCCGCGCGGGATGATTTTGCCGACGTAGCCGGTCTTCACCGAGGTGTAGCCGTGGTCGTTCATGAACTTGTAGGCATCCTCCTGGCGGCGCTCGTAATTGGTGACCGAGCCACTGGTTTCGTGGTGCATGATGATGTTGACACCCTTAGCGGCGGCGTAGCTGCGCAGCTCGTCCACCTGGAAATCGGGGTAGGGCGTCACGAAGTCGAACACCTCTTCTTTCCAGTTATTGACCCAGTCTTCCCAGCCCACGTTCCAGCCCTCGACCAGCACGCCGGGGATGTGGTGCGCGGCCGCGAAGTCGATGTAGCGCTTCACGTTGGCGGTGTTGGCGCCGTGGCGGCCGTTGGGCTTGAGCTTGTTCCAGTCGGTGCCGGCCAGCTTGATGTTGGACGTGTCGGCGTAGTTCCAGCCGGCCTTGCCGGTTTGCATTTCCCACCACACGCCCACAAATTTTTGGGGCTTAATCCAGCTCGGGTCGGCGATGGTGCTGGGGTCGTTGAGGTTGAGGATGAGCTTGCTGGCCAGCACGGCGGGGGCGTTGTCGGCCACCACCACCGTGCGCCAGGGCGTGTGCTCGGGCGCTTGCAGGTAGGCCAGGTTGCCCACGGCGTCGGGCACCAGCTCGCTAGCCAAGCCAAACGTGTTGGTGTCTACGTGCAGCATCATGGCTGGGTAATTGACCAGCGCTGCCTCGTGGATGTTGACGTACAGCCCGTTATCGGCCTTGAGCATGAGCGGCGTTTGCACCCGCTGCGGCGCGGCGCGCTCCTGAATGGGCGTGATGGGCGTGGTGTTCACGGCGCTCAGCCGCGAGGTGGTGTAGGCGTACTCGTTGGAGTCGAAATCGCCCGGAATCCAGAACGCCTTGTGGTCGGCGGGCAGGTTGAACTCGGTGCGCTCGCCGCTCACCACGAAGTAGGTAAAGCCCGCCTGCTGCGGCCACTCGTAGCGAAAGCCCAGCCCGTCGTCGAACACCCGGAAGCGCAGCACCACCCGGTGCCGGGCTGGCGCGGGCTGCTGCAAGGTCACGGCCAGTTCCTGGTAGTGGTTGCGGATGGTCTTGGTTTCGCCCCACACCGGCGTCCAGGTATCGTCGTGCTGGCTAGAGTCGCGGCGCACCACGGTCAGGCCCTGGGCAAAGCCGGGCTGGTTTTTCACCTCTATACCTAGCCGGCTAGGCTTGAGCACCGTTTTGGCGCCGTAGTTCAGCTGGTAAGTCGGCTCGCCGGCCGAGCTCAGGGCGAAGGTGAGCGCCAGCTTATGGTTGGGCGAGTGGATGGTTTGGGCGTGGGCATCGACTGCAACGGCAATACCTAAAACGAATAAAAAAGCTCTAGTCATTAGTAATTCAATGGACGACAACTCCGGCTAGGGTATCGCCTGTACTTTTTCAAATGAAATTCCTCCTCTTCCTAACAGAGAAAGTCGTTGGCCTTCAGAGTAAATAGGCAAACGCCTTACATGCTGCTCAAACCCATCTGCTTCGAAAAACAAATCACCGTTCTGCAACTCAACCTGCCACTTGGTTGCGTGAGGAAATGCTTCACCTCTATCAATCTCCCCTAACCGATTTATATCGGCTATCTCCATTTCAGGTAATAGCATTGAACCGGTTTCCATTCCAAATTGAATGTTGAGCACATTCTTGAAAACCAGCGTGCAAGGCGCTACCCAAAAAGTATAATGCTTATTTGGCGGCTCAGGGTTATTCCACTGAAAAATGTAGTCGATGTCCAGCATCAACTCACTTTCCTTCGTGTGGAAGTTGCTGATAAGACTCAAGCCACAAATGATGCTGTCGTGCCAGCCCATCAGCTCAAAATCTTCGGTTGTCCACAGAGCCTTATCCAGCTTGTAGGTTTTCATGGCTTCTCTTGCAGCACTTTTCTTTTGAGTGTCATTCAAAATTCAAGCGGATAGCTTCCTGCGCTGGCTAGGGTAAAAGTACCACCGCAACCCCTAGCCACGTTGCCATAACCCACCCAGACACACAAAGAAATGGCCTTTAAGCTGACTAATAAGTCAATCCAGAGGCCGCTAAGCTGCACCATACGCCCACCCCTACTCCACTGGCCGGGTGGCTACCGCGATTTTAGAATCGGTGGTGCCGTAGTACAGAAACCACGTGGACTCGAAACGCGCCAGGCCTTCGAGAAAAACTACCTGTTTGACTTGGCCGGTTTGCTCATAGGGCTTGGCGGGGTGTAGGAAGTAGGTGTCGGTGCGGCGTAGCAGCCGGCTAGGGTCGTCTTTGCCGAAAAGCTCCTGGGCGGCGGTGCAGGTGCCTTCGGGCAAGGCTTTGTCGCCGATGGCGGGTACGCTGCGGCTGTTGTCACGAAAGTGGACAGCGAGTTGCCCCGTGCGGCCTACGTAGCCCGGTTGTTAGCTGGTTCGGGGCTTGCCGGGTCGGTAAGCCACCGCGCGGGCGTCGGTAGGGCGGACGCCAATAAAGTGCAACCTTCGTGCGCCGAAAGGCCGCCGGGCCTTGCGACGTCCGGGGCGTGGGGCGGCCCCGTCCCCTTATGTATCAGCTATGGAGTTGCTCACCGTTTCTACTATCAGCCTTGCCGAGCACGGCGCCGAAGTGCTTCAGCCGCTCAGCTTCGGGCAGGCGGCGGGCCACAAGCTGGCGCTGGCCGGCGAAAGTGGCGCGGGCAAAAGCACGCTGCTGCAAATTATTGCCGGCTTGGTAGAGCCCAGCACCGGCGAAATCCGCATCAACGGCAGCAAGGTGCGCGGGCCGGCGGTGGCGCTGGTGCCAGGCCACCCCGGCGTGGCCTACCTGTCGCAAAAGTCCGACCTGCCCAAGTTTTTGCGCGTGGAGCAGGTGCTGCGCTACGCCAGCCAGCGCCCCGCCGCCGAGGTGCAGCAACTCGTGGCGCTGTGCCGCATTGCCCACCTGCTGGCCCGGCGCACCGACCAGCTCTCGGGCGGCGAGCAGCAGCGCGTAGCGCTGGCCCGGCTGCTGCTGGGCGCGCCCCAGCTGCTGCTGCTCGATGAGCCTTTTTCGAACCTCGACCGGGTGCACAAGCGCACTATGCAGGCCATCATCGAAGAGCTAGGCACGCGGCTGAGCATCACCTGCCTGCTCGTGTCGCACGATGCGGCCGATACGCTCTCGTGGGCCGATGAAATTATGGTGCTGCACCGGGGCCGGGTGGTGCAGCAGGGGCCGCCCGCGCAGATTTATCAGCAGCCGGCCGATGAATACACGGCCGCGCTTTTTGGCGACTACAACCTGGTGCGCGGCGCCGACCGCTTGGCGCTGGCCCCCGCCACCGGCTCGGAAGCCGGCGCGCTGCTCGTGCGGCCCGAGCAGTTTCGGCTGGGGCCGGCCGCGGCCGGCGGGCCGGTGGGCACGGTGCGGGCCGTGCGGTTTTTTGGCAGCTACTACGAGCTGGAAGTACAGCTGCCCGAAACCGTGGTGCGGGTGCGGGCCGGCGAAGCGGCCTTTGCGGTGGGCGAGGCGGTCGGCGTGGCCGTGGCGACCGGGGGCGGCTGGGTTATCCCCGAGTAGCCCTCGGCCTGGCGCGCTAAGCCATTAGCGCAATTTTGACAGCGCTGTTCAATAGCGCGAACTTTGTAGCTCACGTTTTTAGGCGTCCGAACAGTGCAGAATGCGAACTACAAAGTTCGCAAAGCACGGCTGTACACTGCCTCTGAAGCCGCGCTAGCCTACCAGCTGCGCGTGCAGCCGGGTCAGGGTGGCCGCCGCCTCGTTGCAGAGGCCGGGGTGCACCGGCGAAGTCTGGATAATGGTGCTGCGCTGGGCCGTGAGCCAGCGGAAGCGCGAGGCAATGGCCAGCTGCCCGATGGGCCCGCCTGTGGTCCGGCCCCCGCAAATGCGCTCAAACGAGCGCAGGCGCTCGCGTACATCGGCCAGGTCGAGGTGCGCGCCGGCGAAGGCTTGCAGGCGCGCTTCGTTCAGTTCGCAGGTAACTTGCAGAAAGCCCTGGCTGGCGCAGTATAGGATAACGCCCACGTTCAGAAACTCCTCGCGCTCCACGCGGGGCACCACGCGCAGCACGGCGTACTCAAACAAGTGCTTGGCGGGCATGGTCGGCTTCCTGGGTAAAGGTGGCGGAAACGGCCAGGCGCGCCTCCAAAAACTGCTGGTAGTTGGCGCGCTGCTGGGCGGGGCTGAGGTCGGGCTCCTGCAACCACTCGTCGGGGATGGCGGCGATGATGCCGGCCAGCACGGCGGGCGTGAGGCGGGCGCAGCCCTCGGCATCGGCCGCGGCAAGGGTCGTGGCCTGGGGCAGTAGCACGTGGTCTTTTACCGAGGGGAAGGGCCGGGTGGCCGACTGCACCCACTGCGGCCCGGTGTGGTGCACGTAGAGCGCGGCGCCGTGGTCTATCAGCCACAATTCCTTGTGCCAGAGCAGCATGTTGGTATTGCGGGCGGTGCGGTCCACGTTCAGCGTCAGGCAGTCGAGCCACACGATGAGCGAGGCCAGCGCGGGCGCCACCGGGGTCACGAGCGGGTCGAAGGTGCTGGCGCCCGAGAGGAAGTGCAGGGCCAGGTTCTGGCCGGTGCTGGCGCGCAGCAGGTCCTGGATTTCTTCGTCGGCCTCGGTGCGGCCGAAGGCTTCGTTCAGCTCGGCAAATACCAGCTCGGGCACGCGCAAACCCAGCGCCCGCGCCAGTTCGCCCACCAGCAGCTCGGCTATTAGCACCTTAATGCCCTGGCCCGCGCCCCGAAACTTGAGCACGTACAGAAAGCCATCGTCGGCCTCGACCAGCGCCGGCAGCGAGCCGCCTTCGCGCAGCGGGGTGATGTAGCGCGTGACCTCGACGGTGCGCAGGGCAGGGGCTTGCAACTCGTTTATCATCAAAAATCGGTTGTCATTGCGAGCGCAACGAAGTGGAGCGCGGCAATCTTTCTTCACGTTTGGATTACTACCACAACGACAAAGGAAAGATTGCCGCGCTCCACTTCGTTGCGCTCGCAATGACAAACGTAAAATTAGCGCGTGCTTTTAACCGCCTGCTACACCAATTGCCGCAAGGCCATCTCGAACGAGCGCTGGGCGATGCCCGTGGGCGCGTCGCTCTGCCGGCGGGTGCGGGCCAGGGCCGCCTCGATGATGCGCGAAGTGTCGGAGAAGATGGCCTGGTCGGTGATTTCGGCGCCCGTTTCCATGAGGTAGGCAAACACGCGGGCCATGCCGCAATTGGCGATGAAGTCGGGGATGACAGCGCAGTGCGCGTCGGCCCACTCGCCGGTGGGGCCGAAGAAGATGGCCGGGTCGGCAAAGGGTACGTTGGCCCCGCACGAAATCACTTCGAGGCCCGCGCTCACGAGGGCTTCGACCTGCGCCTGCGTGACGAGCCGCGAGGCGGCAGCGGGCACGAAAATCTCGGCCCCAGCCGTCCATACTTGCTGGTTGATTTCCGCAAACGACAGCAGGTCGGGTGCGTGCAGCGCGTTGCCGTCGCGGCCCAGGAATAGCTCCCGCACCTCTTCCAGCGCCAGGCCCTGGGGGCGTAGCAGGCCACCCGCCCGGTCGATAATGCCCACGATGAGCGCGCCCTGGCTGGCCAGGTAGTAGGCGGCCGCCGCGCCCACGTTGCCCCAGCCCTGGATGATGACGCGCTTACCGGCCACCGCCCGGCCACCCCACAACTGGTAGTAGTGGCGCACGGCCTCGGCCACGCCGTAGCCGGTAATGAGGTCGGCCACGGTGTATTTGCGGGCCAGGCTGGGGGTGTAGGCGGCATCTTCGAGCACCTTTACCACGCCTTGGCGCAGCTGGCCGAGCTTCTGGATTTTCTGGGGCTCGGTGGCGCGGTAGTGGCCATTCACTACGCCCTCCTGCGGGTGCCAGAGGCCGTAGTCCTCGGTGAGCGGAATGACTTCGTGAATCTCATCCACGTTGAGGTCGCCGCCGGTGCCGTAGTAGGCCTTGAGCAGCGGAATGACGGCCTTGTACCAGCGCTCCAGCACGCCGCGCTTGCGGGGGTCCTGCGGGTCGAAGTTGATGCCCGACTTGGCGCCGCCGATGGCCGGCCCCGACACCGTAAATTTCACCTCCATCGTCTTGGCCAGGCTCTCGACCTCGCGCTTATCGAGGCCCTTGCGCATGCGGGTGCCGCCGCCGGCTGCCCCGCCGCGCAGCGAGTTTATCACTACCCAGCCCTCGGCTTCGGTTTCGGGGTCTTGCCATTCGAAGACGATTTCGGGGCGCTTTTGCTCGAATTGAGCCAGTAGGTCTTTCATTTTAAGCTGTTAGCTGCTAGCCGTTAGCTTTTCTGCGGAACAATAGCCCGAGAGCTAATGGCCAGCAGCTAAAAGCTAACAGCTCAATAAGATTATTCAGGGCGTTCGAGGCGCTGGTCGGGGGTAGCGGCGGCCGGGCTGGCTGGCTCCAGCCACGACTGGTAGTACACGCCGTCGTCGAGTTTCAGGGCGGCTTCCGTGAGCATGAGGGGGCGGAAGGTGTCAATCATCACGGCCCACTCGTCGGTGCCGGTTTTGCCGATGCTACGCTCGTAGGCGCCAGGCGCGGGGCCGTGCGGAATGCCGCCGGGGTGCAGCGTGAGGTGGCCGGCCGCGATGTTGTTGCGCGACATAAAGTTGCCGTCCACGTAGTACAGCAGCTCGTCCGAGTCGATGTTGGAGTGGTGGTAAGGCGCCGGAATGGCCTGCGGGTGGTAGTCAAACAGCCGGGGCACGAACGAGCACACCACAAAGGCCTTCGTCTCGAACTGCTGGTGCACGGGCGGCGGCTGGTGCACCTTACCCGTAATGGGCTGAAAATCGCGGATATTCATGCCGTACGGGTAGTTGTACCCATCCCAGCCCACCACGTCGAACGGGTGGCTGGGGTACACCAGCTCGTGCAGCACGCCCTGCTTCTTGATTTTCACCGTGAAGTCGCCCAACTCGTCGTGCGTTTCCAGCTCCTCGGGCAGCTTGTAGTCGCGCTCCGAGTAGGGCGCGTGCTCCAGCAGCTGGCCGAAGTGGTTGCGGTAGCGCTTGGGCGTGTAAATGGGGTGAAACGACTCGGTAATTAACAGCCGGTTGTCCTCGCCCTCAAACTCGATTTGGTAGATGATGCCGCGTGGCACCAGCAGGTAGTCGCCCGGCTCGAAGCGGATGTTGCCCAGCTGCGTGCGCAGCCGGCCACTGCCCCGGTGGATGAATAGCAGCTCATCCGCATCGGCATTCTTGTAGAAATACGCCGTGAGCGACTGACGCGGGGCGGCCAGCACGATGTGCACATCGGCATTGACGAGAATGGGCGTGCGGGCGGCCAAGTAGTCGTCCTGCGGCGGCACCTCGAAGCCTTTGAGCAGCCGGGCCTTGATGCTCTTCTCGACCGCGATTTTGGGCGTCAGGTCCGTTTCGCCCACAATTTCCTTCACCGTGGTGGGCCGGCGCAGGTGGTACAGCAGCGACGACATGCCCTCGAAGCCGATGGTGCCAAACAGCTGCTCATAGTACAGCCCGCCCCCGGGCTTCTCAAATACCGTGTGCCGCGTGTGCGGCAGCCGGCCAAGCTTGTGGTAGATGGGCATCTTTTTTAATTATGAATTATAAGTTATGAATTATGAGTTGAAGCCGAGAAAATGCTGTGGCTAAGCAGCAATTCTTAATTCATAACTCCTAATTCATAATTAAACCTACAGGTTGCCGCGGCGGTCCTGCTCGCGCTCCAGGCTCTCAAACAGGGCTTTAAAGTTGCCGGCGCCGAAGCTCTTGGCGCCCTTGCGCTGGATGATTTCGAAGAACACCGTGGGGCGGTCCTCCACGGGCTTGGTGAAAATCTGGAGCAGGTAGCCCTCCTCGTCGCGGTCGGCCATAATGCGCAGACTGCGCAGGGCCTCTACGTCCTCGTCGATGTCGCCCACATGGGCACGCAGGTTGTCGTAGTAGCTGTCGGGGGTGTTGAGAAACTCCACGCCGCGGCTTTTCAACTCGCGCACCGTGCGGATGATGTCGTCGGTGGCCACTGCAATGTGCTGCACGCCCTCGCCTTCGTAAAAAGTCAGATACTCCTCAATTTGCGACTTCTTTTTGCCCTCGGCCGGCTCGTTGATGGGGAACTTCACGTAGCCGTTGCCGGTGCTCATCACCTTGCTCATGAGCGCCGAGTACTCGGTCGTAATCTGCTTGTCGTCAAAGCTCAGGATGTTGGCGAAGCCCATCACGTCCTCGTACCACTTCACGGTGGGGTTCATGCGGTTCCAGCCCACGTTGCCCACGCAGTGGTCCACGTAAAGTAGACCGGCTTCGCTCGGGTTAAAGCTCGATTCCTGGGCCACGTAGCCGGGCAGGAAGGCGCCGTGGTAGTTCTTGCGCTCCACAAAAAGATGCACCGTTTCGCCGTAGGTATAGATGCCAGCCGTGCGCACCTCGCCGTGCTCGTCGGTGAGGGTGCGCGGCTCCTGATAGCTGCGGGCGCCGCGGCTCATGGTTTTCTCGTAGCTGGCGTAAGCGTCATCGACCCACAGGGCCAGGATTTTAACGCCGTCGCCGTGCAGCTTCACGTGTTCCGAAATCTCGTGGTCTGATTTCATGGCCGTGGTGAGCACGAGCCGGATTTTACCCTGCTGCACCACGTAGCTGGCGCGGTCGCGCACGCCCGTTTCGGGGCCGGCGTAGGCCACAGTCTGGAAGCCGAACGCCGCCTTGTAGTAGTAGGCCGCCTGCTTGGCATTGCCGACGTAAAATTCGAGGTGGTCGGTGCCGAGCAAGGGCAGGAAATCGGTGGTGGCGCGCTGTTGCAGCTCCTGGGCGACGAGGGTTTCCATAAGATGAGACGGGGTGGGGTGAGACGAGCTTTTAACGCAATACTAACGCTCGTTAGCCAGCATGTCCAATATCGGCTCCTTATGAGGCTAATAAGAAATTCTTATGGAGCTTTGCGGCATGGAACTCCGCCAGCTGCGCTACTTTGCCGAGGTGGCCACCGCCCTGCATTACGGCCGGGCGGCCGAAAAGCTGTACGTGTCGCAGCCTGCCCTCAGCCAGCAGATTCAGCTATTGGAGAGCGAATTAGGGGTGGAGTTATTCGACCACGGCCAGCGCACGCGCCAGCGCCGGGTGGTGCTCACCGAGGCCGGTACCGCCTTTTTAGTGGAAGCCCAGCACCTGCTGCACCTCAGCCGGCAGGCTATCGAAAACGTGCGCCGCCTGGGCTCGCAGCAAAAAACGGTGGAGCTGGGTTACTACCAACTGCTGCGGCCCGACCGCCTGGTGGGCATCGTGCAGCGCTTCAACGCCAGCTTCCCCGACGTGCAGTTTCACCTGCACGAGCTGCCCACCTTCCGGGCGGTGCAGGAGGCGCTGCTGGCCGGCCGTATCGAGCTGGGCCTCACTATGCTGCCGCTGCTGCATCCTGAGCTGGCGGCGCGGCCCTTCGGCCAGGGGGGGCTGGCCGTGGCGCTGCCCACCGCCCACCCGCTGGCCGCGCTGGCCGAAGTGCCGCTGGCCGCGCTGGCCCACGAAAAATGGGTGGAAATCAGCCGCCCGCTGCACCCCGTGTTCGATGAGATTGAGCACCTCTGCCAGCAGGCGGGCTTCAGCCGGCGCGGGGCCATTGTGCAGGAAGTGTCGTCGCTGGAGCTGCTCAGCAACCTCGTGCGGCTGGGGCTGGGGGTGGCCTTCGTGCCCTCGTTTTTCGACCTCAGCGCGGTGCCCGGCGTGGTGGCCCGCCCCCTGCGCGTAGCGGGCGCCGAAAACGTAGTGCTCACGCAGTGCGTGGCCTACCTGGCCGAGCGGCCCGCGCCCCTGCTGCAAGCGCTGGTGGCGCTGGTGTGAGGGGGGTAGCGCGAACTCTGTAGTTCGCATTTTGTGCCGTTTGGAGGACCTTGGTGGCGCGAAGACGCGAACTACAAAGTTCGCGCTACTGCGCTAGCAGCATTTCGGCCACCTGGCGGCCGGTGCCCAGCGCCGCATTGAGCGAGGGGTAGCTTGTCCAGTCGCCGCAGCGAAAAAGGGTTTCGCCGAGACGCAATGCCTGCTGCACGGGCTGGCCGGCTGCGTACACGGGCAGGGCGTGCTCGATGCGGTAGGTGCGCAGGTGGCGCCACATGGTAGCCACCGGTCCAAACCAGGCGGCCAGCTCTTGGCGCAGGCGGGCCGTCAGCTCGTCTTCCAATAAGCCGTGCTCGCCGTGGGTGCTCACCGATACCAGGCCCTGGCCGGGGGGGGCCACCGCCGCGCTCGTTTCGGCCGGGAAAGCTACGTTGTGCACCAGCGCGCCGGGCTGGGCATTGAGGTGCAAGATGTTGTGGCCGTGGCTGGGCGCCGCCCCGGCCGTGGCAAAGTAGGTGCAGGTGGTTACCCGGGCTGCTAGGCTGATGGGCGCGGGCTGGCCGGCTCCGAGCAGGTGGGTGGCGGCGGGGCCATCGGTAGCCACTACCACGGCGGCGGCGGCCAGGGTTTCGCCGCTGGCCAGGCGTACCGCGCGGCCCCCGTCGAGCACGGCGGCCACGGGTGTATTCAGCCGGATGGCCCCGGCGGGCAGGCGGGCCGCCAACTGCTCGGGTAGCTGCTGCATCCCCAGCGCCGGGATAGTAGCCGCGCCCTGCGTAAACTGCTGAAACACGAACTCGAAGAAATTGCTGGCCGTGCTCAGCTCCCGGTCGAGGTACACGCCGCCGAAAAAGGGCTTGAAAAAGCTGTCGATAATCTGCTCGCTCCAGCCGAAGCGGCGCAGGTAGGCCAGCGTCGAAACGCTGGGCCGGGCCAGCAGCTGCTCGGGCGGGCGGCCCGCCAGCTGTGCCACCAGCTTGCCGATGAGCAGCTTGTCTTTAGCCGTGCCGATGGGCGAGGCCAGGGCCGCAAAAGCCATCAGGGGCGCGTGGAGCGGATTTTCAAGAGTGGTTTCCTGCCCATCGGCCAGCCGAATGACGGCCCCCGAGCGAAATGCCTTCAGGTTGAGCGCCCCATAGTCGAACATGCGCCGGGCCTCGGGGTAGTTGGTGAGCAAAATCTGGAAGCCCCGATCGAAGCGGAAGCCGTCGGGCGTCACGTCGGTGCGCACCCGGCCGCCCACGGCGTCGGCAGCATCGAGCAGCAGCACGGGGCGCCCGGCGCGGTGCAGCCAGGTGGCGCAGGCCAGGCCAGCCATGCCCGCGCCGATAATAATAATAGGGTCAGTAGACGTAGTCATAGCAACTAGCAGCAGCGAAAAAGGAGGCTCTACGTACAAACGGTACCGTTCAGCCTAAAGCGGGGCCAGCTAAAACAGCTTCGGCATCTTGTGCTCCTTCCACTTCTTGCGCGTTTTCATGGTGTAGAACTCGGCCACGCCATCGCGGTCCAGCGTGAGCTGCCAGGCCCCGAGCACCTGGCCCGGCTGCCGGCCCACGGCCTTCAGGCTGGGGTGCTGCTGTTGCAAAAGCTGCGCTTCGGCGGCCGTGAGGTCGTGGCCCGGCTGGCCGTGGCAGCGCAGGCACAGCGCGCTCGTAGCCGTGATGGGCCGCTGATAATAAAAGGTGTCGGTGGCCGGCCGGCCGATGAGGCGCATGGTATCGGGCCGCAGGCCCGACGCGGCCACGGCGGCCGGCGTAGCCGCCGCGGGGGCCGGCTGCCACTCGGCGCGGCGCGGGCGGGCGTGCCACTTGCGGGCCATCGAATCGACCTGCGGGTAGCTTTGGGGGCGGCAGAAGTTGGCAGCCTGCGCGAGGCCGCCCCGCTTCATCTCGCGGGCCAGGGTGCGGCGCAGCAGTGTGTCGGCGTAGGCCGTGAGCGAGTCGCCGGCCCAGCGGGTGGCGTGCAGCAAGTCATTGGGCATGATGCGCTTGACCTCCCAGTTGGCGGTTTCTTCGGCTATCTGCTTGGTGCCGGGCAGGTGGCGCACCTGGTCGGGGCGGCAGGCGGCCAGCGCCAGCAAGGCGGGCAGAACGAACTTGATTTTCGACAAAACCATACTGCGGCAACTGCTTTGGCCGGGCGAAGGTTGCGCCTACTTCAGTAGCCACTCGTGCAGCGCCCCATAGCTGGGGGCCAGCGGCACGCGCTGCTTGGGCTTTCCGAGTAAATAATGCAGGGCCGCCGGCATCTCGATTTTGCGGCCGATGAGCGGCTCGACCACCTCCGGAAACTTCACCGGGTGGGCCGTGGCCAGCAAAAAGCCGGCGGCGGCCGGGTACTCGGCCAGGTATTTTTCTAAGGCGAAAAATGCCACCGCGCCGTGCGGGTCGAGCAGGTAGCCGTGCTCAGATTCCACGCGCCGGATGGTGGCGCTGGTGTCGGCGTCGGTCACGGTGTAGCCGCTCAGCAACTGGCGGATGGTGGCGTGCTTGTGTTTGAATAGCTCCAGAATACGCACGAAGTTGCTGGGGTGGCCCACGTCCATCGCGTTGGAAATGGTGGCGACGGCCGTTTTAGGGGCGAAGACGGCCGTGCGCAGGTACTCGGCCCCGGCGTCGTTGGCGTTGCAGGCGGCAATAAAATGACCCACCGGCAGGCCCGAAGCGTGGGCCAGCAGCCCGGCGCAGAGGTTGCCAAAATTGCCGCTCGGCACCGCGATGACGGGCGGCGCGGCGGGCGCCCACTGTTGCAAGGCAAACAGGTAGTACAGCTGCTGCGGCAGCCAGCGCGCCACATTAATGCTGTTGGCCGAAGTAAGCGGGCGGCGGCGGGTTAGCTCTTCATCCAGAAAAGCCTGCTTGACAAGGCGCTGGCAGTCGTCGAAATTGCCGGCCACTTCGAGGGCCGTAATATTCTGGCCCAGCGTGGTGAGCTGCAATTCCTGCAAGGGGCTCACCTTGCCCGAAGGGTAGAGGATGACCACCTCCACGCCCGGCACGCCCAGAAAGCCGTGCGCCACGGCCCCGCCCGTATCGCCGGAGGTGGCCACCAGCACCGTTACGGGCGCGGTTTCGCCCCGCGAGAAGTAGCCCAGGCAGCGGCTCATAAACCGCGCGCCTACGTCCTTGAACGCCAGCGTGGGCCCGTGAAACAGCTCCAGCGCCCCGATTTGCCCAGTGATGGGCACCAGCGGAAACTCGAAATCGACCGTTTCGGCGCAGATACGGCGCAGGTCGGCCGCCGGGATAGTGTCGCCCACGTAGGGCTGCATCACGGCGTAGGCAATGTCGGCGCGGGAGAGGGCGGGCAGGTTGCGCAGGAAATCTTCCGAAAACTGCGGGATGGCTTCGGGAAAGTACAGGCCCCCGTCGGGCGCCTGCCCGGCGATGGTGGCAGCGCGAAAATCGACGGGCGGCGACTGGCGGTTGAGGCTGTAGTAAAGCATGATTTATAATGTGGAGATATGAAAATGTGGTAGATGTGAAAATTGAAGTGCCGGCTCGACTTGGAAAAGGCTGCTGAATTTTCGGAGTGGCGTTGTGCATTTAGCACATTTTCACATCCAGCACATTCGCACATCTTAAGCTACTACCCGCGCGCCCTGGCTGGCAATCGGCCCCACATGCAGGTGAAAGTCGATGCCCATTTTGCGGTACACGCTGCCCAGCGCCTCGGCGGCGGCGTGGGCCGTGGCCTCGTCTTTATTGAGCATGAAAATCGACGGGCCCGAGCCCGAGATGCCACCGCCCAGCGCGCCGGCCGCCAGGGCCAGCCGCTTGGCATCGCCCAGGCCGGGGATGAGCGAGGCGCGGGCCGGCTCCACGATGTAGTCTTCGAGGGAGCGGGCAATCAAGGCGTTATCCTGGGTGAGGAAGCCGGCGACCAGGCCGCCCACGTTGGCCCACTGGCGCACGGCCAGGGCTAGCGGCACGGAGGTGGGCAGCACGGCACGGGCTTCCTTGGTTTTCACCTCAAACTGCGGGTGCACCACGGCTACCCACAGCGGCGGGGCGGGCAGGGCCAGCACATCGAGCGCCGGCGTGATGGCCCGCACCAGCGTGAAGCCCCCGCAAATGGCCGGCGCGATGTTATCGGCGTGGCGCACGCCCGAAGCTACGGCCTCGCCGTACATAGCCATGTCAATCAATTCTTTGTGACTGAAGCGGTTGCCGAGCAGCGCATTGGCCGCCACTACGGCGCCCGCCGCGCTGGCTGCGCTGCTGCCGATGCCGCTACCCGGCCGGATGCCCTTGGTAATCTCGACCTCGAAGCCCAGCGGCTCGGGCACGGCGCGCAGCAGGGCTAGCAGAGCCGCGCCGGCCACGTTGCGGTTGGGGTCGGTGGGCAGGTCGTAATCATCGAGGTGTCGGATGACGAGGCCCGGCTGGTCGCGGCGCGTGAGGCGCACGGTGTCGTAGGGTGCGGTGAGGCACAGGCCCAGCACATCGAAGCCGCAGCCGACGTTGGCAATGGTGGCGGGGGCGTGGACGGTGACGGAGGAGGGGAGGGACATCTACTTTACAGGCCTTGCAAAATCGTTGTCATGCAAACCGCAGGGAGGCATCTGGCTTGCTTCATTGAGCAGAAGGTCAGCGCCGCTAACGATTGAGATTAGTGCACCACGCGAGATGCTTCCCTTCGGTCTGCATGACAACGATATTTAGTTGATTGATTTACAGCCGCGCTGCCCGGATAATATCAGCGAACACCCCGCTGGCCGTTACCTCCGCCCCAGCACCCGCGCCCTTCACCACGAGCGGCTGCTCGGGGTAGCGGTCGGTGTAGAAGAGTACCACGTTGTCTTTGCCGCGCAGCTCGTAGAGGTCGTGGCCGGGCGGAATCTGCTGCAAGCCCACTGAGGCGTTACCATCGGCATATTGGGCCACGAACTTGAGGCGCTTGCCCTGGCTGGCCGCCGCGTCGTAGAGGGCGCGGAAGTGCGGCTCGTGCACGGCCAGCTGCTCGTAGAAGGCAGCTACGTCGCCGGCTAGGCAGCTGGCGGGCAGGAAGCTTTCGTTGGCGACGTCGCTCATTTCGAGCGGCTGGCCGGCTTCGCGGGCCAGGATGAGGATTTTGCGGGCCACGTCCGAGCCGTTGAGGTCGAGGCGCGGGTCGGGCTCGGTGTAGCCTTCGTCCTGCGCTTGCTGCACTACCTCGGCAAAGGGCCGCGAGCCGTCGTAGTTGTTGAACACGAAATTGAGCGTGCCCGAGAGCACGGCCTGCATGCGGCGCACCACGTCGCCGCTGCGGGTGAGGTCGCCGAGCGTGCCGATGACGGGCAGCGCCGCGCCCACGTTGGTTTCGAAGAGGTACTTCGTATTAAAATCCTGGGCCAGTTGCTTAAGCTGGCGGTAGCTGGCGTAGGCGGCCGAAGCCGCGATTTTGTTGCAGGCTACCACGGCCACGCTTTTGGCCAGCAGCGGCGCGTACTGGTCGGCGGCGGCTGGGTTGGCCGTCACATCCACGAAGATGGAGTTGCGCAGATTCTTGCTGATAATGAGCTGGGTCAACTCATCGAGCGAGAGGGGCGAGGCGGCATCCAGGTCTTCGGGCCAGGTGCGTAGGTCGAGGCCGCCCTCGTCGCTCACAAGACAGTGGCGGCTGTTGGCAATGGCCACCACGCGCAGGTCGAGACCTAGCTTTTCGCGCAGATATTTTTGCTGCTGAGCGAGTTGGCCCAGTAGCTTGCTGCCCACGTTGCCAGGGCCCAGAATGAACAGGTTAACCTGTTTATACGTCGCCTCAAAAAACTCCTCGTGCAGCACGTTGATGGCCTTGCGCACGTCGGCGGCCCGAATGACGGTCGAGATATTGCGCTCGCTGGCCCCCTGGGCGATGGCCCGGATATTCACCCCATTGTGCCCCAGCGCGCTAAATAAGCGCCCGCTGATGCCGGGGTGGTTGCGCATATTATCGCCCACCAGCGCCACGATGGCCAGCCCCGTTTCGGGCCGTAGGGGCTCCAGGCGGCCGGCCGCAATTTCGGCGGCAAACTCTTCATTTACCACTTCTTGCGCGGCGGGCACATCGCCCTCGCTCACGCCCACGCAAATGGAGTGCTCCGACGAGCTTTGCGTAATAAGCACCACGTTGATGCGCGCCCTAGCCAGCGCCGCGAATAGCCGCGCCGAAAAGCCCGGTACGCCCACCATGCCGCTGCCCTCCAGGTTCAGCAAGGCCAAATTTCCAATGCTCGACAGCCCGCGCACCACCCCGATGCTGGGCGGCGGAGCTACCTCTACCAGCGTGCCGTAATCTTCTGGCGCAAAAGTATTTTTAATCCACATCGGGATGCCGCGCTGGCGCACCGGCTGCACCGTGGGCGCGTACAGCACCTTGGCCCCGAAGTGCGACAGCTCCATCGCTTCCTCGTAGCTGATGCGGGCAATGGGCCGGGCCGAGCGCACCAGGCGCGGGTCGGCGGTGAGCATGCCGCTCACGTCGGTCCAGATTTCGAGCTTTTCGGCCCCTAGCGCGGCGGCTAGGATGGCGGCCGTGTAGTCGGAGCCGCCGCGGCCCAGCGTGGTGGTGTGGCCCTCGGCATCGGCGGCAATGAAGCCGGGCGCTACCCACAGGTTATCAGTGGTTTGCTGCTGAAAATAACGTACTTGCCGCTCGGTCGCGGCCTCGTCTACCTGGGCCATGCCGAAGCGCGAGTTGGTGCGGATGAGCTGCCGGCTATCGGCCCAGGCCGTGGCAATGCCCCTAGCCTGAAACGCGGCCACCACGAGGCGCGACGACAGCAATTCGCCGTAGCTCATCAGCTTGTCCAGGGTGCGCGGCGATAATTCACCCAGTGCAAAAATGCCGTCGGCTAGCCGGGCCAATTCGGTAAACTGGGCGGTGAGCCAAGGCTGAATCTCGGCTTGGCTGGCCGCGTCGGGTAGCAGGCTTTCGGCGGCGGTGAGGTGGCGGGCTTCGAGCTGGCGCAGTGTTTGGCGAAAGGCTTGGTCGCCGGCGGCGGCCGCGTGGCCTACGCTAATGAGGGCATCCGTGGTGCCGCCCAGCGCCGATACGACCAAGGCCACTGGTCCGTGGGCCAGCGCGCTCGTCACGATGGCGATTACCTTCCTGATGTTCTCGGCAGAGGCCACCGACGTGCCCCCAAACTTCAAAACTTGCATACGAAACAGGTGTCGAATGCCCGGCTAGCCTGGCTGGCCGCGCAGTAGGAGAGGGGCCGGGCGCGGGTGGGAGGGGCAGCGCACGGCAGCGTAAAGAATTGGCGCGGAACGCCGACCGCAAAGGACGTTGTTACCAGGCCGTATCTTTGCAAACTACTGACTATTTTTTCTGACCACAAAATGCTGGATAAACTCGAAGCCATCCGCGAGCGCTACGAAACCGTGAACCACGAGCTGATGCAGCCCGAGGTGATGAGCGACATGAAGCGCTTCAAGTCCCTTAATAAGGAGTTTAAAGAACTGGGTAAAATCGTGGTGGCCTACCGGGCGTATCAGGAAGTACTCAGCAATATAGAGGGCGCCCGCCAGGTCGTATCGACCGAAAAGGACGAGGACTTCCGCGAGATGGCCAAGGCCGAGCTGGATGAGCTGCTACCCGAGGCCGAACGCATGGAGGTGGCTATCAAGGAATTGTTGATTCCGAAGGACCCCAACGACTCGAAGGACGTGATTATGGAAATCCGGGCCGGGGCGGGCGGCGACGAGGCCTCGCTCTTTGCGGGCGACTTGCAGCGCATGTACCTGCGCTTTGCCGAAAAGCAGGGCTGGAAAATGGAATTGGTGGACGCCATGGACGGCACCGCCGGCGGATACAAGGAAATTGTGCTGGCCGTGAAGGGCGAGGACGTGTACGGCAAGCTCAAGTTCGAATCGGGCGTGCACCGCGTGCAGCGCGTGCCGGCCACCGAAACCCAGGGCCGCATCCACACCTCGGTGGCGAGCATCGTGGTAATGCCCGAGGCGGAGGAATTTGATATCGAGCTGAATATGAATGATATCCGTAAGGACTTGTTCATGTCGAGCGGCCCCGGCGGGCAGTCGGTAAACACGACGTACTCGGCCGTGCGCCTTACGCACTTGCCCACCGGCATTGTAGCGCAGTGCCAGGACCAGAAATCGCAGCTCAAGAACTTCGACAAGGCGCTGGCCGTGCTGCGCTCGCGCATCTTCGAAATCGAGCTAGCCAAGAAAAACGAGGCCGAGGGCGCCATCCGCAAGGGCATGATTGGCAGCGGCGACCGCTCGGATAAAATCCGCACCTACAACTACCCGCAGGGCCGCGTAACCGACCACCGCATCGGCTACACCGTGCACAACCTACCCAACGTGATGGACGGCAACATCGACGACTTTGTGGAGCAGCTGCGCCTGGCCGAAAGCGCCGAGCGCCTGAAGGTGGGCGTGGAGTAAGCCGCTGGCCGACCAGCCTACAAGAGCGTCATGCTGCGCTTGCCGCAGCATCTCGCGTGAGTCGTTGTAACGATTCGAGCGAGGTGCTGCGGCAAGCCCAGCATGACGTTCTGTATGTTGGGCCAAGTACCAGGGAGCCGCCCGTGTCGTTTCCGCTTTATCGCTACGCCGAACGCTATGATTAAGAAGCTACTTTTCCCCGTTCTCCTGCTGCTCAGCGCCGTGCTGAGCGTGTCGCTGCCCGGCTGCAAGCCGCGCGAGGAGGAAATTCAGACCTCGGGCAGCCTGGCTTTTTCGGCCGATACGGTGAAGTTCGATACGGTTTTCACCACGATTCGCACCGTGACGAAGCGGCTGTGGGTGTATAACCGCAATCCCAAAGCGGTGAATATTGACCTCATCAGCCTCGATAACCCGGCCACCTCGCCCTATACGCTCGTCATCAACGGCGACCTGAAGCAGACGGCCAGCGGCCTCTACGTGCGGGGCAATGACAGCCTGCTCATCCTGGTGCGGGCGCAGCTCAAAGACAACGGCCAGAGCGGTCTGGCCAAAGACCTAGTGGTGCAGGAAAAGCTGAATTTCCGCACCAATGGCCAGGACCAGCACGTGCTGCTGCGCTCCTTCGGCCAGAATATTTACCTGCACCAACACACTGCGCTGCCTTGCAGCAGCACCTGGACCAACGACCGGCCGCACGTGCTCTACGACACTGTAGTGGTGCCGCGGGGCTGCACCCTGCGCCTCAAGCCCGGCACCCGCGTGTATGCCCACGCCGGGGCGGTGCTCATCGTGCAAGGCACGCTGCTGGTGAACAGCCCCGCCGATTTCAACCCCGGCACGGGCCTCACCGACACCATCAGCACCAAGAATAAAAACCTGGTGCGCTTTGCTGGCGACCGCAGCGGCGAGGCGCAGTACGCTACCGCGCCGGGCCAGTGGACGGGCATCGAGTTTTACCCCGGCAGCCGGGGCAATGTCATTCGCTACGCGCAAATCCAGAATGCCTCGTTTGGGCTGTTCCTGCTCAACCCCGGCAACCAGACGCCCCGGCCCGACGTGCTCGTGCAGAACTCGACGCTGCGCTACATCTCGGGTAGCGGCATTGGCTTTGCCGGCGCGGCCAGCAACAGCAAAGGCTACCCCGGCGCAGCCATCCTGAGCTTGCTGGGCAGTGTGAAGGTGGAGAATACGCTGTTCAGCGACTGCTACGAATCAGCCATTTATGGCATTGGCGGTGACTACTCGCTCAACTTCTGCACCGTGGCCAACTACCCGGCCGTGCAGGCGGTGCGCGGCACAGCCTCGCTGAGCTTTACCAACGCGGCGGGCTCGGCCGGCAACCTGCCCCTGACCGTCAACATCCAGAATTCCATCGTGTGGGGGGCCATTGAGGATGAGCTGTTTTTTGAGAACTACGATGCCTACAAAGCCGGCGTCACGGTGCGAAACTCCTTGCTGCGCACCAAGCTCTACGCCGCCGACACCGACGCGCCTAATAAGCCGGGCCTGAGCAAAGCCGGCCTGACCAACTTGGTGAATAAGGACCCCAAGTTCAGTAAAATCAACACGGCGGCGGCCAACGACTACCACCTGGCCGATGGCTCGCCGGCCCAGACCAGCCTGACGGCTGTGCAGCCCGTGCCACCGCGCGACCTGCTAAACCTGCCCCGCAAAGCCAACCCCGACCTGGGCGCGTACCAGTCTACTAAATAGCCGCCGGGCTAGCTCCTTCATGCGCTTCATCCAAAAACGTCTGCGCCTGCCCGCCGTGGCCGAAGGCTTTCACCTCATCACTGACCTGCTGCTGAGCGAATTGCCCGAGCTGGAAGGCCTGCGCGTGGGTACCGCCAATTTCTGCCTGCAACACACCTCGGCCAGCCTGTTTATCACCGAGAACGCCGACCCCACCGTGCGGCGCGACTTTCAGGAGTATTTCCGCCGCCTGGCGCCCGATAACGCCGCCTACTTTCAGCACACCCTCGAAGGCCCCGACGACATGACGGCTCACCTCAAGGCTGCCATGCTGGGCACCTCCGTCACGGTGCCCATCGCCGATGGCCGCCTGCTGCTGGGCACCTGGCAGGGCCTGTGCCTGGGCGAGCACCGCCGCCACGGCGGCCGCCGCTGGGTGGTAGCCACCCTCATGGGCGAGTAATAAGCCAGCCAAAGTAGAAGCTGCGCGCTACTGCACCCGCGCCGCCGTGCGGTAGCGCAGCGAGTCAAACAGCACGAGTTTTTGCACGCCGCTGGCGCTGTACTGGCTCAGTTGCCCGTTTTCGAGGTGCAGGCGCAGGCTTTTTTGTCCGAAAAACAGCGTGTTGTCCTGCCGCAGCGTAGCGGCTACCTCCTGGGGCTGGCCGGCAGCGCTGGTCACGGCCAGCTGCACCACCGGGGCATTATCGTGGCCGGGCAGCAGGCGATAGGTGCGGCGCACGGCCCCGCCGGGCAAGCTGGCCGAGTCTACCGCGTAGGCGCCGCGCAGGGCCGCCTTGTTGATGTCGGCCTGATAAAAAATCTGTAGCTCATCGGCCCATTTTACCTGCGGCACGCGCACGGTTTCGGGTACGTCGCCGCGCAGGCTCACCTGCTTTTCCACGCCGGGGTGGCGCGCCGTAAGCTGGCGCACCTGGGCAGCGAGCAGGCCCCGCACGTCGAAGTACGGCCCGGCACGGTGCGCGGCGCCGGGGGCGGCCGGGTCGGGGCCGGCCGTGCCCTGGCCGCAGCCTGCTAGGGCGAAAAGCAGCCCAGCGGCTACGCAAATACTTATTCTACAGCTCATAGCAAAAAAAATGTCCCGCCCGGCGCTTCCACTGGGCAGGACACTGCGACAAAAGAAAAAAGCCGCCTTTTTGTTCGGTCCCGCTGCTTAGGGGCGCAGCAGGCTGAGGCCCGTCATTTCAGCGGGCTGCGGCACGCCCATCAGCGCCAGTACCGTGGGCGCAATGTCGCCGAGCTTGCCGGTGGCCAGCGTGCCCTGGTAAGTAGGGTCGGCTAAGATGCAGGGTACCAAGTTAGTAGTGTGGGCCGTATTGGGCGAGCCATCAGCATTGCGCATAAACTCGGCGTTGCCGTGGTCGGCAATGATGATGGTGGCGTAGCCGGCGGCCAGCGCGGCCTCCACTACGTCGTGGGCGCAGGTATCGGCGGTTTCCACGGCCTTTATCACGGCTTCGAATACGCCGGTGTGGCCCACCATATCGGGATTAGCGAAGTTGATGACCACAAAATCGGCGGAGTTGGCTTGCAACTCGGGCACCAGCGCATCGCGCAGCTCGTAGGCGCTCATCTCGGGAGCCAAGTCGTAGGTGGCTACCTTGGGCGAAGCCCGCAGGATGCGCGTTTCGCCGGTAAATTCCTTCTCCCGGCCGCCCGAGAAGAAAAACGTTACGTGCGGATATTTCTCGGTTTCAGCCATTCGAATCTGGCGTTTACCATTGGCCGCCAGTACTTCGCCAAGCGTATTGTTGAGGTTGTCCTTCTCGAAAATCGGCGTCACGCCCACAAACGTCGCATCGTAGCTCGTCATGGTGAGGTAGCGCAGATTGAGGCGGTGCATCTGGTAAGCGTTGAAATCCTGCTGCGTGAGCGCCTCCGTGATTTCGCGGCCCCGGTCGGTGCGAAAATTGAAGCACAGCACCACATCGCCCTCCTGAATGGTGGCCAGTGGCAGGCCATCGGCCCCAGTCTTCACGATGGGCTTCAGAAACTCGTCCGTCACGCCCTCTTTGTATTGCTCCTGAATGCTTTGAATCAGGTTTTGCGAGGGCGTGCCCACGCCGTTCACGAGCAGGTCGTAGGCGATTTTGACGCGCTCCCAGCGCTGGTCGCGGTCCATGGCGTAGTAGCGGCCCACGATGGAGGCGATTTTGGCGCCCGTGCGCTCGGTGTGCTGCTCCAGCTCGTTCACGAAGTGCACGCCGCTCTTGGGGTCGGTGTCGCGGCCATCGGTGAAGGCGTGCACAAAAACTTTGTGCACGTCGGCTTCGTGGGCGATGGTGCAGAGGGCTTTTACGTGGTCGATATGCGAATGCACCCCGCCATCCGACAGCAAGCCAATGAGATGAAAAGCCTTGTTGTTCTGCTTAGCGTATTCCAGGGCTTCCTTTAGAGCGGGCACCTGGCCCAGCTTGCGCTCCCGAATGGCTTTGGCAATGCGCACCAGCTCCTGGTCGACCACGCGGCCCGCACCAATGTTCATGTGGCCCACTTCCGAGTTGCCCATCTGGCCATCGGGCAGGCCCACGGCCTCGCCCGACGCCTGCAACGTGCTGTGCGGGAAGCGCTTAAGCAGGTCGTGAAAATAAGGCGTGCGCGCCTGGTCTACGGCCGAAGCCTCCGCATTCGGGGCGATGCCCCACCCATCCAAAATAACTAATAGGACCTGCTTGTTCATGCCCACAAAAGTACGCCCCGCACCCTAATGCGCCTGCTTCCCGTAGTAGGGCCGTCGTGATTGACCCAGCTACAGAAAGTCTTCAAAATGCCGTTGGCTGGCATAGTTTTCGCTTAACCTCCACCAAGCGCATCCGACCTGTTCGCGAAGCTTGTTTTTATGAAAGCACTTTTTACAAAAGTTATCTTGTTTGGCTGGCTGCTGCTGGCGGTAGTGCTGAGCGCGCAGGCGCAGGGCAACGACCAGCTGCCGGCGGTGCGCTCGGCTATCGCCAGCGGCTCGTCGCGCGGCCTGGCGCAATTTCTGGCGCCTTCGGTAGAGGTGGGCTTCGACGGCGACAAGCAGAGTTACAACGCCACCCAGACGGAGTTGGTCATGAAGAACTTCTTCGCCAAGAACCCGCCGGCTAGCTTCGATATCGTGCACCAAGGCGCTAGTAATGAGGGAATTCCCTACGCCATCGGTCACTACGTGGGGCGCAATGGTAACTACCAGGTGTTTATTAAGCTCAAGCCTAAGCAAAGCACCCCCACGATAGACACGCTCGACTTTACTAAAGAATAACCGGCGGGGTTTACGCACTGCCCGGCCGCTGTTGCAGCAGCCGGGTTTTTTATGCGCCCGCCGGGCGGCGTACCTTTGCCGGGTGTCAGCCTACCCCGCCCCCTACCTCACGCCCGAAGCGCTCACTACGTTTATCCGCACGGCCTTGGCCGAGGACGTGGGCGATGGCGACCACTCGGCCCTGGCCGCCATTCCAGCTGAGGCCCACAACCGCGCCCGGCTGCTGGTCAAGGATGAGGGCGTGCTGGCCGGCGTGCAGCTGGCTGAGCTGATTTTCAGGGAGGTAGACCCTGCCCTTGCCCTGCACGTGCTGCTGCCAGATGGCGCCCGCGTGCGGCGCGGCGACGTCGCCTTCACGGTAGAGGGCCCGGCTCGCAGCATCCTTACCGCCGAGCGCCTAGTGCTCAATTGTATGCAGCGCATGAGCGGCATTGCCACCTACACGGCGCACCTCACGGCGCTGCTGGCCGGCACCCAGGCCCGCCTGCTCGACACCCGCAAGACGACCCCCAACTTTCGCCTCTGTGAGAAGTGGGCCGTGCTCATTGGTGGCGGCGTGAACCACCGCTACGGGCTGTTTGACATGATAATGCTCAAGGATAACCACGTGGACTACGCGGGCGGCGTGGCGGCGGCCATCGCGGCTACCCACGACTACCTGCGCCGCACGGGTCGCCAACTGCCCATCGTGGTCGAAACCCGCACCCTGGCTGAGGTGCAGCAGGCCGTGGAGGCCGGCGGCATCACCCGCATCATGCTCGATAATATGGCGCCCGACTTGCTGCGCGAGGCCGTGGCCCTGGTGGCCGGCCGCCTGCCCCTGGAGGCCAGCGGCGGTATTACGGAGCAAACCATTGCCGAGGTGGCCGCCACGGGCGTCGATTATATTTCGGTGGGCGCCCTCACGCACTCCGCCAACATCCTGGATTTGAGCCTTAAAGCTATAGTTGCAGCGTAGGTAGCTGGCGATGATTGCGCTAATTTATCCGGCGCGGTTTGGGGCTGCGCTGCCACTGGGGTGGCGTGAGGCCCGGCAAAAGCCCGGAATGCGGAAAGTAGAGCCAAGTTGAATTTTGATAAAATGCTACTCCCCAGCAGGTCGTCAGCAGTCGTTGTAATCAACGAAATCTGCACAGGCTGTCCGATTTCAGGGGTAAGGGCCACGTAATTAATTAAGTAACACTACCTGGCAGGCCATCGGGGGCGCTGCAACCAGCGAAATCCGCGCAATCTGTCTACATATTACGATTTTATGAACCAACCCAACCAGCGCGGCAGCGGCGGCGGCTACCGCCAGCAACAGGCCCCGCAGTCCTTGCCGGGCACCATCAAGACCAAGAAATACCAGTTTGACCCCAACACCTACACCCGCATCGCGATGGGCGAGGTGTGGCGCAAGGAGTGGTGGTACGCCCTCATTCCGTTTGCGGTGGGCGTGCTGCCGGCGGCCATCTGGCCTTCGTGGTGGTGGCTGCTGCTGGGCGTGGCCCTGGCAGCGGTATTTGTGCTCATCCGCTCGTCGCTCGTTACGGGCGTGACCCAGATGGAGCAGAGTAAGCCCCTATTTGAGCGCATGAACTACGAGGCCGACTCGCGCCAGCTCATCATGCGCCAGAGCGAGCAGCGGGCAATGGCCCTGCCCTGGGACCAGATTGGCCGCGTGCGCCGCGAGCCCGACGCTTACCTGCTGTACCTGAAGCCCGGCACCCCGCCCGCCGAGCTGGCGCCCTGGCGCCGCTGGGTGGCTAGCACGTTTGACGTGCCGGTGTTTCTACATTTGCCCCTGCGCTTGTTCAACAACGACAACGACCGCAAGCTGTTTGAAGCCCTGCTGCGCCGGAAGGGGTTGCTGCCCGATGCAGCCGCTGCCTAGTGCCGGCCGTATAGAGGCCCTTTTGATGTCTTAATTTTTAGTTTCCGCAAGGATTTTTTGACCCTATGAAAAAGCTGCTTTCCTACCTAGCTCCGGCCGCCGTGTTGCTGCTCGCCTCGTGCAGCAGTGAGCCGTCTGACTGGACGGCCGACAAAAAAGTGTCGCTCGACATGGTGCCCCCCGGAACCCGCGTCAGCGACAACTTTGACCAGAACACAGACGCTGCGCCTAGCCAGGAAAAGGGCGGCGCCATCAGCCGGCCCACCGGCACCAATGATAACATGGGCAAGCGCCCCGCCCCGGCGGCTGGCGCCGTCATGTCGGCCGATACCCAGGAAGGCACTGCTCAGCGCCCCGGCGAAGGCACCTCGGCAAAAAAAGGCAGCGGCGACTCGGCCACGCCCGATACCGCCCAAGGCCAAGCCGGCGCCCGCCGCTAGCGCCTAGCGCCTAGGCCCGAGGCCCGAGGCAGCGGCTGAATCAGCCTCTCCAGTTATTACGTAAACTTGCATCAATGTTGCGGATTTATTCGCAACATTGATGCAAGTTTTTCTGTTTAGTTCCCCTATGTGGATTGCGATAGTTTTGTTGGCGGCGACGGTGCTGGGGGCAGGTGCTTTGGTGGGCGTGTTGCCGGTGGGGCGTACCGAGCGGTGGCTCAAGCCGTTACTGGCTTTTAGCGGGGCATACTTATTTGCTCTTACTATCACGCACATCTTACCCGAGGCTCTCACGCTGCTGCCTGCCACGCCACAGCGCGTGGGCTACTGGGTGCTGGCGGGCTTTTTTGGGCAATTGCTGCTGGAAGTACTGTCGGAGGGTATAGAGCACGGCCACGTGCACGCCCCCGACGCCACCCAAAAAGGCCGCGTGCCTCTGCTGCTGGTGCTGGCCCTGGTGGTGCACTCGCTGCTGGAAGGCAGTATCCTGGTGCGGGGGGAAGGCAGCGGGGAGGTGGGGCAGCATTTTTACGCGCTGGTGCTGGGGGTGGCGCTGCACCACGTGCCGGCGGCAGTGGCGCTGGCCACGCTGCTGCGGCTGCGACTGGGGTCGTTTGGGCGGGTGTGGCCGTGGCTGCTGGTATTTGCGCTGGCCTCGCCGGTGGGGCTGGCCTTCAGCAATTACCTGGTGCTGGAGCAACTGCTGGGCAGTGGCATCTACGCGGCGCTGCTGGGCTTTGTAGCGGGCACATTTTTGCACGTTTCGACCACCATTCTCTTCGAAACCAGCCCCGAGCATCGACTCAACTGGCCCAAGCTAGGTGCTACGCTGGGGGGCCTGCTGCTGGCGCTGGCCGTGAGCGCGCTGTAGCGGCGCCCACGGGCTTGTAGTAAGTTGCTCCGCGGAAAAAAGCCAGTACATTCGCTGGCAATGAATATAATACCTTTTATCTGGCGCGCCGGGCTGGCGCTGCTGCTGGCCGGTGCCGCGAGTTCCTGCGCCCCAGTACGGCTCGCCGCCGGCGAATACAGCGAAACCCGCGGGCCAGGCGTCATTCTGCTGGAAGGCCAGACGCTGCGCCTGGCCAGCGACCACACGTTCGCGTACCAGCACTGGAGCGACGATGCGAGCAGCAGCCGCTACGGCACGGGCACCTATCAGCTGGCCGGCAATAAGCTGCAACTGCGCTTCGGCTCGCCGCCGCCCGTGGTGGTAGAGATGCAGGCCCGGCCCCTGGCCGCTGCCCCCGATTCGCTCGTGCTGGCGTTTGCGGTAGTGAGCCGCCCGGCCCCCGGCACTACCAAGGCGCAAGTGTTGCCGGGGGCTGTCATCCTGGCCTATGATGCAGCGGGCCAGGTAGTAGCGGGCGCCAGTAGCGACGCGGCTGGCCGGGCGGTGCTGCGCCCTACCCGCCAGGCCCGGCAGCTGCGCGTGCAAAGCCTGGGCTTCGTGGGCTGGCAGCAGGCGTGCCCGGCCAGCAGCACCGCGTACGAGCTGGCACTACCGGCCAACGAGGGTACCCCGTACGCGGCCGGCACCGTGAAAGAATTTCGCCTGCGGCGCGGCCCGCAGCCGGCCCAGACCGTGGTGCTGGGCCAGGGCCACCGGCAGACGGTTTTTCAGCGGCCGCCAGCAGCCCAGGGCAATTAGTCAACCAGCTACAGCTCGACTACCGGGCCCAGGCCGTGCAGGAAGTGCTCCAGCTCGCGGGCACGGGTGGTTTCGCGGGCCAGGGCCGCTTGCAGGCCCAGCAGGCGTTGGCGCATCAGCAGCACGAGGTCGATGGCCTCGGGGGCGAGGCCCAGGCCGTGGTGCAGGCGCGCCAGCCGGGGCAGCAGCTCGTCGGGCTCTTCTACCTCCAGGGTATCGGGGGCCGGGGCCGGCCGCAGCAGGCCCAGCTCGACAAACTGGTGCAGCTCGGCGCGGCCCAGGCCGTAGCGCACGGTACACTCCTGAAAAGTGAGCAGCAAAACGCGGGGTTCCATAGGCGAGAGGAGCTAAGGGTCTGAAGCTGTTTCTAGTAAAATGCTACGCAAACGGGGGCGGCTAGTCTTCGCCGCGCAGTTGGGCAAGCTGCGCAATGAGCGCCCGCTCCTCATCGGTGAGGTGGGTAGGCAGCTGCACGTTCAGGCGCAGGTAGAGGTCGCCGTGCTGGCCTTCCTGGCGATATACGGGAAAGCCTTTGCCGCGCAGGCGCAGGCGGCTGCCGTTGGCGGTTTCGGGCTTGAGCTTGATTTTGACCGGGCCGCCGAGGGTTTCGACCGTTTGCTCGCCGCCGAGCAGCGCGCGGTAGAGCGGCACCGGCACATCCTGCGTCAGGTCGTCGCCGGTGCGGACGTAGTGGGCATCGGGCAGCACTCGGAAGGTGATGAGCAGCGAGCCGTTGGGGCCGCCGTTGCGGCCGGGGCCGCCCTGGTCGCGCAGCCGGATGGTCTGGCCATCGGCCACGCCGGGCTGAATGGTGATGCGCAGGTTCTTGCCATTTACCGTGATGGTGCGCGGGCCGCCTTCGTAGGCTTCCGCCAAGGTTAGCTCCAGCTCGGCCTGGTAGTCGCCGCCCGCGCCGGGCCGGCTGCGCCCGCCGCCGGCCGCCCCGCCCATGCCCCCAAAGAGCGAGCTGAAGAAGTCGGAAAAGTCTTCGCCGCCCCCACCAAACTGCCCGCCGCCGAAGCCACCGCCCGCGCCGCCCTGCGCGTACTGGTTCCAGTCGAAGCTGCCTGCGCCCTGGCCGCGCCCGCCGCCGCCCTGCTGGTAACGCTGATAGTCAGCGCCCATCTGGTCGTATTTCTGGCGTTTATCAGCGTCCGACAGCACCTCGTTGGCCTCGTTGGCTTCCTTGAATTTCTGTTCGGCCGTGGCGTCGTTGGGGTTCACATCGGGGTGATACTGGCGGGCCAGCTTGCGATACGCCTTCTTAATCTGCTCGGTCGTCGCCGTTTTCTCAACGCCGAGGATTTTGTAATAGTCTTTGTAGTCCATTGGAAGAAAAGAAGAAGAGCCCTACACGGCCCCGCGTCCGTGGGCATTGAACGCAGGAGCGGGCCGCCGCGTTGAATTACGCAATGCGCGCCGTAGGTAGTAAATTTGTATTTTACACATAAGCCGGGTTTTTAGCGCTGCCTATGCAAGCCAACAAAAGGGCTACTTCGTAAGCTACTTGCCACGCGCCATCTCTGGCACGGTTTTGTTGTTTTCGAGTTAGGTAGCCCCCGACATTTCGTTTTTCAAGCTCTCCGCTTTTCTCTTTATGAACGCATTCATGCCCACCCTGCTGCTAGGAAGCGCGCTGCTGCTGGCGCAGGCCAGCGCCGCCCAAACCACCCCCGCCGCGCCCGCTCAGCCTACTCCCGTGCCGGCCGCGGCCCACCGCGTGCTGGCGCCGCGCCGCGTAGTGGCACCTCGCCGCACCGGCGCCGCCCCTACGCGCGCCCGCACTACCGGCGTCATGGCCAAGGACGGCTTGAGCATGCAGGACGGCCGCGTTGTGCTGACTGAACTGGGCCGCACCGCCCCCATCGAGCAGGACAAGCGCCTGGTCAATGGTTCGCTCATCACAACCAAAGGATTGGTAACCAACGTAGAAGGCGTAACCTCGCAGATGAATGAAGGCGACTATGTGTCGCTCACCGGCCGCATCACTAGTAAGCGCGAAATGGTGGAGGCCGACAGCGTGCGCAAGCTCGTGGCGTTCGACCTCAAGCACCCCGGCAAGCGCAAGGAGCTGGAAAAAGCCCGCGAAAAGGCGGAGAAAGAGCGCGAGAAAGCCGAAAAGGAAGCTGCCAAGGCAAAGGCCAAAGCCGGCCGCTAGGCTAGTGCCAGGGCTGGGTGTAGCTTACGAGCACGGCCACCCCGGCCGCATCGTCGCGGGCTTCTACCAGCTCATCAATGACGTACTGAATCTCGGCTTCGGTCCAGTCCTCGTCTTCGGCGGCGCGCACGAAGCTGTCGAGGGCGATAAAGCGGTTGGCGCCGGCCGGCGGCGTCCAGGTAAGCTGCTTGCGAATTTTCATGCCGCGAAGATGGCACCCAAACGGCCCCTGCCCCCCGGCGGGGGCCGTTTGGGTAAAGTCAGGTAAAGGCAATGACGCGCCCTACTTATGCGCCACGGCGCCCATGCGCAGCACTTTAATCTGCACTGGCACCACGCCCGCGTCGAGGAGGTCGAGCTTACGGGCGGCGCGCTTCGACACGTCTACGATGCGGCCCTTGGCGTGGGGGCCCCGGTCGTTCACCACCACTTTTACCGAGTGGCCGTTGCGGGTATTGGTCACTTTGAGCTTGGTGCCGAAGGGCAGCGTGTTGTGGGCGGCCGTGAGCTTGCCGGGGCGGTAGGGGGTGCCGCTGGCCGTGGGCCGGCCGTCGAACTTGTCGGCGTAGTACGAGCCCTGGCCCGATTGAGTGAACGCCGATTTGCTGCCGCCACACGCAGAAAGCGCCAAAGTGAAAAAGCTGATAGCAAAGAGGTTGCGGAAGTTGCGGAATCGGCTACTGTACATAATTTGGGTATTCATGGGGGCTTCATGGGGCGGGCCGGAATTAAGGCTCATCTTTCGGCCGAAATCATTTCTACACCCCTTTTTTCACCCGCCGTTTATGAAAAATACGCTGAAACTCGTTGCTGGCCTGGCCCTGTCGGGCTTGTTTCTCACTGCTCACGCCCAAACCACGCCCATGCCCGAAGGCAAGATGGCCGATGGCAAGATGATGGACGGCAAGATGAAAACCAAGGAAGGTAAAATGGGCAAGATGAAAGAGGGCAAGATGGGCAAGATGCACAAGGAGAAGATGGCCGACGAAAAAATGAAGACCAAAATGTAGGTCTGGCTATTGCCGCACTAGTTCGGCCGCCTGGTTCAGCAGCTTGCGAAAGCTGCCGGGCCGGGCGGCTTTTTTGGGGGCTACGGCCGGCGCTGCGTGTGGGGCCACCGGGGCCGGCTCCACACGCAGCGCCTGCAAGGCCGCGTAGCTGCCCTGAAAAACGTTGAAATCGACGGTGCCCCGGATGCCGGGTACGTAAGACTCGTCGGAGTGCTGCCAGATTATCCAGCGCTCGGCTGGCAAAGCGGGGCGCGCTACCTCGTAGTGGGCCAGCCAAAGCGGGTAGTCGTCGAAGTGCCCGGCCAGGTACTGCCGGTAGAAAGTGTAGTTGGAATACAGGATGGGCCGCACGTGGTAATGCGCCTCCACGGCGGTGAGCCACTCGCGGATTTCGCGGCGCAGCTCGGCCACGTCGTGAAAGCGGGGCGGCTCCACATCAAGTACCGGCGGCAAATCGCCGGCCCGCAGCGGCACCGTATCGATAAACAGGCTGGCCTGGTCGAGGCCATCGCGGTTGGGCTGAAAATAGTGGTAGGCACCACTCAGGATGCCGGCTGCCCGGGCCTCGCGCCAGTTGCGCCGAAAGCGCGCATCGCGCAGCGTAGCCCCCTCGCTGGCCTTGATAAACGCAAACCGCACCCGGTGCCGGGCCACCTCGCGCCAGTCTATCTGCCCCTGATACGCCGATACGTCGATGCCGTGCACCGAGTAGCCGGCCAGCAGCGGCGTGCGCTCGCGCCCCGTGAGCGCACGCATGGTGAGCGCGGCCCAGGCGCGCCGCGCGTAGCGATGGAGCTGGCGCTGGTGGCGCAGGTAGTAAGTGCCGCCGCCCAGCAGCCCCAGCAGCAGCCCGGCCAGCACCCAGCGCCGCCAGCGCCGGCGCGGGGCCGGGGGCGGCGCGGGGGCCGGGGCAGCAGGCAGGGGCGAAACGGGCGTGAGCATGGGGAGCAAGCCAAAAATAACGCATGGCCCGCGCCCCCGCGTATGCCGGGCCGAGCCGTAGTTTGCATCTTTAAGGCCGGCGACCCGCCGGCCGGTTCCTTTTTTTCTGCTTCCTATGTCCGATGCGCGCGATGCCAACGGCCACCTTATCCGCGAGTTACACGGCGTCACGCTGGCCAGCATCCTGGAATACCTGGTGGCGCACTACGGCTTTCCGGCCCTCGACGACCGTCTCAAGCTTAATTGCTTTGCCTTCGAGCCAAGCATAAAATCCAGCCTCACCTTTCTGCGGCGCACGCCCTGGGCCCGCGCCAAGGTCGAAGACCTCTACGTGCGCCTGCGCACCGCCGAGACGCTAGGCCGCCCGCTGCCGTAACCGGCTGAGGAGGCGAGGGAGGAAGTAATGGCTAGGTTGAATAAAAAAAGTACTAAGGCATAAAATACTGATAAAGAGATTAGTGGCAAAGGCAAGTCTGCTTAGTACGCCATTGCTTCAGCACTAATCACCCTCTCCCCTCATGGCTGACCTGCGCGAAAAATCGACCTTGCCGGAGCTGCTGGCGGGCCTGGCCTGTTTCATGGCCTTCGAAACGGGCGCGTTTTACCTGCTGAGCTTCGTGACTTCCGGCCTGGGCGAGGCCAATCAGTACCAACCCGAGAATACCATCGTCAGCAACTGGGTGAAGACGGTGACTTTTCTGGTGCTGCACCTGGTGCTGGTTATCGCGGCGGTGCTGGTGCTCAGCAATAAACTGCCGCGCCGCTACCGGGGCCAGCTGGTCGGCTGGCTGCTGCTGAGCCTGGTGGTGGGTTTCGGGCTGCTGCTTCCGCTCTTCACTTAATTCCCGTAGCGTCGGGCGAAGCCGCGCCGACCGGCTACAGCCGCGAGTAAACAGAAAAGCCCCTGCTTGCGCAGAGGCTTTCGAGTAAAGAGCGGGTGGCCGGTCGGTCCCGGCCGTATCGACGGGCGGGGCAGCCTTAGCTGCCCGGCTGAATGTCAATCTCGCGCGACCGGTTGGCGGCCGGGTCCTGAAACGGGATGGCTACGCGCAGCTCGCCGTGCTCGTGGGTGGCGTTGATGGCCGTGAGGTCAAGATTTTTAGGCAGGTCGAGCGTTTGCACGAAGAGCGGGGCGGCCAGCTGGTCGTCGGGCTCGTGGCGGTACTCGCCGTACACGGTGAGGCTGTTATCCTTGAGCACAACGTGGAAGCTTTCGGCCGCTACGCTGGGCATAGCTACGTGCAGTACCACGCCCTGCGGGCGCTTGTTGACGTGCAGCTTGGGCTGGGCCACGCCGCCGCCGATGGTGTTTAACAGGTCGAGTTGTGGGGCGATAGTACGGATAAATTCGCGGCTGATAAGTTTCATAGTAGGGAGCCTTAATAAGTAGCTTCGGACTTGTTTAATCAAATGCCGTACCAGCTTCCACAAGGAAGTAAATAGCCTGATTTTCAGCCGATATGACAGCCGTCATTTCGGCCGTTTTGCGCTTCGTGACACCCTGGCCGGAAAGCCGCCGAAGTGGCAGCCCCCGCCGCGCCCGGCCTAGAAGCGGCTCGTCAGGCCGAAATGCACCTTGGAGTTCGACAGCGAAAAGCGGGTATTCAAAAAATCGCTGCGCCCCACCGAGTACACGAACTGAAACAGCCCCGCCGCCGTGCGAAAGCTCAGGCCCGCGCCCAGGCCGGTGGGCTTATCTAAGGCATTGGTTGTGAGCTGGCTCTGGGTGTAGTTGTAGGCTTGCAGCAGGGCCTGGTCAGCGAAGAGGAAGACGTAGCCCTCGGGGCCGGTAAACTGCCGGAACTCGACCGTAGCCACGCCGTAGGCATTGGTGTAGAACTCGTTTTCGGCAAAGCCGCGTAGCGAGTTCAGGCCGCCCAGCCGGAACAGGTCATTCTGGAAGAACTGCTGATTGAACAGCCCCTCGCCCCTCGCCCGCACCAGCAGCACGCCCTGCCGGCTCACGGCCCAGTAGCGCTCGGCCCGCGCCCCAAAGCTGTACTGCGTAGAGCGCGGGGCCACGCCTTCATACAAGGCATCGCGGATGTAGGCGTTGCGGCGCACGGTTTTGGTACCCACGCCACCCTGGGCGCTAAAAAAAACGCCCCGGTGCGGAAAATACAGGTCGTCGAGGTTGGCCCGCGAGTAGCCGAGGCCGTACGAATTGTACTCCGAATCCACGAATTGCGGCAGCGCCGTCAGGTTGGCGTAGCCGGCGCTATCCAGGTTGAGCAGCAGGCGCGAGCTGCGCTGCTCGGTAAAGAACGTGAGCCGGCCGGCCCGCGCCGTGGGGTAGCTCACCTGCACGCGCGGGCGCAGCGTGAGGTACTGGTCGGTTTGCTTGTAGAGGTTGAACGTGGCCCCCAGCTCCAGCGGCGTGCCGAAGATGTTGGGGTGCAAGTAGCTGGCATCCAGCAGCTGCGAGGCGGCATCAGTTTTGCGCCACTGCAAGCCCAGCTGCTTGCCGCCGCCGCGCAGGTTGCGCAGGTTGATGGTCACATCGCCCGTAAACTGCACCCCGCTGCTTCCGTCGGTATTGGGCAGCAGCCCCACGATGGCGTCAAACTGGTTCGAGGAGCGCTCGTCGAGCAGCAGGTACACCCGCGCCCGGTTGCGGGCAAAGCGCACCTCGGGCTCGGCGCGCAGGCGCACGTAGGGCAGCTGGCGCAGCAGGGCGGCGGCGGCGGCCACCCGCTGTTGGCTGTAGGGCGTGCCGGGCAGCATCTGCAAGTATTTGGTGAGGAAGCGCTTCTTGGTTTTGCTGGTGCCTATTATTTGCAGCGAGTCGAAGTAGATGGCCGGCCCACGCTTGAGCACCACCCGGCCCGCAATGTCGCGCCCGCTCAGCCGCAGCGAGTCGAGGCCCACCGTGGCGAAGGGGTAGCCCTGGTTTTCGGCCTCCGTGAGCACGCGCTCCTGCAAGGCCACCCAGTCGGCAGGGTGCCAGGGCGTGCGCCGAAAAAACTTTTCGCGGTAGCCAGCGCGGGTCAGCAAGCCATCGCCGAGGTTACCGTTGTGTAGGTAGGCCCACCGAAACTGCTCGCCCACGTAGAGGCGCACCCGCACCGTGTCGCGGCCCCACCTCATGCCATCGGCCGAGGCCGTGAGGTAGGCGTCGGCCTGCAAGGCCAGCACCAGTTCGCGCACCGTGCGCAGCGCCGTGAGCGAGTCGAGCACGGTGGTGCGCGGGTGCAGGCGGCGCACCAGCGCCTGGCCGGCCGGCTCGGTTTCTATCCGGAGCACGCGGGCATGGCCGGCGCGGCGCGGCGCGGCGAGCGCGGGGCCAGCCTTGGGCGGCAGGGGAGGGGAGGCCAGCGGTGGCGCGTTGGGCACGGCCACGCCCGGCCCGGCGTCGGGCGTGGAAGTTTGGGCGCGCAGGGGCCCGGCGCGCAGGCCCAGCGCCAGCCAGCAGCTCCACAGAAGTAAGGTAGCGAGTCGGGCCATCGTTGGGGGAGCAAACGCGCCGGGCGGTTTTTAATTTCAGGCGCCCGATTTTTGTTGAATCCTGGGCGGGCGGCGGCTGTTAAAAAGCCGGCGCGCCCGCAAAAATCGCGCTTCTTCCCTGCTCATGCCCGGCCTCTACCTCCACATCCCGTTTTGCAAGCAGGCCTGCCATTACTGCGACTTTCACTTCAGCACTTCGCTGGGCCTGAAAAGCCAGTTTGTGGATGCGCTCATGAAGGAAATGACGTTGCGCCAAGCCTACCTGCCCGACCCTGGTGCGCCGCTCGAAACCATTTATTTTGGCGGCGGCACGCCCTCGCTGCTCACGGGCGAGGAGCTGCGGCGCATCTTCGCGGCTATCGAAGCTAACTTTTCGGTGTCGCCGCAGGCCGAGATTACCCTCGAAGCCAACCCCGACGACCTCACGCCCGCCAAGCTGGCCGAGCTGGCCGCCTCGCCCATCAACCGCCTCAGCATTGGCCTGCAAAGCTTTCACGAGCCGCACCTGCGCCTGATGAACCGCGCCCACTCGGCCAACGAGTCGTGGCAGGCGGTGCGGCAGGCGCAGGCGGCAGGCTTCGAGAATATCTCGGTCGATTTGATTTACGGCGTGCCGGCCGCCAGCCACGCCATCTGGGAAGCGGACCTGGCCCGGCTTTTCGAGCTGAACGTGCCGCACGTGTCGGCTTACGCGCTCACCATTGAGCCCGATACGGCCTTCGGCCGCCGCCTGCAAAAAGGCACCTTCGTGGCGCCGCCCGAGGAGTTCGTAGCCACGCAGTTTGAGCTGCTGCTCAGCCAGCTACGTGCCCACGGCTACGAGCAGTACGAAATCAGTAATTTCTGCCGGCCCGGCCGCGAAAGCCGCCACAACGCTAATTACTGGCGCGGGGTGCCCTACCTCGGGCTGGGGCCCAGCGCCCACTCCTTCGACGGCCGCAGCCGCCAATACGCGGTGGCCAACAACCCGCAGTACGTGGCGGCCGTGCTGGAGCGCGGTGAAGTGCCGGCCACCGTCGAGCAGCTGTCGCCCCTCGACCAGGCCAACGAATACCTGCTCACCAGCCTGCGCACCAGCCGGGGCTGCGACTTGGCTCACCTGCGCGATGCGCTGGGCCTCAACTTGCTAGCTGACCGCGCCGGCTACCTGGCCAGCCTCACGGCCCAGGGTATGGCCACGCTCGATGCCGACGTGCTGCGCCTCACCGACGCCGGCAAGCTGCTCGCCGACCACATTACCCTGGCGCTGTTTGCCGATGCGCCGGCTGCTGCGCTGTAGCTTGCGGCGGCGGTCGGGCGGGCTGCCGGTTTCCTTCGTTCCCACCTTTCCCCCGCGCAGCCGTGAAGCTACTGAGCGATGCCCTGGTCAGCAACGACGACTTCTTTGTGGAGCAAGTCCACCTCACGGCCATCGTCTTCGATAACACCGACGACGTAACTATCTGGGCCACTACGTTTCGCGACGACGACGAGCACTTCTTTCACCTTGGCCTACCCTTTCAGGCGCTCGATACCCTGCTGCGCGTGGCCGGCGACCGCGCCGAAAGCCTGACCGAAGAAGTGGCCGACTCCCTGGCCTCAGCCGAAGAATGGCCCTGCCTGCTCGAATACACCACCGCCGACCACCCGCCCGTGCCGCTGCCCGGCGTGGCCCTCAAGCTCGCCGTCACCCTCCCCGCCGACGATGCTGACCCCGACGCCGACGAGGCCGACGACCCCCAGCCCCACAACATCTTCTACCTGGAAGGCATTTACGCCCGGCTGGCCCCCTGAGAAAAATGTAGAATGAGGAATTTAGAATTAGCCAACAACTCATTCCAAATTCCTCATTGCTAATTCTTAATTAAAAAATGTGGTACCTCATTCCCGGCCTGGGGGCCGATGAGCGGGTATTTCGCCGCCTGCGGCTGAGCGGCAAAGTGCAGGTGCTGGCCTGGCTGCCGCCCGAGTCGCCCACCGAGCCGCTGCCCCACTACGCCGCCCGCCTGGCCGGGGCCGTGCCGCCCGATGCGCCGTGCTGGCTGGTAGGCGTTTCCTTCGGCGGGCTGCTGGCGCAGGAAATCGGCCGGCTGCGGCCCCTGGCGCGGGTAGTACTCATTTCCAGCCTCGGTAGCCCGCAGGAGTTGCCGCCGCTTCTGCGCTTCGGCCGCGTCACGGGGCTGCACCGACTGCTACCTTTCGGCTTGTTAAAGGCCCTGCCCCGGCTGGCCCAATGGTTTTTTGGCGCCCGGGGCGGCACCGAGTATCGCCTGCTGCGCCAGATACTGCACGATACTGCCCCGGCCTTTGCCCGCTGGGCTACGGCGCAACTGCTGGCCTGGCGCGGGCCGGGAGCCCCCACCGCCGTGCGGCTGCACGGCACCCACGACCGCCTGCTGCCCGCCCCCATCAGCACCCGCATCGACTACCGGCTGCCCGGCGCCGGGCATTTTCTCATCGTCAGCCACGCCCAGCAGGTGAGCCAGATTCTGAATGCGCTGGCCGCTCAGCAGGGGCAGGAGTAAATGAGCAGCGCCCGGCCGGGTAAGCAGCGCGGGCTCGCAGTTCGTGAGTACCAAAGACAATGGGGGTAGAATGAACGTCCGCGCTACCCAGCCGCTTCCCCAAGCCCCGCTGGCTTATCAAAGCATAAGCTTGTGCTCAGTATCTTAGGGCTGATTTTCAGTAGCTATTCCGCGTGCTTATGGCCCAGCTCTACTTCTTGCAAAGCATCCTGATAAGCGGTGGCCTGCTGGCTGCCCGCCCGGCCCCCGCCGCAGCGCTGCCTCCGCCCGACTCGCTGGCGGCTCCCGCGCGGCCCCGCGCCCTGCTGCTCAAGGCCGGCTTGCGCCTCACGCACCTGCGCTACAGCCACGATAGCAAGTCGTGGCAGTTCCTGCTGCCGCTCTCGCTAGGGGCCGAGTACCGCGTGGCGCCCCGCCTCAGCCTCGCCACGCAGTTGGAAACCGATATGCTGGCCAGCGCCACCAGCGGCCGGCGGCGCGGCGGCCAAGCCAATGCCCTGGCCGCTGCTACTGCCAGCCTGGGCGTGCGCTACTACTATGGGCACGCGGCCCCCGGCGCGCCAGCTACCGGCCGCTACCTGGCCCTGGAGGGCAGCGCCGATTGGGCGCAGGTTACTGCTACGGCGCTGGCCGCGAGCCGGCGGCGCAGCACCACGCCGGCGGCGCTCACGCCCGGCGTGTTTGTGCTGTGGGGCGTGCAGCACCGCACGCGGCCCCACCTTTGGTACGACCTGAGCGCCGGGGCCGGCGTGTTGGCCCCCAGCTATTATAATTACGAGCGGCCTGGCCCCGCCAGCCGCTGGAACCTCGGCGGCCAGCTCAATATCCGCCTTTTTCTTGGTAGTTGATGCCGACCCCGCCGCACGCAAAAAAGGGCTGCCCCGTTAGGAGCAGCCCTTTTCAAGCAAGCAAAGCGGCAATTAAGCAGCGGCCACTTCCGTAGCAACGGGCACCACCGATACGAACGAACGCTCGTCGCGGCCCTTGCGGAACTGCACCTTGCCATCAACCAGCGCAAACAGCGTGTGGTCTTTGCCAATGCCCACGCCCGCGCCGGGGTGGTGCTTGGTGCCGCGCTGACGCACGATGATGTTGCCAGCGATGAGCGACTGCCCACCGAAGATTTTCACGCCGAGGCGCTTCGAATGCGATTCACGGCCGTTGTTTGACGAGCCTACGCCTTTTTTGTGTGCCATTTTTTGAAAGAATTATGAATTATGAATGTTAAATTATGAATTAAGTCAGTGAAACAGGTCACTAATTCAGTATTCATAATTTTTAATTCACAATTGGCCTTAGCCGATGCTGTTAATCATTACTTTGGTAAACTGCTGGCGGTGGCCATTCAGCTTCTTGTAGCCCTTGCGGCGCTTCTTCTTGAACACCAACACTTTATCGCCCTGGACGTGGGCCATGATGGTGCCTTTGATGGCGACGTTCAGCTCGGGGGTGCCGATGCTCAGGGTGCCGTTGTCGTCGGTCAGCAGGGCGTTACCCAACTCTACCGAGTCACCGATGTTACCGGCTAGGCGTTGGGCGTAAACAAATTTATTAGCCTCAACCTTAGTCTGTTGGCCGGCGATATTAACAATGGCGTACATTTTATTTCCGCTGGAGGTTTCTCAAAAGGGAACGCAAAAGTACGGCGGCTTTTTGGTAATACCAAACCTAAGTCGCTAATCATCATTAGCTCGCCGAAAACTACGCTGGTTCAAGCACTTTTTTGGCTGGTGCAGCTAAGTGGCTGAGCGCAAGAAAGTGGGGTGCCGGCGGGCGGTTTTGTGAACAACTTGCGTTATCCACAGGCAAAATGTGGATAACTCGCTAAAAATCGGGAAGTTTGCCGGCGCTGCTTCATCCGCCACTCAGCCTGGGCTGGGAGGGCGGGCAAATGGCTGCCTGGGCAAGTGGCGGGTGCCGGGGGCGGGTGGCCGGGTTATCTTTGAACACTGGGCGGGCCGGGGCCGAACAACCACCAGCGGTGGTGGTTAGTCCAGCAGTTTGCCACTTCGATAACCCGAAACCAGTTACGTTTTATGGAGCCTTTACTCGCCGAAAACCCCAACCGTTTCGTCCTCTTTCCCATCCAGAATCCGGAGGTGTGGGACTTCTACAAGAAGGCGGAAGCCTCGTTCTGGACGGCCGAAGAAATCGACCTTTCGCAGGACCAGAAAGACTGGAACGGCCTGAATGACAACGAGCGCCACTTCATCAAGCACGTGTTGGCCTTCTTCGCCGCCAGCGACGGCATCGTGAATGAAAACCTGGCCATCAACTTCATGCAGGAGGTGCAGATGCCCGAGGCGCGCTGCTTCTACGGCTTCCAGATTATGATGGAAAACATTCACAGCGAAACCTATTCGCTGCTGATTGATACCTACATTAAAGACCCGAAGGAAAAGGATTATCTATTTAACGCGCTGGATACGGTACCCGCCGTACAGCGCAAGGGCCAGTGGGCCCTGACGTGGATTAACTCAGAAAACTTTGCCGAGCGTCTCATTGCCTTCGCGGCCGTGGAGGGCATTTTCTTTTCGGGCTCGTTCTGCTCCATCTTCTGGCTCAAAAAGCGCGGCCTGATGCCCGGTCTCACGTTCTCCAACGAGTTGATTTCGCGCGATGAGGGGCTGCACTGCGACTTTGCCTGCCTGCTCTACAGCTACCTCGAAAACAAGCTGCCCGAGGCACGCGTGCAGGCCATTATCCGCGATGCGGTGACGATTGAGCAGGAATTTGTGACCGAGGCGCTGCCGGTAAGCCTCATCGGCATGAATGCCAAGACGATGAGCCAGTATATCGAGTTTGTGGCTGACCGCCTGCTCGTGTCGCTGGGCTGCGGTAAGATTTACAACTCCAGCAACCCGTTCGACTTCATGGAGATGATTTCGGTGCAGGGCAAAACTAACTTCTTCGAGAAGCGCGTGGCCGAGTACCAGAAGGCCGGCGTGATGACTGAGCGCGCCGATAACATGTTCTCGCTCGACGAGGACTTCTAAGCGGCCGGCCGCTTGCCGAAAGCAAAAAGCCCTGACTTCCGGTCGGAAGTCAGGGCTTTTTTGTGGGCTGGGTTGGGTAGCCGAGGCGGCTACTTTTGGGCAAACACGCCCTCGATGATGTGCAGCCACTTCTGCATCATTTTGGCGGGCGTAAAGTCCTGCATGCGCAACTGGCCCTGCTGGGCGTAGGTGGCGCGGCGGGCGGGGTCGTTGAGCAGTTGCTGGATGGTATCGACCCATTCGCCCAGCACGCGCTGCTCAAAATCGGGGCCGAGCAAGGGCATCAGCACGCCGTACTCGGTCCACTCGGCGCTGGTGGCTACGTGGGTGGGCGGCGTGGCGGGAGCCAGGATTTCGCGGGGGCCGGTGGGGCAGTCGGTCGTCACGACCGGCACGCCGCACACCATCGCCTCGCACAAAGCCAGCGGGAAGCCCTCCCAATCGGACGGAAACACGAACAGCGTGCCCCGCCGCAGGTAGCGAAACGGGTTTTTCTGAAAACCCAGGTAGTACACGTCGTACTCCTGGTCGAGGGGGTCGTTGTTCCAGGCCTGGTAGGCGCGCAGGCCCAGGGCCCGCGTGCGCTCCAGCAGCGCATCGCGGCGCTCGCCATCGCCCAGGAAGACGAGCTTGCTATCGGGCTGCTTTTGGCGCAGGGCCGCGAAGACGTCCAGCAGGGGGAGCTGGTTTTTTTGCACGGTCAGCCGGCCCGAGGTCACGAGCACATTGGGCTGGCTGAAGAGCGGCTCGTACTGCGGCTCGATGGGCTCTTGGGCTTTTTCCAGCAGTTGGTCGGCGTGGAAAAAGTTGTTGATAACCGTTATCCGCTCGGGGGCAATGCCGTAGGCGCCGATAAGCTCCTGGCGCAGCTCGCGGCTCACCGTCACGATGTGGTCGGGGCGGCGGTAGAAGAAGGGCAGCAGCACGCGCTGCCGCACCCAGCCCAGCCAGCCCGAGATGTTGGCGTCGTGCACCTTGGAGCCGTGGATAACGGCAATGGTGCGCTCGCCCACCTGGCTCAGCAGGTTGGCGTAATCGGCGCCCTCCAGGTGGCTGATGCTGAGGTCGATTTTGCGGTCACGCTTGATTTTTTTGAGGTGCTGCAAGCGTTGGTAGAAGCTCTGAACCTTGGCCCCCACGCTGGTGCCGCCGCCTACTTCCAGGCTCACCACGGGGTTGCCGCTGGGGTACACGTCGGGCAGGTCGTAGTTGAAGACGCACTCGGTCACGTTAAACCGCGCGGCCAACTCCACGCTGTGGTCGTGAAAAACCTGTTGGGCGCCGCCAAAGCCAAAGCACGGAATTACCAGCAGAACATTCTTTTTTGCCTCAGTCATTGCTACGTAGCTGGCGCCCGTGGCCCGGGAATGGTGAGGTGGGTGCGCGGCAGCTCCCGAGGATAAGTCGGGCGGGGCAAGGCGCGCGGGCCGGCGTAGCTCCCCCAAAAGTACAACATTCAGCCAAAAGCCATAAACCGCGCCCCGCTGGCCTGGGCCAGAAAACCCGGTGCAAAGGCGCCCAAAACCCACTGGATATACTCCAAAAAAAGGCAACTTCCGCGCGGCCCGCCCAGCCCCTGCGGGGAAAAATGGCCGGGCGGCCTCATTTTCAAGGGTTCGGAAGCAAATCTAAATTTTTCCCTTTGCCACCGAAAACCTAGGAACTAATTTCCTGCTTTGAAAGCCCCTGGCCTTAGCACCGCCAGCCTCTACTTTGCCTTAGTTGCTCACCCTAGCAATCCAGATAATATGCTCGTAATCAAACGCGATGGCCGCCGTGAGTCGGTCAAGTTCGATAAAGTCACCGCCCGCATTGAAAAACTTTGCTACGGGCTTAATCAAAATTTCGTGTCGCCCATCGAGGTGGCCAAGAAGGTCATCGACGGCATCTATGATGGCGTGACGACCGTCGAACTCGACAACCTGGCGGCCGAGACGGCCGCTTCGCTGACCACCCGGCACCCGGACTACGCCATCCTGGCGGCCCGCATCGCGGTGAGCAACCTGCACAAGGTGACCTCGAAGTCGTTTTCGAGCACCATGAAGCGCCTCTAC